>Ga0316217_10005147_pt1 | contig 13718 bp, 13 predicted proteins | sample 1anoAmetaG_FD_203633 | JGI IMG/M metagenome (GOLD analysis project Ga0316217, IMG submission 203633) | Freshwater microbial communities from Trout Bog Lake, Wisconsin, USA - 1anoA | ecosystem: Environmental > Aquatic > Freshwater > Lake > Hypolimnion/Profundal zone | place: USA: Wisconsin...
GGTCATGCTGCTGTCGAGCGGCGATACGGGCTTCTCCTCCGCCAAGACCTACGATCTTGAGGTGTGGCTGCCGGGGCAGCAGCTCTTCCGCGAGATTTCCTCCTGCTCCAATTTCGAGGCCTTCCAGGCCCGGCGGGCCAACATCCGCTACAAGCCTGAAGGCAAGAAGGGGACGGAGTTGGTGCACACCCTGAACGGCAGCGGCCTGGCCGTGGGGCGGACCTGGGTTGCCATCGTGGAGAACTACCAGCAGGCCGACGGTTCGGTGGTGATTCCCGAGGTGCTGCGCCCTTACATGGGTGGAGCGGAGAAGATCACCAAGGTGAAGTTCTAAGGCAGAGAGTCCCGGCACCCGGCTGGATGATTCTCCGTGGTCGGTGCGCCCGGCGGCTGGAGACGATGAGCCGCCGGCCTAAGCCCCGGTTTTGCCAGTTGCCGGATGCCGGCAGCTGAAACTAAACTTGTAGATACTGATGTCTCGTATCTGGCGAACAATTCGCAGCTTCATCTGGTGGACCCACGCTCGGGGCAGCATTCAATTCGACGTGATGGTAACCCTGATCCTGATCTTCCTTTTCCTCGGTCCCCACTGGATCAACTTCAATGACAAACCGGCCGAACGCACGCCGCATCAAACCGGAGTAATCGTCTATCCGGAGGGCAACAATTTTGTCTACCAGATTGACGCTGCGGCGGTGAAAGGCAGCGATGAAGGCGGCGTCCGGGAGCAACTGGAAGGCATCATCGAGCCCATCGCCGGAGAGATCGAACTGCTGCGCATTGAGACGGTTCGCGATAAGGACGGCCAGATCACAGCCTACAAGGTGCTGGTCGTAAAGCCCTACTGAGAAGCTGCACAGCCAGACGCCCGCGGGCGGCCCGTCGACAGAAAGCCGGTGGCGCTGATGAACAAGACAATTTGGACGATGGCGGTAGCGTTTTTGCTTGCGGCCGCCCTGCTTGCCCCGGCCAATGCGCAGCTTGCCTCGCAGGCCCAGGCGGCGGCAGCAGCCAAGCCCTGTTCGCCGGTCGCGGGTCCCGGTCTGGAGGCTGCGCTGACGGCGATGGATCGCGCCGCCAGCGGATTTCAGTCCGCGCAAACCGATTTTGTCTGGACGACCTATCAGGCCCTGCCCGTGGAGGACACTGATCAACAGTCCGGCGGGATGTACATCGGCAAAAAAGGCGCCAACCTGCAGATGGCCGCCGATATCAGGAATCCGGCGAACCAGCAGAAATTCGTGCTTTACATCGATCAGACGGTGCAAATGTACGAACCGCGGATCAACCGGGTGACCAGCTACAAGGCCGGCAAGCACAAGGACGCGTTTGAAAGCTTCATGGTGCTGGGGTTTGGCGGGCGTGGACACGACCTCGAACAGCGCTTCCAGGTGCGCTATTGCGGGATGGAGAACGCTCAGGGGGTGAACTCCTACCGCTTGGACTTGGCTCCCAAGACTGCCGACGTGCGTAAGATGTTCGACCGCATCGTGCTCTGGATCGATCCGAGCCGGGGCGTCTCGGTGCAACAGAAATTTTTTCAGCCCGAATCGCAAGGTTACCGGCTGGCGGTTTATAGCAATATCAAGCTGAACCAGCCGATTCCGGGTGGCATTTTCTCGCTCAAATCAAGAACCAACTCAAAGACCACTTATCTAAGCCCCGAAATGTAAGTCACTTAAGGGCATTTCCTGCACCGGAAAGGCGCGCCGGTCGACCGGGCGGCGGCCTGTATTTCAATGTCGCGGAGAGCTCGCGGACGGCATCCAATCACTCATGGGCAGGGTTTTGACAATTCCGCTGGTCCCCGCTATTGGAAGGACCAAGAGGCAGGGACCTTCCGATGGTCGCTTCGTCGAGGGCCAGCGCCAGTTGGTCAAAGCGATCGAGTACCTGACCAAGAGCGACGTGAAAGGAAATCGCGCTGCCATCGATCTGCTGTTGGAGCACTTTCAGACCCAGTTCCGCATGAGCGACTTGCCGCTGAGTAACGGCTCGCGGACGCCCTGAGATTCAGCCAGAAGATTTAGCCAGCCGGGGCAGATCGCCTTCCGCGCGGGTGAGGTCGCCGGTGTCGGTCCTTCCTGAACCGAACCAGTAAAGCAAGCCAGCCGTCGCCATGACAAAAACGACCGGGAAACACTCCAGCGTATAGCGCGGTTCGGGGTTCTCAATCGTTCCCAGGAAGAGGGAGCGCAGGGCGATAAAGAGCAGCAGCATCCCCCAGCCCGGCGAGACGGCAATCTTCCTCCTCCATACAAGAACAATCCCAATGCAGGCGGCAGCCACATAGGCCAGATTGAGAATGCCCAGCAGCACAGCGAACAGGCTGTCACCCAGCGGGTCGAAATCCCACCAGCGCGTGGACAAGCCGAGCATTTCGGTGCGCGGGCGCAGCCACATGTCGGCAACCCGCAAGGCGGGCAACGCCAGGTAATAGCGCAGTGGATGGCGGTGAATCCGCTCCTGCGCCAAGGCCAGGAACTGGCGGTCCAAATCGGGTGTCACGTGATGCTCGCCCGCGTTGTAGGCCGCGAATAAAGCGGTTGTGCGGGCGCGCTCGTCGGCAGAGTCGAAGGCGCGGTCAGGCAGTTTCGTCACGTCCAGGATTTCGTCTTTTTCGACCCAGTAGACTTCCTCAACGGAGACGTAATCGACCATCCATGTCTTGACCCATGCCTCCCAACCCAAGGGTACAAATTCATCCGGGGCGTTCGCATAACGCGGCGCCAGGGGTTGAAACAGGCCAAAGGTGTGCCAGTTACGCAGCGTCCACGGAGCTAGCGGCGCCAGTGCCACCAGGCACAGCACGACTGCGCGGGCCAGCCACCTGGAAAAACCGCGCGACGATGAGATTGCACTGCTCCGCGAGCGCTGGCGCTCGCCAGCCACGACGAAGAAGCCGATGTAGACGAGCAGTGCCGCTAGCAGAATGCCGGAGTCCGGACGCAGCAGAATTCCTGCGGCGACGGCAAGACCGCAACCGGCCCAACCGCGAAGCCGTGCATGATTTCGGGCCAGTAGCGCCAGATCCAGCGCCAGCGCCGCAAAAAAGATGCTGAGGGTCTCGGTCAGGGCACAGGCAGCGTAGTTCGCAGTGAAAGGGCAAAGCGCAGCGAGCAGAAAGGCGATGCGTGCGCCCCGCTCGGAGCCAAGCAGCCGGCGAGCCATGTCGGCCACTACCAGGCAGGTCGCGATATCAAACGCCGCCTGCACCAGAAGCACCGCCCGGTAGTTTCCCACTCCGGCGATTGACCACACGGCGGCCAGGAATGCCGGGTAGCCGGGTAGGCGAACCAGGCTGGGGATGACCTTGGCCCCGCCATCTACACTGGTGCCGAGGACTCCAAAGTGCAGCCAGTTGCGGGCCAACTCGCCGTAAAGACCCGTGTCGCCGTTCAAGACCGGCAGAAGAAAGATAAGAACGAGACGCAGAGCGGCGCCTGCAGCCGCAAGCCAGACGTAGTGCCAGGCGGGTTTAGACAGCCACTGACGCATAGCGAGAAATTCCGGCGACGAAGTTGACCCATTTCTTGTCGGAAATCGGCATCAGCTTATCATGCGGCTCGAGCCTTCGCCGATTCTGCGGCCGCTAGTCGGTAAACTGGGCTAATCCGCAGTCCAGGCGGCGCCGGGCGCAACTAGCAAGGGGCCGCGGGGTTTACCGGAATGCGCCCGCTTCGTCGGCGGTGACATGGCGAATCCGTTTGACCGTGCCTGTTCCGCACCTTACGATGTACGATAGTCGATTCCGATGCGCCAGGCAGTTTTTTACGACCCGAAAAAGCGGCGGTGGAAGAACTTCCGCCGTGTTATCGACGTGACCGCGCTCGCGCTCACGTTGCTCATTATTTTTTTCCTTTTCAGCATTCTGCGCGGCGCCAATCTGCCGCAATTGCTGCTGCCCGAGCAGCGGCGTCCATACAAAGCCCTGAAAGAAAAAGAAAATCGGCATCCCCGGCCCCGCATCGTGGCACGCAAGAGCAAGGTGCCGGCGACGCAGGTGCCGCTGAATTCGGATGAGGGCATCCGGGGCGCCTTTTACGTCAACTGGGATCCTGCCAGCTACTCGTCGTTGCGCGAATACCTGCGGCAGATTGACCTGCTGTTTCCCGAATGGCTCCACGTGCTGAGCCCCGATGGCCGCGTGCAGGGGATGGCCGAGGACGGGACCCGGTTTGACCTGATCGGCAGGAATGGCGCCGTCAGCCGCGTAGATGACAAGGTGATGCCCCTGTTGCGGCAGGAGAGCGCTGAGACGGAGGTTCTGCCGCTCGTCAACAACTTTGACGGCAACGTGTGGTTGGACTCCGTTGCCGGCATGTTGAACGATCCGGCGGCGCGGGCCACCTTCCGCCAGCAGATCATGCAGTTTCTGACCAGCGATACCTACCGCGGCCTGACGCTGGATTTCGAGGCCTTCCCCCCCAACGCGCAGCCCGGTTACCGCGCTTTGCTCGTCGAGTTGGAACAGGACCTGCATGCCCGTGGCTTGAAGCTGTATGTGGCGGTGCCGTCGCGCAATCCCGATTTTGACTACCAATATGTTGCGGCGCACGCCGACGCCGTAATCCTGATGAATTACGACGAGCATTACCCGGGTGGCACACCGGGTCCAGTCGCCTCGCAGGACTGGTTCGTCCGCAACCTGCAACTGGCATTGCGCAGCGTGCCGGCGGCGAAGCTGCTCTGTGCCGTCGCCAATTACGGCTATGACTGGCAGAGCAAGGTGGACAAACGCGGGCGGAACCTCGAAAAGAAGCCCAGCAACACTACGCCGGTTTCCGTGCAGGATGCCTGGCTCAAGGCGCAGGAATCGGAAAGCGACGTCGCTTTCGATGGCGACCACATGAACCCGCACTTCGCTTTCATGGAAGGGGAGGTGCGGCATGAGATCTGGTTTACCGATGGCGTTACGGCTTTCAACCAGATGCGGGCGGCGCAGAAGCTGGGGATCAACACGTTCGCCATTTGGCGGCTCGGTTCGGAAGATCGTTCGATTTGGCCGATTTTCGATCAGCCCCAGGAGGCCGGCGCCGAGAGCCGCCTGAAGCGGGTGCCGCCCGGGTATGACGTTGCCCTGAATGGGCAAGGCGACATCTCGGTGATCAGCGGGCGCCCCGCAGTTGGTGAGCGCAGCGTTACCTACGATGGGGCCGCAGGCCTCATCAGCGATGAAACCTATGCGCAGTTGCCTACGCCTTATGAGTTGACCCAGTACGGCGGCGCGAAAAAGCAGATTGCCCTCACCTTTGACGACGGTCCGGACCCGAACTGGACGCCGAAAATTCTGGACGCGCTCAAGTCGCGCAACGCCCCGGCGACTTTTTTCATGATCGGGCTGCAGGCCGAGAAGTATGCCTACCTGGCGCGGCGTGAGTTCGACGAGGGCCACGAGATCGGGAACCACACCTGGACGCATCCGGACATAAGCAATATCAGCAAGCGCTACATGCAGGTGGAATTGAACCTTACCGAGCGCTTTTTTGCCGCGACCCTCGGCATCAAGCCCCTGCTCTTCCGTCCTCCGTATTCCGTCGATCAGGAGCCGGACACCGCCGACCAGGTTAGGCCGCTGGAGATCGCGCAGACGATGGGCTACATCACCGTCGGCGACAAGATTGATCCCAGCGACTGGCGCGACAATCCGCGGCGCACGGCGGAGCAGATCACCGCGTCCGTGCTGAGCGCGTCGCTTCCGCCCTGCGCACGCAATGACCAGAAGTGCGGCAGTATCGTCCTGCTGCACGATGGAGGCGGCGACCGCAAGGAGACGGTGCGCGCAGTCCCGATGATCATTGATGGCTTGCGGGCGCGCGGCTACGAGCTCGTCCCCGTCTCCACGCTGGTGGGCCGCACGCGGGCCGACCTGATGCCTGCCCTCTCCAGTAACGAGCGCTGGGGGGCGCGGCTGGACCGTTTGGGATTCTGGTTCTACGGGGCGATCAACTTCGGTATCGTGCTGATCTTCTTCATCGGCGACGTGCTGATGAGCGCGCGCCTGCTCCTGGTGGGAGTGACCGCGATCTATGACCGTTTGCGGACTCGGCTGGTCGACAAGGCCGCGGCCGCGGCCTACCAGCCGCCAGTGGCGGTGCTGGTGCCGGCCTACAACGAGGAGCGGGTCATCGAGCGCACCGTGCGCGCCGTCTTAGCCTCATCCTATCCGCGGCTGCGCGTCATCGTGATCGATGACGGCTCCAGCGACAACACCCTTCAGGTGCTGCGCGATAGCTTCGTGCCCGAAATTGCCTCGGGGAAAGTTAAGGTTCTCACCAAGCCGAACTCCGGCAAGGCTGAGGCCCTGAACTTCGGATTAGAGTATGTGACGGAAGAGATTTTTGTGGGTATCGATGCCGATACCATCATTCACCCCAGAGCCGTGGAATTGCTGGTGCCTCACTTCCTGGACCCGCGCATCGCGGCGCTGGCCGGCAACGCGAAGGTGGGCAACCGGGTGAACCTGTGGACCCGCTGGCAGGCGTTGGAGTACATCACCAGCCAGAACTTCGAGCGGCGCGCCATGAACGTGTTCGGGGCGATTCCGGTCGTGCCGGGGGCGATCGGCGCGTGGCGGACCGATTACGTGCGCCAGGTCGGCAAGTATCATAACGACACCGTAGCCGAGGATGCCGACCTCACGATGGCCCTGCTGGAGCGGGGCTACCGGGTGGAATACGAAGACCGCGCTCTGGCGTTCACCGAGGCACCCAGCGATGTAAGCGGCCTCATGCGCCAACGCTTCCGCTGGTCGTTCGGCATTTTGCAGTCGGTTTGGAAGCACCGCGGGGTCTTGCGGCGCGGGGGCACGTTGGGTTGGATCGTTCTTCCCAACATCATCATCTTCCAGATCATGCTGCCGCTGGTGTCGCCCTTCATCGATCTGATGTTCCTCTTCGGGCTGGCCGATTACGGGATGGACCGGTATTTTCACCCGGAGACCGCCAATCCCGCCAACCTGCAGAAGCTGATTGCTTTCTTCGCGGCGTTTCTATTGATCGATTTCATCGCTTCGGCAGTGGCGTTTGCGCTGGAGCGGCGGGGCTTTGACCGGCGCGAGAGCTTCTGGCTGCTGGGGCACGTCTGGCTGCAGCGTTTCGCCTACCGGCAGGTATTTTCGTTGGTGATCCTGCGGACCTTGAAGCGCGCGCTGGACGGACGCGCCTTTGCCTGGGACAAACTGGAACGCACCAACACGGTGCAGGTCGCCGATGAGGCGCAGTCGGCGACCGTCGGTTCCGGGGGTTCCTCCCGACGATGACGCGCTCCCGCCAGTGCACGAGCCGCGCGGTAGCGCCGGCGGCGGTGGTGCGGGTTTGACAGCCGCGCGATCGCCGTCAGTTCCGTCCCTGCGCACTGAAACTCCGGCCGGTCTGCTGAAGACGCGGGAACTGGCAGCCATCGTAGTGCTGACGCAGGTGCTGGCCAACGTGGCCTTGAGCCACGGAATGCAAAGCGTCGGACCCATTGCCGGTCTTGCCGTTCTTCCCTACCTGCGTGCCTTGCTGAATCCCTGGGTGGCGGCCGGAGTGTTCTGCCTGGCGGTCTGGATGCTGGCCAACCTGGCGTTGCTCAGCCGCGCTGACCTGAGCTACGTCCTGCCGGTGACTTCCATTTCCTACACGCTGGTCGCGCTTATGGGTCATTTCCTGCTGGGCGAGCAGGTCTCCGGCATGCGCTGGATCGGGATCGTGGTGATCACCGTCGGAGCCATGCTGGTGGGTGGCACTCAGACCCGCACCGTCCCCGACGTGCTCGAGCGAGAGGTGCCTACCCATGCGAGAGCCGGAGCCCTGCCGGGGACGATGGAGGAAAAGCGATGAGGTGGTTGCTGGTGGCAATCGTCGTTTTCGGCAACGCCTTCGGCGACGTGTTGACCACGATGGGGATGAAGCGGCACGGCGAAATCGAAGATCTGCGGCCAAGGCACATGGTCGGGGTGGCATTCTCGGTGGCGCGCAATGGGCACGTGCTGGCCGGAGTGGCGTCTCTGGCCGTCTCCTTTTTCGCCCTGCTCGCCCTTCTTTCCATCACCAATGTGAGCTTTGCAATTCCGGCGACGGCGCTTGGCTATCTGCTGGAGACGGTGCTGGCGAAGTACCTCCTGAAGGAAACTGTGCGCGGGCGGCGCTGGGCTGGGGCGATCCTGGTGGCGGTCGGAGTGCTCCTGATTTCGCTGTATTGACCTGCCGGGCGGGCCGCAACGGGCTGCCTTGGAAGAGCGGTTGCCGAATCCGGGAGAACTTACAGGACGTCCAATTCTGATTTGGCGTCCTGAAACGGGAAGCGAGCCGCACGGATTCGGGAGATTAGAAACAACAAGGCGCTCGAACCGTGTCATCAATTCATAGAGCAGAATAGTGCCCGGCCAGGTTTTCCAGAGGGTTCACCGGGCTCTTTGTGTGCCCCTTGATTTGCATGGATATCTAACGCTCGGCCCCGATAAGGAACGCAATCATGGCAACGCTTCGCTTTCCCGTGCCTGAACTGGATTTCGGGCCGTTCCGCAATGAGCCTTCCACGGATTTTTCCCTGGCTGAAAACGAGCATGAGATGCGCAAGGCCCTGGGACAGGTGCGGCAGGAACTGGGGCGGGAGTATCCGCTGGTGATCGGCGGGGAAAAAATCCATACCGAGGACAAGATATTCTCCAGCAATCCGGCCCATCCGGACCAGACCATAGGCGTTTTCCAGAAGGCGGGACCGTCCGAAGTTGGGTTAGCCATGCATGCGGCGTTGAGGGCCTATGGCAGCTGGAGCCGGACGCTGGTGGAGGACCGGGCGCAACTGCTGCGGCGGGTGGCCGCTCTGATCCGGCGACGCAGGCACGAATTCTCGGCATGGATGGTGCTGGAAGTCGGCAAGAACTGGGCAGAGGCAGACGCCGACACCGGCGAGACCCTGGACTTCTGCGAGTTCTACGCGCGGGAGGCGCTGCGGTTGGCGCGCGTGCAGCCCCCGGTGGAACTGCCCGGAGAGCGCGGCATGCTCTGGTACGTGCCTCTGGGAGTGGGCGTGGTGATCCCTCCGTGGAACTTTCCCGGCGCGATCATGGCGGGCATGACTCTGGCTTCCATTGTCTGCGGCAACACGGTGGTGCTCAAGCCCTCCAGCGACTCCCCGGCGATCTGCCGGTTCTTCTTTGATTTGCTGCGCGAGGCCGGGTTGCCGGACGGAGTGGTGAATTTCTGTCCCGGCGACGGCTCCAGCTTTGGCAATCAATTGGTGGCCCATCCCCGGACGCGCTTCATCGCCTTCACCGGTTCACGCGAGGTTGGACTGCATATCAACTCCATCGCGGCGCGAGCCCAGCCGGGGCAGATATGGATCAAGCGCGTGATTCTGGAGATGGGAGGCAAGGACGCCATCATCGTCGACGCCGATGCCGACCTGAACGCCGCGGTGGAAGGCGTGGCCGCCAGTGCCTTCGGCTTCCAGGGGCAGAAATGCTCGGCCTGCTCGCGGCTCATACTGCACGAGAGCATCCATGACGAGTTTCTGGAGCGGCTGAAGGCGCGGGTGGAGACGATCCGCATGGGTGATCCAGCGGATGATTTCGCCATGGGTCCGGTGGCCAGCCGGCGTTCGCTGGAGTCAATCCTGGGCTACATTGAGCAGGGCAAACGGGACGGACGGCTGGTTACGGGTGGCCAGCGCCGCACGGATCTGGGAGATGGCTATTACCTCGAGCCGACCATCTTTGCCGGTATTCAGCCGCGGTCGAAGCTGGAGCAGGAGGAGATATTCGGGCCGGTGCTGGCGGTGATCAAGGCGGGCAACTTCGAACAGGCGCTCGAAATTGCCAACGACACTGAGTTCGGGCTGACCGGCGCGGTCTACACGAACCTCGAGGAGCGCGTCGAGCGGGCCATGCGCGAGTTTCACGTGGGCAACCTCTACATCAATCGCAAATGCACGGGGGCCATGGTGGGCGCGCATCCCTTTGGTGGCTTCAATATGTCGGGCACGGATTCCAAGGCGGGCGGGCCCGATTATCTTTGCCAGTTCACGCAGGCCAAGTCGATTGCACGAAAAGTGTGATGGTTGCGCTCAAGCTGGTCCGGCGACGGTACGCTGTTGTCCGGAGAGTCATTTGGGCAGCCGGAAGGGTTGGCTGGTTTGACATTTGTCCGGCTGCCATCGCAGAATGAACCGCCGGTGAGTTTCAGCCCTTGGGGCAGTGGACCAGAGGATCCCGGGATTTTATGGCTAGAATTTTGTGTGTTGACGACGAGCCGCATATGGTTTCGTTGAAGTGCCAGATTCTGGAAGCGGCCGGCCACAGCGTCACCGGGGCCACCTCCACCCATGAGGCCATTGAAAAGCTTCAGCAGAATACCTACGACGCCGTGGTGACAGATTGGCGGCTGGGCGACGGCAACGGCCGCGAGGTGGTGCAGGCCGCCAAGACAAACTCGGCGGTGCCCGTGGTCGTGGTTTTCGGTTATGTGGCTGAGGCATTTCAGGCCTCAGAACCACTGGCGGATCTATACCTGGAAAAGCCGGTGAACCCGGAAGAGCTGATACTGATCGTCAACGAACTGCTCAAGACGAGCTGCAAACCTGTGTCCTGATCCGGCTCTGTGCTGAAGTTTTAGCCACCTGAATTTATTGGGACGCCTTCCTCTGTCGTATGGCGCGGGCCATCCCCCTGAAAAGCAGATGACATCCTGCGCAACCGAAAGGGCTGCTACGCAATGGCGCGCGTTTAGCGCTGTTGCCGCGAGCTTCTCGCTCTCTCCTCTGTCCGGCCAGGTGTCGCCCGAGCCTCCTGAACGGCGAGCCGCAGCGTGGCGGCCGCAGGCGCGTCCAGACAACGTCATGGGGTTTACAGCGGTGAACGGTTATCAATCCGGGCTGGCCCCGGAGCCTCCGGAGGCAATAGCCTCGTTGCTTTGCCAAGAAAAACTCCACCTTGCCGGGGCAAGGTGGAGTTTTTCTGGAAATCAAATCTGCTGCACAGATCGGGCCCGGTTTGCCTACGTTCCCGGGAACAACTCGGCGAAGGGCGCTCCGGCCAACCACGCATGCCCGCGGGCATACATCTTCTGCACCACCTCACCCTTCAGCGTGGCCTTGTTGTTGTTGACCTTGAAGCCGATCGTCGTCTGGAGATAACCGAGATGCTGGTAGGCCTCGGGGAAGCTCTTCAGCAGCTTCTGATCGAGAACTACGACTTCGCCGGATTTCACTGTGTCGATGCGGTCCTTATCGTAGATCGTGTCCTTCATCATCAGGCCCCAGCGCCCGTTGCGCTTTTCCCACAGATCATGGTGGCGGGAAAGACAGGTGACGTCGCAGAGCACGCCGTGAAGGACGGCACGCTGCGAAATGATCATCTTGGTGATGGAAACCGCGCGGTTGCCGTTCACGTCGACGCAGCTGGCGCCGGGCTGATGGAGAATGCTCAGGTCGGTGTTCCACCCCTTCATGTTGGCCTGAATGAACTCCTCAAACGGACCTTCCCGCCAACTGGCGTTCATCTTGCCGTCCGCATGCCAGATCGTGCGCAGGCGATCCCAATCTCCCATGTCACGCCAGACGTACCAGTTTTCGATGAGCTCACGAAGCTCTTGAATGTCCTGCATATTATTGCTCATGTTCGCTTTCCCCTTAGTTTGCGGTCTTAGAAGCTCTTGCTAACTTCGCGGATGGGGCGCCGGGGCTGTTGGCAGTGGCGGCGGCGGCCTCCGCGAGAATGCGGTGGTGAATCGTGAAGAGCGCCAGTTCGAGCCGGTCTGAAACCCCGATCTTGTCGTAAATATTGCGCAGGTAGTTCTTGATGACTTGCTCGGTCGTCCCGAGCTGATTGGCGATTTCCTTGTTCTTGTAGCCTTGAACGATCAAGGCGACGATGCGCAGTTCCTTGGGGGTAAGCCGGTCGCGGACGCGGGCTCCCACCATGTCGTTGTCGGCTACCTCGCGCGTGGTGGTGGCTTGAATGCAAACCGTCTCGCCGGTTGCCACCTTGCGCACACAACTTACCAGCGCCGGTCCTGCGATATTGCGGTAGACCACGCCGGCTGCACCCATGGCGAGATACTTGCCCGAGTCTTCGCCGTTCTCGGCGATGATCAACGCCCGCGTATGCGCCCGCGCCGCTAGGTCGAGAACCTCGCGCAGGCCGGGATGAAACTCCGTGGAACAGAGCAGGACGGAGGCGCCGAACTTCTCCAGCGCCATCATCATCTGTTCGGGAGTCTGCGCCTGGGCGACGATTCGCAGATCGTCTTCCACGGCGAGCACCTTGGCGATCCCTGCCCTGAAAATTGCCTGATTGTCGGCCAAAATCACTTTATACATGGCTAGCCATTCCGCACGAACTCGTATTTGTCGATGACGCAGGCAACCCCTTCTTTATGGTTCTCGTCTTCCAGTTTCTCGACGCGAACCACGCGGCCTCGGCAATGGATCTGGACATCCTGAGGAGCACGGATGACCGAAGCGGGAAGCGTGATGTCGAACTCCACCACCGATCCCGGCCGCCAGCGGGCCTCCTGCGTAGGATCGGCGCGCAGAAACACCCCGGACGCGCTGACGTTGGCCGTGGTTCCAGCCTGTTCCGTGGCTGAGTCCCACAAATGTATGCGGATCGGGAGTTCGACGGGAAAGCGTTGCCCCGTCCGGGAATCCACCATAGCCGTGGCTCCTGAACAATATTTCTTCCTGTCCGGAGCTTATACCACTTTGCACCGGTTTTGGAAACTCTGGATTCACCAGCAACGGCAGGGTAGCGGGGGCAGACCCCAGGCGGGCAGTTCTTGATCCGGCGGACCCGGAGGAGGGCGCCGCCGGAGGTTCCGTACCGGGCGGCGAAAGCGAAACAGAGCCGGAAGGGTTGCCCATGGTCCTCCTCCTCAAGCGACCGTCGAGGAATTAGATGAGCATTTGCATCGGGGTTTGCGCCAAGAAAATACAACCCGGCCGAAAGGCCGGGTTGGAGATGAAGCTCGGAAGTTGACGTGCCGCTTAACGCGGGGCCGTGGTGCGAGCTGGACCCAGGTCGATCAGGTTGCGCAGCGTCTCGCGCTCGCTGCTGCTGAAACGACGCTGCATATCCGGCGAATTCAGCGCCCGTTCACGCTCTGCCGGCGACAGGTAGCTCAGATTCTGGGCGGTGCGCCGCAAGGCCTGCTGCCGCTCGGGGGGCAGGTCGCGCATCTGGTTGAATACGTTACGCGCCCGGTCTCTCTGCTGAGGGCTGAGCCGGTCGAATCGCTCCATGCGGTTAATGATCTGCTGGCGCTGCTCCGGGGGACGGCTGTTGAAGTCGCGCAACTTGTCGCGGAGCCGCTGCTGATTATCGGCCGGCAGACGCTTGAAGGCAGGGTCGCGCTCCAGCGCCCGTTCCTGTTCGGGCGGGCTCTGGCCCTGGTGGTGGCGCAGCCACTCGCCACGTCGCGCGTCTTCCTGCTTGCGATCCTCTTGCCGCTGCTGCACGCGCTGCATTGGCCGGCTATGATCCGAAGAACGGTTGGCGCCGCGGTCCTGCGGTTGCGTCCGCAGTCCGGGCTGCGCCAACGCTGTACACGTCAGCAGCGAGCAAAGCGCGAAAATAAAGAAGCGGCGCATTGGCCCCAGGCTCCCCTTACGGATTCAATGTCTGCGAATTTCCGTCTGCGTCGAGATCGTCCAGCACGTCAAAATTGGCAAACAGATCCTGATTTCTATCCAAGTCCAACAGATCCTGAACGGCAGCTCCAGGATGCACCACGGCT
>Ga0316217_10005149_pt1 | contig 13711 bp, 20 predicted proteins | sample 1anoAmetaG_FD_203633 | JGI IMG/M metagenome (GOLD analysis project Ga0316217, IMG submission 203633) | Freshwater microbial communities from Trout Bog Lake, Wisconsin, USA - 1anoA | ecosystem: Environmental > Aquatic > Freshwater > Lake > Hypolimnion/Profundal zone | place: USA: Wisconsin...
CGCCAGGGCCAGGGAGATGCCGATGCAACGGGTGGAAACCATGGAGGAACCATAGCACCCCCGGATTCCGGGGTGAAGGGATGCTTTGTCTGGCGTTAGACTGGGGCATGCGGATGTTGGCCGAGCACTTGCCTGAGCCATGTATCGAATGAGTAATTTGTCAATCGATAACATGCAAATTCAAGTTTTCAAAAGGCTTTGTTTGGTGCCCATGAGTGGAAGAAACTCAACTCTCAACTCGGGCCAGGAGAAATAGGTGTAGATTGGAAGTGTAGATTGGCGTAGCCTCACAGTCAGGAGAATCCATACATTCTCCGTAACAGTTCGAGGTTCGATGGCCTACACCAAGTCAGAGTTGATGAGGATCTCGGGCACTGACAGTGCCCAATTCCTGGGATGGAGCGGCCATCCTGGCCTATACCTCCGAGTCAAACTGGACCCCTCGCTCCCTGGGGCACCCCACAGAGGCGTCAGCCGGAACTGGTACTGGCGCGGGACGCTGAATCATTCCGCCAGACAGCGAGGACTCCAGCCTGAGAAGTTGTGGCTGGCTCTAGGAGACGCCTATTCAGGCGTCCTGACGGATGAGTGGCTGACGGAGGAGGCGCACCGCCTGAAGCGCGCCTGTAGGCTAGGAATCGATCCCCGAGTCACGGAGACGGTTCCTGAGGAGACGGAGGAAACAGATACCCTGGACGAGGCATGGGCAAAATTCCTGAGTTCTGACGAGAAATCCAGGATCAGTGAAAACTACCGAGACGATCTCACCCGGAAATGGGCCTACTCGGTTGGCAGGCTCCAGGTCCAGGTGGGTGGAACTAAGAGGATCCCCATTAGGCAGGTCCTAGGCTCCGTAAGGATGAACAATTTGAGGATTGATTTTTTTGATGAGTTCTTCCGCGCCCTGGCTGACCGTCCTGTGGCCAGGAACAGGATGCTACGGATTCTCAACGAGTTCATGGGGTGGGCACAGCCCCGATACCCGGAGATGCCATCCAACCTCGTCTCAGGGCGTGAATTTTTCCTGGAGGAGGCAGATGAGGACCGGCTGTGGGAGGACGAGTTGATCCGCTTTGGAAAGGTATGGCGTCAAAAGGATTTCTACCGTCAGAGGTGGAACATCCTATTTCTTCTGCTGACAGGGTGCCGGTCAGGCGTCCTGATCCACTGGGACCCCTCCTGGCACAAGGGAGATTTTCTGGAAATCCCCAGGGGGACCCCGGGGCTGAAGAATTCCAGGAGTTCTATCTACGTACCGTTACCTCCAGTAGTCCAGTCGATCATTCCCAACCTCGTCAGGTGCTCTAGCAAGGGCCTGGAGGGCTGCGTTACGAATCTCTGCCGCTGGGCCAAGATACAGCGGGACAGGCCAACCATCCTGACGCCCCATCATCTGCGCCACACCTACATCTCCGTTGGCTGCGATCAGGGGGAGCTGGAGGAGGTGATGCTGAGCATGACCCAGCACAGGAGCCGAAATCAGATTGGGCGCGTTTACAACCATCGGGAGGTGCAGAAATATCTGCCAATAGCGGCTAGGGTGGCTGATTACCTGTGGGAGCTGCTACACAGAGGCTAGACGATCTCCAGGACGCACCACACGAGGGGCCAGGGCTAACCACCTGGCCTCTTCTCATGCTTGGTGGGAGGACAGGATCTAAACAAAAATAATTTGGATCTTTTGCCTCCTGGCTATGTATCTCTGGCAGGAGGACGTCAACAATTTGTGCAAACATCTATTACTGTGACTTTGGTCACATTGAAATAATCCATGCGATCTTTCAAGGTTCACTGACGTATTTGGGTAGAGAGGAGCCTGTTAAAACGGGTGGCCAAGGTCTGCCTGAAAATAAATCTGTATTTTCGGTGAATTATCCGCCGGGAAACTCCGTATATACCCTGAGGAGGAAAATATGCATCAGTAGCAGCAAGAGGCATTAGTTAAAATTAGAGGAAACTGAAAGTAATCCGGTACTTTTCAGGCATCCAGAGGTAACTCAAATGTCCCTCACTGATGAGGGCAAACAACAGGAGGTAAAGCATGGATAGAACTATAGACGTGGCTAGGTTGGTATTGGAGACCTACAGGATGGTACAGGAGATTCATACGCGAATGGAAAGCATGGAGACCACGGTATGGTTCATCGGTGAGGCTGTGGGGATTGATGACGTGGAATTCCGGTTAGTCCCTGAAAATAAATCCTGAAATCTGATTTTCTCTTTGTATGTAAGACGGCCCGAGTCCATCGGAGCTGATCAGATGCAACGCCCCATGCTCCTCTCTACTGTGTCGCCGGAAGTGCTCCGGATGGACCGCGCAGGACGAGGGGGGCTCCTGTCCTAGGAGTTGATCACCATGCCTCGAATTATTGCATATCTATATCCAAACCTCACGATAGCCAAACTAAATGATCTAATGTCCCTGATTAGGGAGGCGGAATATAAACTCTTTGGAGATTTGTCATGAAATTTTTACAAAAACTACGCTGTCTGATCCACGGACACGACTACCAGGACAAATACACGGATATTCCAGGAAGCTACTGTGGAATCTCCATAGGCGGAACGTGCCGCAGATGCGGCCATTACTGGGAGGATCCCAACAGGCAGCTGTACGAGGACAGGATACGTGCTGACGTGGCAGCAAGGGAGAGGATGTCTCAGCAGCAGCAATGGATGGAGGATATAAAGCTATCTACCCGTAGAGATATGGCTGCGGTGGCGAAGCACAATCAGGATACAAAATGAGCCTACGAGACAGAAAATGCATCCATTGTGGACACGTAGTAGATGACGGGTTTGAGTCTCCCAACGAGACAGGGCCGGTTCAGTGTCCAGCCTGCGGGGAGTCAGAGGGGTTTCAAATTATTCCCTGGACCGGGAATTTCAAGATTAACTAATAGGAGAAACATGACAGTCAGAAATGGTCTAGTGGATGCAGGACAACTCATCAAGGGGATGGCATACAGCAACGCAGTATCGTTGCTAGGGCAGGATGCTAAGAACGGCATCATGGTGATACTGTGGCAGGGGATACCGGATGCAATTCATGAGGGGGCACATCCAGTATCCCACACGGGCACTAGGGTAACTTGGCTCCCCAGCGGGGAGTGTGAGAACCTGATCTACGTGCCCGAGGAAGAGGATACCGAGGATCAGGTTGTAAGGGCCATCCTCAGACTGATCGAAGCCTGATGCGAGCCTACCTCGCAACCCTGTTCCTCTACATCAGGCACCGGGAACGTAAACACAAAGTATAAAATCTTCCATCTTTAGCAAGACCTTTTATGTGGCACCAAATACACATGGTGTGTATTTCCAAATCAGACGTTAGTGGCGTCTGTAATAGAGCTATGCTTCAAAAGCCATGTAGTAGTTTCTACTACACTTCTAGAAATGCCAAAGTCGAATTCTAACGCTACTAGCGTGAGATCAATTTTGGCACGGACCATGCTGTATATAAAACGTCCGGTTGCGTAACCAGGACGCCAAGCAACACACACTATCCCCCTGAATCTCGGTGCTGGCAGTATGCCAGATACGCCTCCGAGACTAGGGGGTCCAACTTTGCCTGGAGGCAAAAACCATGAAGAAAAAGACTGCTGAAGAACTTAACCAGGAAATCAAGAATATCGAGGATAAAGCTAGGGCGGAATTCCAATCAGCCAGAGAAGCAATGATGCTCAAATTTGAAAAACCCTCCAAGGCTGAGAAGGACATCAATTCTACAGCGTAGAACAACTTTTTGGATGAAATAAGGCCCAAATCAAAACTTTCCTTTAGATGAAGGCGGAGCGAACCCGTGATCCACATGACCATCAACCCCATCCCCCATGTTCCAGGTGCTGGCACAGTCCAGGTTCGCCACCTTGAATTTGGGGGGTCTGCTGTTCTGCGGACGCGCAGAATCAGCACTTCGTCAGGCTGCGACCTGACCAACACGCAGAATGCCCCCACACATCATCTGGTGGTGGCGGTTAATCCTATCCAGAGCCTCCCAAGGCTCACCTACTGGACGGTACCGGCAGCCACAGCGTGTAGTTCCAAGCAAGCCCTCCCGGCGGGGAGTGCCCAAGGCCGTGAAGCTTATTACTCTACTCCTATAGTAGACAACAACATCACCACCAACGATCCTGACGATGCAGCTTCCGCTGTGAGTCATCATCACACTAATCCTTCTCCTTGTCGTTCTGCCCATTGCAACGAAGTTGCAACTGCTAGTTCACAATCCGTAGGATTGTTCTACCCCGGTAGGGGTAGCTTTAATACTCACGTAGTGAGTATGTCCCTAATTTCCAAATCCTATCAGGTAGATAGGAAGTACAGTAATAGTAAGGATTATATTCTTTATCAAGGAATTGAATATCCTGACCTTCAGAAGTTGAGGTCCCCTATTCTTTATAGAAGGACTCGCTGTCAGGAGAACATATGACCTCCCCTGTTTCAGAAGATTTTGCCCCTGAACGGAATTTCAAACTATTCACCCCTTCCGGGAATAGGCCAATGTTTCCCCTTGGGGTGGCCCAGAGGGTCATCCCTTCACTCGTCCCCGCACCGAGGCAACCAGCCGCCCTCAGGCCCCGGCAATTAGCACCTCTGCCACTCAGTAGGACCCGGAGAACCTATCTCAGGGCTGCAATAGAGGCAGAGGAGCCTATGGGGCCGGTGGAAATCATTTTGGATCTCTGGCAGCAGGGCACCCTGCACACTCCTGGCCGGAACCTACGCGCCTCCATAGATGACTATATTGAGGCTCTTGGGCTAAAAGCCGTTGCGTTTGCCATGTCCAGGGCTATCAACACGCACAAGCATGGGGATTTGGCTCATTTCTTCCGGGCCATCTGTGAGCGTCGGATAAAAGAGCTACCATAAATGCCCAAGTCCGCACTCTTTTATTAGTCACCTCTACGCGCCACTCTCACCGGGTGGCGCAATTTTTTAGGCTCATTTTGAATTTGCCTCAGAGATCGCGTAGGCACCGAATCCGATGATGGCAAGCGCCACGCCGAAGAACCGAACAATCCCTCGAATGATGTCGACATCGCCTTTCGGGAAAACCTGGATCGTGAGGAAGCCTCCCTTCTCGACAATCTCCGGAACCGTACTTCCACTTTTAATGTTGACCTTGTAGGTCCCGGCAGGAAGGTCCAACATGCAGTCCCCGCGGGAGAACATGAGGTCGCTGCCCCAGGCGTGCAAGGACATCGTCTGGATGTGCTTGCTGAACTCGAAGGTACCTCCGGACACGCTCCGGAGAGACAATTGCAAGTCGCACTTGAGGGTCTGGTCCTGAAAGGAACTCTCGAACCTAGTCATGGCTGGAACCGCCTCCCAGTCGATTGGGACAAAAGCCCAAAGTTGATACCTCTCCGGTTTCCCGATGACGAACGTCCTGGAAATGGAATGGCCAGCCCCCGGGAACCCGCAAAGTACCGGCTGTATATCCATATAGCCTCTCTGGTTTGAGCCCCAATAGATTGCAAAGCACCCCAGGGCGGCCAGGAGGGAGGAAAGAACTCGCGCTGTCTTCATTGGATCACCAACTCCCCATCCAGGGGGGTAGTGGCGGATCGGCAGCACCAGCCACAAGAATTCCAACCGCGCCAATGAAATAGTCCATCTTGAGCAATTTCATAAAATTTCCCGGGATGTATCATTCTCCACCCTTTCATCCAATTTTGAATGATTCCTCTTTCAGAGAGGAGCCCCACATGATTGAAGCGCTTTTGACCCCCTTGGAAGAGTCAGCCGCTAGAGCGGCCTCAAATCAAGACTACGAGACCGGCGCAGCCCTCCTGACCACTTGGAATCTGCTGTATTCGCTGAATTAAAGCCCCATCGCCCGCCTGACCTCAGCGAGTTGAGCATCCGAGAGGTTCCTGGCCAACAAAATACCTTCCATGGCTATGCGGCGTAGCTTGTCATCTTCTCCGAGCTCTGGCAGAGCATCAAACAAATCTCGGTAGAATTTTGCCAGGAATAGTGGAATTCGTGATCCATATTCCTCGACGATCTCATCGAGGGTAGTCCCTTCGGGGGCAGTTTCCACAAGACCAGACCATACGACGCTGAGATCCTTGGCTAATTCTCTCCTCCGAGCCTCAGAATCCTTCGGGAATAACCTTGCCCAGAGCCCCATGGGGTAGCCTCCGAATCATATAGATGATCCTAACGGATTCAGCGCTGTATCAATCGGGGAATGCCAGCGGTGAGAGGAATTCCCATCGCTAGGCAAAATTTACCCCTACCTCCCAGCGAAATATATTGTGGAACATTTAAGGAAGAATTTTATTTCGCCAATACTTTCACGGCAATCAAAATTTGTTTCAATTGAAGATTTACTTTGCATCTTCCGCAATCTCCATTGAATCGAATTTAAATAAAAATTTACATTCATGGGTATTTAATTTATAAATATAGATATTATTGGTATTACCAATTAATATTGTAATAGCCAATATTAGTGCTATATTGAATTATAATCATAATAATCCGAGCGACCCAAAAATATGGGAAAATTGATTGGCCAATTTCGGCATCTCGCCGCGCTTTCGGGGACTGATCTTCTTTTAAGAAGGAGGCCATAATGGCCAAGTTTCCAATCCACCCCCCCAAGCCACCCACGGCCTTTGAATCCGGGTCCGGATATGGCCATCCCGCTCCGGCCAAGATCCCCGCCTGTAATGAAACTACGCCGCCAAAGCCTAAGGCTCCGAACCCATCCAGTTATGGCCACCACGACCCGAAAAGTGGAGGGACAGTCTGGGACACCGGCAATCATCCCAAAAAGTCATACCGGATGATCGTGGTATCTCGGATCCTCAAGGCCCATATGGGATGGGAGAACATCAATACTGTGCCCCGCCAGGACTACCTCGAATGCGCAGCACCCGAACAAACTCCTGACCATTGTGCGGCTCCACCCCAAGATCCGGATCATTGTTCTGCCCCACACCAGATGTGAAGGTTTGGAAGGCACCTCCCCTCTTCCAAGATTCAGTACCTCATCAGGTGCTGCCTACCATTGGCCGTCCGGTTGGGGTGTAGTCATCCCGGCCAATCTCTCAATCCTGCATCAATGATTTCATCCACTATGACGTGTCCAGTTAGGTTTCTAAAAATATTTCTTGACATAATCCGAATAGGGTCTAAATTTTATCCTGACAGGAGAGATCATGGGCCAGGGCCAGCGAATTGGATACATCAGGGTCAGCACTTCCATCCAGTCGACGGCAAGGCAGCTAGACGGTGTTCAGATTGATCGGGTCTTCGAAGACAAGCTCAGCGGCAAGGATACCCATCGTCCCCAACTTCAAGCCATGTTGGACTTCTGCCGGGAGGGCGATGAGATTCTGGTTCACTCAATGGACCGCCTCGCCCGTAACCTGGATGATCTCCGCCGCCTGGTTCAGACCCTGACCCGACGTGGCGTGAAGGTGACATTCGTGAAGGAGTCCATGACTTTTGTAGGTGATGACAACCCCATGAGCCTGCTCATGTTGAGCATGATGGGGGCCTTCGCAGAGTTTGAACGCTCCATCATTCGGAGCAGGGTCGCTGAGGGTATCGCGCTGGCCAGGAAGATCCCTGGAAAGTACGTGGGACGTAAACCTGCCCTCACTTCAGCCCAGGCCACCCAGCTTCGTGAACGCGCCCGTGCAGGAGAGAAGAAGACCGCCCTGGCCGTTGAGTACGGCATCAGCCGGGAAACCCTTTACGCCTACCTCCGAGCCGGGTCTGCGGCATAGGGCAGGACTGGCGGACCCACACGAACGTCTTCAAGGTTTCCTGGTGGAATTAGGATACAGTTGGGTATCCACGAAATGGGTTCCCAATGGTTCTTGTTCGCCCGAGGCTGACCGACTTCCATAAAATATTTGTTGATCAACAAAGCGTCAGCTTTGCTATTCCGTTTCTGGATGAAGATATTCCACTGTACGTTGATCCATTCCTCTTGTGGAAATCGCCATCCATGCAAGACACATCCCTGCATACCTCAATAATTGCAGCGTTTAATTGGATTTATCGCCTTGGGCAGGGCGCTTTAAGAGAAGATGCGAAACGGATTTTGGTGGAACTTTCTGAATGCCAAGAGGCAGGGCTTGGTCAGGCCAGAGACAAGAAGGGCAGGAGGATATCCCTAGGAAAAGCCGAGGAGATCCTTGGTGTGCTCGATAGCATTCCTGATGTTCAGAGCCAAGGTGTGTATCATATTGAAGTCATCCAATTGTTGGTAGAGGGGATAGGTAAAGATAGAATCAGTGATTTTTCTTGTAACCTGCTTAAATCATTCCTAATTGATTATTCGATCGAACAATGTCGAAACTTAGGAATTCCGACCAGCTTGAGCAGCATTGGTGCTATTTACAATGCATCAACATGCAAATTTGAAACAGAACAAGTCGAGTTGCCAATCAACCCAGAAACAAGCACACCGCTACTCTTGATTCCCAAAAGGTGGTTGAGATTTGTACCTTGGATTAATTTTGATAATTTTTATGAACATGCATGTGTGAAAACTGCACCAGGGGTTATCCCCGATAAGTCACAAAAACCGATCCTTTTAAACTTCAATAGAAAAAATTATGGATTAGTCACTGATTTTATTGAAACCAAAGCGAGACAAGCGATTGATTGTCTCAATGATCCTCTATTCAAACAAATCCCAATCACATCTGCAAGATTAAAATGGTCTACCATAGAAAAATTACCAACTGGAAACAAAGAGCGGGCAGATAAAATATATGAAAATAATATAGAGCAAATTCTCGCCTCGCTTTTTTATCCCCACCTGGATTTTGCCCAAGGCCAAAGCCGAACAGATTCCGGAGTTCATATTCGTGATTTGATTTTTTATAATAATAGGAAATTAGATTTTTTAGAAGAAATAATTGAACAATTTGGATCGAGACAGATTGTTTTTGAATTAAAAAATGTCGAGGAAATAACGAGAGACCATATCAACCAATTAAATAGATATCTGACAGACCAATTTGGAAGGCTAGGAGTGTTAGTGACCCGAAACCCAGTCCCACGGCATATCCAGAAAAATCTTGTTGACCTTTGGTCTAGCCAGCGCAAATGTATTCTCGTGATTACGGATGAAGACCTTAAATTAATGGTAAGCGTGTTTGAATCAAAACAAAGAATGCCAATCGAGGTATTGAAAAGGTCGTACGTGGAATTTATGAGAAAGCTACCGTCATAACCAATAAGGAGACAAAATGGTAAAAAAATCAAAACTGACGGGTCTTACCAGAGCGGATGTGGAAGTTTACTTCAAAATCAAAATACAGACAGAACAACTGCTCAACGATGTTTCTGAGCTATCCAAGAAACATCCGGATGGAGCAATAAGTAAATTTAAACTAAAATTTGTAAATGAAAAGCTATATGAAGCCAATAAATTTCTACTGCCTCCATATAAACCAATAGAAGATTTTGAAGTTTTCGATGATTCAACCCTTCCTTCAAACAGTGACGTTCTTATGGTTTTAGCTCAATATTTAAAATGCCTAGAATTATGGCGTTCATCAAAATTGAAGAGGGTTAAAGATACATATGGTTCCCATTGGGAATGGAAATTGGATGACGATTCCATAAGTACCACAAAACCTTCAACAGATGCCAAATTTGATGAAGAGGAGGAGTAATGAAATCTGAAAAGATGACTCTGCATGGGGTAGAAGATTTTGAGGCGCTCTTTGGCCAAATCCAAGTATTGTATGATGAAATCCTGACGCTTTCAAAAAAAAGCCCTAATGATTGCTTCAATGTCTTCAAAATCAATTTGGTTAATGGAATTGTCAAAGAGGCAAATGCATATTTTGAAAAACATAAAAAAAATCTCCCAATAGCCGGTTTCAATCTATTTGATTTGGACAAACTTCCATCTAATAGTGATGTTGTACTAGTTCTTTCGCAATATTTGCAAAGCCTTGAAAAAATCAGATTTGATAATATTGTTCAACATATCGGGCTATGGTACTGGGTAATTGATGGGAGTCGGTCAACACGCAAGGCGGCTCCTCCAAAATTTTTAAAGTGATCGGACAAAAAACGTCTTTTGGGGAGATTTTGATGAATCAGTAACCCCCCCAACGCGAATGGAAAGAGATGCCAAGAGGCTTCTGAAACGAGCGGATGGCTGGAAAGAAGCCAGAGGCTTGAGTGGGTCACTCCAGGGCATGCCAAAGTATATTTTTGAATAAATTATTTAATCATCGGTTGATCGCCGGTTCTCAATTAATGGTTCTTCTCCCCAAGGAGATTGGCAGATAATATTTAGCCATGATCCCCGCATCCATCCATTCCAATCACGTAAGGCTCGCTGCGGCTGAAATCATGGCTAACCGGGTTCCTAAGGGCAGGGAGGCGGACAAGTTTGAAGCCATTATTGATGGGAAGTTGTTTCCTCCAAAATACTTACTCTCTATCGCCGCAAGGTTCGCCACCGGGAAGGAGCTCGGCCCGAGCGAATTCAGCGGTGGGGTAGAGGCAAATACGTTTCTTGAGGGTCTTGGGATTAAGGTGATCCTCAAGAACCAGGACTGGACCAGGGATGAGTGTCTTCTGGCAGTCTGGGCCTATGACCGGTTGGATCAGGATCGAAGCATGGTGAAGTCACACCTGTACGCGGAGATATCTGATCGAATTGGGCGCAGTGCCAAGGCGGTAGAGTTCAAAATTGAAAACGTATCAGCCTGTGATCCCCGCCCTCGCTCCGAGAAGCCAATCAGTGAAGCTGCCAACAAGCAGCAGCTACTCGCGGGAGTCTTTGAGGAGTACTGGAAAGACCGACCCTTAGCCAGGAGGGTCGTGGAAGCGATGGCCGGTGGACGGCAACCTGGGGACTCCCCTTGGGAAAGGGCCATCAAAGCGATTCGCTCCAGCAAGAGTCCAAACACCTACATGCCGGTGGCCGTCATCGCGGCATTGGAACTTCTTAATGAGGGATTGGCCTCACCTGAACGCATCCCCTTCGATCTTTTTGAAGCCCGGTTTGATTCCTTGCAGGTATCCATCGGTGAAGGTGCAGTTGGAATGGGCTGGGAGCCTTTCCTGCATTTGTCTGCATCGGCCAAAGTTTGGTCTCTCTGGAACGGGTCTGAACCTGTGGCCTACAACCGGCAGACACGGCCAAAGAGCAGAGTTCAGCTTGTCAGGATCGCGGACCATGCCGCACTCGCGGAAGAACTGAGGGCGGGGGCCCAGGCTGAAACGTTGATCCCAAAGCTGAAATCTTTGATTGGCAACATTCAACAAAGACCGACGTCTGATCCGGTCATCCTAGTGGCAGCTGCTGAAGCACTGAAAGGCAAGCTCGGCCCTGAGCCACCCGCTGGGAACCTAACACCGGCGATGGTTTCTGGGAGCAAAACATCCTATGTTCGAGATCCCAGAGTGGTGCGATGGGTGTTGGATCGGGCCCACGGTACATGTGAGCTATGCCATAAGCCAGCGCCCTTCCTGGGCATGGAGGGAGAACCATTCCTTGAAGTCCATCACGTCATCCACCTTGCGGATGGCGGTCCCGATACGGTGGGGAATGCGCGTGGACTCTGCCCAAATTGTCACAGGGAAGTTCATTTCAGCCAGGAGAGAGACCGCCTACGACATGAACTGTTGGACGGTCTTTGATCAGGCCCCATGGCGTGCCCTCGGCGAGCGGCAGCCCTCATGCCAGAAGGAGCGGCATCGACCGGCATTGCGCCATGTGATCTGAGCGAAACCCGGATTATGACCAGCATACGGGCTTGATTTGCGGCATAGGCATATAGAGAACATCAGCCAACCATAGTCTTGAATCTCCTTTTAATATTGTTGTTTTGCATGCAATATATAGTTGTATGTATAAAAATTGTCTTCTCCAACGTCGCTAAGAGAAACTGCAAAGTTCAGGTTTTGTCCAGAACTCATAGAGCCTGTTGTGATACCAACTAAAAAGCCATCTTCATTAAACAAACCACCGCCGCTTGATCCATGAGAAATAGGTGCCGTAATTTGGATAAGTTGTTTGACCCCATCCACTCGTAGTCCACTTATTATTCCTTCTGAAATTGTATTTTCCAAACCAAGTGGATTACCAAGAGCATATACCTTTTGTCCGGGTTTGATAACCCCAAGTAACATAACAGGAAATTCCGGCCCAAGTTTGTTAACATAATTCGTAATAATTTTTGCAATATCCCATTCTGGATTAAAAATTATTTTTTCGAAATTAATATCTTCCTTACCATTTTTAATTTGGATATCATAGGCTCCCTTGATTATATGATAATTTGTTAAAATTCCGTACCATGTTACAACGCCACTTCCTCTTCTAATTTCTTGTCCATAGTTGTCCTTAGCTATAATTGACACGATATAGGGTGAGAATCTTTTAAAAGCATCAGAAGCATCTTTTATCTTAAATATTTTATTTTTAGTGGATAAATCCACAAAGATTGAAAATTCTGTTTTTTCATCATTATAACCAAGAACCATCATGTACTTATCTTTAAAAAATATGGTTTGACCGGTGTTCTTATTGTCACTTGCCAGCGCCCAATCGCTTGCTTCATTTATTACGTTTTCTCTAATTGTTTCAATATTGGATGAATAATAGAAACATATTGTTGCAATATTCGAATTATTTCTCTCTAGCATTATTTCTGGAAATCCACCAAAGTATTTTTTTCTTGATTTATATGTGAATTCTTGATTTTTTGTTATGACTGTTTTCGAATAAATTCCATTGTTTTCAATAATTGCCTTACGGTAATTAAAACTTTCAATTATATTGATTATATTGTCATTTCCGGCTCTTGCGTTGAGGTAAAATGAGCAGATTAGACAAGTTACCCCAATTATTGCAAATCTATGGTATATCATCGTGTCCTCTGTTTTGGGAAATCTCATAGTTTCCAAATTATTTGCTGTGCTATCAGCTAACTTATGATGACCATACAACTTTGAGCCTCTTCCTTGCGCATCTCATTTTCTATGGATAGTTCTGGTTGCCTCCGGCGTCAGGCTCAAAAGCCAACCAAGCGCAGAATCAATCTTCGGAATAGAGATTGTTAGCTTGGGGTCGCTATAGTATGTCCGAGAAACGCTTCATGGAACCATAGATGTTAGTGAATTCTCCAAGGGCCAATGGGGGTCACTTTTGATGTGCCAATACATTCGTAGTGGACACGTTGGAGTTTCCGTGTGGATTGCCCACCGCCCGGCCTCCAGAGAACTGGCGCTCAGGCACAATTGCCCTGCAGAGCAGGGGTGCAGATGGCTATGGGCCCCTGGGAGGGGCTAGGACGGGTCGAACTGTGCAGGGATATGGTTAAGCTGGCCCGAGACCTCTGGTGAAGCAAATATTTTGTGCGGTTTCTGAAACTACACTTTCAAGGTGTAGGTTTGTCTCGACCAGGCATCCAGTGAAATGGTGCTCAGGCACGATTGCCGCAGCGGGGCAGGGGTGCAGATTGCCTGCAGCAGAAACAACGAATCTCCTGGATGACGCGGTAAGATTGAGTTTCTTCAGAGGGACTGAATGCGTCATGAACAATTCAACATGTAGTTTTTATGTAGTTTCAAACCGAGTATCCAACATAACTCAAATGGTTTCAGTCTGATGCGGATGTTGGCCGAGCATTCCCCCCACTTCGATCCCGCCACCCCCTGGCAGGACTGCGAGACCGTGCAGAGCCTGGACAGCAGGCTGTTCCAGCAC
>Ga0316217_10005150_pt1 | contig 13709 bp, 10 predicted proteins | sample 1anoAmetaG_FD_203633 | JGI IMG/M metagenome (GOLD analysis project Ga0316217, IMG submission 203633) | Freshwater microbial communities from Trout Bog Lake, Wisconsin, USA - 1anoA | ecosystem: Environmental > Aquatic > Freshwater > Lake > Hypolimnion/Profundal zone | place: USA: Wisconsin...
GAAAGATAGCATGAGTTAGCTAGGCCCATTGTTTGCTGGGTTTTCCACAATGCACACAATGTGTATTGGTTTATATGTTCAATAGATTTTGTAAGGCAGCAGTCGTCTTGTTTTAAGCTTGTTCCATGTAATTAATATAACTAGTTCTAAACAATCAGCACAAAAGCTCTTGGAATGTTTCATCAGGGAAAAATCTGGATTTTGTGAGTTCTTTTGAAAAACTTGAAAAAGCACTTTAAATTTATGAGCTAGAGCTTATTTATTGTAATAAATAGATATATGCACAGCCTGCGGAGTGCTTTGGGCAAAGAAACATAACAAGAGGAAGCTTCCATGAGTCGCAAAATGCCTTCCAAATTGACAAACAAATCAAAAAACGGCTCAATCTGGGCAATCGATCCTGAGGATGAATAAACTAATCTTTAAGATTAGGGGCAGCAGAAAGAAAACAACAAGATAAGGTCTTACATTTAGATTGCCTTGAATTCTGCTTACAAAAACGAACCAAATTTTACAGAGGTAGCCCATCAACTATATAGATGTGTTTCTTTGAAGTAGTCTAAGAAATACAATCAAAGAATCCCAAGTCAACTGAGTTGTAGTGCCTTTTGCTGGTCGAGTAAAAGATACGCGATATTCATAAAACTGCAGAGAAACAATTGCAAGGTAAATACGGCTATAAATAGAGTTTTTGTCAGCCTTTAATGAATCTCTAATAAAAAGAATAAAAAAACTAAGTAATAAATTATTATATAAAGAGAAGAAAGACAAGAAAAATGAGCTAGAATAATTCGACAAAATAGTCAAAAACAATTTTAAGAAGAAGGGCACTGTAGAGTATATTGACGAAGATGGAGTATAAAGAAAAAATCGTTTAGAAGTTAAGGAAGAATAGTTGGCACGAAGGCCCGTTGGATCCAAAGATTTGACCAAAAACTAAGGCTCTTCAAGAAAGAATGGCTCCGGAAGTAGTTCAGATGGTAAGTTGGGGCAGCTTTTGAGCAGTAAAAAATTAGCATAAGACAAAAAAGAAGTGAATGCACCATCAAATGGCGCACACTAATAAAGTATTAGCTTCACAGCGATTGTTTCCCAAAGTATGACAGTGCGCCAAAGGAATTCGAAGTAGGTGCCAAAAGCAAAAAAACCTAAATAGTAGGTCCAAAACAAGAAAGGAAAAGAATAAAATGAGAAGGACGAAGAAGATGAAGCATTTATGTTTTATAGGCCAAAAGCAACCAAGAAAAAATGACATTATTAGCTTAAATCTGCATCCATATCAAAAATATCACGTTTTTACTCATATTATATCATTAAAGGCGCTAGGTTTCTCAGACTAATTAAACTGATGTGATTTCTGAAACTTATGAGATTCCTAAATTAGAAGACTTTTCTCTCAGCCTTAAGTTTTCGAGCTTATTTAACTCCTAAGTTTACAATTTTGAGTGAATCAACATTTTCCTGAGATGGATTGCTTGGTTTACATTCTATCTCAACTCTGAAATTTTGTGAATCTAATCTTTTTCTATCTTCATTTCCTTTTACATTTGCCCATTTAACACTTCTTTTTTGACAACTTGATGCAAAAGATGGCGATATCTCAGCGCCTTTTCTTTTTCTTTTAACTCATTAATGGTTTTGAGCAAATTTCCCTTTTGTGTAAGAGTGTTTTCTTATAAATTTTAGTAATGATTCAGTTCAAACTCAACGTTTGAATTGGCATCAATATTATACTTCAAAGCCTTTCTCAATTCCTAAAGTTTCTTTTATGTTAGCGAATTGCTTCTAAGCGTAAGTTCTTCAATCCTTTTGTTTTTATAAATCATCTGTTCGATTATGTTGGCTCCTGCATTGTTGATTAGATTATGGTCTAGAAATAGCTTTTTCACTTGTATTTTTGTGAAAAGTTCTGAAGATTTTATGAGGTCATTATCTGATATTTTGCAGGATCTTAGGTCTAGCACTTTTATTATTCTGTTTTATGTCAGGCATTGGCACATTTATTTGAAGTTGGTTGATGAAAAATGGCTTTCTGGAACGATTAGCGTTTCTATGCCTCTGTTATCTATCAAAGAATTCCACATTAATCCACAATCATTGCCCAATCCTAAACATTTCTTCATACTTAACTTTTTCAAGGACCAGTTTCTTCTTAGAAAGGCTGAGAGCTAATTCAAAAAATTGTGATTTTCACTTCTTAAATAATCAATATGGAGCTACCCAAGTACTTGATTCCTTTCTAGTTCTTTGCAAAAGTGAGAAAAAGCATCTTTTTTGTTAATAACATGGCATACTTTCAAAATCTTCAAACTTTTGGAGATCTTGGTCAAGTTATAGTCACTGCCTATCAAGCTCGCCATTTCCAGAAACCCACCTCCTAAAATTTTGTTTCTGGAAATGTCCAATTCATTCAGCTCTACTCTGACTGCACTCAGCTTGAATGCTTCCATTCCTACCTCAGTTATCTCATTTTGTGCAAAATTCAATACCTGAAGCTTGCATCCTTTCTTCATAGCATCACAGAGATATTCAAAGTTAATATCATCGATTCCAGTGTTTGAAAGATTCAGCCTCTTGAGTCCAATTTGAAGGATTTTACCAATGTTTTTCAATCCATGATTGTGTAGTCTATTCCGATAGCTGCCTTCGTAAGAACAGACGTTCAGCTATTCAATGCTTGTGCATTTACTTAGACTCTAGAGAAGAAAGTCACAGCCCTTTTACTACATGCAAATAGAACCCAATGAAAGCTTTTTCAAATTAAAATGCTACACAATTGTGAGTAACTACCTCAATCCTTCATCTCCAATTGGATTTTTGTCAAGGATAAGCTGCTGAATATCATGTAAGACCAAAAATTTATTGAGCTATTTCAAGCATTTGGGACCAATCTCATAACTTGTCACATTTACTTCTTTTCCTTTTATCGAGTTAGCTAACTTCTGCACGAACAAAGACTACTGCTTTTGGTTTTATTTGAACTTTGATTATTCTATTTTTTTGCGGTAGATCTTCCTACAAATATCTTCATTAGAATAGTCACTTAGGGAGGATTTGGTTGCTCGATTGACCACCGAAAAAGCCCTAATCTAGGGAATCTTCGTTTTAGTGGAATAGCTATTGTCCAGAGCAGATTTGCATCTTGTCTTGGTTTGAAACGATGGGATCTATTTTTTTGTTGAAGATCTATCTGTAGGTATAACTTTGTCGATGTTAGGAATGGGGCTCAGGAATAGTTATTAGCAATCGAAAGAGATAGACTTTAAAGAATGTAAGAGAGAAGTGCGACGGACCAGTCCTTTGTTTTTCATTCACTGAATAAAATTATAAAATACTGATATTGCAGAATCCAAAGATTGAGCACTAATTTGGCTCCTTTTCTACCTCCATTCGCACTCACTGTTTAGGAGTGGTTTGTTAATAGCTAATATTATGAAATCAATTCTTAGAATAATCAGACTTTACTGTTAGGGTGCATTGCCCAGAAAATCAATAATGAGCCTACGGCTAAGAAAGCCCAAAGGAAAATCTTTTATTGAGTACTTTGATCGTTACTGCTCTTCACCGCTGGCTTCTACTCCTCAACCAACCCTCCCTGGGCTAGCCTTTGGCTCTCACTCATTTTTATCTCAGATGGAGTGCCAATTTTTGAAATAGGTTTGTATTTAGTCTGAACTAATGGGAGAGAATTCTTTGATTTTACTGACCCTTCTGCTTTTTCATTCTTCTAAGAACGGTTCTTTGTCGATTGAGGCCTAGGATTCTATTCCTAGGGGGGACTAGTTTCAACTTTTTCTGCTGCATCATCAGCTGGAGTGGCTGCAGGTTCCTCTTCCTTCACTTAAGGAGCCAGCTCCACATCTTTGGAAGGCGTTTCTTCAACTCTGGACTCCACTTTGGATTGCTGTACCAGATTCTTTCTGACTGAAGACTGTTCCTCTCCTTCCCTTCTAGATCTCAATGGAGATTTGCTGGCCCTATCGAATTTCTTTTCCCTGATGTTCTTCTCTAGATTGACCCTTGAAGAATCCACATAGATTTCGAATTCTAGCTCATAATCTTCAGAGAAGCTAGCCTTGAGCTAATGGCGAGTGACCCCCTTCTACTTGAACTGTTAGACCATCTGATTGACGTCAATGATGTAGTCTCCGACCTCGAAATCCTGGTTGCTCTCCCTCTGGGTCATCCGCAGGTCGAACTCAATCTTCCGCTGCCGATTTACAGCAGGGATGTAGAAATTGAGACGGCAAGTTGTAATGGGCAGCACGGGCAACTTGCTGACTGTCGTGAAACTTGCTTCAATCGGAATACGGTTCTAGTCGAACTTCTGCTGTCCTGCATACCTTATAAAGTACCTTTATAGATGGTGAAACGGTAAGTAGTGCCGGGAGCGGGGACTTGGCTGTCTTGGTTGACGATGGTGAGGGAGAGAGGGATGAGTTGGAAGTAGTAACTCTACTGCTGGCCAGGAGCAAAGCCTAAAGTTCGATCTATCATCTAATTAATAAGATTTAATTCTAAACAGCCAAGCTTAAATAACGCTTAACCCAAAAAGCTGCAGACAAGACGCAAGAGGCAAGATTCAAGCAGAGCTATATCTTATGTAAGTCTAACCTAAATAGATTGCTGGAATGTTTTAATAATACAAGACGTTCAGTTCTCAGATTTTAAAAATCATTTTTGCATACTATTATTGATTTTGAAACATTTCTTGAATGGCTATTCGCTATTTTTCGATAAGATACAAAGTAAAGTGGTTGTTTCCTTGCTAGGTAGCTGCTTAGTCTTAGAAAATGGGCACTTCAGTAACTAAGAGTTTCTAGTATCTGCCAGCTAGCTCTATCCAGTCATCTTTCCTGCATATCGGAATCCTGTAGTCCTTGATTGTGCTCCCAATCATTCGAGTGCGTTACAGATAAGGGCTGGTATTTCTCAACCCTAGATTGTTGACTCCCAAGTGTTTAAATGCAAATAGTAATTGATTTAGTTGCCATATTTACTATTTGTTTGTTAATAATTTTCCAATCTTGTACTTTGCTTCTACAAAATTCCTATAACTCATTTGATCGGCAAGAAACCTGACTAAAATTATTTTCACATAATTTTTTCTTGAGCCTCAGGCTTAATCTAAACAGGTAATTAATAGGTGCCTGCCTAGCTTGAGGATAGAAATGGGGAGTTTGAAAGATCTAATCTAAGGGTTGGTATGAGTTGAAATGTAGGTTGTATAAGAGATTTAGTTTATTTGATGATGTAATTATATGCTAGGTATCAAGAGTTATCCTAGGGGGTTAAATCTCGGTAGAAATCTCACCTTCATTTTGCTCATCCTGGAACAGTTACTAAGGCTAACTTGCCGGCATAAGTGTAAAATCTCTTTTCTTCACTTCTATCTTTACTTTCAGCCAATCTTTGATTTCATCTTTGAGCTTCTGTCGATCCAGCTTGATCCTTAGCGCATAGTCCCTTGTTATTTATGTAGTCACTTCTTTAGTCAAAGTGCAGATGTAGGTATACATTTCTCCTTCTTTTTTAGGTTGGCCACAATCCTATTTTGCTTGACTTATAACTAAAATCCAACAGGAGGATAAGTTATATCATCATTCTGCGAGTTATCTTGGATATTTTAGATATCCTTCCTTTCGTCATAGAAGTGCGAAGCCAAAATGAGCTCAGACTCTTCTTTAATCGTCAGGTAGTAGCTATTACTGTTAGAGGGTTACAACCAAACAGGATATTATCTATAACTGAAGTTTCTATAAAGAAACAACTAGCTCTATTTGGGTTTCGTTCTGTCTAAGGCCATATGGTGTTAGCATACTTAAACTCCATATTCTGACAAATTTTTCAGTTCTGATAAAGTAACGCAGATCTGCCCATCTCCAAGCACAATAGGCTAATGGTCAGGTGATATCTTATAATAAAAAATTTGACGACCCTCCAACCAAGATTTTCTCCTCTATAATCTACCCTCTATCCAAAGCTTAGCTATGAGGGTGTTCGGGATCTCCTTTGGAAAAAACTGCCCACTTAGTCTTTTTGTCCTAAGTGAACAGTTCGAACCTATATGTTACCTATGGTTTGATAGCTATCTTAAGTTCTCTGCTGCTGATGAGAGAATACTAAATGCAATGAAAAATAATTGCTTCTTTACTCTTTGCCTCCTTACAGCAATGCCAAAGAGAGAATGATATTCATTTGGATAGGTGAATAAATACATGCCTGCTAACAGTTTAGCTATCGCCTAGGTCGATTTAATTTTCTGTTTCATCCTGATTAGACCCATGATATTAGGCAAGTTTTTAAAATCTATTCATCTGATGCTGGTGCCTCTTTTATAATAGCCGCAGCTATTACGGCGACTATTATTACTCGATACTGTCTTTCAACCTCCTTTTGTTTACGTTGTTCATATTTTTGGATATGAAATAGAATTTATAAATTCCTGTATGGAACCCGAAAATAATTCGAAATTCCCCTTCCAACCCACCATCTGGAAGCCAATAACCCATTATAATGTCCCAGATTTGACAACTGATGAATAATACCAATAGTATCCATATGACTAAATGATGAGATGGGCATTTTTCTAGACATCTGTCGCATAATAATTCAATAGTTGTTATTCGCCTGCCATTCATGTGAGTGGTTTTACTGGCAAGGATATAGCTTTTGCTAACCTCGTAAGTTGGCTGCGCTCTAATACAACACCATCTATAGTTGTTGGTGTTTATTTATACCTAGCTTCAAATTGGAACAGGATATGATAGGATCTTTTGGATAAGCGACTGGTTTATGGCCTAGGTGAGTACGAATGTGAATATGTAATAGGTGAGTAGTGGTTGATTAAGTGATGGATATGGGATGAATGATGTTAGGGTTAACAATCATAGATTGATGCACTTGTTGAAGCTGCATTACAACAGCTTCTGGCCGGCCTGGTTGCCCCCGATGCATTTCTGCAGGCATCCCAAACTACTCAACGTGCATAGCTGGGAGCACTAGCCCATGAGGGCCACGCAAGTCTGGTCGCATTCCTTCCACTGAGGCAGGCACTGGTCTCTCACGCACACCTGCTGGGCAGCAGCGAAGGTGAGCAAGGCGGTGATTAGGGCGAGGATAGCGATTGGCTTCATTAGATATGAATTAATATTACAAGTCAGTCCGATCAAAAATGGTAAATAAATAGCTGGTAAAAGAAAGATCTACCTGATAAGCGATGATGGCCGTAGTAAGCTCTATAATTCTTTTATTTGAATATAGTGGTATGAACGAGGGAACTTTTATCTGCGTGAACTGCCAGCTGAGCTACCCGGAGGAAGCCACCTACAAGGCCCACTACAAATCCGAACACCACCGCTACAACGTCAAGCGCAAACTCATCGCCCTCCCCCCTCTATCGCTCCATGACTACACTCTTCGTAACATCATCCACAATCAGAATTCCAGACCGAGCTCTCATCCAAGAGCCAGAGCAACTCGGAAATCTACTGTGAGGTGTGTTCGAAGAAGTTCATGTCTGCGCAGACCTACCAGCAACACATCAACTCCAACAAACACAAAGCCAATCGCAAGGCCCTCATCAAGAACAAGAGTGAGACTTCCTCTCTTTCTGAGTTCTAGCTGATCGACTAGAAGCCGTCCTCGCAGGAACTGTGTCCTTTCTGCCCAGAAAAACTAAGCTAGTCCCACTTGGCCAAGGAACACTGCTTTCCTCCCTTTAAAGCCGAGTGCAATGATCTATAAGGACTGATCAGAAAAGTGGCAATCTAGGTCAAAAAAGGGAAATGCGTGTACTGTGGCACTCAATTCAGCTGCGAGTAGAGTGCCAAACAGCATATGAGTGATATGGGCCATTCCAAGCTGAATCTTGAGTAGTTTGGTGCCTATGAGGCGTTTTATGTTTGGAAAATAACCGAATCTTCGGAGGAAGATTAAGAAGATACGGTCGAAATACTGGGGATGGACAGCAAATCAAGCTAATTTAGCTTGCTCCATCATGAGACACTTGAGTCTCTTGAAGCTAAGAGACAGGCGAGGATTAAATATGGGCTGACTGGGGTGATAATCAACGGCAAGGAAGTCGGCTACAGAGCATATCGGCAGTATTACAAGCAATATCTCCACAGAGAAGTCGAGTCAGCCCCAAGGTAGCAGCAAAAAGCGTTAACCAACAACGATTGGCAAAACGCCAAGGCGATTCTGCACCAGCCGCAATTCTAGCGCATCCAGACCCGTAATAACCACAGATGATCTGAATACGCATGTTAATTTAAGTTATAGATGATGCAGAAAGACCAGCCGAACCCCACCCTCAAAGGCAGACTGCTCAACCTAGAGGTACTCCCATCCTGACTTAGGTACAACATCGCACATCCAGAAGCAGGCGAGGATTATGAAGCAGACACTCTCGGAAAGTGAGGCCACCATAGGGCAGGTCAGGATAGAGATCGACGAAGGCACTGACGCCACCATCCTCAACGATAAGATGAACTTCATCAGAGAACTGCTGACCGAAAAGTTGGAACTGATCGACTTCAAGATGTACCACAGCCTAGATTCAGCAAGAAGCACATCAGCGAGCAGAAGGAGAAAAACAACCAGCTTGTAGAGCTGATAGGCATCGTCAAGAACTAGAAGCTGCGGCTGCAGGACCACCTGGCTTTGCTGGAGTCCAGGCTCTCGCAAATCGAAGAAAAGATAGGCCTGGCTTAACATAAATTTTGATTATCATGAAGCTATTTCCGTATTATGCCGATACTTCAACATACCACACCATCACCCGCGACATCGCACTCTTCGTCCAGACCATCGTCGCCAGGCTCACCAGGACCACCCGCCCCCACCAAATCATACAACTCGCCCTTTTCATATTTCACTCTCATGCCAAAATCGTCACCTACCATCGCTTTGACCGTTTTATGCATGCCTCTGCAGCCATTTTGCTTGCAGGCAAACTCACTGAGCAGCTTTAGTACCCCATCGATATTCTCAAGGAAAGTCGTAAAGTTCTGAGAGAAAGGCGAGGGGTGGAGGGAGAAGACTCTGAGTAGAAAACAAAGAGTCTTCTTAAGAAACTTTTTGAAGCAGAAATCAACTTGATGATCTCGGTTGGATTTGACTTTTAGTTAGAAGTGGGAGTTGACTAGCTTTAGGGTTGGGAGAAGGCTGTCAAGGATAGAAATTTTTTGAGAACGGCCTGCGAAATACTAACTAAACTGTATCACACCAACATTGTGATTTACTTCTAGCCCAAGGATTTGGCACTGGCTGCTTTGGTTTTGGCAGGCAAGGCCGAAAGAGTAACCCCTGAAGTAAGTGGGTGGTAGAACGAACTTCTCCTATGCTTGAAATCACGTGAGGAGACCACAAAAAGGATTATCTAGATCTACTACAAAAAAATTAACGAAAACCTTTGATTCTTAGCCAATTCTTTCATTTATAGAGTATTACTTATTATTATAAAGGAGAGAGCAAACGTATCAGAATACATACATCAGGCTATTGTAATCACTTTATCGCAGTGCTCAAGGATTTTCAATCTATGGGTGATCAGAATTCTTGTCGTATTCTTCATTTCATTCAACAAGGTAGATACTGCTGCCTCACTCTACATGTCTAGGGCTGACGTTGGCTCGTCTAGCAATAAAATTTTTGATTTGCGAAGCAATGCGCGAATCAAGGAGATTCTTTGTTTTTCTCCTCCTGAGAAGAGGTTGCCTTTTTCGCCTACATTTGTATCATATTTTTGAGGAAGCTGCATTATGGTGTCATGCAGTCTCAACCTCTTGGTCAGTTCTATGACCTCTTCGTCTGAGCACTGAGGACTTCCGAATTTCAAATTTTCCATAACTGACCCACTGAAAAGATAAGCATTTTGAGAAACAAAAGATACGAAATTACGGAATTTAAAGTTGATCTCCTTCAGATTTAAGTCGTCAAGGAAGATCTCTCCTGAGCTAGGGTCATATAGCCTAAAAATTAGATTAAGAATTGATGTTTTGCCTATCCCACTTCTCCCCACTATCGCAGTAAAAGAGTTCGCCTAGATTTTAAAGCTAAGATCTGAGAATATATTATTTGCTTCATTTACGTACCTAAAACTAACTTTTTTGAACTAAATGGTACCTTTTACTTCGCTCAACTCTTTTTAACCTTCCTTCACTAAAGCAGGTGTCTGCATTATTGAAGTTATTTTTTCAATGTCGATGAGATTATCATTGAACATACGGTACATAGACCCTAAAATGAACAGAGGACTCAGAAATTGCAACATCAATGATTGAATAAGCATTATGTCTCCGATCGTCAAGAGTCCTAATTTTGTGTAATAGGCGGCAAGCATCATATTAAAAGTAAGACCAGCTCCGAAAATGCCTCTTTGTACAGAATTCAGAATACCCAGAGTCCTGTGGACTTCATAGTTTTTCTCATAGTACTTTTACAAAGACTAGTGGTACTTTTTTAGTTCGGCCTCCTCCTGCTGAAAGTATTTAACGTTATAGTAATTGGAAAAGGTTTCACTTGTAACGAAGTCAATCCTTTTTTAAGTATTTCTGAACTAACGAATCGTTTTAATGCGGTACTCCGAATACCTCACAGTGAAGACACAATAAGCAGTGATGCAAGTAGCAAAAGACAAGGCAAACAGAGGATTGGAATAGTAGAGAAGCAAAGTTATGCTGAGAGATACATCAAGTAGTATCGGCAGGAAGTATTGAGTAAAAGACTTCAGGTTTTGCTCAAGAGCAGATTGGGCCTTATAAAGGTTGAAAAGAATGTGTCTTTGAGAACCACTGAAATAAAACTAGGGACCTAAGCTGAGCATGTGTTTGTAAGCTTTAGAAGCTGTCTCAACCAAAGCTGCATTGATCAGTTTTAGTGTATGTAAGTTTCTCATCTGTTAAAATAAAACTGAACCACTATAACACATGCCGAACCCGAAGAAGTACAAAAGTGAGTCATAGCCGGCGGTGGGCACTCCTAATGAATTAATGCCAAGTTTAATCAAGAAGGGTCCTCCAAAAAAGCAGGCTTTGCTGAGTACCAACAAACCATATGACTGCAGAAGAGTGCGAGTGATGTTTTTATCTTTATGCACGAAGGGAATGAGATATGGCTTGATTTGGTTAATATAATGGAGAGCTTCGATAAAGGAGTACTGGTTTGACTGTGCTTTTTGCTTGCCGGCAGAGAAGAAAGCCTTGGTTATTTTGTTTAGCATTCTATTAATGTTATCATCAGAAATATATCATCATGTAGGCCATCACAAAGCCAAACTTTACAAACGATTGGAATACTCGATTTGTATCTCAGGGATAGGGATGCATCTAAATTGTAGTGATTATTATGAATAATAATGTGTGGATATAAATCACTGCGATAAGATTTAAAACCGGTTTTTTTAATACAAAAGCTTGAATTTGTTATCTTTTGAACGATTTTCATGAGAAAAACTGTAATTTAAGTCACCTTAAGTTGAGAAACTTGGCCTCCTTTAACAACTCTCTGCTTAATACTTAATAAGATTAGTAGACCGAAACCTAATCTTTTATCAGCTTTGATAGTCAATCTGCAGGAATTGCAGTTATTAAAGTAGACTGATTTTGATTGTTATGATATCGAAATAGGAGTTTGATAAGCAATCTTAGGACATAGTCTTTTAATATTTAATTTATCGATAATATCAATGATCAAAAATTTGCAGCTTAGATTGTCTAATTCTCGAAAACAATGCATCCTTATATGATCCTCTTTAAATACTTGCTCAGGTCTATTGGTGCCCTCTGCCAATTTCTATCGATAGGGTCATGAAGAAGGAATACTTTTGCGTGATAGATAAACCCATTTTGAGCCCTTATCTTGACATTCTTATCCCAAAAACAAGACTTATATCAATAAAGTAATCATCAGAGATATCATGTGGGCCATCATAAGGCCAAACTTTGCAAAAGATTGGAATATCCGATTTGTAGCTCTTGCAGCTGCATTAAAGATTTACTGCTAATTATGGCTTGTTGGTTTTAGCCTCTGTTTTACTTCTCAAGGAAGTTCACCCTTTCCACCAGCAGATTTGCTTGTTTTATTAGCTCCATTTTTGAAATGTTTTCAGTAAAGTCACTGCTGCTTTCAGTTTTTCTGTAAGTCACTTTTAGCTATTGTAACTAGTTTTACAAGCAATCAATCATGATCTCTTTTTGGTTCATCTTAGCTTTTAGTGTTTAGGATTCCTCACCTTGCTTTTATAGCTCTTTGAGTGCATGAGATAACTAATAGTTCAATTCTGTGTTTTATTTCTATTTCTAGATCAAAATGCTTTAAAGTTTAATGTAATTCGATGCAAGTTCTTACAGTTTGCGTTCGTAGAGTTCTTTTTATCTCTGCAAACTCACTTATTTTGACTTTTCTTTCGTTATTTTGTCAACTTAGATTCTCCATTTTATGGTTTAAAGAACTAATTGCTCATTCTTTTGCCTCTCATTGCTTATTTACTTTTCAAGATTTTAAATTTCCCCAAACATTCTTTCATTTTCTTCAATCAAATCACGATAGTTTTTGTGCAAGCAACCTAATTATTGGTCAATCTTAGTTTTTTCCAAGTTCAAATTATTGACCTAGTTCTTAAACTTTTCAAGCTCCTCATAAACCTCGTTTATTTATCTAATTTGATTCGTCTGAGCAAACAAAGTGTTGCTAAGCATTTTGATTTGTTCCTTAAGCTATCTGTTGGTATCGTAAAGCCTATCTATTTGCGTGAGTTCTGACTGCAAAGCCTCAAGTTCGCGATAAAGAGTCTGTCTTTCAACTTATTTTGCTTCTTTTTATCGTTAAAGGGTCGAAACGTACTCTCTGAGTGCCTATAACTATCCTATCGTATTCATCGTAACTGTCAAAAAGTAAATGATAAACTGTTCAAAATCTAAAAGCTAATTAAAAGCTGATAACGTATTTCAAATCTAAGCAAGATAGAGCTGAAGTAGATTTTTGATTCGTCATTGACGTATCGCTTATAAGACTTTCTTATTTAGTCTGACCGGGTATAAAGTAATAATCATTTAAATCTTATGTAGCACTCTACTGACTAGCTCATCGATGCCTTCTTCAAAAAGAACACTCACAAGTCAGACCAGTAGCTGTCCAACCTTATCAAAGCCCTTTTCCAGTCTCCCACCGTAACTGCTCACTTATTAAGACTCTTCTGAACCACATACATGGCTTAAGCAATGAAAGGGGAACGCAAAGCAACCTAGCAATTGCTCAGATATTCAAGCTCTACTAAAACATTAACAATTTCAAAAAGGACAATGACCTTTTGGTACTTTTCGTAACTCCTCCTTTACTCAGAATAAAACCCTAAACGAATTGGTAAGTGAGGTCAGCTTCAAGAGCTACTTGAAATCTTCAGAGGAAATGAAGTACTTTTTGATCGTGATACTTTGGGACAAACTCTTTGTAATCAAACAGTACGAGTTCGTTACGATACGTGTCTTAGAATACATTCAAAGAGCCCACCAATACAGAGATGTCTTCAGCAACTGGCTTGAGGACATCCCTGCTGAATATATCAAGGTCATCATTTCCTATTTGCACTCGCAAATTGAAATTCTTTGCAACTCTTTGGTGGAAAAAGAGCAAACTGAACAGTCGAACAGAGAAACCAGCAAAAAGTGCGAAACCTTCTGCTATTTCTTAAAGCTTTTGCACCAAAG
>Ga0316217_10005151_pt1 | contig 13708 bp, 10 predicted proteins | sample 1anoAmetaG_FD_203633 | JGI IMG/M metagenome (GOLD analysis project Ga0316217, IMG submission 203633) | Freshwater microbial communities from Trout Bog Lake, Wisconsin, USA - 1anoA | ecosystem: Environmental > Aquatic > Freshwater > Lake > Hypolimnion/Profundal zone | place: USA: Wisconsin...
CCGGGCTGATCCTCGCCCTGGGCGAATGGGTGCTGGAGACCGCCTGCCGCCAGGGCCAGGCCTGGCAGGCCCGCTTCGGGGTCCCGGTGCGGATGGCGGTGAACGTCTCCGGCCGGCAGTTCTGGCAGGGCGACCTGGTGGGCACGGTGCAGCGGGTCCTGGCCGAGACCGGCTTTCCGGCCGGGCAGCTGGAGCTGGAGATCACCGAGAGCATGGTCATGCACGAGGTGGGCAAGGCGATCGACCGCATGGCCTGCCTGGCGGGCATGGGGGTCCGGCTGGCCATCGACGACTTCGGCACCGGCTACAGTTCGCTGGCCTGCCTGCAGCGGTTCCCGATCCGCACCCTGAAGATCGACCGCACCTTCATCAAGAACCTGGGCGGCGACGCCGCCGCCGAGGCGATCCCGGTGGCGATCCTGGCCCTGGCCCGGTCCATGCGGCTGGAGGTGGTGGCCGAAGGCATCGAGCAGGAGGCCCAGCTGGACTTCCTGACCCGGGCCGGCTGCGCCCTGGGCCAGGGCTTCCTGCTCGGCCTGCCGATGCCGCCGGCGGAGGCCGAGGCGCTGTTCTAGCGTTGGCCGATCGGAATAGCGGAACCGTCTCGACCGAATCTTATGTCCCGGTAACTTCAAGTAAAGAACGCGTACACCGAGCACGCCGAGGCGCTGAGCTACGCTGGGACGGCTTCGCGATCCAACGTGCCGACCCATGCCGCCCCGGCCCTGGTCCGCTCGCGCGGACCGCGATGCTGGCGCATCGCCCGGTCATGCGCGCCGGTCCTTCCGCATGCAAGCCTGTGGATGACCGGCGCGCATGACCTTGGACGGGCCGGGACTCAGCGTTCTTGGTAAGTCCCGAACAGGGGAACGCTCCCGGGATTCCGGAATCCCATTGGCAGGAGACCCGGTATGCCCCAAAGCGTTCCAGACGACCGCCCCCACAGCGACCTGACCCGCTCCATTCTTGAATCCGCAATGCGTGTCCAGAGCGCTCTCGGGGTCGGTCTCTATGAAAAGCCCTACAAGGTCTGTCTGGCTCATGCCCTGCGCCAGAAGGGGCACCGGGTCCTATTGGAGGTCAAACTGGACATCACTTTCGAGGGGCTTCTGGTCCCCGAATCCTATCGAATCGACGTTCTGGTGGACGACACAGTGGTCGTGGAGGCAAAGACCGTGGAACGGCTCACGCCCATCCACCAGGCCCAAGTGCTCACCTATCTTCGCCTTTCCGGCAAGGAGGTCGGTTTGCTGCTCAACTTCTGGGCCTGCCCGTTGAAGGATGGTGGTATTCAACGACTGGTCCTCAGCCGGGACAGGGCCTGAGGTTCATTGTTTCCACTTTGAGGCGAGTCAGGTCGGAGCGAATCTAGGACTAGGTTCACGGATTCGGTTGGCCGAGCCTCGCGGCCTTGGCACGGGCCACTTTGCCCAGGATGTCGGCGTATTTCGCGGTCAGCCCGGAAAGGCATGCGTTTTCGGGGATCAAAGGACAGATGGCCGGAATCGTCATGCTCCGGCCCCGGGCTTCAAGCTGTCGGCGGTCCTCAGGCACCATTTCCAGGCCAGATCCCGAGACCCAGGGCGTCAAGCCCAGGCCTGTCCAAGGCAGGGGGCGCTGGTCTTCCACGGGCTTGCATGCGGAAGGACCAGCGCACCCTGCCGCGCGCCGCGGCAGCGGCGCGGCCCGCGTCAGCGGGCAGGGCCTGGGCGGTATGGGTCGACACCTCTGATCGCGAAGCCTTCTCGGCGTAACTCGGCGTCTCGGCGCGCTCGGCGTACGAGTTCTTTACCCGAAGTAAACGAGGCTTCGTTTCTGCTCGAGATACCCCACCAGGAATGAAGGGAGTGGGTCGAAAAGATTCTGCTATTCAGATCGGCCAGCACTAGTTTCTAGTTCTCCACCTTGAGGATGGCCAGGAAGGCCTCCTGCGGGATCTCCACGTTGCCGATCGACTTCATCCGCTTCTTGCCTTCCTTCTGCTTGTTCAGCAGCTTCTTCTTGCGCGAGATGTCGCCGCCGTAGCACTTGGCCAGCACGTCCTTGCGCCGCGCCTTGACGTTGGTGCGGGCGATCACCTTGCTGCCGATGGCGGCCTGGATGGCCACGTCGAACATCTGCTGGGGGATGACCTCCTTCATCCGGACGGTGAGGGAGTGGCCCAGGGTGGTGCTCTTGCTGCGGTGCACCAGGATCGACAGGGCGTCGATCGGTTCGCCGTTGACCAGGATGTCCATCTTCACCAGGTCCGATTCCCGGTAGTCCTTCATGTGGTAGTCGAAGCTGGCGTAGCCCTTGGAGATCGACTTGAGCTTGTCGTAGAAGTCCAGCACCACCTCGTTCAGCGGCAGCTCGTAGACCAGCATCACCCGGTCCTTGCCCACGTACTCCAGGCGCTGCTGCAGGCCCCGGCGCTCCTCGCACAGCTTGAGCAGCCCGCCGACGAAGTCCGGCCGGGTGAGGATGGTGGCCTCGATGATGGGCTCCTCGATCCGCTCGATCCGGGGCAGGGGCGGCAGCCGCGAGGGGTTGTCCACGCTCTCCTCGCTGCCGTCGGTGAGGAACACCTTGTAGCGCACCGACGGGGCGGTGGTGATCAGGTCCAGGTCGAACTCCCGCTCCAGCCGCTCCTGGACGATCTCCATGTGCAGGAGCCCGAGGAAGCCGCAGCGGAAGCCGAAGCCCAGGGCCTGGCTGGTCTCGGGCTCGTACTTGAAGGAGCTGTCGTTGAGCCGCAGCCGGTCCATGGCGTCCCGCAGGTTCTCGTAGTCGTCGCTCATGGTCGGGAAGATCCCGGCGAACACCACCGGCTGGAGCTCCTTGAAGCCCTGGAGCATGACCGTGGAAGGCCGGGTGTTGTGGGTCAGGGCGTGGGTCATGGTGTCGCCCACCTTGACGTCGCCCAGGGTCTTGATGCTGCCCGAGACGTAGCCCACCTCGCCCACGCTCAGCTCGTCGGCCTTGGTCATCTTGGGGCTGAACACGCCCACCTCCTCCACCCGGTGCTCGCTGCCGGTCACCATGAAGTGGATGGTCTCCCCGGCCTTGAGGGTGCCGTTCATGATCCGCACCAGGCAGACCACGCCCCGGTACTGGTCGTAGTGGCAGTCGAACACCAGGGCCTGCAGCGGCGCCTTGGGGTCGCCCCTGGGCGCCGGCACGCACTTGACGATCTGCTCCAGCACCTGCAGGCAGTTCTCGCCGGTCTTGGCGGAGATGTTGATGGCGTGGGCGGTGTCGACCAGGCCGATGACGGTGTTGATCTCCTCCAGCACCCGCTCGGGCTCGCTGGAAGGCAGGTCGGTCTTGTTGAGCACCGGGAACACTTCCAGGTCGTTCTCCAGGGCCAGGTAGGTGTTGGCCAGGGTCTGCGCCTCCACCCCCTGGGTGGAGTCCACCACCAGGATGGCCCCTTCGCAGGCCGCCAGGCTGCGGCTCACCTCGTAGGTGAAGTCCACGTGGCCCGGGGTGTCGATCAGGTTGAGCGTGTAGACCTTGCCGTCCAGGGCCGGGTACTTCAGGGTCACCGCGTGGGCCTTGATGGTGATCCCGCGCTCCCGCTCCAGCTCCATGTCGTCCAGGATCTGGGCCTGCATGTCGCGCATGGCGATGGTGTTGGTCAGCTCCAGCAGCCGGTCCGCCAGGGTCGACTTGCCGTGATCGATGTGCGCGATGATGGAGAAATTGCGGATGAGAGTGGGGTCGGTCACGCGTGTCCTCTGGAAGGTCCTGCCGGTGGCGAGTTTCGCCGCTAGAACCTTCCATTGTATCGTTGGAATGATGGTTCGTCTGCTGTTGACTTGGATGCTGGGGTTCGGGCTGCTGGCCGGGGAGGTCTCCGGCCGGGTCACCGACGGCGCCCAGGGCCTTTCCGGGGTGCGGGTCTACCCCGACCGGCTGGTCCGGGTCCGCCCGCCGGACCTGCCGCCGGTGGCGGTCACCGACGCCGAGGGCCGCTTCACCCTGGCCCTGGAGCCGGGCGACACGGTGCTGGCGGTGGAGAAGTCCGGCTGGCAGCGGGACCTGGTGCCGCTCGCCGGGCTGGCCGAGCCGGTGGTGCTGCGGCCGGCGCCGGAGTACCGGCGTGAGGCGGTGCTGGCGGTCCGGCTGGACCTGCCCGGGATCCAGCCGCTGCGCAGCGACGCCGAGCTGCGGGCGATCCTGTTCAGCCGCCGCCCGGGGGAGGCCAGCGCCGCCAACTACTACTACGAGATCTCCAAGGGCAGCCTGGAGCTGGAGGAGGGCGCCCTGCTGCACCAGGCCGAACCCGGGCCCGGGCCGTTCGCCGACCCCGAGCGCGAGGCGCTGGCGGGCCGGGTGCTGGCCAGGCTGAAGGGGCTCGACCTGGCCCCGTTCGACCGGGTCGACAACCGCACCGGCGCCCTGGGCGCCGACGGCAAGCCGGACCACCTGTGGATCATCCCGCCCGGGCCGTCCCGCACGGTCACCCTCGATCCCGCCCATTTCGCCGCCATCTGCTTCCTGCTGCCGGCGCCCGGGACGGCGCCGGGACCCTGGCCGGCGGTGTTCTTCAGCGAGGAGACGCCCCTGGGCAACATCGTCCACGAGGGCATCCACGCCATGGGCGAGCATCGGGTCGGCGACCTCTACATGGACATGTACCACCCCATGACCGCGGGCCGCTGGGACATCATGGACGCCGGCGAGTTCCAGGGCTGGGACCGGGAGCACCGCACCGGCTTCCCCTGGCAGGAGGACACCGGCTACAGCCCGGCCCAGCCCATGGGCTGGGTCCGGGCCGAACTCTGGTACCGCGGGCGGTTCCGGGCCACCGTGCGCACCCTGTCGCTCGGGGGCTCCGGCGCCTGGGAAGGCTGGCTGGAGCCGCTGGAGCGGGCCCCGCGGGAGCTGCCCCAGCGGCTGGTGGTGGCCGACCCCCGCCGCCGCGGGTGCTTCTGGGAGCTGTCGGTGCGCCGGCCCTGGGGCTTCGACCGGGGCCGCACCGGCGACCGCTGGGGCCCGGGCTTCGAGGGTCTGGTGGTGGCCCGGGTGGATCCCGCCCGCAACATCGCCGGGCGCTTCCTGGGCCCGGTGCGGGTGCTGGACGCCCACCCCGGCAGCCCCGAGCCGCCCCGGCCCCGCTATCCCGCCGGCCGCTGGCAGCTGGACGACGCCGCCTTCAACCTGGGCGAGGGGGAAGTGGCCGCGGGCCGGGACGGGCCGCTCGACTGGGCGGTCCTGGCGGTGGATCCGGCCGGCCGCATGCGGGTGCGGGTTGCGCTTCGACCTAGAATGAAAGTCCGGACTCAGAAAGGTCCCAAGGCATGAACCCACTTTCCGCCATCCTCCACAAGGAAACTCTGGACCGGGACGACCTGGTGCTGCTGCTGGGCCTGCGGGACCCGGTGGAGACCGCCTGCCTGCGGGCCCGGGCGCTGGAGGTGATGCGGGCCCAGGTGGGCGACGCCGTGTTCTACCGGGGCATCATCGAACTGTCCAACGTCTGCGCCTGCGACTGCAACTACTGCGGCATCCGGGCCAGCAACGCCAAGGTGGAACGGTTCACCCTCAGCGAGACCGAGGTCATGGACGGCGCAGCGTGGTGCGCCGACGCCGGCTACGGCTCCCTGGTGCTCCAGGCCGGCGAGCGGGGCGACCGCTCGTTCCGGGACTTCATAGCCCACCTGGTCCGGCGCATCCGGGCCGAGTCGGTCCGGCCCGAACTGCCCCAGGGGCTGGGCATCACCCTCTCCCTGGGCGAGCAGCCGCTGGAGACCTACCAGCTCTGGCACGCGGCCGGGGCCCACCGCTACCTGCTGCGGATCGAGACCACCGACCCCGGGCTGTTCGCCCGGATCCACCCCGAGGCCCAGACCCTGGCGGCCCGCCGGCAGGCCCTGGCCGACCTGGCCACGGCCGGCTTCCTGGTGGGCACCGGGGTGATGATCGGGATCCCCGGCCAGACCCTGGAGATGCTGGCCGACGACATCCTGTTCTTCCGCGACCATCCCATCGACATGATCGGCATGGGGCCCTGGCTGGCCCACGACGACACCCCCATGGGCAGCTGGGTCCAGCCGCTGGCCCCGGCCGAGCACCTGCAGCTCAGCCTCAACATGATCGCCGCGGTCCGGCTGGCCTGCCCCGACCTGAACATCGCCGCCACCACCGCGCTCCAGGCCATGGTCCCGGACGGCCGCGAACGCGGCCTGAGCCACGGCGCCAACGTCACCATGCCCAACCTCACCCCGGTGCACGCCCGCGGCAACTACAAGCTCTACGAGGGCAAGCCCTGCATGGACGAGGCGCGGGAGGAGTGCCGGGGCTGCCTGATGGGCCGGGTGGAGTCGGTGGGGCGCACCGTCGCCCTGAACCAGTGGGGCGATCCGCCGGCGTTCGCGCGCCGCACCGCCGACGGCGGACGGACCTGGTAGCTATGTGATCGCCATCAATTCTCTTTTCTTTCGCTCACCCTTCGGGCCGCAGGTTGTCATTGCTAAGTTTGTTTTTTCCTTTAAGATCCTGGGGAAGGAAGGGCATTCCCGAGGGTTTGAGAAAAAACCGATTTGAATAAATCCATTGCGGCCCATTCAATAATTTAAGATACCCTTGTCTCTTAGACGAACCACAGCGGCGGCCTATGGATCCTGTTCTCTACACCTATCACATACCCAGGCACGAACCTGAGGTGGTGGCCCGAAACGTGGTGCGCCAGCATCTCGCGGACCACCTGCTGCTCTGGCGCCGGATCTCCGACGCCTGCGAACTGGTCTTCCTGGCCACCTGCCAGCGGGTGATCTGGATGTTCTGGGGCGGGGACGGCACCACCCTCGGCTTCGGCCCGGAGATCGACTGCTTCCAGGGCGAGGCGGCCTGGCGCCACCTGCTCGAGGTGGCCACCGGGCTGAACAGCGCCAACCTGGGCGACCGGGAGATCGTCGGCCAGCTGCGCCAGGCCCTGGCCACCGCCAAGGAGACCCGCACCGCCGGGCCCGAGGCCCAGGCCGCGCTCGAGGACATCCTGCGCGAGGCCCAGCGCCTGCGCACCCGGATCGGGCTGGACGACGGCAGCGCCAGCGTCGCCACCGCCGCCCTGCGCCACCTGGAGACCAGCCTGGCCCCCGGCTCCCGGGTCGCCATCGTCGGGGTCGGCCCCATGAGCCGCTACCTGGCCCAGCGGCTGCCCGAGCGCGGTTTCCAGATCACCATGTCCAACCGCACCCTGGCCAAGGCCGAAGCCTTCGGCCTGCCCATGGTGCCCCTGGCCCAGCTGCAGATGGATCCCCAGGGCTTCGACGCCATCGTCTCCGCCACCGCCAGCAATTCGCCGCTGTTCACCGCCGACAACTGGTCCCGGCTGAGCCGGCATCCGGTCCGCTTCGTGGACCTGGCGCTGCCCTACGATTCCGAGCCGGAGCTGGGCCACATCCCCTGGGTCACCCGGGTCGACCTCTCGGTGTTCCTGGCCGAGAACGAGGGCACCAAGCTCAAGCGCCACGAGGCCGCCGCCCAGGCGGAACCCTTCATCGTCGGCGCCGTGGAGCGGCTGCGCAAGCGGGCCGCCACCCGGATCCAGAAGTTCGCCACCCGCACCGCCCAGGAGCGGCTGACCGATGCCTGGGAGGCCATGGAAGCCGAGGCCACCGCGCCCGGCAGCGTCCTGGCCGAGCTCGACCCGGTCCAGCTGGAAGCCCTTGAATCGCTCCTGAAGCGGGGGCGCACCCTGGCCTTCCGGGCCCTCAACCTCCAGCGCGAGCCCGTCCTGGAACATCATTAAAGAGTCGGCTACATCATGAAAATTGTTCTTGGCACTCGGGGTTCCCTGCTCGCCGTGCAGCAATCGGAGGCCCTGGTGGCCTACCTGAAGGCGGCCGGCCACACGATCGAATGGAAGCGCTTCACCACCCACGGCGACCAGTGGCTGGCCGGCCCCCTGGGCAAGGAGACCGGCACCGGCTTCTTCACCCGGGAGCTGGAGGAGGCGCTGCTGGCCGGGGACGTGGACATGCTGATCCACTCCTTCAAGGACGTCTCGCTGGAGCGCCCGGACGGCATCGTCACCGCCTGTGTGCCCGTGCGGGAGGATCCCGCCGACTGGCTGGTGATGCGGTCGGACGCCCCGGAGCGGCCGGTCATCGGCACCAGCTCCGAGCGGCGCCTGCGCTTCCTGGAACAGGCCCTGCCCAAGGCCAGCTTCACCTGGATCCGCGGCAACGTCCCGACCCGGGTCCAGCGGGTCAAGGACTGCGAGCTGCGCGGCGAGCCGCTGCACGGCACCATCCTGGCCGCCGCCGGGCTCCGCCGCCTGGAGCTGGACCTGTCCGGCCTGGCGGTGCGCCCCCTGGCCCCGCACGAACTGCTGCCCGCCCCGGCCCAGGGCGCCCTGCTGGTGGAAGCCCGCCGGGGCGACCAGGCGCTGCTGGAGGCCCTGGCCGGCTTCCACCACCCCCTCACCCAGCGCCTGGTCACCCTGGAGCGGGCGGTCCTGGCCGGCATCGGCGGCGGCTGCCAGCAGCCGCTGGGCGCCCTGGCCGTGGCCGAACCCGGCGGCCTGCTGCTGCGGGCCGGCTACGCCGTGGCCGGCGAGCTGCGCTGGGCCGAGGGCCGCGGCGACGACGACGCCGCCGTGGTGGCCCAGGTGCTCAGGGGCCTGGGACTGTGAGCGGCCCGGTCCGGCCGCGGCTGGGCCTGGCCCGCGCTCCGGAGGACCCGCTGTGCGCGGCCGTGCGGGCCGCGGGCTGGGAGCCGGTGCCGCTGTTCGTCACCGCCATGACCGCCACCGGCGCCGCGCCGCCGGCCGAAGCCGCCGACGCCGCGATCCTGCTGAGTCCGGCCGCGGCCCGGCTGGCCCTGCTGCCGGTGGGCACCCGCTGCCTGGCCCAGGGCGAGGCCACCGCCCGGGCCCTGGCCGAGCGCGGCCTGACCCGGGTGCAGGTGAGCGCCACGCCGCGGGCGGAGGGCCTGTTCGAGCTGCTGCGCGAGCAGTTCCCGGACGGCGGCACGTTCCTGCTGGCCCGGGGCGAGCGCAGCCGCGAGCACCTGGAGCAGGCGGCCGCCGGCAGCCCCTGGCGCCTGCTGCCCTGGATCACCCACCGGGAAGGCCCGGTGCGGCCGGAGCCGGCGCTGCCGGAGCTGGAGGCCGTGCTGGCGCTGAGCCCGCTGCAGGCGGAGCTGCTGGGACCCCGGTGCCCGCACCTGCTGCGCTTCGCCTGGGGCGAGCGAACCCAGCGGGCTTTCCAACAGGCAGGGTATCCTGGACAGGCCTGGTGCGAACCCGAGGCTGCCGCGCTGCAGCTCCTGCTCTCCGCCCAGGGCGCCATGAGGAGCACACCATGCTGATCCGATCCCGCCGCCTCCGGGCCACCGCCGCCATCCGCGACCTGGTGGCGGAGACCGACCTGAGCCCCCGGAACCTGATCCAGGGCCACTTCATCCAGCCCATGGAGGGCTCCACCGAGATCTCCAGCCTGCCGGGCATCTCCCGCAACGGCATCCAGGCCACCCTCGGCCAGGTGGAGGCCGACCTCAAGCTGGGCATCCGCACCGCGCTCCTGTTCGGGGTGCCGGACCCGGCCGAGAAGTCCGCGGACGCCGCCGCCGCCCATGCCGCCGACGGCCTGATCCCCAGGACCGTCAAGGCGCTCAAGCGGGCCTTCGGCGCCGACCTGGTGGTGATGACCGACGTCTGCCTGTGCGCCTACACCGACACCGGCCACTGCGGCCTGAACCACGGGCCCAGGGTGGTCAACGACGAGAGCGTGGCGGTGCTGGCCCGGATGGCGGTGAGCCACGCCGAGGCCGGCGCCGACATCGTCGCCCCGTCGGACATGATGGACGGCCGGATCCGGGCCCTGCGCGAGGCGCTGGAAGCGGCCGGGCTGGCCGACACCGGCATCCTCAGCTACGCCATCAAGCACGCCGGGGCCTACTACGGGCCGTTCCGCGAGGCCGCCGACTCCTCGCCCAAGTTCGGCGACCGGCGGAGCTACCAGATGGACCCGCGCAACGCGCGGGAGGGGCTCCGGGACGCCCTGCTGGACCTGGACGAGGGCGCCGACGCGCTCATGGTCAAGCCGGCCCTGCCCAACCTGGACCTGATCTGGCGGCTGCGGGAGCGGACCCTCTGCCCCATCGCCGCCTACCATACCTCCTCGGAATACAGTACCGTGAAAGCCGCCGCCCGCCTCGGCTGGGTCGACGAAGCCAACCTGTTCCGGGAGCACCTCCTGGCGATCCGCCGCGCCGGCGCGGACTGGATCGTCACCTACGCGGCTCGCGAAGCCCTTCAAAAGCACTGGATCTGAAATGGAAAACGCCAACGACACCCTGTTCCAGGAAGCCCTGACCCATTTCCCGGGCGGCGTCTCCAGCCCGGTGCGGGCCTTCCGTGCCGTGGGCGGCACCCCCAAGTTCTTCCGCAAGGCCTGGGGCGCCCGCTTCGAGGACGAGGAGGGCCGCCGCTACGTGGACCTCTGCATGTCCTGGGGCCCCCTGATCCTCGGCCACGCCGTCCCCGAGGTGCTGGCCGCGGCCCGGGAGGCCATGGAGGAGGGCCTCACCTTCGGCGCCCCGTCCCGGCGGGAGATCATCCTGGCCCGGCGGATCAAGACCATGGTGCCGTTCGTGGAGAAGATGCGGTTCGTCTCCAGCGGCACCGAGGCGGTCATGTCGGCGCTGCGGGCGGCCCGCGGGTTCACCCGGCGCGACCGCATCCTCAAGTTCGAAGGCTGCTACCACGGCCACAGCGACGGCATGCTGGTGAAGGCCGGCTCGGGCCTGGTCACCTTCGGCGAGCCCTCCAGCGCCGGCGTGCCCAAGGCCTTCGCCGACCTCACCACGGTGATCCCGCTGGACGACCCCGAGGCGCTGGAGCGGGTCTTCGCCGAGCAGGGCGGCGAGCTGGCGGCGGCCATCATCGAGCCGGTGCCGGCCAACAACGGCCTGCTGGTGCAGGACACCAGCTTCCTCCGGCGGCTCCGGGAGCTGTGCACCCAGCACGGCGCGGTGCTGATCTTCGACGAGGTCATCAGCGGCTTCCGGGTGGCCCCCGGCGGCGCCGCCGAGCTGTTCAAGATCACCCCCGACCTGGTCACCTACGGCAAGATCATCGGCGGCGGCATGCCGGTCGGCCTCTACGGCGGCCGCAAGGACATCATGGCGGTGATCTCCCCGGACGGCCCGGTCTACCAGGCCGGCACCCTGAGCGGCAACCCGGTGGCCATGGCGGCCGGCCTGGCCACCCTGGAGAAGCTCACGCCCAACCTCTACCGTGACCTGGAGGCCAAGGGCGCCCGCTGGGCGGCCGCCTTCGAGAAGCTGCCCGGGCTGCACGCGCCCCGGGTGGGCAGCCTGATCTGGCCCCTGTTCCAGCACGGGGTCAAGCGCGCCGACCGGGTGGAGGACGGCGCCATCAGCAAGTTCAACCGCCTGCACGGGCTCCTGCTCAAGCAGGGCATCTACCTGCCGCCCTCGGGCTTCGAGGTGGCCTTCCTCTCCGCCGCCCACGGCGAGGAGGAGCTGGCCCACCTGGAGCGGGCCATCGGCGTCGTCGCCCAGGAACTCAAGGCCAGTTTCTGAGCTCCCTTCTCGAAAGTGCCAACATGACCGCTCCCCTCGTCCGCGCCCTCCAGGGCGAATGCCTCGCCCAGCCTCCGGTCTGGTTCATGCGCCAAGCCGGCCGGTTCCTGCCGGAATACCGGGCCATCCGGGAAAAGGCCACCTTCGAGCAGGTGCTTTACGATCCCGACCTGGCCGCCGAGGTGACCCTGCAGCCGGTGCGGCGCTTCCCCAAGCTGGACGGCGCCATCATCTTCTCGGACATCCTGGTGATCCTGGACGCCCTGGGCTGCGGGGTGGTGATCCCCGAGGGCGGGCCGCGGCTGACCCGGACCCTGGACCAGCTGGATCCGGCCGGGCCCCTGGACGAGCGGGTGTTCGAGCCGGTGCAGGCGGCCCTGCGCAAGGTCCGGGCCGCGCTGCCGGCCCACCAGGCCCTGCTCGGCTTCGCCGGCGCGCCCTGGACCCTCTTCGCCTACGGCCTGGAGGGCAAGGGCAGCAAGAACTGGGCCCGGGCCAAGGCGTTCCTGCACCAGGAGCCGGTGCGGGCCCGGCAGTGGCTGGACCGGCTGGCGGACGTCTCGGCCCTGCTGCTGAACCGGCACATCGGCGCCGGCGCCCAGGGGGTGCAGCTGTTCGACACCTGGGCCGGGGAACTGGACCGGGAGGACTTCGAGACCTTCGCCCTGCCGGCCGCCGAGCGCACCTTGGCCCAGGTCGCCGGCGCGCCCCGGCTCTACTTCCCCCGGGGCATCCTGCCGGCCTGCCTGGACCGGCTCTCCTGCGAGGGCTTCGCGGTGTCCTGGCAGGTGCCCATGGCCGAGGCGCGCAAGGCCTTCCCGGGCAAGGTGCTGCAGGGCAACCTCGACCCCACCGCCCTGCTGGCCGGCCCGGAGACCGCCTGCCGCAAGGCCCGGGCCATCGTCGAGACCATGAAGGGCCAGGCCCACGTGTTCAACCTCGGCCACGGCCTGCTGCCGGAAACCGACCCGGCGGTGCTGGGCGCGGTGATCGACGCGGTCAAGGGCTGAATCCGACCGCGCCGCTCGACATTAGTTGCGGTCCCCAAGGCCGTACCCGATCATGAATCCTGGAGGCATCCCCCGATGGCCTTGGCGTTGCAAGACCTGGTCAAGCACTACGATCGTCCCGGACCCCGCTACACCGGCTATCCGATGCCGCCCGTGTGGTCCGACGGCTTCCCCGAAACCGAAGTGATCGAGGCCCTGGCCCGGGCCGACGAGGATCCCGCGCCGTTCTCCCTCTACGCCCACCTGCCGTTCTGCAAGCGGCGCTGCTCCTATTGCGGCTGCAACGTGGTGGTCAGCCCCTCCTACTCGCCGGTGGAGGCCTTCCTGCAGGCCCTCGAGGCCGAGGTCGAGCTCTGGGCCAGCCGGCTCCCGGTCCGGCGCAAGGCCATCCAACTGCACTGGGGCGGCGGCACCCCCACCTACCTGAAGGTGCCGGAACTGGTCCGCACCTTCAAGCTCATCACCGACCGGTTCCCGCTGGTGGCCGACGCCGAGGTCTCCATCGAGGTGGACCCCACCTTCCTGGAGCCCGACCAGCTGCCGGCCCTGCGCGAGCTGGGCTTCAACCGGGTCTCGTTCGGGGTGCAGGACCTGGACGAGGGCGTCCAGGAGCTGATCACCCGCGGCCAGACCTGGGACCAGACCCTGACCACGGTCAAGCAGGCCCGCTCGCTCGGCTTCACCGGGGTGAACCTGGACCTGGTCTACGGCCTGCCCGGGCAGACCCTCGCCACCTTCCGCCACACCCTCGAGAGCACCCTGGAGCTGGCCCCGGACCGCATGGCCATCTACGGCTTCGCCTACCTGCCGAGCATGCTGGCGCACCAGCGGACCATCCCGGTGGAGACCCTGCCGGCCCCGGAGCTGCGGCTGGAACTGCTGCTCCTGGCCGTGGAGATCCTCGAACGGCACGGCTACGTCGCCATCGGCATGGACCACTTCGCCCGGCCCGACGATCCCATGGCCAAGGCGGTGCAGGAGGGCCGGCTGATCCGCAACTTCATGGGCTACGCCGTGGCCGCCGGCTCGGACCTCCTGGGCTTCGGCCCCAGCGCGATCTCCAACGTGGCCGGGGTCTACTGCCAGAACGAGAAGATCCTCACCAGGTGGGAGCGCTCGGTCCAGGGCGGCCACTTCGCCGTGCACAAGGGCCACCGGCT
>Ga0316217_10005152_pt1 | contig 13706 bp, 9 predicted proteins | sample 1anoAmetaG_FD_203633 | JGI IMG/M metagenome (GOLD analysis project Ga0316217, IMG submission 203633) | Freshwater microbial communities from Trout Bog Lake, Wisconsin, USA - 1anoA | ecosystem: Environmental > Aquatic > Freshwater > Lake > Hypolimnion/Profundal zone | place: USA: Wisconsin...
ATTCCGATCTGGGCTTGGGCTTTATCCCTGTGGACTCAGTTCACTCGCCTGTGCGGCGCGTGAACTATGTGGTGGAAGCCGCTCGCCTGGGACAGATTACCGACTACGACAAGCTCACTCTCGAAGTGTGGACCAACGGAGCCGTGTTGCCAGCCGATGCTGTGGGCCTGGCCGCGAAGCTGCTGAAGGATCACATGAATATCTTCATTAACTTCGAAGAGGAAATTGAAGCTGAAGCGCGCGGCGAAGAAGGTCGCACCCTGCTACGGAACGACAATCTCAACCGGTCAGTGGAAGAGCTTGAGCTGTCAGTACGCAGCTACAACTGCCTGAAGAACGCGAATATTCAGACCATCGGCGAACTGGTACAAAAGACAGAAGCCGAGATGCTGAAGACCAAGAACTTCGGCCGCAAGAGCTTGAACGAGATCAAGGAAATCCTTGCGCAGATGGGCCTCTCGTTGGGCATGAAGATCGACGAGAATGGCAACGCCGTGCCCGGGCCCACGAGCATTCCGCCCGCTACTGCCCTGGCCGCCAGCTATAGCCACTACGACGACGAGGACGAACCCCTGGATTCAGTGGACCTGCAATTGCCCACCGAGACCGAGAACTTCTAAAGCTGGAGATAGGCGGGCCGTCACGCAAGCCGGCCCGCTGCCAGAATGCATTCTGCCGCAGATTTGAGCGGCAAGAGAAAATTCCGAAAGAGAGTTGCATCATGCGCCATCGCAATGCAGGATTCAAGCTCGGACGTAATACCAGCCACCGCCGCGCGCTGTTGCGGAACCTGGTGACGTCCATCATTATTGAGGATCGCGTCGAGACCACTGTGGCCAAAGCCAAAGCAGTGCGCCCGCTCGTGGAAAAGATGATCACCCTGGGCAAGAAGGGCGATCTGCACAGCCGCCGTCAGGCACTCAGCTTCTTGATGACTGACAAGTCCGTCACGCGGCTTTTTGACACCGTGGCTCCTCGCTACGGCGACCGTCAGGGCGGCTATCTGCGTATCGTTCGCATTGGCTTCCAGCAAGGTGACGGGGCAGAGAAGGTATTTATCGAGCTGCTCGGCGCCGAGAAGCAACTCGACGAGAAGCGCCAGAAGCGCGAAGACGTCAAGGCCAAGAAGCGGGCTGAGCTCGAAAAGCAATTGGAAGAAACAAAGAAGGAAGAGGGTGGCGCAGAGGCCGCGTAAGCGGACCTAGGGCGTCATCTTCACACTTCGATCAGAAGGTCACACGTGCACTTCCCTTCAGGGGAAGCGCGCGTGTGACCTTTTCTGCATTACCAGTTGCCTGAAAAGTTTCTGGTGCCGCATCCCTTTGCCAGATAGTGCCTTGCCGCACAATGTACATCTAAAGAGGAGCGTGCTCAGGCAGACCTTACCAGGCGCTTGGGGCGGAAGCAGCGCATGAAGAGGTAGACCACAAACTGCAATGCAATGGCGCCGCAACAGTCGAGCAGGACATCCCAAGCCGAACCAGAACGATTTGGCAGGAATGTCTGGTGGAACTCATCGGAGCTGGCAACCAATGCGGTACCCAAGACTGCAAGGAGGGCGTCATGCAGGAACCGTGAGTGGGGTAGGGTCATCCACCAGGCGCGCAGCCATGCCAGCCCAATGAACCCGTAGCCAAGAAAGTGGCCGGATTTCCGAATGACCATGTGCAGCATATACCAACTCGCGTTTGCGACGTGTCCGAAGATGGACTCGTAAAGCAAACGCAAGGGGCCGCTGGTGTATTCGGCGCCAAAGGCTTCAGTTGACTCCATTCCAATGACGCATATGCCGATAAGCACCGGCAACCAGGCGCTGCAAAAATAATTAATGCTGCGGTACCTACTCGACTCGATAATTAGGGGCCTCCCGGGTAATGATCACGTCGTGGACGTGACTCTCGCGAAGGCCTGCTCCGGAGATGCGGACAAATTGAGCCTTCTCCTGGAGTTCCGCGACGGTGCTACAGCCGAGGTAGCCCATGCCGGAACGGAGACCACCAACCAACTGAAAGACCATGGACTCCAACGGGCCCCGGTAGGGAACACGTCCCTCAATGCCTTCGGGGACAAACTTGGCGAGACGGTTTTGGCTGGCGCGCTCACGCTGCACCACGCCTTCACTGCCTAGCTCAGCGCTGGCTAGATCATCCGTGCTCTGGAAATATCGCTCCCCTGAGCCCTGGCTCATGGCTGTCAGGGATCCCATGCCGCGATAGCTCTTGAAGCTTCGGCCCTGGTACAGGATCGTCTCGCCGGGACTCTCGTCGACGCCAGCAAAGAGGGAACCAATCATGACGGAACTGGCACCAGCGGCGATAGCCTTGGTGATCTCGCCGGAGTACTTGATGCCACCGTCAGCGATGACGGGGATGCCGTGCTCGCGTGCGGCGCGTGCGGCCTCGGCGATGGCAGTGATCTGCGGCATGCCGGCACCGGTGACCATGCGGGTAGTGCAGATGGAGCCGGGGCCGATGCCAACCTTGATGGCGTCTGCGCCGGCTTCAATGAGCGCCATAGCGCCCTCATAGGTGGCGACATTCCCGGCCAGCAAGCCAACGTTTGGGAAGAGCTTCTTGACCTCACGGACAGCCTCGAGCACTCGTGAGGAATGGCCGTGGGCAGAGTCGATGGCGAGGACGTCAGCGCGGGCGCGGACCAACTCGGAAGCGCGTTCAAGATAGTCTCCGGTAGCGCCGATGGCGCCTCCGACGCGGAGCCTGCCCTGGTCATCCTTGCTGGCGTTGGGATACTTGAGCTTCTTCTGGATGTCCTTGACCGTGATGAGTCCCTTGAGGTTGTACTGATCGTCGACCACGAGAAGCTTTTCAACACGGTGCTTGTGGAGGATCAGCTCTGCCTCTTCCAGCGTGGTGCCGACGGGGACTGTGATGAGGTTTTCCTTGGTCATCACGTCGCCGATGGGGATATCGGTGCGGGTCTCGAAGCGGAGATCGCGGTTGGTGAGGATGCCGACCAGCTTCTTGCCGCGCGTGACGGGCACGCCGGAGATTTTATATCGGCGCATCACCTCGAGGGCGTCGCCGATCATCTGGTCCGGCCCGATGGTGACCGGGTCAACGATCATTCCGCTCTCAGAACGCTTGACCTTATCAATCTCACCGGACTGGTCGTTGATGCTGAGGTTGCGGTGAACGATGCCTATACCGCCCTGCTGGGCCATGGCGATGGCCATGCGCGACTCCGTGACCGTGTCCATGGCGGAGGAGAGCAAAGGGGTATTCAGTGTAATGTTCCGTGTCAACTGGGTCTGTGTGCTGACCTGTACAGGCACGATCTCGCTGTAGGCAGGGATAAGTAAGACATCGTCGAAAGTAAGTGCTTCAGGGAGATTCTTGGCTAGCATTATGCTCCGATGCGCCTGGCGGCCAAAGGAATTGTGTCCCTGGGCGACAGGCGCTTGTTGACTATTGTATCGGACGCAAAACGGTGGCAGACCAAAGGGCGGAAAATGTGCAAGCGGCGCAGAACAGGGAGTTCAAGGAATTTCGCGCGCTGCGTATCCCCCCTTCCCTATCTCCGGAGACAAAAAATCCTCTCTTGATTGAAGTTAACTAGAGTCATCCGTTGCAAAATCTCACAAGAAAAAGCTTAAACGCAAAATCGGGGCCACTTGCATCTTGGCAAGGTGGTCCGTGGGAGTGCAGAAATGGCCTCTTTCTGCGAGGAAACGGGCCAAAATGAGCTGATCCATGACGTATTTGTACGGTGAGGTGTTACCAAGTAGTTAGCAGGCGGATCTTTTAAGCGGTTTAATAAGAACAATTTGACGGATTCAAAGGGTGCGAAAAACGTAGATTTTGCGACCAGGGGAGGGGGGGTACGTTTTTTGCCCCACTCCGGTGCCGGTCGTCGGCAATCCACTTGAGATTATTGTGCGCCCTTTGGTTGTAATTATCTGCAATTGCAGAAGGCAGGGGTCAGGGATCAGGGGGCAGGGGGTGGATTCCGTGTCTCAGGCTGTTGCTTTGGGGTTCTGGGCTAATTGGCTGATAACGAACCAGCCTCTTCGTCTTTCGAAGATCCCGCATCCCATGTCTCAAAGGCGAGACATGGGGCACCCAGACTTCATCTGTGCCGGACCTGCGCCGCCGATCTCCTGAAAAGATCAGAAACTAGACACCGACAGGGAAGGGGCGGGGGCTGGACTCATCATCGTCGGTCTTGGAGCGGAACTTGAAGCGGTCAAAGCGGCCCTGGAGGAGGCTCATGAGACCGGTGTACCAGTAGCCAATGACGAAGAGGATGAGGAAGGGCGCAGTGAAGTAATTGTGGTTGGTGAAGGTGTAGAGGATGGCCAGGAAGAAGTAGAGGCCGAGAGCCATCTCGATCCAGGGAGCGAGAATGAGGCGCTTGCGGTACTTGTTGGCCTGGGACTTTTCGCCCTTCTTGGTGACGCGGAACTTGGGGGTGCGGACAAAAGCGCTCTTAACGCCGAAGAGGGCTTCCATGACGGCCTTGGTGTTGGTGACGGTGAGGCCGATGCCGAGGGCCATGATGAAAGGCAGATAGAGGAAGGTCCTCAACCATGTTTTTGGGAAGAGCACGCGCTGGCTGAGCAGGTAAAAGACGGCGATGGATAGCGTGGATGCAGTGAACAAAGGCACGTCAATCAGCAGCATCTGAAACCAGCCCTGGTAGAAGCGGCAGACCATGGAGGGGACGAGCAGGGCGGTCATGACGATCATGAGCGGATAGGCGATATTGGCCGTGAGGTGGTAGACGGACTCGATTTTGCGCTTGCGGGTCATCTCAGAGCTGAAGATTTTGGGGAGCAGCTTGATGGAGACCTGGATGAGTCCCTTGGCCCAGCGCGCCTGCTGAGTTTTGAAGGCGGTCATCTCAATGGGCAGTTCGGAGGGGCACTCGACTTCTGGCAGGTACTTGAAGCGCCAGCCAGCCATTTGCGAGCGATAGCTGAGGTCAGTGTCTTCAGTGAGGGTATCGTGCTGCCAGCCGCCGCCGTCAGAGATGGCCTGGCGTCGCCACATGCCGGCGGTGCCGTTGAAGTTGAAGAACTCTCCGGTGCGGACGCGGGAGCCATGCTCGATGACGAAATGGGCGTCGAGGAGGATGGCCTCAATTTGCGTGAGCAGGCTGTAGTCGCGGTTGAGGTGTGTCCAGCGGGTTTGAACCATACCCACGCCGGGCTCGGCGAAGTGGTGGATCACCTTCATGATCCAGTCTTTGGGCGGGACGAAGTCGGCGTCAAAGATAGCAATGAACTCGCCCTTGGCGATCTTGAGGCCCTCATCGAGCGCGCCGGCCTTGAAGCCGTTGCGGTTTGTGCGGTGTATGTATTCGATGGGGTGGCCGAGAGCCTTGTAGCGAGCAACGATGTCTGCCGCCACCTGGACGGTCTCGTCGGTCGAGTCATCGAGAACCTGAATTTCGAGCTTGTCGCTGGGGTAGTCCATGGCACAGACTGCCTCGATGAGGCGGTCGATGACGAACTGCTCGTTATACATGGGCAACTGGACGGTGACCCTGGGCAACTCGTCGAAGTGTTTGGGTGGATTGGGATCGTAGTTCTTTTTGTATTTGAAGTACTGGTAGCACATGGTGTAACGATGCACACCATAGATGGAGAGCACGATCATGACGAAGAAGTAGGGGATGAGCAGCATCAGATCGAACCAGTTCCAGTGGTAGAGCCCTTTGAATGTCTGATCTGCGTATTGCATTTTGAAGTAGTGGCGCAGGCCGGTCTGAGGCGCAAAGGCCAGAAAAGTGGCTACACGCGAGGTCAGCGCGGCAAACAGGCCGGGGGGAATCAGACGGGTTGCAAGCGCGGCTAACAAGGCGAGCCTCCAAGGGCAGGATACCGGCAATTGTACGCGATATAGGCGGGAACTGCGCGTGCGCGCGGGCAGCGGCAGCGGGCTGAAAAAGATGCAGTTGATCGCCGTTATGCGGCTGACGTACTGTGATCTAGCAGTTCTGGAAGGGTACGCAATGAGTCCATCAACGGGATCGCAGATAGTGGCCGCCGCGGGCGGCAGTTTCTTGATTGAAAACCGGACGCCGGGCGAGATATTTACGCCTGAAGATCTGAACGAGGAGCAGCAGCAGATTGCGGCGACTGCCGCCCGGTTTGCACGCGAGGAGATTTTGCCTGCGGTGGCGGCCCTTGAGGCGAAGGAGCCGGGGGTGATGGCCGGGCTGATGCGACGAGCCGCCGAACTGGGGTTTACGGCCGTAGACATTCCCGAAGAGTACGGCGGGATGGGGATGGACAAGACCAGCTCGACGCTGATTACAGATCACTTGTCAGTGCTGGGAAGCTTTTCGACAGCGTTTGGAGCACATATCGGGATTGCGACGCTGCCGCTGGTCTGGTATGGAACCGAGGAGCAGAAGCAGCGCTACTTGCCGAGCTTGTCAAGCTGCGAACGGATTGGCGCTTATGGGCTGTCGGAGGCCAGCTCGGGATCAGACGCGATGCATATCCGTACGCGGGCGACGCTCTCGGCTGACGGGACGCACTACACCCTTAACGGGGAGAAACAATGGATCACGAACTGCGGGATCGCAGGGCTGTATACGGTGTTCGCGAAGATTGTGGATGCGGAGACGGGGAGCGAGAAGTTCACAGCGTTTCTGATTGAGCGGGAGACGCCGGGGCTGAGCGTGGGGAAGGAAGAGCACAAGCTGGGGATTCACGGCTCATCCACCTGTGCTTTGCTGCTTACTGACTGCAAGGTGCCGGTGGGTAACCTGCTGGGCGAGGCGGGCAAGGGGCACCATATCGCATTCAATGTGCTGAACGTGGGGCGGTTCAAGCTGGGAGTGGCTTGCGTTGGCGGGGCCAGGCAGGCTCTGGGCCACATGATTCAGTACGCGAAGGAGCGGAAGGCGTTTGGGAAAGCGATTGCAGAGTTTGGTCTGATCCAGCAGAAGATCTCCTCCTCAGCGGCGCGGCTGTATGCGGCGGAAAGCATGGCCTACCGGACGGTGGGGATGATTGATGCGAGCTTGGCACAGGGCGATGGGCAGACGGGACACACGGCGCGAGAGACACAGCGGCGGATTGAGGAGTATGCGGTTGAGTGCTCGATCTTGAAGGTCTATGGATCAGAGATGCTGACGCTGGTGGCCGATGAACTGATTGCAACGATGGGCGGGTATGGGTATGTGGAGGAGTATCCGGCGGAGCGCTACTACAGGGATGCGCGGATCAACAGGATCTTTGAGGGGACGAATGAGATTAACCGGCTGATTATTACCGGGTGGGTGATGAAACGGGCGATGAGCGGGCAGTTGCCGCTGATGGGGGCGATCAAGCGGGTGATGGATGAGGTGATGGCTCCGCCCTCGTTTGATGCAGGGGCGGAGGACGGGGAAGTGCTGGGCCGGGAGGCTCGGGCGCTGGAGGCGGCGAAGAAGATGGCGCTGTTTGCGGCGGGCGTGGCCAGCCAGAGGTTTATGGCTGGGTTGCAGGAGCAGCAGGAGGTGATGGGCGAGCTGGCGGACATGCTGATGCAGGTGTATGGGTTAGAGTCTGCGCTGCTGCGTGCCCAGAAGCTTGCCGCGATTGGAAAGAGCACGGCGGAGGCGGCCGGGGCGATGACTGGACTGCTGGCGGACGAGACCATGGGGTTGGTGGAGCGGGCAGCGCGGCGGGTGCTGGCGGCATGCGGCGAGGGGGATGGATTGCGAACGCAACTGGCGATTTTGCGTCGGCTGGCGCGGTATACGCCGGCCGATACGGTGGGGCTGAGCCGGACGGTGGCGCGCCATGCTCTTGCGCTGGAGCGGTACCCGGTTTAGGGGCCTGGAGGCGGGGCTGTGCAATTGAAAGAATTCTTCTTGCAATCCGTAATCGTTTTGTATGCAATGGTCGTCTAAGCTGGCGTCGGAGACAGGACCGGCCGTAGCTGCCGACCCTGCCTTGACTTCAGCTGTTGGCATGTTTGACTCTGCCCAACGAGCACGCATTCCAAGGTTTAACCGTTGCGAGGAGAAGCACAATGGAAACAGGAACGCAGAAGATTGCCAGGAGTCTATCAAAAGCAATCGCCGCAGTGGTGGCGACCGCCAGCCTGATGCTGGCCGGGTGTTCAGCCGTCAATTCCGTGGTGAACGCGGTATCGCCGAGTAGCAATACGCCGACAGCGACGGTGCAGGTGAGCATTACCGATGCGCCCAGCGACCGCGTGCTTGCCGCGAGCCTGACGTTGAATTCGATTGCTCTAACGAACTCCAAAGGGGTGACGACGAGCATATTGAGCGCGCCACTGACCTTTGAAGCGACTCATCTGGATGCTGTTCAGGAGCCGCTGTTTTCGCCGGCAATACCACAGGACACGTACACCAGCGTAACGCTGAGTTACGCAAATGCAGTGGTGGTCTATGTTGATCCGACGACGAGGCAGGTAGTGTCGACCGTGGCGACGCTTGCAAATACCTCGCAGACTGTGACCTTTGCAACTCCAGTGACGGTGAATAACACGACGACATCGCTGCTGGTGGACTACCTGGTGGCGAATTCGGTTGCGATTTCAGGCACGACGGTTACGGTGACGCCCGCGTTCCATGTGGCCGCGGTTCCGGTACCGCCGCAGCCAACGAACGGCACCAATGGCCTGCAGTGCGGCGTGAGGGGCAAGGTTACGGCAGTGAGCGCAACCGGCTTTACGCTGACGAATCCGCAGGGCATTGCGCTGACGGTAACGGTGAGTGCGACGACTCAGTACCAAGGCCTGAGCGGCTTGTCGGCGCTGGCAGTGGGAGCGCTGGTTGAGGTGGATATCGCACTGCAGACAAACGGCACCTTGCTGGCCGTGCGGGTGGAAGAGCCAGTAGCACCGAGCCCGAACATGCAGGTATTGGTGGGACCAGTGACCGCGGTGACCGGAGCTCCGGCTACTTCGTTCACGATGATGGTGCGCCAAAAGGTTGGGCCGGCTGCGACCGCGAATCCAGTAGAGACGGACACAATCACGATCGATGGCTCGACGAAATTCCTGCTTCCGGGGCGTTTCGGCAACCTGGCTGGTGGTCCATTGCCATTTGCATCCGGGTTCACCGCGGCGACGATGTTTGCCGGGCAGAGCGTGAGCGTGGCGGTGAGCGGAGTGACGAACAATGCCGCAACCGCGCTGGCTGTGGGTCTGAATCCGCAGACGGTGGGCGGAACCATTGCGACCATCAGCAACCCGAGCAGCCCGGCGGGCTTTACTTCCTACACGCTGACGCTGGCTTCGGATAACTGGCTGGCCCTGTTGACGGGCAAGACCACGGTTACGGTGTATACGAACGTGAACGTGCAGGCGATCACCAGCAAGGCGCTTTCAGTTGGCGATCAGGCCCGGTTCAACGGGTTCCTGTTCAACAACAATGGGGCGCTGGTGCTGCTGGCCGGTGTGGAAGCTGACGGTCCGGGAACCCCGATTGGGGCACCCAAGATCTAACGCTGAATCCGATAATGCAAGAAAGCGGGGCGCTGCCAGTGATGGCAGCGCCCCGCTTTTTATGTCTTGAATGAAGGTGCTATCAGGGCAGTTCGCGGAGTTTGAAGTCCTTGAAAGTGATCTGGTAGCCTTCCGATTCCAGGCCGACAAAGCCCTTCTCGACGGATAGATGAATGGTGTTGACAACTTTGCCGTTGACGGCAAGAGTGCACAGACCGCCTACGCAGCGGATGTCGTATACATTCCACTGGCCGGCTGGCTTCACGCGGTTCTCCGTCATGTCTTTGCGAGCGTTGAAAGAGGTCGGCTTTCCGTCCATGGGAGTGAGGCCGAAGAGATAGCCGCCGTCGAGGGTGGTTTGCGCCTGATGCCAGATGGAGCCATCTTCGCTGTTCAGGAAGAATACGCCGCTGTTGTACTTGGGAGTGCCGGAGAGCGGGGTGAAGCGCCACTTGACGTGGAAGGTGAAGTTGCGCACCTCGTGGTTGAAGCGGAGCCAGTCGTGCCCGCCGTTGCCGTCGCAGACGATGGTGCGCTTTGCGGCATCGACATGCCATTGAGCGATGTTGCTGACGGGATGAGTGGGCGGGATGGCGAGGCGCGTCCATTGCGCTTCAGCGTTGGGTGGGAACATGTTGACGGCTTGCGACGAAGCGGGCAGGGTGGCAGCCAGCAGGGCGAGGCATAAAATGCTGCGGCGCGCGGCGACGAAACTGCCTGGAAAATTACTCGATTTATTGGTGAAAATACAAAGGCTGGACATAAAGAACTCATTCCTCTCCCAGGCGCTACCTGAGTCAAATTCGCTCGAATTGTAGCACCGGAAGAGTGTTGCGGAATGTGCGCGGCGGTTCGTGGCCAGATGCCGACTTTCACTCGGCTGCTTCGCGGGGAAGCGTGCGGGGTGCTATGAACGCCATCAGGGATGCCCAGGCGAGTCCGGCGAGGTCGTCGATGCCGTAGTGGAAGCGGAGGGCGAAGGTGGACAGGGTGATGCAGGCGCAGACGGCGATGGCAGCGGCCATGAGCCAGCGTGGGAGTTTGCCGCGGCATAGAAACACGATGAGCCAGGGATTGGCTGTATGGAGGCTGGGGAAGCAGTCGGTGGCGAAGCGGTAGTTGTCCATGAGGAAGGCGTAGGTGGTGGTGGACTGGATGAGGAGGGGCGCAGCCTGGGGAATCAGTGTGAGGGGGCCGGAGACGGGGAGGAGAATGTAGCAACAGTATCCGCAGTAAAGGGAGATGAAGAGAGCGCGCCGGATGAGGCGAAGCTGCTGCATATCGCCCTTGTAGTAGAACCAGGCGAGTGCGATGAGGGGAGTGAAGGGGTAGAGGCCGTAGAAAGAGGACATGACCTGCACAAAGGCAGGGGAATCAAGGCCCCACTGGCTGAACCAGAGGTAGGGAGTCTTGCCGAAGAGGGCGACATCCGCCGCCATCATGTAACGGTCCAGGGAGGGTATGCCGAGCCAGGCGGTGATGGTGGAGGCGTCGTAGAGCTTGAGGCTTACATAGCCGAGAACGGCGACGAGCATAGGGCCGATCTCAAGGACGACGCGGAGCAGGGGCTGGACGAGCGGGGTGAAGCGCGCCGCAACGAGGAGCAGCGCAAAGAGCAGGACGACGATGGAGAAGGTCCACTGGGTGAAGGAGCGGCCGCCAGGCGTGGCGTAATGTGCGGAGCAGAAGAGTATGAGAAGCAGTACCAGGATGAGAAACAATCCGGTCAGAACTTCGTCGAGGCGTCGACGAATGAAATTCAGCATGGCAGGTTTCCTGTGTTGGTAGAGGTGGTAAGTCTACTTGGCAGGAAGGGTAGCGGGCAAGGTGTGGGAATTACGAGAAGGCCGACTAGGGTACGCAGAATGGCGCGCGCTCCTAAAGAGAGCGCAAAACAGAGGCTCGCACACCTTTGGCCTTGCCACTGCCGCCGGGACGAGTGGCCCAGAATTATCTACTCGGCATTGTCAATCTGCGCCCTCTGCAGCTTGTCAGAATAATCCACATACACAGCCTTCCATGTGGTGAAGAAATCGATGGCCCCGCTGCCTTCGCGATGTCCGTTGCCGGTGTGTTTTACGCCGCCAAAAGGAAGGTGTACCTCGGCTCCAATGGTTGGCGCGTTGATATAAGTGATCCCCGCCTCCAGGTCGCGCATCGCGGTGAAGGCGCGATTTACATCCTTTGTATACAAGGATGCAGAAAGCCCGTATTCAACTGAGTTAGCAATCCCGATGGCTTCTTCAAAGGTGTCAAACTCGATCAGGCTCACGACCGGCCCAAAGACTTCTTCCCGCGCTATCCGCATGGCGGGAGTAACAGATGCAAACACTGTGGGTTCAAAGTAAGTCCCGTGCGCATAAGCGCCCTCTGCCAGCGCATGCCCACCTGCGAGTAACTTAGCCCCTTCCCCCAGAGCTATCTCGACAAACCTGGTTGAAGTCTCAATTTGATTTGGATTTACCTGCGGACCCACCTCCACGGAATCCTCCAACCCATTGCCTACTCTCAGCTTCTTTGCCCTGGCAACAAACCTCTCAGTAAACTCAGCCGCGATAGCCTTGTGGAGCAAAATCCGGCTGGTAGCCGTGCAGCGTTGCCCGGTAGTGCCAAACGCTCCCCATAAGGCACCATCCAGCGCCAGGTCGAGGTTTGCGTCTTCCATGACAATCTGCGCGTTCTTCCCGCCCATCTCAAGGGAGATGGGCTTGAAATGGGCCGCGGCATGCTGCGCGACTTGCGAGCCAACTTCGCTCGAACCGGTAAAGCTGATGGCGCGGACATCGGGGTGATCTACCAGCGGCATGCCGACAGCCGAGCCGCTTCCGCTCACAATATTCACCACTCCGTCGGGTAGCCCGGCATCAATCAAGGTCCGCACCAGATTGTAAGTAGAGAGCGGGGTATCTGTAGCTGGCTTGATAACACATGTATTCCCCGAGACCAGCGCCGGGAATAACTTCCAACTCGGAATCGCCATGGGGAAATTCCAGGGAGTTATGAGGCCCACAACGCCCACCGGCATGCGGACGCTCATGGCGAACTTATTCTGTAACTCACTGGGCGTTGTGTGCCCGAAGAGCCGCCGCCCTTCACCGGCGACATAGAAAGCCTCGTCGATAGCTTCCTGCACATCTCCGCGCGACTCGGCGAGCACTTTGCCCATCTCGCGGGTCATGTCGCGCGCGAACTGTTCCTTGCGCTGCTGCAGGAGAATTCCGGTCCGCACGAGTATCTCCGCCCGCTTGGGGGCCGGGACCAAGCGCCAGGCCGCGAAGGCTTTTTTAGCCGCTGCCACGGCCATGGCGACGTCTTCGGCATGGGAGGAAGGGAAAGCGCCCACGACGTCTGAATGATTGGCGGGGTTCAGGTTGAGGATCGTCTTACCGCTGAGGGCAGCCAGCCACTGGCCGCCTATCAAATTGTGAAACGTCGGATAGGTCATAGGAACCTCAAAAATCACCGCAGAGAATAGTACTCCAAAGCCCTCTTCCGCGGCTGATTTCAGGACAAATTGCTGCGGGGGGGCTGGTGCTGCCCGAGGCATGTTTACCTTGGAGGACCTCATTTCGGACCTGTTTTTGCTCATCTGCCGCTATCACGGCCCGTTGGCCGTACAATAATCCTTGAGGTAGATTCAGTTTCCCAATGTCATTGAACGGATATCCTTCGCGCTCTTCGCGATCGCACGGTCTGCGCTCGCTCTTTAGCATGTTCTCCAGCGATCTGGCCATCGATCTCGGCACCGCCAACACACTGGTCTACGCGGCCGGCAAGGGAATTGTTGTCAACGAACCCTCCATAGTAGCGATCAACAAGAACACCGGAGAAGTTGAAGCAGTCGGTAAAGAGGCCAAAGACATGCTGGGCCGCACGCCCGGCAACATCGTGGCCATCAAGCCTATGAAGGACGGTGTGATCGCCGACTTCAAAGTCACCGAGAAGATGCTCAACTACTTTATCCAGAAGGCGCATAACCGCAAGATGCTGGTTCATCCCCGCATTGTGATCGGTGTACCTTCGGAGATCACGCAGGTTGAAAAGCGCGCCGTAGAGGACTCCGCTTACCGCGCCAAGGCCAGTGAGGTGTACCTCGTCGAGCAGGCCATGGTGGCCGCGATCGGGGCAGGCTTGCCGATTACAGAGCCGGGCGGCAACATGGTTGTTGACATTGGGGGCGGAACCACGGATATCGCCGTGATCTCGCTCTCCGGCATCGTTTACTCGCGGTCCGTCCGCATGGCCGGGAACCAGATGGACGAGGCCATTACCAAC
>Ga0316217_10005154_pt1 | contig 13702 bp, 12 predicted proteins | sample 1anoAmetaG_FD_203633 | JGI IMG/M metagenome (GOLD analysis project Ga0316217, IMG submission 203633) | Freshwater microbial communities from Trout Bog Lake, Wisconsin, USA - 1anoA | ecosystem: Environmental > Aquatic > Freshwater > Lake > Hypolimnion/Profundal zone | place: USA: Wisconsin...
TCTGCAAAGTCTGAATTCTGGAGAAACCTGTAGTATCCACAGTTTCACCAGACTGACTTTGAATGTCATTGTTTAATGAACTTAAATTGTTTTGTTGCTGATCAACAGTAACAGGAACATTTGAAACAGGATTAACAGAAACAGTATTATTCCCGTCAGGTATCATTTTACCGGAACCTTGTGGTAGAAATGTATTGCTCTGACCCTTTTTAGGTAATAAATATCCTTTAGGTAATGTGTAACTTTTAGAATTAATTATAGTGTCTCTATTGTTTTCAACCTGCTGAATCAACTTGCTTTGTGGTAAAACAACAGAGCTTTGATTGGTCTTTGGAACCAACAAACCCTGTATGGATTGTGAACCCACAAAACTACAATTCAGCAGTAGTGCAACTATAGTAAATAATAAATATTTTAATTTCATTGGTATAGAAAATAAATCTAATCTATAAACGTTTGATATTATTAACGAAGGAATTGACCAGTTTAATATCTTTGATACCAGGAGATATTTCAAATTTGCTGTTAATGTCCACTGCAAACAGGTCTTTTCCTACTGCATCTTTCCTGAAATCCAGCAGATTATCATAATCATCCGATAATATTCCTCCACTCAGAAAGAATGGTTTCTTAATATCAAGTCCCTTTAGCTTATTCCAATCAAACTTCGTGCCAGTACCTCCATAACCTGCTCCTTCGGTATCGAACATAAACATATCTACTACATCCTGATAATCTTTTATTTTCCACAGTATATTATCATCTTTTCCCAATCTGAATGCTTTGATGGTAGTTATATAACTGGATATTTTTTCACATTCCCTCGGAGTTTCATCACCATGCAGCTGAACAAGGTACAAACCACAATCATCTACAACCCTTAAAACTTCATCATGATAAGCATTAACAAATACCCCCACTTTATTAATCTTCCCTTTTATCTTTTTGATTTCAGTAGAAGGAACATGTTTAAATATATATCTGGGAGATTTTGGATAAAAGATAAATCCACAGAACTCCACCCCCATTTCATCAAGTTCTCTAACCTGATCTAAATCTGTCATTCCACAAACTTTTACTCTCATTCCAATTTTGCATTTAATTCATTTACAAAGCTGGCAAAAGCAATCGTTGGATCAGCTTCTTTCATAAAATTCTCCCCAATCAGGAAGCCTTTGAAACCTGCTTTCCGCAAAGTTACGATAGAATCGGTATTGGAAATACCACTTTCTGCAATAGCTGCTTTATTGGATGGGATTTTCTCAATCAAAGAAAGTGAGGTTTCAATATCAACTTCAAAAGTTTTCAGGTTACGGTTATTGACACCAACCAAGTCCACAGAATCACATATATGCCCCAGTTCTTCTTCATTATGCACTTCCAGCAATACTTCCAGACCAATACTTTTAGCAAGGTCAGCAAACCTTTTCACTTCTTCTTTCGAAAGACAGGCAGCAATCAGTAAAATAACATCCGCACCTATTGATCTAGCTTCTATAATCTGAAAATCATCAATCATAAAATCCTTTCGCAATATAGGAATAGTATTATGTCTTGCGGCTTTCAGATCTTCTATCTTACCACCGAAAAATTCTTCATCTGTTAAAACAGAAATTCCTGAAGCAGATAAAGAATAAGCTTCAGTCACTTCTTTCACAGTAGCTGTATTATTTATAATCCCTTTTGAAGGTGACTTTCTTTTATACTCTGCAATTATTCCCGTCCTATCGGGACTCAAAAGATAATCATTCAGGGAAATAATATCTCTTGAAAAATAAAGAGATGACTCCAGTTCTTTTACTGAAGTCTCTTGCTTTCTTTTATTTACTTCCAGTCTTTTATGAGCAACAATTTTATCAAGGATATTCATCTATTGCAGGGTTATTAGTTTTTTCAATGTATTATATGCCTTACCCGACTCCAGACTATCTACTGCAGCAGTATAGGCATCTTCGTAAGTTTTATATTTTTCTGTACTATACAATGCCATAGCAGCATTGGCAAGCACTACAGCATTCTGCGACCAGGTTCCTTCGCCTTTTATAATTCTTAAAAATATATAGGCAGCCTCATCTACCGATTCACCTCCAAGAATGTCATTCGGACAAACAGTTCTTTTACCCAGTTGTGTAGCTGTCATTATTTTTTCTCCGTTATGAGTTATTACTTTAGTATCACCTGTTAAGGATATTTCATCATATCCATCCAGTGAATGTATTATGGTGAAAGGGTTATCAGATTTTTGTAATAGATAATTATATAGCCGGGCCATTTCCAGGTTATATACTCCTACCAGCTGATACTTTGGTTTTGCAGGATTCACCATAGGGCCCAGCATATTAAAGAAAGTTCTGATACCTAAATTCTTTCTGATAGGTCCAACTATCTTCAAAGCAGGATGAAATAATGGAGCATGTAAAAAACAGATATTGGTCTCCATCAATTCTTTATACAACTTAGCATTATCATTACTGAATTTATATCCTATCTGTTCCATTACATTCGAAGACCCGCTTACCGATGTGGCTCCATAGTTACCATGCTTAGCCACCTTCTGACCAGTACCTGCCACTATAAAACAGGATAATGTAGATATATTAAATGTATTCTTTCCATCCCCGCCAGTTCCAACAATATCCAATGTTCCCAGCCCATTAAAATCTACTTTCACGCATAGTTCCAGCAAGGCATCCCTGAATCCGCTAAGTTCTTCAATAGTTATAGACCGCATCAGGTAAACTGTCATAAAAGCAGTTATCTCATGCTCATTATATTTCCCTTTCGAAATGTCCATCAACACATCGAAAGCCTGTTGATGTGTCAATGTTTTATAGTCAAATAAATTCTGTAAAGTCTTTTTCATGTTTGTGCTTTTTAATACATCGTGAATCGTGAGAATACTTCGTGAGTCGTGAGAAATACATTCCCAAAATTTCGGGATGATGAATACAAATTAAGTTAGCCGAACCTTCACAGTCCTTTTGTAATAAAATAATTTATAAACAATATTCATCCTTACTCATGTATTTAATTCATAATTATTAATTCATAATTATTAATTTGTATTCTCCTGTCTCCCTGTATTCTTTTTATTTTTTAATTTTGACTTTTTACTTTGAAAGCCAGTTTCTCATTATCTTTTCTCCATCGGGTGTCAATACACTTTCCGGATGAAACTGTACTCCTTTAATATCGTATTGTTTATGTTGCAGGGCCATTATATAACCGTTATCATCATAAGCTGTAATCTCCAGTTCAGCAGGAAAATCATCCTTATTAGCTACCCAGCTATGATACCTTCCAACCTTTATGTCAGCAGGCAATCCGGCAAACAAATCATTGTCGGTTATTCTTCTGTTTTCCTCCACATGAAGAGGCATTGCTACCCCATGATAAACTGTAGTCAGATTTATTAGTGTACCACCAAATGCTTCAGCTATTGCCTGATGGCCAAGACATACACCCAGTATAGGTTTGCTTGATGCATATTGTTTAATCAAAGGAATCAGCAAACCAGCTTCCTCCGGAATACCAGGCCCGGGTGAAAGGATAATTTTATCAAATTGTTTCACCTCCTCCAGATCTATTTCATCATTCCTGATCACCGTTACTTTTTCATGTATAATCTTCTCCACCAGGTGAACCAGATTATAAGTAAATGAATCATAATTATCAAAAACCAGTATCTTCATTTTATATGTATTATCAATGTATTTGTATTCTGTATTTCTCCTGACTCCTGACTCCTGACTCCTTACTCCTTATTCCTGATCATTGTTACTTTCTCATGAATAATTTTCTCCACCAGATGTACCAGATTATAAGTAAATGAATCGTAATTATCAAAAACCAGTATCTTCATTTTATTTGTATTATCAATGTATTTGTATTCTGTATTTCTCCTGTCTCCTCACTCCTATCTCCTTCCCTTGTATTCAATTAGCTAATTAGCAGATTAGCTAATCAGCTAATTAAATTGTCTCTGCCAGCTTAATAGCAGCCTTCAAAGCCCCCAGTTTATTCACTACTTCATTGAACTCATTGGCAGGATTACTCGCAGCCACTATTCCTCCACCCGCCTGATAAGTAAGCGTATTATTTTTACTTAAAATTGTTCTGATCATGATGGCTTGATTACAGGAACCATCAAATCCCATGAAGCCCAGTGCACCTCCATAATAACTTCGGGCTGTAGGCTCATAACTATCTATCAGTTCCATGGCTTTAAACTTAGGAGCACCGCTCAAAGTGCCTGCAGGAAAGGTTTTGGCCAGCATCAGAAAAGGATTTGTTCCTGCTTCTAATTTACCTGTCACTTCACTTACTAAATGTATAACATGACTATAATAATGTACCTGTTTGAAATAATCCACCTTTACATTATTGCACAATCTGCTCAGATCGTTGCGTGCCAGATCTACCAGCATTACATGCTCTGCATTTTCTTTTTCATCCAGCAACAATCGTTTTGTTTCTGCTTCATCCACTTCTTCATTCCCCGTTCTTTTACAGGTGCCCGCAATAGGATGAACTATTGCTTTACCATTATTAATAATCACCTGACTCTCGGGCGAAGAACCCATTATTTTATAATCGCCATAATCGAAAAAGAATAAGTATGGCGAAGGATTCACATTGCGCAAAGCCCTGTAAACATTAAACTCATCGCCTGTAAAACGCTGCTGATATCTTCTGCTCAATACTATCTGAAATACATCGCCACGCATACAACTTGCTATGCCCTTCTTCACCATCTCCAGATAATATTCATCGGTCATGTTCTTCGACTCTTCTCCTTTCAACAAAAAATAAAACGATGGTACATCCTTATCTTTTATAAATCTTTCCACCATTTCGCTGCCCGTCTCCACGCCGTTTACAATGTTCTCGCACAGATATAATTCATCTTTAAAATGATTGATTGCAATCACATACTGATACAGCCTGTAACGCATCAAAGGAATCTCTGTTTCGTTTTGTCCCGATACGTCAGCCTGTTTTTCAGGCAATACTATTGAATCGAAAAACTGTACCGCATCATAAGCCGAATAGCCAAATAATCCCTGAGCAAACCTTGCTTCTTTGCAACCGCAATCGGTAGACACCTCAAAGCGTTGCATATAATTCCAGCACAGATCAGGCACTTCACCGGTATTCTTCAAATCAAATCTTTCCGGTTCTTCATAAGGGAATTTCCATTCCACTTCCTTCACCGATTTCATTTCTATACCACCAATGGCATTAATACAAATAAAGCTGTAGCTGTTTTCCGCCACATGGTAATCGGTACTTTCCAGCAGAATAGTATCCCTGAAATGATCCCGCACCCGCAGATAAATACCCACCGGCGTATGTATGTCGGCCAGCATTTTTTTTACAGTAGTTTTTATTGTCAGTTTCTTCATCATCAATCATCAAATATCCATAAAATAAAAATGGCCCCGATAAAATTTACCGGGGCCGTATAATAATTTCCAACAGATACACTATACCTACACTACCCCCTTTTGAGTTTTGTATGCCAGCACCAACCTGTTTTGTTTGTATTTACTTTCATCAGGATACAAAAATGCAGGAAATAACCAATACTACCAAATTATTTTCAATAAATTTATCCATACACTAGTAAAGAACGCATCTTTTTACAGAATAACAGGTATTTTATCTAACAGATAAAGCATTTCATTTATGGCAGTACAATTTCCTGCATAAGAGTTTTATTGTCAGGTAGATTTTTACTTTTTGTTTTTTACTTTTTACTTTTCTTTGGGCGCGCCCCAGCGGCATTTGTTCAGAGCAATACTTGTACCAATTTCTTTAATAAATGTTCCACCTTGCCGCAGGGTCGGGTCGCCGCTTCTATCTTTTTGTCGCGCTGTATATATGTCCCTTCAGGAAGACGGAGTGCGCGCCAAAAAGGATAATCCGCTATGCCCCTCGCGCAAATACATTGGTACTGTAATTGTTATAGATACTTTAGCTATTAAGCTTTCTTCATCGTATTTATCTTTTCTTAAATGTTCTGTAAAGACCATGTATAAAGCCAACAATGATATGTGTTATAATGAAAAATATAGTTAAACCTATCTGTCCAAGTCCATATTCATCGTGACCTGTTAAGAGAGTAGAATAATTCAACACAAATGTCATATATATTATGAATACCGATGTATGAATTAAAAATACTTTCCAAAATGTTTTAGCTTCTGTCAATATTAACAAAGTTGCAAGCCAAAGAAATGGAGAAGCTATCAATAGTATAATAAATATTGTGTCCATATATTATATTTTAGATTTATTCAAGTAAGAAAATGTAAATGGAATTTTTACACATTTCCCAAATGAATTTAATAAGATTACTTCTCCATTTTTTATAATATTCCCATTAATAATATCATCACATATAATTGGAATATTTCCATTTGGCAAAGGAATAAATTTCGATGTTCCATTACCATGGATTCTTACTTCTTTGATAGTATGCTGTAATTTTTCATTAATCTTTACAATTCCAACGAATGTCTTTTTTTAAAATTTAATATTTTTACAAAAAAGAGAGCGCATCTGTTGAAGATGCGCTCTCTTTGTATTGTCTAAGTACTGAAATCTAAGTACTTAGTTGTCGTATAGCATAACATAGGTTACACTTTTTGCTTACCCTTAAAGAATATTCGCTTTGGGGTGCCCTTAAGGGCGGTTAAGGCTCAATACTGTAGCAATACATAGGTTACACTTTATGTATACATAATACAAGAAGCTGTCAATTTATTGCTGGAATATAGGAAGGAAAGGTGATGAATAATTTCATCATTTAGCGACTCAATGATATTCATGCTATAATACTTGCTAAAGCCCCTCATGTCATTGCTTATACTCTGTTCTAATAAATTTATATGAGTATCAACCTGTTATATCCAAATCTATAAAAAGTGTAACCTATGTTGTGCTACAGAAAAAAGTGTAACCTATGTTATGCTATTTATCAATTAGTACTTAGATTAATACAAAATACATTTCCAGTTTGTATTGTCTGAAATCTATAATCTAAGTACTATTTACTGTATTTGTATTCTCACGATTCCTGGCTTCTATCTCCTGTCTCCTGGATTTATTATCTCATAATTCCATATATCAGTGCTGCACCAAAACCTATGAGTATTAATCCAGATAACTGATTGATACGATGCATAATATTGGGTGTAAGCCGGGAGCGGAGTTTGCCCGCCATGATTACTTTTACTATATCACTGAAAAGTACAAATGCCAGACAGGTACCAAATACCACTATTCTGTATTGCATTGGATTGGTAGCATGCTGTGCATCGGCTACAATGGTAGCTGCCCATACAAACCAGAAAAGGAATGCTCCCGGATTCAATGTATTCATTAAATAGCCGGTAAAGAACGTAGCCAACATATCTCGTTTCCTGAATCTTTTTTCTATTGGATCTTCTTCATCTTTTATCTCCATTTTTTTGAAGAACAGATTATAAATTCCAACTGCTATCAAAAAGATACTTCCACAGATTGCAATAGTATTTTTATGATCTAAAAGAGTAGTAAATATCTGTGTAAACAGATTGCTGATTAATACAAGCGTAATGTCGCTGGCCGAAACACCAGCTACAAAAATATAACCTGCTTTATGCCCATTATTCAGGCTTTGTTTGATTATAGAGAAGATAACCGGGCCCACCGATATAGATAATAATAACCCCAGGCCTAACCCTTTTAATAATGCTTCAATCATTTGTAATATTCAGTTATTGAATGGTCAGCTGTAGCTATTTTTCAGCTACCTGATTTTGTTGTTGAAGAAAGCTTTGCCAGTCTTTCAGTAAACTGCCTTTCAATACTCTTGGAAACTTATGCTGGCCTCCTACTTTACCTTTAATCCTCATAAATTCCATGAACTGATCTTCACTCAGAATATCCAGAAACACTTCTTTAAGGGCACTTCTTCTTTCTACGGCATAGTCGTCATTCAGTTCCTTTAAAGTATCGTCAATGAATGTTCTTAGTTGCTCTTTGTCAACACTATCATTGCAGGCAATAAACCAGTGATGAGCAAAGAAGTTGTTGTATGGTAATCCTGCTACAGTAAACTCAGGAATAGATATATTGAATTTTTCTCCGGCAAGTTGTATGGCTTTATTCATGTTCTCCACGCTCAGATGTTCACCCACCAGACTCAGGAAATGTTTGGTACGACCGGTAATAACTATTTCAGTCTTTTCCAGATCGGTAAACCGGATGGTATCGCCAATCAGATATCGCCATGTACCGGCTGAGGTACTGATCAGAATGGCATAGTCTTTTCCTTCCTCTACTTCATTGATTAACAATGTAGTTGGATTCTCAGTAAGGTCACCATTATGATCGAAATTTATATCATCAAAAGGAATAAACTCAAAGAAAATATGATCGTTGGTTGCAAGCTTCATACCGGTAGCATTCTGTCGGTCCTGATAAGCAATAAAGCCTTCGCTGGCCAGATAAGTTTCAATATAAGTCAATGGTTTACCCAACAGCTTTTCGAATCCTTTTTTATAGGGTTCAAAGCTTACACCACCATGAACAAAGAATGCCAGATTAGGCCATATATCGTGAATGGTTTTCAGATTATATCTTTCAATAATCATTTCCATACACATCTGTATCCATGCAGGCACCCCTACCACAAAACCAATATCCCATTGAGGTGCTTTCTGTACTATATCTTCCAGTTTCTTGTTCCAGTCTTTTTCCTTGGCTATCTTTTTTCCCGGTTTGTAAAAAGGCTGAAACCAGAAAGGCGCCTTCTTTGCAGTAATACCACTCAAGTCGCCAGAAAAGTATCCCGATTCTTTTTCCAGATCAGTACTGCCACCCAGCATCATCCAGCCACGGCTTAACGAATTCCATGAAATATTTTCGTAATGACGCAAGCTTAGTAACTGTTTCACCATTACTTTCTTATTGCCTCTCAGCAGATCGGTAGTAATGGGAATAAACTTACTGGACGCTTCAGAAGTACCTGAAGAAAGGGCAAAGAATTTTATTTTACCTGGCCAGCATACATCCGGAACACCTTCCAATGTTTTATGCCACCACTCTGCATATATTTTATTGTAATTGTAAATAGGAACAGTCTGTAAAAACTTCCTGTCTATATCCTTACCTGATAATAATATTTCATCGAACCTGTATTGTTGACCAAACTCTGTAAATCTTGCTTTAGTTAAAAGCTTTTTTAAAACTTTCTTTTGCTGGCTAACAGGATCTTTACCCGATAAACGCAAAGCCCTCGAAATCTTCCCGGGTATATTCATATCAATGATTGCCATCTGATTAATTTTGTTCTTACACTAAATAATGAATAGAAACTAAACGCCACCTAGTCGTCTGAAGTTTGCAAAAATAAGCTGTATATCTCTCCACCAGTCATATTCTCTGGCATATAAACTATCCAGTTTGTTTAATGCTTCGTCGGCAAGCGGGTGTTTAGCCCCCATTGGAAATCCATAAACAGTTAATATTCCTTCACGTAAAGATGGCAGATTTTTTTCATATAATGAATATCCTATCCATGTTTTTTTGCCAAACAATACCTGAAATGCATTACGGATTGCAATAAAAGGACGTTTTATCAATACTAACTGTATAGGAAAACTAATTAGAATCATGAATGCTATAAAAGTATCTACAAGTCTTTTTGTTCTACGATAATAAGGTTGAAATAAATGAAAATATCCATCGGCGCTCAACGATTCACCTGCAGTAGTTTTATTGTCGCTGCCTACTATACTATGACTACCTGCAGCATGAAACCGGAAGTTGATAGTATGTTTCGACGTCTGTATAAGATTGACAATCCTGCTGTAAGACAATTCTCCTTCGCAGAAAACTACTTCTTTAATGTCCATTGAGCTGAGCAATAAACCAAGTTGTGGTAAATATCCTATTGCAATATTTTTATCTATTTCATCTACCGCTATTCTACCCAGCACTCTATCTGATAGTCCAGCCTTTTCATAAATAGACATTACAGAATTATATTCCTGTTCCGAACCAATGATGATAGTCTGTTGCATCCTGTCGTTTTCTGTAGTTACATCTATCCATTTCATTTTAATGAACAGGTTTCTGGAAACGAGAATGATTATAGTGGAGAATACACCTGCCAGTAAGAATACGCCTCTCGAAAAACGTATATCATCGGGTAATAAGGAATAGATAGCCATTTCCACCAATGTAGCCAGTGTTAATGCTGTGATAGCCTTTGATGGTTTGTATAAATTATCATAAATTCCATTTACCCATGCTACCAATATAAAAGTTACGCTAAAGAAAGGGGCGGCATAACTAACAAAGAAGTTGTTGAAACTGGCACCATGCCTTACAAAGTGTATCCATCCACGTTCGGTAAAAAATATAGTCAGATTCAGAATAACCAGGTCGAAAACCGGCATGAACAGATTGCTGAACAACCTTTTGGAAGCTGACAGAAATGCCCTTAACCAGATGGCACATTTAATGACTAATGCAAATACCTTGGCTTTACTGCCACCATAATGTTTCGATACAAAAATGCTCATGGCATTGTAGAACATCTTTACATAATTAAGGCTACCTCGCTTTGTACTTTCTCCTTTGAAATGAATGATAGGCAATTCACCCAGATAATAATTCTTCAATCCATTGTGCAGCAGCCGGTAACTAAGGTCCACATCTTCACCATACATAAAGAAAGTTTCATCGAAACTACCCACTTTATCCAGTACTTCTTTTTTAACCATCAGAAAAGCACCTGCCAGTACATCTACCTGATGATGTGTATTCTCGTCCAGAAAACCAAGAGCATACTGATTAAATACTTTAGATTTGGGAAACAGATATGCCAGGCCTACTAGTTTATAAAAAGAAGTTAGTGGTGATGGGAAAGATCTTTTACTCTCGGGAAGAAACTTACCCGTACCATCCAGCATTTTCACTCCAAGAGAAGCACAATCGGCATGACACTTAAAGAAATCGATACAGGTGGTAAAACAATCTTCCGTAACAATGGTATCGGGATTGATAAACAATACGTATTCTCCTTTACATTGTTTCAAAGCTACATTGTTGGCTTTACTAAAGCCAAGATTTTCTTTATTTTCAATGAATGTAACAGACGGAAAAACAGGTTTCAGGTATTGCATACTATAGTCCGATGAATTATTGTCCACCACAAACAATTCTACCGTATCTATATTCTTCGCCGCCTTTAAAACGGAATACAGACACTGCTCCAGGAAGTGTTTTACGTTGTAGTTTACAATTATTATCGAAAGTGTCATGAAATTTATTTCCGGCAAAAGGCTGTAAAAATAAGGTTTGTGCGTTAATTAATAATTCTATTCATCAGAATGAACTTTTTTTTCAAGAACCACAAGTTTTTTTGGTGAAATGAAAAATACCTATAGATTTGCAAACTAACGATTGTTAGTCATGCGAAAGGGGTATTGAAAACTTTGGTAAATATCCCTTTTCACCAATCTGAATAATTATAACAATAATATATTAACAGTATGGATTTTAGCAGCAGCGAGATTGTACAACAGGTAACTCAGTCGGCAAAGGATTTTGCCCGTCAGCATATCAAACCATTTGTAATGGAGTGGGATGAGAAGCAGGAATTTCCTATTCATGTGTTTAAAGAATTAGGACATATGGGTATGATGGGTATTCTGGTGCCTCATGAATACGGCGGTGCGGGTCTTGGTTATTTTGAATATGTAGCCATTATTCAGGAGATAGCTAAAGTATGTGGTTCTATTGGACTAAGTGTGGCTGCACACAATTCGCTTTGTACCAATCATATATTGACTTTTGGTAACGAAGAACAGAAAAGAAAATATCTGCCTAAACTGGCAACTGCTGAATTTATAGGTGCATGGGGTTTAACTGAACCTAATACCGGTAGCGATGCTGGCAATATGAAGACTGTAGCCGTGAAAGATGGCAACGACTGGGTATTGAATGGTAGCAAGAACTGGATTACCCATGGTAAATCGGGGGATGTTGCATTGGTCATCTGCAGAACCGGTGAACCAAGAACATCGGGCAACTGTACCGCTTTTATTATTGAAAGAAATACACCTGGCTTTAGTGCCGGTAAGAAAGAAAATAAACTGGGAATGAGAGCCAGTGAAACCACTGAACTGATATTTGAAAACTGCAGAATATCGGATGCACAACGTGTAGGGAATGTGGGTGATGGATTCAAACAGGCATTGAAAATACTGGATGGTGGAAGAATATCGATTGCTGCACTGGCACTGGGTATTGCAAAAGGAGCTTACGAAGCTGCCTTGCAGTATTCCAAGGAACGCCATCAGTTCGATCAGCCTATCTGCAACTTTCAGGGTATCAGTTTCAAACTGGCTGATATGATAACCGAGATTAATGCAGCAGAGATGCTGATACTGAAATCATGTGATCTGAAGATGAAGGATCAGAGTGTAACAAAGATGTCGGCTATGGCAAAATATTATGCCAGTGAAGTATCGGTTAAGGTATCTACAGAAGCTGTTCAGGTATTTGGTGGCTATGGATATACCAAAGATTTTCCGGTGGAGAAATTTTATCGCGATTCAAAGCTATGTACAATCGGGGAAGGAACTTCCGAAATACAAAAGCTGGTTATAGCAAGAGAGATATTAAAAGATTAGGCAGTATTTATTACTGACTTGAAGTCTGGTTTCTGGTTCAGAGTGTTGTTTTATCAATGTCACAGTGTAGAAGTAAAATTCTATTACTGTGACATTTTGTTTTGGGGGTATATATCATTTCAATTGTCACTTTCTATTCAAATGCTGTACTCTTTTTGCTCTTTTCTTCTGATAGTCTTCTATTTCTTTGTATAGAATAAAATCATGTGGAAATATCAAGTGTGACAGACCACACATGGCAACTCCTTTTTCACCATTTTGAAAAGCACAAAGAATTCCAGAAATATCCCCACTATTATACACTGAAGTTATTGTCAATTCTGATTTTAAAGTTATTGGACTTCCTTTTATTCTCATTTGCTGAACAAGTTCTCTTATAGGAAATGCAACAAACGGAATTTCCTTTTCCAGTTTCGCAGTCAAATCTGCATACATTTCTTTATAATCCATATTCTGCTATTTTATTTACCGCAACAACGTTTGTATTGCTTGCCACTTCCGCAAATAATCCTGAATTTCTTCAATTGCATCCAGTATATGCTGTAATCTTATTTTGTCGCCCAATTCACTTCGCATAAATCAAGTTTTTTTCAGAATCTACCAGCGGTTTAATATACTTCGACATTCCATTGGATGAAACAAGATCAACTTTTGCATGTAATAATTTTTCCAGATCAAGTTTCATCTGAATAAACTGTAATCCTATTTTCTGACTATAATCCAAATCAACAAGGATATCAATATCACTATCATTATCTGCATTCCTTCTTACATAAGACCCAAACAGGTATGCTTTCAAAACCGGACATGTTTTGAAATATTCTTTTATGAATTCTATTCTGGTACTATCTAAATACATATTGCAAATATAAGAAGGATAAATTCAGATAATATTATAAAAGAAAGCACTATTGTCCGAGATAAATAATGAATAAAAAGTAGTAAAAGGGGGCTGGTTGCCCCCTTTTTTGTTAGTTTGTTGATACCACTCATTAAGCTAACAATTATGA
>Ga0316217_10005155_pt1 | contig 13689 bp, 8 predicted proteins | sample 1anoAmetaG_FD_203633 | JGI IMG/M metagenome (GOLD analysis project Ga0316217, IMG submission 203633) | Freshwater microbial communities from Trout Bog Lake, Wisconsin, USA - 1anoA | ecosystem: Environmental > Aquatic > Freshwater > Lake > Hypolimnion/Profundal zone | place: USA: Wisconsin...
TGCGTGCTATGTTCATGGCACAAGCCGTCTGGACTCCTTGTGCGACGTGGTATCCTATGTGAACCGTGGCATCCCTTTTCACAGAGACAATGTCTGGGACAACCTTTTCTATTACGTGGAGCCCTTAACGAGCCGCACCTATGGTGGGGAATATTCCCGTCTGCTTCTTCGGGATCATGAGGAATACAAGGTGTCATCATGTTCGTTGGTTCCCTATTCGGATGAGCCCGCACGGCGGTTTCTGCTCAATGCTCGGTATGTCAATTACTCCATTGACAGCAAGGGGTGCTATCACATGCGATCGGCGGATGGTCATGTGAAAACGCGGAACGGCGCGGTCTTTCTCAATGCGTCGTATGCGCCAACGGAGGACATCCAGATGATGGAGGAATCGTATGAGCGCCATGCGGCGCAGGTGGAGGGTCTAGAGGACATCCGCTTGTTTTATCATGAGGGGGTGCTCTATGCCAATGCGTCTTCCAAGAATGCCTCTGCGAATGACAAGATCGAAATGGTGATCGGGCGATACGATGTGGGGCGCCATCTCCTTCATGAGGTGCGTGTGGTGAACCCTCCGCATCCCACGGGCTGCGAGAAGAACTGGATCTATGTGCCTGCGGTGAAGGGACTGCCTTTTATTGCACAGGGGCGCATGAATTTTGTGTACGGTTGGAATCCATTGGAGATCGGCGCGGTAGGAGAGGATGGCGCACTCGCCATTCACACACGATATGCGACCCCTACGATCTTTGGACGATGCCGCGGGTCTTCGCGACTGGTGGAATATCGTGGCACATGGTATGCGGTAGTTCACTTTGTAAAGTATTCGACGCCTCGGATCTACTCTCACTCGGTCGTGCGGTTTGAGAAGGATACGCTGCGCCCTGTGGCATTCTCGGCTCCGTTCAGTTTCTGTGAGAACAAGATCGAGTACTGCATTGGGTTCGATCTAGCTCATGATACGGCAACGTTCTTCTTCTCTCGAAACGACACGGACGCGTCGATGATTCGTCTTCCTCTATCGGCGCTTCGGATGATCCCGTGTTGATAGGAGGTCTAAAGGGTGGAGGAGAGGAAAAAGGAGAACATGGAGACCCTGCCTGTTGCGGATGCTGTGACGGCGTTGACGACTGAGACTGACATTGTAGAAAGCGATGAAAAAACAAAGAGCGACCGATTGGCCGAGGGTGTCTCCATCCTGACCCAATTGCGTGACGGCGGGGTTCGAAAGAATTCTCTGGGATTTCTTTTGTTGAAACGGGAGATTACCACGTGGGTGGATAAGGGAGTCAAGTGGGAAGGCACGATCCCCTTTGAGGAGTATGGGCGTGAGGCCATTGTGTGGTTGCCCTCCCACGGCAAGAAAGCGGCTACTGTTCATTTCAAGGTGGTGAAGACGGAGGAGCTGTGAATCTAATAGAACAGCTTTATGATGTCCACGAGTTCTGTATTCTCTTCGTTTTCAATTCGCTCCATTTGAATCTGAATTTCGTCCATGAGGCGAGTGAGTTTATCCTCCATATCCACTCCCTTGCCATCAGGATTGAACCGAATAAAGATCCATTTCCCACTATGAACCATATAGAGATCGTCATATCGGATTTCCTCATCTTTTGGGTCATATGTTCTGTGTCCAAACTCATCCGTCTCCACGCATAGAAGAGTCGCTCCAATGAGTTTTCGGTGATCAATCCGTCGTCTCATGGTACAGTCGCAATGCCCTGTGTATAATGGTCTATCATGGATGAACCCTTCAAACTGTTCATTGATCGCATTACGAACACGTATCTCTTTGGTATGGGCATAAATCACCTTGCTTCGTGGGTCCTCTGGAAAGAGGTGCTTGAAACAAGTGGCACAGTAGCCATCATAGTCCCTTTTACCACCTCGAGAGTCGGGCCATGTTACGCAGTGTGGACATCGTTCCCCACCGCCGTGTTCAATACACAGAGTGGTGCTTCCTTGAGCGCCTTTTTGGCAGCCTTGATGAGTGCATCGTATGCCTCCTCCATGTGCAATACACAGAGTGGTGCTTCTTTGAGCTTTCTTCTGACAGCCTTGATGAACGCATCGTTCTCCACCACCATGAGCAACACATAGAGTAGTCTTCCCTTCAGCACCTTTATTACATTCTGGGTACGTGCATCGTTTTCCTCCCCCATGTGCCATACATCGTTCGGTCGTCCCTAACGCGCTCTTCTTGCAATCTGGATGGCCACATCGATTTCCACCACCATGCGCCCTACACAGATCAGTGCTCCCTACAGCACCATTCTGACATTCTGAATGAGCGCATCGTCTCCCTCCTCCATGTGCAATACATAGTTTGGTGCTCCCTATAGCGCCTGTCTGACATTCGGGATAGGTGCATCGTTTTCCTCCCCCATGTGCTTTACACAACGTGGTCTTCCCTTGAGCGCTCTTCTTACAATCTTGATGAGTACATCGTCTTCCTCCACCATGTGCAATACACTTCTGTAATTTTCCTTGGGAAAACTTAGTGCACCCATTCTCTATACACTTCTTTCCTTTTCTTGGCATGTTTTTTTACTCTCTAGCATACATGGAGATCGTCAATTTTTTAGAAATGCCACAAAATCTATACGAGCGATCTAAACCGCCCTCGCATCATAGGTAGTAATGGAGACGCCTAGTTTTAGTTGGAGGGGGTTCAGAGGAGTAGGGAAGAGAACCCAGTTGTTGGCGTTTCTCAAAAAACAAGCCGAGCACATAGGTCAGCCCTTTGAACTCCGCATGAACACCTGGTATATCAACAAGCCTGTGAACAACGCTGACCCCGATGAAGAGGATGACGATGTGGCGGGCAAAAGTATTCCCTATGAAGAATCTGCCTTACATATGGGCTTTGACGTGGCTCGTATGAGTATGAGTGACAAATTGTTCATACAATCCATATTGACCCGTTGGACCGGCCAACAGGACGTCTGCCTGGTGTCCTCCACGATCCACACGCGCTACCTTGTCCTCTATCACGCTCACTACCTCACCGATGAATCCGTGTTACAGTTACAGGAGTGTGTCGAGCAGTTCCCCAACTTTGCGATCCTGTTAACCACCGAGCTCCCCTTGCGCGGCCGACTTCGTGATGCGTGCTTTGAGATTCCCGTGGCAGGCGAGGATCGCCTATTGGCCGAGTATGCCGCGACGGCACAGCTGTCGACCGAAGACGTATGGCTCTCCTTTTTTCAAAAGACGCTCGAGGAATGGTCGGTGACCGAAGGCGGAAAACGGATCAGTGAGGTGCGCACCTGGATTTATACCTGCCTTCAACGGAATCTGCGATGGACCGATGTGATCATGTATTGGGTTCAGGTCATTGGCATGACGCCATGGATCTCCCTCGAGAAGAAACGGGACATCATGGAGACGCTCTGGCGTGCGGAATCGGGTTCAGGGTGGGTGCTGGTGACCTCCTATCGCATCCCCATTTTATGGGAGCATGTCCATTTACGGCTCGCGCGACAGTGTTTTGAATCCAAGGCTGAATATCTCGCCGCCTCTTCTAGGAATGAGCCTTCTTCTTCATGAGGTTCAACTGGTCGCCCAGGAGGATTTTGAGGGAGAGCCCCCTGTCTTCCGTCGTGGAGTCATGACGGCAGAGGATCAACATTTTATTGCTCGAGAGTGCTCGACAGCCTCTCCTTTTGATCCCGAGAATCGCCGTCAGAGCATGCTGCGCCGTGTGACCGCAGGAGAGGGAGTGTGTGAGAAATGGACCTGTCGCTATGGATCCGTCATTCTCTTTCTTGAGTCCGAGGAACAACGTGCGGAGATTCCGCTGGGACTATGGGGGCGCATCCTGCGTCTCTATGCGATCCCTGGGACACGGGCCTTTCGCGTGTTCTTTTTTGGACTGCGCCATCTGCGGCAATTCCCACCCCGACATGCGGCGGTGGAGGCGATTCATATCAATGGAGGATACACCTATTCGTGCCGCCATGATACGATCGTGATCCATCGAATGGAAGATGCGACGCGGGTGTTGCTCCATGAGCTCCAGCACTCGACCTGTTTGGATCACGAGGAAGATGGAACGGATCGGATCGAAGCAGAAACAGAGGCGTGGGCGGAATTGTGGTATGTGGCCCTCTTGTCTCAAGGGAAGCCGCATCTGTTCCATCGTCTTCTCCAGCTTCAATCAGACTGGATCCAGGCGCAGAATGAGCGTGTTCGACGGCATATGAAGGATCCGCACTCGATGGAGTTTCCATGGCGCTATACGATTGGAAAGGAGAATGTCTGGCGCCGCTGGGGCATCCTACGGCCCTTCCGTGGAACCGTTCGTGTCGGTTCGTCGTTGCGTCTGACATGCCCTCCATCCGATGCCCTTCAGCGCACGTTTGGTGTTCCCAGTGGATCCACGGCGTTGTAATTTTGTGAATCTCTAGTAGAATGAACGGGAACAACGGGAACAACGGGAACAACAAGAGCAATCGGAGCCATGCGAATCGGAAGTCTGTGAACAAAATGGCATTGGCGGAGACTCGCCGTCAGCCTCGCCGCGGAGTGCGTAATCTTGCCAATGCGCGAGCCATCGCACAGGCTGCGCGTGTGTCAGGGCCGATTCGTGGAACACGAAAGGCGGCTCGTGCGACTCCGTACAGCCGTAATGCCAACAAGGCGAAGAACGCCAACAAGGCGAATAACCTTTCTCTCCGCGGGCTGTCCTTTGGCAATTCTTCGTTTTCGATGAAACGCTTTCAACCCAAGAAGGCCGCACAGTCGTATGCGCCGAATGCGGCATGGAGTTCCTTTGTGCCTCTGAATCAGCAGCAGGCGTTTCAGGCACAGCTGAATCAGAACATTGCCGCACAGGCGGCGGCCCAGCAGCAGCATCTCGCCAATGTGGCCGTTCGACGTTCTCTCGGTGCCAAAAAGGCGGCGGCGACGCGAAAGGCCAAGAAAGAGGCGGCGGAGGCGGCCCTCCGTGGCGCGATGGAAGACGTTCAAGAGGCCGCCGCGATCGTTCAGCAACAGGAACAATCGGCGAACGGTGTGTCGGCGAATGCGGCACGGGCCTTGGCGAATGCGCAGCGTGCGGCAGAGAACGCGGATCGGGCCTTTCACCGTGCCCTGCTGGACATTGATGTCAATGACAACTCGGCCCCAAGCGCTGCGGGCCCAAGTGCCGCAAGTGCCAACAACCTGTCCTCGATGTTTGGACGTCTCTAATCCTTTTTTATGGATCATGATATCGTATGATGAAATCCTATGATATCATGTTTCTATCACATGTTCACTGCGTGAACACTCACTGGATCCAGGTGTAAGGGCCCTCGCCCCGCACCGTCATGTGCTCCTTCTTCACCTCTACTTCCAACGGAACATCTCGACGCGTTCCAAAGACCATCCAGTGAACCCTACACGGCGCCGACGCATAGATCGTACACCGATTCTGAAACACATCGCTGGTCTTCACATGAATCCACTCATCTTTCTCATCATCTGCGATAAGGGTCACGTGAACGGTAAAGTTGGTGGCCAAGCGATCCACATAGTCGGGCAGAGAGACCACCACCGATCGTTCGCGGATCGTCGCCTGCCCGCGATAGTAGACACCCGCCTCAGGACCTTCCACGCACGCATGAACCAGATAGTGGTCTTGTTTCACGGGGTGGTCAATCACAAACGTTTTGGCACCCGTCGGGCCCACAGGACCCTGTGGACCCTGGACATTCGACATTTCCACCACAGACAACACGGGGCCCGCCACATAGCCCCAGTAGGTGGCGACATCACTTTGAATGATCTTCAGCGAATACACGTAGGTTCCTGCGAGGAGGGGAGTGTCAATGACTTCGATGCTGTAGGCTTGCGCCTCTGCGGCGGTGGCGGCCACAATCGCCATCCGATTTCCAATGCCCGTGTTGTCTCGAAAGAGCTGGATGATGATCGTGCCACCCACCACGGTATTCACATCACCTGATGCGATCACTTGAACGGGGTTACCCGATGTCGTGATCGAGGTCTGAATGACCGAGTAGGGGCCCGTCCATCCCGCAGAGGGAATGGCATGGATGTTATCGATGGACGTGGGGGCGATGATCTGGGAGAAGTTGAGCGGCCCATAGACGGGGGCGGGACCTGTGGGACCGGTGTAGCCCGTGGTTCCTGTGTAGCCTGTCGGGCCTGTGGTGCCTGTGGGGCCCGTGTAGCCTGTGGAGCCCGTGACACCTGTGTAGCCTGTGGTTCCAGTGGGGCCCGTGGGACCCGTGGGGCCTGTGTAGCCTGTGGGACCGGTGGCACCAGTCGTTCCTGTGGGACCTGTAGGACCATTATAGGCTACTTGGGTGATATTCATGTTTACCGAGGGGGTTCCAGGAATAGGACTGGCCGCAGCAGTGGCAAGAAGCGTCATCGCAGCACCGTTTGCGTTAGCATACATACGCAAGGTATCCCCCGCTTGGACCTGAATGATTGTCGCATTTACCGCTACCATTTCCATATTGGGACTGCTAGGCAGGTTTCCAAACAGATATTGAAAGTTAGAATTGGGGATGACCGTATTATTTTGAACCAGCCAATAGTTAAAATAAATCCCTGTAGAGTTCGCATTTAATTGTAATAGACCCTGTATAAGGTATGTGCCGTCATAGGTAAATGTAATCACACCACCCGATTGAGTGATACCATTTTGTTGAAATGTGCTATTCAGGGTGATAAGGGTCTGAATGCCGCTATTATTGGGAATCGTCTGTGACACGGAGGAGTAATACGATGCGTAGTATCCAAGGGCGCCTCCTGCGCCGACGGGACCCATGGGACCTGTGTATCCCGTGGTGCCCGTGGTGCCTGTGGTGCCCGTCGTTCCCGTGTTTCCTACGACGCTGAACGAGGTGTGAAGGTGGGAATACGTGGCGGAGCTCTCGTAATACGTGGTAAGGGTGCGAGTGGAGCCTGTGGTATTGTCTGCTAGGATCTTTACAATGAGAGAGGCGTAGGAGGAAATGTCCGTATAGGGGATATCCAAGGAGCAGGTGTATTGTTGAACGGTCGTCACATCCACCAGATCCGTTCCTGATGTGCCGAGGAGGGTCTCCACGCCACCTGAAGTCCGTCCATAGAGTTGGAACTTGACATACACACCGATGGAGGCAATGGCGTCTACGCTCGCAAACAGATTAAGATCCCAGATGCCTGGAGGAATGAAGGTCTGTTGGGACAGATTGATGTCGTAGTTTCCAAAGCCTGAGACGGCCACATTCGACGCTCCTGAGGTGAGTGTGGTGGGGATCGAGGTTTGTGCGGCAGAGGTCTGGGTCAGCGAGAGGAGTTTGTAGGTGTTGATCGTAGGACTCGGGACTTGACTGTAGTTCAGATACAGGAGCAGACCGCTGACGGTTCCCGCAATGCCTTGGGGGCCTTGGATACCTGTAGGGCCTGTGGTGCCCGTGTAGCCCGTGGGGCCTGTTGGACCTGTTGGACCCGTGTAGCCCGTGGGACCCGTGTAGCCTGTTGGACCCGTGTAGCCCGTGGGACCTGTGTATCCTGTGACACCTGTTGATCCCGTGGGGCCCGTGTAGCCTGTGGGACCCGTGTAGCCCGTGGGACCCGTTGCGCCCGTGGGACCTGTGTATCCAGTCGGGCCCGTGTAGCCCGTGGGGCCCGTGTAGCCTGTAGGACCTGTGGAGCCCGTGGGGCCTGTGAAGCCCGTCATGCCTTGAAGAGAATACCCAAAGGCGATTTGATCCACCGCATCATATTGCGTATAGATTGAACATCGGACTTTCAATCCCGCGGTGCCCGATACGAGAACATTGCTGCCGATCAGAACACCATTCTTATACCAAAACGCACCTTGAGCCTGTGCGGTGACCGTATAAATATCATTGGTTGCGTAGGTCGTGACAGAGGATCCAAATGTGTTATTGTAGTATAAATAGACATTACCGTTCTGAAAAGAAAATCCATACGTATTGACGGTTCCATTCGTGGACAAGGCAACCACATAATCGCTTGCGGAGTGAACATGAAGCCGAAAGGTGAGAAACGTCGAATTATACGGATACGATTCAGAGGTGGTGGCGAAACTTCCTGATACGCTGCTGCCTGTTTTGAGAATGCTGTTCGGGCTCGTGATGGTCAGATCGGTGGGAGAGTTGTTGACGAGGGTGAACAGGGCAGGACCCATAGAGCCTGTGGGACCCGTCCCACCTGACGTGCCCGTGTAGCCTGTTGCGCCCGTAGCACCAGTCGTACCTGTGTAGCCCGTTGGACCCGTGGGGCCTGTTGTGCCCGTGTAGCCTGTCGGGCCTGTTGGACCCGTGGTTCCCGTGGTTCCTGTTGGTCCTGTTGGTCCTGTGACGCCTGTGGGGCCCGTGTAGCCAGTGGTTCCCGTAGGGCCCGTGGTTCCTGTTTCACCAGTGGGACCCGTGTCGCCTGTGGGGCCCGTAGGGCCAGTGGTTCCCGTTTCACCTGTAGGACCTGTGTCCCCAGTGGGGCCCGTTTCACCAGTGGGACCCGTGGTTCCTGTCTCTCCAGTGGGACCTGTGGTTCCTGTCTCTCCAGTGGGACCTGTTTCACCAGTGGGGCCAGTGGGACCCGTGGTTCCTGTCTCTCCAGTGGGACCCGTTGTTCCTGTTTCTCCTGTGGGGCCCGTTTCACCTGTAGGACCTGTGGTTCCTGTTTCACCTGTGGGGCCCGTGTCACCCGTAGGACCTGTGGTTCCTGTTTCACCAGTAGGACCTGTGGTTCCTGTTTCACCTGTAGGACCTGTGGTTCCTGTTTCACCTGTAGGACCTGTGGTTCCTGTGGGTCCCGTTTCGCCAGTAGGACCCGTGTCGCCAGTGGGGCCCGTTTCACCAGTAGGACCCGTATCGCCAGTGGGGCCAGTAGTTCCTGTGGGTCCCGTGTCGCCAGTGGGGCCAGTAGTTCCTGTGGGTCCCGTGTCGCCAGTGGGGCCCGTGGTTCCTGTGGGTCCCGTATCGCCAGTAGGACCTGTGGTTCCTGTTTCACCTGTAGGACCTGTCGATCCAGTGACACCCGTTGAACCAGTAGGACCTGTGGTTCCTGTTTCACCAGTGGGACCAGTTGTTCCTGTCTCTCCTGTGGGACCTGTGGTTCCTGTCTCTCCTGTGGGGCCCGTGGTTCCTGTGACTCCTGTGGAACCCGTTGTTCCAGTAGGTCCAGTCACACCCGTGGTGCCCGTCGGACCCGTGACACCTGTAGGACCAGTCACACCAGTGGCGCCCGTTGAACCCGTCACGCCTGTGGTGCCCGTGGAGCCCGTGGTTCCCGTCGCACCCATGAGGCCCGTTGGGCCCGTGGCGCCATCGATGCCATCAATGTTCACCAGATAGACCGCCGCCGAGCTAAAATCGCCATCGACATTACGAATGTGTTGGATCGTGATCGCACCCGTCACACTATCATACGATTGAACAATGCCCTGAAAGCGGTTGATCGTCGTGCTCATGGATCCATAACTAGATACCGCCGTGGTCGACGTGATGTTCGGAGCGACATTGGAGGGAGTCACAATTTTCAGAAGACAACGACCCGCCGCACCATCTCCGCCTGGGCAGGTATAGGATCCGCCCGCGCCACCACCTGATCCCGTGTTCGCCACACCATTGCCGCCCTTCACATATTGATTGCCCGAGGAGCCCGTGGAGGCGGATCCACCCACTTGAACAGGGGATCCACTGATGATCACCGAACCGCCCACGCCGGCCTGGGCGCCATTTACGCCATCCCATGCTCCACCGCCACCACCGCCTCCAAAGGCCTGTGTGGTTTGAAGAAGAGAGAGCGCAATGGCCGCGCCACCGTTGCCGCCTGAATAGGCCACCACGCTTCCTCCTGCGCCTCCACAACCACCGCCGCCACCTCCTGCGATCACTCCACTGCTGATGCCTGCGCGTCCCGCGCCACCCGCGAATCCTGTGCCGTTGGTTCCTCCATTGTTTGTGGAGCCCCCTGGAGTGGCACCCGCATCCGCATTGGTTGCGTTGTATCCATTGCCACCACCACCACAGCCGCCCGCGGCGCCTCCTAGATAGGGGTTGTCATTGTATCCTGCTCCATGACCACCTCCACGAACCCGAAAGACGTCCGATCCGCTGTTCTGAACATACGTGTCTTGTCCATTGACGGCGGCCGTGGCGGTCGACGCATTTCCTGGAACGAGTCCTCCTGCTCCTCCTGCGCCGACATAGACAGAGTAGGTGACACCTGAGGAGACCGCATGGGGAGTTCCATTCGTGTAGTAATAGGCTCCTGCGCCACCACCGCCCGCGTGAATCGCGCCACCGCCCGCGCCACCACCAATCAAGAAGACTTCCATGGTTACATTCTCGTTGAAGGTGAGGGTATTGGATCCTTGAGTCAGATCGTAGTAATACGTGGCCCCTGTGGAAGGGGCTGCTACCGTCACAGACAGACCTGGTGTGTAGGCAAGACCGGATCCCACGGTGGTGGTGATCGTTCCATCATACGTGGGGGACAAGATAGTGGAGGGTGTTGAGGTGGGATAGATGGATCCCGTGGGTCCCGTAGGGCCCGTGACGCCTGTGGGTCCCGTGGCGCCTGTCGGACCTGTGAATCCTGTAGCGCCTGTGAATCCTGTAGGACCCGTGAATCCTGTGGGTCCCGTGGCGCCTGTATCTCCCGTGGGTCCTGTGGCGCCTGTGTCACCCGTGGGACCCGTTGCGCCTGTGTCTCCCGTGGGACCTGTGAAGCCTGTAGGGCCTGTGAAACCCGTCGGACCTGTGGCGCCTGTGTTTCCCGTGGGACCTGTGAAGCCTGTAGGGCCTGTGAAACCCGTCGGACCCGTGGCGCCTGTGTCTCCCGTGGGACCTGTGAAGCCTGTAGGGCCTGTGAAACCCGTCGGACCCGTGGCGCCTGTGTCTCCCGTGGGACCTGTATATCCTGTAGGTCCATCAATGGCGTTCAGATTGACATTGTAGACGACCGTGGAACTGAAATCGCCTTGAATGTTACGAATCTGATCGACGATGAGGGAGCCTGTGGAGGCATCATAGGACTGGACACGCCCTTCAAAGAAGATCGTAGGATCCGCCGAGGACACCACAATCACGCTGTTTCCTGGGATGTAGGCGAGTTGTGTACCCACTGTGAGGCTTTCGGTGCCGTCATAGACGGGGCTCAACAGAACCGCAGACGTAGTGGCCGTCAGAAAGCGATCAGAAAAGCCTGTCGCACCCATCGTTCCTGTGGGACCCGTCGGGCCCGTGGGACCCGTAGGACCATCGATACCGTTGAGATTGACATTGTAGACGACCGTGGAACTAAAATCGCCTTGGATGTTGCGGATCTGATCGACGGTGAGTGAGCCCGTGGAGGCATCATAGGACTGGACACGCCCCTCAAAAAAGATCGTGGGGTCCGCGGACGACACGACAATCACGCTGTTTCCTGGGATGTAGGCCAGATTGGGAGCGACCGTCATGCTTTGGGTGCCATCATAGACAGGTGCCAGATTCACCGCCGAGGTCGTGGCGGTCAGAAAGCGATCGGAAAAGCCCGTGGGGCCTGTGACACCTGTGGGACCCGTTTCGCCTGTGGGACCCGTTGGACCTGTTTCGCCTGTAGGACCCGTGGGCCCTGTCTCTCCTGTTGGTCCTGTTTCACCCGTAGCGCCTGTCTCACCCGTCGGACCCGTTGTGCCTGTGTCACCTGTAGGGCCCGTGGTTCCCGTTTCACCTGTAGGACCCGTGGTTCCCGTTTCACCCGTGGGACCCGTGACACCAGTAGGGCCTGTGGTTCCTGTGGTTCCTGTCTCTCCTGTGGGGCCCGTGGGTCCTGTTGTGCCTGTGGGTCCTGTTTCACCTGTAGGGCCCGTTGGGCCTGTGTAGCCTGTGGGGCCTGTTTCGCCTGTGGGACCAGTAGGGCCCGTTTCTCCTGTGGGTCCTGTGGGACCCGTTTCACCAGTAGGGCCTGTGGGACCGGTTGTGCCCGTGGGGCCCGTGGGGCCCGTGTAGCCTGTGGATCCCGTCGGACCTGTTTCTCCTGTCGAGCCAGTGGGGCCCGTCTCTCCTGTGGGGCCAGTGGGGCCGGTTTCACCAGTAGGGCCCGTGGGACCTGTGTAGCCTGTTGGTCCTGTCTCACCTGTTGGTCCTGTCGTGCCTGTGGGACCCGTTTCACCCGTCGGACCCGTTTCACCCGTCGGACCCGTGTATCCAGTAGGGCCTGTTTCTCCTGTGGGGCCCGTGGGACCTGTTTCACCTGTGGGTCCTGTGGTTCCAGTAGGGCCTGTCGTTCCAGTAGGGCCCGTGGGACCTGTTTCACCTGTCGGTCCCGTCTCACCTGTCGGCCCCGTTTCACCTGTGGGTCCCGTGGGGCCTGTTTCTCCTGTCGGTCCAGTGGGGCCCGTGTATCCAGTAGGGCCCGTCGTTCCAGTGGGGCCAGTGGGACCTGTTTCACCAGTGGGACCCGTCGGGCCTGTTTCGCCTGTGGATCCCGTCGGACCCGTTTCGCCAGTAGGGCCTGTGTATCCAGTAGGACCTGTTTCTCCTGTAGGCCCTGTTTCGCCAGTGGGACCAGTGGAACCCGTTTCTCCAGTGGGGCCAGTGGGTCCAGTCATTCCAGTAGGACCAGTGGGACCTGTTTCTCCTGTCGGGCCAGTAGGACCCGTTTCGCCAGTAGGGCCTGTTTCACCTGTCGGACCCGTGGGACCCGTTTCACCCGTCGGTCCCGTAGGACCCGTCTCACCAGTGGGACCCGTTTCACCCGTCGGGCCAGTAGGGCCCGTTTCACCTGTCGGACCAGTAGGGCCTGTTTCACCCGTCGGACCAGTCGATCCTGTTTCTCCTGTCGGGCCAGTGGGTCCAGTAGGGCCCGTGTATCCAGTCGAGCCCGTGTATCCAGTAGGACCTGTCTCACCAGTGGGGCCAGTGGGGCCTGTGTATCCAGTCGAACCCGTCGGACCAGTGGGACCAGTAGAGCCCGTTTCGCCAGTAGGGCCCGTGTATCCAGTCGAGCCCGTTGAGCCCGTCGCACCCGTTTCGCCCGTGGGGCCAGTCGGGCCTGTGTATCCAGTCGAACCTGTTGAGCCCGTCGCGCCCGTTTCGCCCGTTGCGCCTGTGGCACCCGTCGGGCCTGTTTCGCCCGTGGGCCCAGTCACACCCGTTTCACCCGTGGCACCAGTGGCACCTGTGTATCCCGTCGAACCCGTTGGACCCGTTGGGCCGTCAATGCCATTGAGATTCACATTATAGACGACAGTAGAACTGAAATCGCCCATGATGTTGCGGATCTGATCGACGGTCAATGCGCCCGTTGCGGGATCATAGGATTGAACACGTCCCTCAAAATAGATCGTAGGATCGTCGGACGATACGACAATCACACTGTTTCCTGGAATGTAGGCGAGTTGCGTACCCACCGTGAGGCTTTCGGTACCGTCATAGACAGGACTCAGAAGCGTAGCCGAGGTGGTGGCGGTGAGGTAGCGATCGGAAATACCAGTCGCACCCATGGTTCCCGTCGGGCCCGTGGGACCCGTCGCACCCGTGGGACCATCAATGGCGTTCAGGTTGACATTGTAGACCACGGTCGAGCTGAAATCGCCTTGGATATTACGAATCATGTCCACAGTCAATGCGCCCGTGGAGGCATCATAGGATTGAACCCTGCCCTCAAAAAAGATCGTAGGATCCACGGAAGATACTACAATAACCGTGTTTCCTGGGAGATACGCCAGATTCG
>Ga0316217_10005156_pt1 | contig 13688 bp, 12 predicted proteins | sample 1anoAmetaG_FD_203633 | JGI IMG/M metagenome (GOLD analysis project Ga0316217, IMG submission 203633) | Freshwater microbial communities from Trout Bog Lake, Wisconsin, USA - 1anoA | ecosystem: Environmental > Aquatic > Freshwater > Lake > Hypolimnion/Profundal zone | place: USA: Wisconsin...
GATGGCGCGCTATCTGGACCACGCCGGCGTCGATGGCCTTGTCCTGTTCAATCGCCTCTATCAGCCGGATATCGATCTGGTTCGCCTGGGCTGGCGACATGACCTAGGTCTGAGTTCGACGGGCGAGACGCGCCTTGGATTGCTCTGGATCTCGGAGCTGTCGGGACGGCTTTCGAAAGCATCGCTCGCCGCCAGCACGGGTGTGGAGACCGCGGACGAAGTCGTCAAATATCTCCTGGCGGGTGCGGACGCTGTGATGACGACTTCCGCCCTCATCCGCCACGATCCGCAGTACGTTCAAGTCCTGATCAACGATTTGACGACCTGGCTCGACGCGAGGGGCTTTGCCTCCATCGACGCAATCAAGGGCCTGATGCGCACGCCGAAACTCGGATCAGAAGCGCGGGAGCGCGACGATTACATCCAGACCTTGATGTCCTACCGGCCACCGAAGGCGACCGCCTGACGGACCTTGCCTATGGCGCGGCTCCACCAGACCGCAGATCGCTTCAGGAGCCTATCACCGTGGCCAACAGCGTCTTCGAAATCTTCAAGGTCGGCATCGGCCCGTCCAGCTCCCACACCGTGGGGCCCATGGTGGCCGGCGCCCTCTTCGCAAATCTCATCCAGCAGAAGGGGGCGCTCGATAAGACTGCGCGCGTGTCCTGTCAGCTCTACGGATCGCTCGCCCTGACAGGGCTCGGCCACGGCACAGATCGCGCGATCCTGCTCGGCCTTATGGGCAAGAAACCGGATACCGTGGACCCGGCGTCGATCGCTGATCTGATCGCGACCGTGCGAAGCGAAAAGTCCCTCAATATTCTGGGCCAGCACAAGGTCGCATTCAACGAGCCTCAGGATCTGGTCTTTCTTAAGGGGGAAACCCTGCCAGGCGCATCCTGCGGTATTCGCTTCAAGGCCTTCGACTCCGCCGGCGCGGTCCTCCTGGAGCAGATCTATTTCTCTATCGGCGGCGGTTTCGTCGTCACGCAGGAAGAACTCGCCGGCAAGCAGCTTTCGAACCAGAAAGCCGCGGCCAAGTACGATTTCATCTCGGCCGATCAACTGTTGAAAATAGCCAACGCCGAAAAGCTCTCCTTCGCGCAGGTGCAGATGGCCAATGAGCTGTGTTGGAAATCTGAAGCTGAGATCACAACAGGCTTGCGGCTGATCCTGAAGACTATGGACGACGCGATCGACGCAGGCATGTCTCACGAGGGCGTCCTGCCCGGCGGTCTGAACCTTCCGCGGCGCGCGCCGGGCATGTTCAAGGAATTGACCGCAAGAGGTGAAACCGCCTCGGGCGATCCCCTGGCGGTGTTGGACTGGATCAGCTTCTACGCCATCGCCGTCGGTGAGGAAAACGCAGCAGGCGGGCGCTCCGTCACGGCGCCGACCCTTGGGTCCGCCGGCGTCATTCCATCGGTGTTGCGCTACTTCAAGACTTTCGACGGGCGCGCCACCGAGGCGCTGGCCTTCGATTTCCTGTTGGCCGCGACGGCTATCGGATCACTGTTCAAGCGCAATGCGACCTTTGCGGCCGCGGACGGCGGTTGTCAGGCTGAGATCGGCTCAGCGAGCGCCATGGCCGCCGCAGGCTATACTGCAGCGATCGGCGGATCGTCCGAACAGGTCGCTCTGGCGGCGGAAATCGCGATGGAGCACCTGCTGGGTCTCACCTGCGACCCGATCAAGGGCCTGGTGCAGATTCCCTGTATCGAGCGCACCGCCATGGGCGCAGTGCATGCGATCACGGCTTCGCGCCTGGCGATAGACAGCCAAAAGCCCCACTTCGTCTCGCTCGACCGGGTCATCGACACCATGCGTCGAACCGGCGCCGACATGAGCACGAAGTACAAGGAGACGTCGCTGGGCGGCCTCGCCCTCGACTTCCATCTGCCCAAGTGCTGAGCGCCCGCCGTCCAGGCCCCCATCACAGCAAGGCGTTCACGTCATGAGTTTCCTCGCCTCCGTCTTTCAGCAAAGCCCGGCTGCGGCGTTGTTTCTGGCGCTCGGTCTCGGCTACCTCGTTGGAAACATCAGGATTGGACAATTTCAGCTCGGCGGCATCGCAGGAACCCTGCTGGCCGCGCTACTCGTCAGCCAGGTCGGGGTCACCATCGGCTCTGACCTGAAGGCGGTGATGTTTTCGCTGTTCATCTACACGGTCGGTTACATCAGCGGGCCGCAGTTCTTCAGCTCACTGAACAAATCGGCGCTGAAGGAAATGGGCATGGCCCTATTCCTGTCCGCGTCGGCGCTGGGCACCGTACTTGTGCTGGCCAGGGTCTTTCATCTGGACAAGGGTACGGCCGCAGGCCTGGCGGCGGGTGGACTGACCCAGTCGTCCATCGTCGGCACCGCAGGAGACTCCATCGGCCGCCTTTCATTGCCAGCAGCGCAGATCGCGACCTTGCAAACCAATGTCGCCGTAGGCTTCGCTGCGACCTACATCTTCGGCGTTCTTGGCCCGATCCTCGTGTGCGTCTTTATCCTGCCCAGACTGATGGGCGTGACCTTGCGGGACGAGGCGGTCCGCGCCGAAGCGAAGCTAGGCGCCGGAGACGTCCTCGAAGCCGATCAAAGCTCCGCCTTCGCTGTCATGACCGGCCGGACGTTCAGCGTCACCGCCGGGGCCGGCAAGACTATCGCGATGGTCGAAGGCGAGGTCAAAGCCGGCGCAGCGATCGAGTCTGTACAGCGCGCCGGCAAGATCCTGGAATTGTCGCCGACCTTGAGTCTTCAGGCGGGTGACGAAGTCGAAATCATTGGCCGTCGCGCCGACGTCGTGGCGGCGGGCCTGCGCACGGGCCCAGAAACAGACGCCCTTCAGGATGCAGCCCTCGTCGTCGAGTCGCGAGATGTCGTCTTCACCCGAAAAGGCGCCGACGGCCTGACCCTGGCCAAGCTTCGCGAACTGCTGGGCGACCTGCCGCGACATGGCGTGTTCACATCCAGGATTACGCGGATGGAGCACGCCTTACCGGTGTTGCCCAACACTGAACTTCGACACGGTGACGTGATGCGGCTTTACGGCACGCCGAAAGAGGTGAGCCGCGTCGCCAGCAACATCGGCTACGAGATCGTGCCGGATAACCTGACGGATATGGTCTATCTCGGTTTCGGAATTTTGGCGGGCATCCTGATCGGCCTCATTGTCGTGCCCATGGGCGTTCCGATGTCCTTGGGCGCAGGCGGCGGTGTGTTGGTGTCCGGCCTGGTGTTCGGCTGGGCGCGCGCAAAGCATCCGACGTTCGGCGCCCTGCCGTCCGCCTCCGCGCAAATTCTGCGCGATATCGGACTGTCCGGCTTCATCGCCGTGGTCGGCCTTCAGGCGGGAAAGGCGGCGCTGCAGACCATCGTGCACACAGGACCAATGCTTTTGGGCCTGGGTCTCGTCATCTGCCTACTGCCTCTCGCGCTCACCTACGTCTTCGGCCGTTATGTGCTGCGATATGACAATGGTCTGATCTTCGCATCGGCTCTCGCGGGATCCCGCAGCGCCGACCCGACCTTCGGTATGTTGTTGCAGCAAAGCCGAAGCAGCGTCCCGACCCTGCCCTACGCCATCACCTATTCCATCGCGCAGGTCACGCTGACCCTGCTCGGTCCTCTCATCGTCGCTCTCGCGTGAACGCGCGTTTGGCGTCGTCGCGCCGCGTTCCACACGCCCAGCGGAGTTCTAAAATGATAAACGTCTATCGCATTGGCGGAGCGGCTCTCGCGGCCGTATTTACCGGTATCGCGGCGCAGGCCTTCGCAGACCCGTCGCCGGACTCCGCTGTCCAGAGCCAATGGTTCACCGGCTCTTTGGAAGCCCCGTCACCGGCCTTGTCAAAAGCCGGTCTGTTCGCCGTTGAGCCTTATCTGATCTATTCTGAAAACACCGGGGCGTTTGATAACAACGGCGATCACTACCAAGTTCCCCACAATCTTCGCCAGCTACAGTCAGAGACGTCTGTAAAGTACGCCATCACAGACCGACTGACCGTCCAGGCGCTACCGTCTTTCGCCTACGCTTGGGCCGGGCAGTCTCCAGGAACCGGTGTCGGAGACCTGCCGATCGAGCTTGAGTACCGGTTCAACAACGAAGACGACAAGAGCGGCTGGCCGTCGGTCACAGCAGCACTGGGCGTACGTTTGCCGACAGGGGTCTACGACCAGTTGGACAAGTCGGCCGACGGCCTTGGCGCCGGAGCTTATACCCTCAAGGAAGGCATCTTGTTCCAGTCGCTCTTTGACACCTGGGGCGGCCATCCCGTTCGACTGCGAGTCTATGGTGCGGCGTTCGAAGCGCTGGGCAAGGTGACCGTCAAGGACATCAGCGTCTATGGGACGGAGTTCGGGTTTCGAGGTCGCGCCAAGCCCGGCGTTTCCGGTGAGGTCGGATTTGGAGGCGGTTATGCGCTCGACCAAAGATGGGTGCTGGCGATCGACCTTCTGGAGAACGTCTCCAATGCAACACGAGTGACGGGTGACTACGGCGGCAGTTTTCCGGTCCGCCAGTCCGGCAAGTACAGCTCCAGCTTTCTCATAGCGCCTGCGGTCGAGTACAACTGGTCCAACCAGATTGGCTTGATCGCCGGGGTGGCCTTTACGGTCGCAGGCCACAATTCGGCGTCCAGCTTCGCCCCGCAAATCGCTGTCAGCACATCCTTTTGACCGCCCCACTGCCCACCAACACCCCTTTTTCGGCAGGGCGAACTGGCGAAACCTCGGAAAGGAGGCGCCGTGGAGGATCCTTATAAAATCCTGGGTCTAGGGCGAGATGCGAGCCAGGCGGACATCCGCAAAGCCTACAGAAAGCTCGCCAAAAAACACCACCCGGACTTGAACCCTGGTGATGCAAGATCAGAAGCGCTGTTCAAGGATATCTCAGCCGCGAACAGCCTCCTGTCCGATCCGCAGAAGAAAGGCCAGTTTGACCGCGGAGAGATCGACGCCGGTGGGCAGGCGCAGAGACCGAGGTCCAGTTATCGCGAACACGCCGAAAGCGACGCCGGACGACGCTATGGGGCTGAAAGCGGCTGGAGTGATGAGACTTTCGACGATCTCTTCGGCTCCATGTTTCGGCGCTCGGGACAGGACTCCACGCAACGAGGCCGAGACGAACGGTTCACTTTGACGACGAGCTTCCTCAACGCCGTGAACGGCGCGACCCAGCGCCTCACTTTACCGGATGGTCGAAGCCTGGACGTGAAACTCCCGCCCGGAACCAATGAAGGGCAGGTGCTGAGGCTGAAAGGTCGTGGCGCCGCTGGGCGGAACGGCGCGCCCGCAGGGGATGCTCTGATCGAAATTCACATTTCCCCTCACCGATACTTCACCCGCGAAGATCAGACGATCCGCCTGGTTCTACCCATCAGCCTCAGGGAGGCGGTGACTGGCGCCGTCGTCGATGCCCCAACCCCTGGAGGCGTCGTCAAACTGAAGATCCCGCCCCATTCGGATAGCGGGACAGAGCTCCGCCTGCGCGGTCGGGGCGCGCCCGCCCACGGCGGTCGTGACGCCGGCGACCTCCTCGTTTTGCTCAAAATTGTCATAGGCCCGCCGGACGCGGCGCTGGATGAATTCATGCGCGAGTGGACGTCAACCTCACCCTTCAACCCAAGAGCCGCCATGGAGACAGAACAATGATCACACTGAGCGCCCTCATCTCAAACAGCTCTGGGTTGGAGCGAAACGACCTTGAACGCTGGATCGTTGAGACCTGGGTCAAACCTGAAACGGACGGGGTTGAATACCTGTTTAACGACGTCGACGTCGCGCGTGTCCGGCTGATCCAGGAGCTGCGGGACGAACTCGAAATCGATGAGGCCGCCCTTCCCGTGGTGCTGTTGCTGCTCGACCAGGTATACGATTTGCGCAGGCGCATGCGTCGGCTGGTCGAGGCCCTTCGGGACACGGCTACCGACGATGTCCGACACGACCTTGCAGAAGCGTTCGCTCTAAACTGGTTGAAACCAACCGCGCTGTAACCCTGCGCTCTGGTCCCACCCGTCCGCCGGCTGGGTAGAATCCGAGCCTGCCGACCGGTGATCTCCGCTGTACCGTCAAGGCTTCGTAAAACACGCCGGGCCGAAGACGCCGCTACAGCCAGAGGACTTCGTCCCATGCTCGATCTCCTTCCGTCGGCAACAACACTCGGTTCGGATCACGCTCTCTTGCCGTCTTTGATGGTCATGAACGCAGCCGGCAGAGCGACGGTCGGCGTGAAAGCGCCGATGAATGCATCCTCAGGCGCAAAGACGGAGTGCTGATCGCGGATGCGGATCTTGGTCGCCCTCGGCGGTAACGCCCTCGCCCCTCGTGGGACGCCCATGACCGTCGCCAATCAGCGCCACCATGCACTGATCGCGGCTCAAGCCTTGTCCAAGCTCGTAAAGCTGGGCCATCAGCTCATCATCACCTTCGGGAACGGGCCGCAAGTTGGTCTGTTAGGACTACAGGCGTTGGCCGGACCCAAGGACGGGGATTTCCCGCTGGATATACTGGTCGCCGAAAGTGAAGGCTTGATCGGATATATTATCGAACAAGCGCTCAGAAATACGCTCGGCCCACACGCGCTGATCGCCACGCTTCTGACGCAGACCCTGGTCAACGCCGACGACGCGGCCTTTCTTCGCCCGACGAAACCCGTGGGCCAGATCTATGATGAGAACACGGCGAAAAAATATGCAGCAGATAGAGGATGGCAAGTCGCACCCGACGGCGATCATTGGCGCCGGGTCGTGGCCTCCCCAGAACCGATAGAGATTGTCCAGATTGAGATCATTTCATTGCTGATCGAGCGCGGTGTGACGGTGATTTGCGCGGGCGGAGGGGGCGCGCCGGTCGCCAAGGAGAAGTCAGGCGATCTGATCGGAATGGAAGCTGTGGTCGACAAGGACCTCGTAAGCAGCCTTTTGGCCCAGCAGATCAAAGCCGATTACCTCCTTCTGCTGACCGATGTCGAAGCAGTGTTCCAAAATTTCGGAAAACCGGATCAGCAGAGAATGGCGACAATTGCTTCTGACGCCCTCATCCCAGACCAATTTCCGGCGGGATCCATGCGGCCAAAGCTCGAGGCGGCAAAACGCTTTGTGCGTGAAACAGGCAAAGACGCCGCGATTGGACGTCTCGACGACGCATGCGACATTTTAAGCGGCGCTGCAGGCACAATGATCTTACCCTGCGCATCAAGTATGGGTTGAGGTCCGAACATGCGCGATTTACGCAAAGACCTTCCGGGTCTATCCGAAGACGCCCGCAAGATAGTCCGCAAGCCGTTGTGACTTGGGCCGCTCGAAGACATCGCTTGCCGTCCCGAATTCCAGCAATCGCCCCTCGGACAGGAATGCGACCTTATCGGCAACTCGCTTGGCCTGGCTCATATTGTGAGTGACGAGGATCACCGTCACGGTGGCCTTCAAGGCCGTCATCAGATGCTCAACAAGCTCCATGTTTGGCGGATCGAGCGCACTTGTCGGCTCATCACACAACAAAACCTCCGGACCCGTCGCCAGCGCCCTTGCGATGCACAGCCGTTGTTGTTGTCCGCCTGACAGACCACCTGCAGGCGAGGCAAGCAGATCCTTGACCTCGTCCCAGAGCGCGGCTTGCCTAAGACTGGTTTCGACCCCGTCCCTGACCACGCCATTGGATACTGAGGGGCGCAAACGGATGCCAAAGGCGACATTGTCAAAGATGGACATGGGAAAGACCGTCGACTCCTGGAAAACCATGCCGACCCGTCCCCGAAGAATCATGGGATCGATCTCCGGGCCCATTATGTCCACGCCGTCCAGAAGCACCTGACCGGTTACGGTCTGGTCCAGGTTCTCGTCGCACAGCCGATTCAAAACCCGCAAAAAGGTCGATTTTCCACAGCCGGACGGTCCGATCACCGCCGTGACCTCGCCCACTTCAAGATCCAGCGTCACATCCGCCAAGGCCAGCTGATGCCCGTACCAGACGTTCAGATCGCTGATGGAAAATTTGGGATGAGATTTGACGATTGACCCTTCCACGTTGGCAGGATCGGTCATAGCTGCGGCGCGCTCGGCGGGATGGGTGCGCCCCAGCTCTTCAGGGCTCGAAGCTGCGGCGTCTTCTTGTGCTGGTGATCGACCATGCGCGACAAAAGCGTGCGAAGTTGGTCAATTCCTTCACCCAGAAAGTGGCCCTTGTTGAGCATGACGCACTCGGCCCTAGCGGCCATCGCCGCGTCGGTCATCTCGCCGCGAGACGACTCGCCGGTCGTGATGAGCTCGTCGAGCACTTGTGTCGCCCATATCACCGGAATATCAGCCGCTTCACCCAGCCACAAAATCTCTTCCTGGATTTCGGCGGTCCTGCTGAACCCAATCTCGACCGCAAGGTCTCCGCGGGCGATCATGACCGCAGTGGGCTGACGCCCGGCCGCCTGAACGATGATTTCAGGGAGATTGTGGACAGCTCTGGCCGTTTCGATTTTCAGCACAAGGGATTGCGTCATCCAGTCGATCGGACGCAATTTCGCGAGCGCTTCCTGCAAAAGGACGACATCGCCCGCAGACTGGACAAAGGAATATTCGATCGCGTCGGCGTGTGTGCTGACGAAGGCCAGGTCCTTGCGGTCCTTATCCGTCAAGGCGACGACCTGGAATTGACCGTCCGGGAAATTCAGACCCTTTTCAGACCGAAGATGCAGGCCCTTTTCAGGCGAAACAACCACCTCGGCGACGAGTCCCCAAGGCTCCACCCGATCGATCCTCGCCTCAAGCCGTCCATCGTCTATAAATATGCGATTACCGACCTTTGACCCCGTAAGCGCCTGACTCAGCGTGCATTCGAGGCCAAAGCGGTTGTGAGGCGTATCGTGGATCTTGCTGAGCTCTCCCACGGCGGTAAGTGCGATCGTGTGGCCGATATGCGCTCGTTTATGCTTGTTGCGGCGGTCAATGGCGCCGGTGCGAATCTTTGGTCCAGCAAGATCCATGAAGACCCGAACCCGTCGACTGGATGCGGTTTCTGCAACGCGGAGGTGATCGATCATCCGACGCCATGCCTTTTGATCATCGTGGGCGCAATTGATGCGGATGGCCTCAACTCGCTTTTCAACCATCATGGCCATGAATTCGGCCGCATCCGCCGCTTCGGACGGGCAGGTGACCAGAAGAGAAACGCCATCGGGCCTGGATGGAATTCCGAATAATTCCAGCGCATTCGCCGCTAGCCTGGCCTCACCGTCGAAGAAGGACGGATCCGCTGCTTCCGCTTTATCCTTGGTCGGCTCGGTCCCCGATCTCGCAAGTGCGCCCAACGCGGCCCGAACCGCCACCAATGTGGGAAGGACACGCCCCTCCAGTCGGCCCAGCGATGACACGCCAAGAGCGATCAGCGGACGCTGCAGCTTTCGAAGATCAAGCCGGCGGATCGCCAGATAACAAGCCAGATTTCGGGCGCTTTGCGTAAAGGACTTGCGCTCAATCATGCCGTCCCAAGCCGCCATCTGAACGTCGGCCGCTGACGTCACATCGGCGATCAAGTCATCGAGGGCTTTGCACAGGGTTGAAGGACTTGTGGTCATGGTCGACTGCGCCTGTTCCGATGCCGGCACGGACCGGGTCCAAATCGACGATATCGACCCTTTTCAGCCGCCGTCAGCATCGGCAAATACTTAAGTCACTCCGCAACGCGCGAACTAAAAAGGTTGAATGCATACCTGGTGTTCAATGCAGCCAGGCCGGGCGCGCGATCATTAGCGCCCTGGTCGGAAGAAGCGTCTGACTTCAGCTTAAGGCGTCAGCACCGCGGCACCCTCGAAGCGGCCCGCCCGCAGGTCCGCCAGCGCCGCATTGGCTTCGGTCAGCGGATAGACGCACGTCTTCACGACGATGCCGATCTTCGGGACCAGCGCCAGAAAATCGATCCCGTCCTGCCGGGTCAGATTGGCGACCGACAGCAACTGCCGCTCTTCCCAGAGGATGCGGTACGGAAAGCTTGGAATGTCACTCATGTGGATCCCGGCGCAGACCACGCGACCGCCTTTGCAGACGGCCTTCAGCGCCAGCGGCACGAGGTCTCCCACCGTCGCGTAGATGATCGCCGCGTCCAGCAGCTTCGGCGGCATTTCATCCGAGCCGCCCGCCCAAAAGACGCCGAGGCTACGGGCAAAATCCTGTGCGCCGGTGTCGCCAGGCCGGGTGAAGGCGTACACTTCCCGGCCTTGCCATCTGGCCACCTGAGCGACGATGTGGCCGGCTGCGCCGAAGCCGTAAATGCCAAGCCGCCTGCCCTCGCCGGCGATCTTCAGCGAACGCCAACCGATCAGTCCAGCGCACAACAGCGGCGCCAGCGACACGTCGCTCCCCTCCTCGCCCAGCGGAAACGTAAAGCGGGCGTCGGCGATCACCGCCGTCGCGAAACCTCCGTCGCGCGTGTAGCCGGTGAAGAGCGGCGCATCGCAAAGATTTTCTCGGTTTCCCACGCAATAAGGGCAAACCCCGCAGGTGTGTCCAAGCCATGGCACGCCGACTCGCTGGCCCAGGCCGAGGCCTGAAACGCCTCGCCCGATCGCATCGATCCGGCCAACGATCTCGTGCCCTGGAATGATCGGCGATTTCGGGTCGGGCAACTCGCCATCCAGAACGTGCAGGTCCGTACGGCAGACACCGCAGGCGAGGACCTTGACCCGCACCTGACCTTCACCCGGCTGGCGGTCCGGCAGCTCTGTCCATACCAGCGGAGTCCCAGGCCTGCTCAGCACCATCGCCTTCATACGCTTGTCTTTTCGGGTTCGGGGCTGACGGATGGCGGCGACATCGCCCGCGCTCTCAGGCCTTGCAGCACGTGAGGCAGAGCGTCTGGCAAGTCGGCGGCGATGAGGCCGAGGCCAAATTCCGTGGCCGCAGCGCCATGTAGCCACACACCCGCCGCAGCGGCCTCGAACGGCGCCATCCCCTGCGCGAGCAAGGCGGCGATGAAGCCGGTCAAAACATCTCCGCTCCCGCCCGTCGACAGTTGCGCCGGGGCGTTGGCGTTGATGATCGCGCGTCCGTCCGGAGCAGCGATAACGGTATCGGGGCCTTTGAACACCACGACGGCGCCGCATTGGGCGGCGGCGGCGCCCGCCCGCTCCAGCTTGTCGCCTTCAAATGAAAAGATCCGCATGAACTCACCGGCGTGCGGGGTCATCACGCAGGGTCCGTCGATGGCGCCAAAGAGATCCTCCGGCGCTTCGGCGAATGACGTCAGCGCGTCGGCGTCGAGGACGGTCGCCCGCTTGGTGGCCAGGGCGGCGGCGACATACCGACGGGTTGACCCACCCACCCCTGCGCCCGGACCGATCGCAATGGCGTTACGCCGCGGATCCGCGAGCAAAGCCTCCCAGCCCGAAGCGCCCTTAAAGCTGCGCACGATCGCGTCCATCAAGGAGGTCGCGTAGACGCTCCAAACCGCCTCCGGCGCCGCCAGCGTCACCATGCCTGCCCCGGCCCGCGAGGCGGCGAGCGCGGTCATGCGGCTGGCCCCGGTTATCGCCTCCCCACCCAGGATCAGAACCTCGCCGCGTTTGTACTTATGGCTGTCCGAGGCGGGCCAAGGGTAGCCCTCCAGCCAGAGGCCAGGTCCGTTCTCCCAAGTGGTCGGTGCGATGTCGTCCAGCACGGATTCCGGCGTGCCGATGTCGGCCACCACGACGTCGCCGCACAGCCCGCGTCCGGGATAAAGAAGGTGCCCAGGCTTCTTGCGAAAGAAGGTCACGGTCAGATCTGCGGACGCCGCCGCGCCGAGCACGGCTCCTGAGGCGCCGTCCAGCCCGCTCGGCACATCCACGGCGCAGATCGGAACTCCCTTTGAGACCATGGATCGCACCAACAGGGCGGCCTCGCCATCCAGGGGGCGGGAGAGCCCGGCGCCGAATATCGCGTCAACGATCACGCCTGCGCCGTCGAGGCTGCCCGGCGTAAAGGGCGCGATGGGCCCATCCCAACGACCGGCAGCTTGTGCGGCGTCTCCGGTCAGCTTTTCGCGCGCGCCGAGGAGCGCGACTTTCACAGGCCAGCCCGCCGCCTGAAGGTGCCTTGCGACGACAAATCCGTCCCCGCCGTTATTACCCGGACCACACAGAACGGTGACGGGCCGCATCAGCCAGCGCGCGCCGATGGCGACCGCTACGGCGCCGCCCGCCGCTTCCATCATCGCGCAGCCGGTGACGCCGACAGCCTCCCCCGCGCGGTCCGCAGCACCCATCTGGGCTGGCGTTAGGAGGGCGAGATCGCCGTGTTGCATCGTCATCTGAGTCAGCCTGTCCCTGCGTGGGGAAAGGTCATGTTCGTCGCCATCGCGCCGCTCCGGACAGGATCGGATTCTACCCACCGGTCTGGATCGCCTGTCATTTGCCCCTGAAATCCTTGGTTTCCGGGCCGCTTTCAGCTCATGCGAGGACAGCAGCGACAGGGCGACGCGCAGAAAAGGGGAGCGTGGTCCCATAGCCGAAGCGCATCACAAGGTCAGGGCGTCGCCCTGGCAGTCCGATCATGTCGGCAAGCTCGGGTCGAAGCCGAGCAACCTCCACAGGCTGATTGACGAACGCGACCTTCATCCCCAATGCCGTCGCTCGCAGGGCGAATCGCTGGCACGCGCGCCCTGAGGCGACCCAATGCGCCTTATCGGCGTGCTCTGAGACGAACACGGCGAGACCGGCCGAAGAGCGAATCTGACGGGCGTAACGATCGTTGTCGGTGTCGGCCCGAAGCACCATGGACATCAGGGCGGGGCCGAGCCAGTCAGGCGTGACCGGGTTCCCGCTGGCCGCCGCGAACAGGCCGTCTCCCGTTGCCTGAGCCTGACGCGGGCTGAAGCGGATCCAATGTTTCAGTTCGGTCAGGAATGCGGGATCTCCCAGCTGCGCGCTGTTGCCGGTAAGGACGAGGTCAAGCGCGCGTTCCATGAGACGCCGGTCGGTGATCAGCACAAGATCGACACCGGGCGTCTCGGCCGCCTTGGCGAGGGCGCGAAGGTCCCCAGATGAAACGGCGCGGCCATCATAATCTGCGCGTGTCGACTGACGGTGAGCGATGGCGTCGAACAAATCCGGTTCTGCTGTGTGTCCGCTGTCGAAGCTGAAAACGACCGAACCGTCCGCCGCCGGGTCAAAGCGGGTCGTCCCGCCACGCCCCCGCGCCGCACCGGCCAGAGAGAGGTTTTCTGCGGCTGCGCCGAGGCTGACGAAGACGTGGTGGTCATCCGGATCAACGACAGGCGTGCGCCTCGTAAAGTCTGGCAGGATACTGATTTGTTGATCGGTGACTTGAAACCGCCACGGCTGACTGTTGTGGCCGTTTGGCGCCAGGGTCGCGAAGCGGATCAGGTCGCCGACGTCAGGGCGTGAAGCCAGTGCGCGCCGGGTCGCCAAAACCGATGCGGCGTACGCCTCCATCGAACCCATCCGCTGCACTTCAGCGTAGGATACGCCAGCCCCGGCGAGCGAGAACGCGCCGATGCCAAAGACCAGACCTCGACGGTCGGTTGCGCCTCGCATGTCAAACTCCCGTGTCCGTTTTCAGGACGATTCCGAAAGATGACGGGATCGGACCTAGGTGCGGCGTCACGGCGTAATTGAAAGGAGCGCCTGCCAACAGCTTGGGAAATTACCTAGGGTTGGGCACGCTGCGTCAGCTTTCCCCCAATTGTGTTGAAAAAGTCCGGCGGAAGCCACGCTTGGA
>Ga0316217_10005158_pt1 | contig 13685 bp, 12 predicted proteins | sample 1anoAmetaG_FD_203633 | JGI IMG/M metagenome (GOLD analysis project Ga0316217, IMG submission 203633) | Freshwater microbial communities from Trout Bog Lake, Wisconsin, USA - 1anoA | ecosystem: Environmental > Aquatic > Freshwater > Lake > Hypolimnion/Profundal zone | place: USA: Wisconsin...
TCGCGCCCGGTCAGGAGCGACGTGCAGGGCGTCCAGTGAAGCACCGAGTCCTCGTCGAATCGCAGCTCCTGGCGCCGTTCGGCCTGCGCCGCCGAGAAGACGCTCAGCTCCTGCGGCGGGACGAGCGGTAGCCCGCGAGATCGAAGCTTGCGCGTGCTCCCTCGCACCAGGTCGGCCATCCGGAAGTAGAGGAGGGGCGCCCGCTCGAGACACTCGCCCACAACCTTCGAAAGCGCCCGGTCGTAGTCCTCGTCGAATCCACGGCTGAAGCGCGACAGCTCCGGGCAGGTGCCGTCGGTCCGGTGCTCGAGGAAAGGTGAGCCGATGTCGAAGTAGTAGAGGGGGACGCCGCGCTCGAGCGGCAAGGAGAGCTGGATGCTCCGGGCGAGGCCGCGCTCGCGGAGCTCGTTGATGATCCGATGCCATCGCGGCGTGAGGATCCTCGACGGGCTGTTCACCGTGAGCGGGCCGTGACCGCGCTCAATCAGGCCGAAGGCCCGCTCGAAGGCCGCCGCGAGCTGCGGACCCATCTCGCCGGGGACCCGGTACGGCGGCGCGTCACCGCTGCGCCGGGGGAGCAGCTCCGAGAGAGGGTACGTCGCGTGAACCGGGAGCGGCATCGATCGCCGATCCGGCCCCGCTTCCACGCGCTCCACGAGCCGCTCCGGCCGAGGCTTCACGGGGTCACCAGCCTGGCGAGACCGAGGAGGAGGTGCCCCGCGGCGTCGATCCACGCGTCCGCGTCGAAATAGTCATGACGGAGCCCGCCGAGCACGCGTGCGCGGTGCTCCACGGGGACGAAGAAGGCGGAGTCGGGGCGGTACTGCATGGCGAGCAGCCACCCGAGCGCCTGGGTGGCGGCCGCCTCGGCCCCGGGAGGCCCCGACGCGAGCACCTCGAACACCTTGCCGGTGCCGCGGCTGTAGACGAAGCCGGACGCGGTCGTGTCGGGAAACGCACCGGTCGGGAGCTGCTGGGCAGAGAGCCACTGGCGGACATCCCGGGCGAGCGAGGTCGAAGCGGGCGACGCGAGCGCGACCTCGGCCCACTCCGCGAGCGACATCGGCGAACCGGCAGCGCGCGCCCCCGCGAACCGGGCCTCGAGCTCCCGCGCGGTCGCCTCGCAGCGCACGGCGGCGTCGGCTCGACGATCGGCGACGCATCGCAGAAACGACGCGACGTGCGCGTGGACGAGCGGAGAGAGCCCGCGCCTGGCCCGCTCGATCCGCCGGAGCACCTCCGTCGCCCGCGCGTCGGCCGCCGACAGCTCCCCGAGGACGAGCGCCCCCTTCCCCGCGTAGCACGCCGTCAGGACCGCCCGTGCCTGATCCTCCGTCTCGACGACACCGGTGCGCCCCACCCACGCGAGCGCCCGACGCCCTACGTCCACCGCCTCGTCGACGCCGTGCGCGACTCCGAAGGCGCACGCCGCGTGGGCGGTCATCGCCGTCCGGGCCCGATCGATCCCTTCGGCCACGCCAGAGTGCGGGTGGACGCGCAGCGGCAGGGCCCCATCCAGCGCCTGGATGGTGGCCAGCCAGCGGGTCGCCGCCTCGCCCGCGGCGCGTGCCCGGTCGCGTGGGCTCACCCCGTCGTCGGGGGGGAAGGCGACCGGTCCGTCGAGCCGAAGGGGGCGCGAACGGCTGGCCGACTCGATGAACTCCGTCACCTCGCACACCTCGAGCGACGCCCCGGGACCGAGCTTCTCCAGCCCGGCCTTCTCTCGTGCGAGACGGTCCGCGAGCGGGGCCAGCCGGCGCGGCGCGGCCAGGTTGTAGACCTCCGGAAGGAAGACGCCGGCGCGGGTCCCCTCCGAGAGGAAGAGCGCCTTGTCGTGATAGGCGTCGGCACGCTCGAGGTCTCCGTGCTCGAGCGGGACGGCCGGGGCGTGCACGAGGCTCACCTGCAGCACGCTGTCGCGGAGGTCCTGGGGCCCGATGGCCTCGAAGCGCGAGTCCGCGCAGGCCCACGCCGCGGCGTTCCCGAGGGCGCGCAGCGCAGGCCCGGCGGGGCTGACGACCGAGCCTCGGAGCCGGCCACGACACCAGACCGCCACCGCGACGCGACAGCGGAGGGAGAGGCGCGCGAGCTCGTCACTGGGGAGGATCCCCGGCAGCGCCGCCGACGACCCGCCGGCCCGATGCTCGGCACAGCGCCGCGCGTGATCCAGCGCCGCGCTTGCTTCGTGTTCGGCGAGCCCGAGTCGGAGCGGACGCGCTGGGCCGTGGGGGAGGTCGCGTTCGAAGACCTGCAGGTCACGGAGCCGGACCACCGCCCGCCAGCCCGGGCCGGGCGGCTCGTCGCGTCGCGTCGCGTCCCCTCCGCCAGGGCGACTGCGGACGACGAACCGGGCCCGCGCCACGTCGCCGTCGACGCGCACCGGGCGCGCTCCGGGGAGCGACGGGTGCGCGAACCGCAGCACGTCACGACCACCGGGCAACTCGAGCACGAACGAATCCTCCTCGAGGGCGATCGTCCGGATCCACGAGAGCACGCGGTCGAGCTGCGCGTCCCGGCCGCCGAGCCCGGCGACCTTCTCGCGCAGGCGCGCGGGGAGCCGTAGACCGCGCAGCGTGGGCATGACCCGGCGACGGTAGCCGTCTCCCACCGGACCGTCCACGGCATCGACCCCGTCATCCAGGAGGTCCCGACGCTTCGTGGTTGGAGCCCGGGGCGCCCGGCGATATGTCCCTCCCGATGGCTGCAGCACCGATACGGGCAAGGAGCACCGTGGACCCCAGACTGCCCGCGGACGCAGTCGCGCGAGGTCGCTTCCGCTTGCAGCGTCCCGACGAGCTCCGCGCGACGTTCGATGGCTTGCGGCGCATGCACCCGGACGCGCACTGCGAGCTGGTCCACGAGGCCCCATTCCAGCTCCTCTGCGCGACCGTGCTCAGCGCCCAGACAACCGACGTCGCTGTGAACAAGGCGACGCCGCGTCTCTTCGCGCGGTTCCCTGATGCGCGCGCCCTCGCCGCAGCACTCCCGGACGACGTCGAGCCCCTGGTCGGCACCCTCGGATTCTTTCGCCAGAAGGCGCGCGCGCTCGTCGGGCTCTCGCGGGCGCTCGTCGAGCGTCACGGCGGGGAGGTCCCGCGGACCCTGGCCGAGCTGGTCCTCCTCCCCGGCGTCGGCCGCAAGACCGCCAACGTCGTGCTCGGCGTCGCGTTCCACGCGCCCGAGGGGGTGGTCGTCGACACGCACGTCCAGCGCATCGCGCAGCGCCTCGGGTGGACGAGAGAGACGGTCCCCGAGAAGATCGAGCGCGACCTCTGCGCGCGGCTCCCCCGGGCCGACTGGGACCTCGCCTCGCACCTGCTCATCTTCCACGGGCGTCGCGTGTGCTCGGCCGCCAAGCCGCGGTGCGCCGACTGCGGGGTCAGCGCCCTCTGCCCGAGCGCATTCCGCGCCGAGACGATCGGCAGGAAGCCGGTGCGCGCCCGGAAGGCCTGACGGACGCCCGCCTACCGCAGCTTGAACCGCTGGATCTTGCCGGTCGCGGTCTTGGGCAGCTCCGGCAGGAAGACGACCTCACGCGGGTACTTGTGCGGGGCCAGCCGCCCCTTCACGAAGGCCTGCAACGCGGCGACGAGCGCGTCGTCCCCGGAGTGCCCTGGCCGCAGCACCACGAAGGCGAAGATGCGCACGAGCCCGTGCTCGTCGACGCGTCCGACGACCGCCGCCTCCATCACCGCGGCGTGCTCCTGCAAGGCGATCTCGACCTCGACTGGCGCGACGTACTGGCCGCTCACCTTGAGCATGTCGTCGCTGCGACCGGCGTACTGGTAGTGGCCGGAGGGGAGCTGCCGGTAGCGGTCGCCCGTCCTCACCCAGGGACCGAGGAAGGTCGAGCGTGTCCGGTCCCGGTCTCGCCAGTAGAGCAGCGCCGCGCTGGGCCCCTTCACGTAAAGGTCCCCCAGCTCGCCGGGGGCCACTCGCCCCCCCGCGTCGTCGCGTAGCTCGACGCTGTAGCCCGGGACAGGGACGCCGGTCGTGCCGTACACGACGTCGCCAGGCCTCGCCGAGAGGTAGATGTGGAGCATCTCGGTCGACCCCAGCCCGTCGAGGATGTGGCACCCGAAGTGGTCGGTGAACGCCTGACCGACCCGCTCGGGGAGCGTCTCTCCCGCCGACGCGCAGACCCGCAGGGCGACCCGGCCGCGCGGCGGCAGCGCCGGGGAGGCGAGCATCGCCAGGTAGAGCGTAGGGACGCCGGCGAAGACGGTGGGACGATGCCGGATGAGCCGCTCGAAGACAGCGTCAGGGGTCGGCCGTTCCGCCATGAGCACGGTGGTCGCGCCCACCGAGAGCGGGAATGTCAGCCCGTTGCCGAGCCCGTAGGCGAAGAAGAGCTTGGCGGCCGAGAAGACCACGTCGTCTGCCCGGAGACCGAGCACCGGCTTGGCGTAGAGCTCGACGGTCCAGAAGATGTTGGCGTGGGTATGAACCGTCCCCTTCGGCTTGCCGGTCGAGCCGGACGAGTAGAGCCAGAACGCGATGTCGTCGGCGTGAGTCGATGCGGCGGAAGGCCGGGGGCTCGCCGCCGCGATCCGCGCCTCGAGGTCCGGCCGCTCCGCTCCCCCTCCGATGGCCGACGCGACCGGTATCGGCGCCCGCGACACCAGCAGCTCGGGCGCCTCGCCGGAGGACGCTATCGCCTCGCGCACCTTGGCCTCGAGCGCGGCCGACGCAACCACGAGGCGAGCGCTCGAGTGCTCGAGCATGTACACCACGTCCGCCGCCGGCAGGAGCGTGTTCACGAGCACAGGGACGACGCCGGCATAGAGCGCGCCGAGGAACACGGTCGGGAGGTCGACCGAGTCGTGCATCACGACGAGCACGCGCTCCTCGCGGCGGAGCCCCTCCTCGCCAAGGACGGCGGCGAACCGCCGGACGCGGTCCGCGAGCCCCTCGTAGGTCACGGACCGCGAGTCATCGACGAACGCGACCTTCGCGCCTCGCGCGGCGTTCTCCGCCAGGACCGCCGCCGCGAAGTTGTAGCGCTCGGGCGGAGCTTGGGCGGGGAGCATCGCCGGTTACCGCGCGCCCCGGGCGATCACGGCGTCGATCACCGCCGTGTGCCCCTGAACGGCGCTCCGTCGGTGGTAGAGCCCGAGCCCGCGGAGGCCGCCGAGCTCCTCGCCCCCGCCTGCCCTGCCCGGCCCGCCGTGGAGCGAGTGCGGCATCACGTTCCCGTGGCCGGTGTGCCCCTTCGCGACGGCGGGCGTCACGACGTGAACGCGCCCGTGCGTGTCGCCGAGCGTGACGGCGAGCGCCGCGAGTTTCGCGTCGTCGAAGCCGTAGAGTGACGCGACGAGCGACCCGCCGCCGCGCTGCGCCGAGCGGACGACGTCGGCCTCGTCCGTGTACGGGAGGAGCGTCGCCACGGGCCCGAAGACCTCCACGTCGTGAACGGCATCCCCTCCGCCCGCCTTCCGCCCGAGCAGCCGTGGCGCGAAGCAGGCGCTGACCGTCGGGTCGGCGTCGACGAGCGGGACCTTCGATCCGTCGAAGAGGAGGTCCGCCTCGCGCGACAGCGCCGCGAGCCCCTCCGTGACCGACGAGAGCTGCGCGCGGTTGACGAGCGAGCCCATGCGGACGCTCTCGTTTCGCGGGTTGCCCACGGTCACCTTCGCGAGCTTCGCCGAGAGCGCCTCGGCGACCGCGTCGTAGCGGGCCGCGGGGACGAAGGCGCGCCGGATGGCGGTGCACTTCTGCCCGGACTTCACGGTCATCTCGCGAACGACCTCCGACACGAAGGCGTCGAAGGCCTCCGTCCCGGGCCCCGCGTCGTCGACCAGGATCGCCGAGTTGAGGCTGTCCGCCTCGACGTTGAGTCGCGCGCCGCGCGCGGTGAACGCCGCGTCTCCCCTCAGCTTGATCGCGGTCTCTGCCGAACCGGTGAACGAGACCACGTCGAACGGCCGGATCTGGGCGGTGAGGCCCGCGGCGCTCCCGCAGACCACCGAGAGGGCCCCCGCCGGGAGCACCCCTGCGGCGATGACGTCCGCCACCATCCGCTGCGTGAGCCAGGCCGTCGCGGTCGCCGGCTTCACGATGACCGGGACACCCGACAGCAGCGCGGGGGCGGCCTTCTCCCAGAGCCCCCACGCCGGGAAGTTGAAGGCGTTGATGAAGAGCGCGACGCCGTGCGTCGGGGAGAGGACGTGCTGCGACCGGAACGAGCCGTCCTTATTGAGCGAGGTGGCCTCGCCGTCGAGGAGGTGGCGAGCGTCGCCGAGCGCCGCGCCGAGCTTCGCGTAAAACGAGAGCGTGTAGAGTGCCCCCTCGATGTCGGCCGCGGAGTCCCCCTTCGTCGTGCCGGAGTTGGCGATCGAGATGGCGTAGTAGTCGTCCTTCTTCGCGGCGAGCGCCTTGCCGACCTCGGCGAGGAGCAGAGCCCGCTGGCCGTACGTCAGGGCGCGCAGGGCGCCTGCCCCGGCGTCACGGGCGAACGCGAAGCCCCGACCGAGGTCGAGCCCCTCGCTCGAGACGCGGGCGACCTCTCCCCCCGTGACCGGGTCGATGAGCGCAGTGCCGCCTCCGGTCCCCGCCGTCCACTCGCCGCCGAGGTAGTTCTTGAGCATCTCCGTCATGGTCTGCCGCCCTTTCGAGGCGGGGAGGATCGAAGCGGACGCCCCGGGGGTCAAGCCCCTCCGTCAATCGAAGTGGTCGGCGGGGACCGCTTCGACGTCCATCGAGTACGCCGTCACCGCGCGATCGGCGAGCGTCGTCGCGACGTGGGCGAGGATCTTGTCGGCGAGCGGCTTGGACGCGAGGACCTCGAAGCGGACGTTGCCGCTGTCGATGGCGCCATAGTGTCGGGGACCGTGCACGCCGTCGCCGTTCACCCGCATCGTCGTGAAGCCCCGGACTCCGAGCCGCCGCAGGTCCGTCGCGAGCTGCTCGCTCACCTCGAAGGGCCCGACCACGATGATCAGCTTCACGTTCGCCGTCAGCATCGGTTCCGGCATGGTCCACCTCTCTCCTGGTCGTCCCGAGTCGCCGGTCACCCCACCGCGCAACCGACCGACCTCGCCCGGACCCTACCTTACGAGCCGTGGGCCGTCGACCACGTCCCCGGCCCGCCCGCCGTGCCCCTCAGAAGAGCGCGGCCAGCGAGAGCCCGCCGATGTAGGCGTAGGCGTTGCTCACCGGGGCCCCCCCGAGGGTGAACTGGCTGTAGTTGAAGCCCTGCATGTCGAAGGAGAGCCCGACCTTCATCCGGCTCATGATCCCGAGGAGCCGCCCGTGAGCCGGAGTCACGGTGTAGATGCCGCGCACGCCGCCGAGCCAGCTCCAGAAGGGGCTGAGCTCCCGGTCGCCCGTCCAGTACTGCCCCTTGGGACCGAGGGGCGCGTCCCCCCCGGAGTAGTCGTCGCTCCAGAAGAGGGCGCCCGTCTGGTCGTAGGCCCGCCCGCGGACGAGGAGCCGGAACGACTCGCCGAGGTACTTCTCGAACTCGACCTCCCCGGTGGCGCTCTGGATGCCCCACGTGTCCTCGTAGCCGCGGAGCGAGAAGCGGAGGGCGGCCCGGATGGGGCGGAGGTAGAAGTTGGCCTTCAGCGTGACCGACTGCCGCGTCCGGTCGTTCGGCACGTGCTCCTGCGCCTTGATCCCCTCGGCGATGACGACGCTCCGGTACGGGTCGCTCTGGAAGCCGTCCGTCACCTGCGCCGTGTAGATGAGCTGCGTCACGAAGGTGGGGGTCCACGCCTGCGACCAGCTCCCCTCGAAGGTGTCGATGCCGATGTGGTCGGTCGCGCGCAGCGGGCTGCTCGTGAAGCAGCCGGTGGAGTCCTCGAGCGCGCGGGTCAGCGTCGAGGGGGCGCCGGCGGCCTGGACGCGGTTGCAGATGTCGTCGAAGTTGTGCGCGTAGCCGATCTCGAGCTGGGTATCGCGCTCGAGCGGCTCGGTGCGCGCGCTCACGTTGAACGAGTTGGAGCGGTAGTCGTTCTCGATTGAGTAGTTGTAGCCGCCCGTGACGGAGACGATGTCGCGGCGGAGGGTGAAGCCGCCGCGCGCCGAGTTGCGCAGGTCGTGGACGCTTGCCGAGGTGACGACGTCCGCCCCGACGTGGGCCGCCTGGTAGGTCGGCCCGGCCTTGACGGCCACGCTGGCCCCGGAGACGACGTCCGCCTCCCATCCCGCCCGGAGCGTCAGGGCCTCGGTCGGCGTGACCTCGAGGTCGGTCGCCGGCGAGTAGACCGTCATGTGCGACCCGGCCGGCGCCTCGTGGAAGAGGGAGTGGTTGGTGTCGAACTCGGCGACCTGCGCCGCCGCAGGGGTCGCGAACGCCCCGGCCGCGAGCAGGACGCCCGCCATGGCGCGCGCCTTCAGTTGCACCCGCAGCCTCCGCCGGTCACGCCGGACCCGCCGAAGGAGCCTTCGCGGTTGTCGAGCGCATGGACGCGCTGGGCCTCGGCGTGCGGCTCGCTGTCGAACTGCATGACAGGGTCGGCGAGCACGGCGCGCTGCTGGGCGCGGACGGTCACGCAGGCCGGCGCCCCGACCAGGACGAGGGCCGCAAAGAGGAGCTGGCAGGGACGGACGGAGGGCAGCTTCAAAAGTAGACCCCTAGCCCGCCGGCGAAGGTCTGGGCGTTCTTGAACGTCTGGGCGTTGAAGATGGTGAGGTTGGTCGCCTCGAGCCGCACGAGGATACGGGTCCGGAACGCCAGCAGGAGCCCGCCCCCCGCCCGCCCGAGGTAGTAGTCGCCCCGCTGCAGCACGAAGGAGTCCGAGTTCGGGAACACGCTCAGGCCGCCGCCGCCGAGATCGAGGAAGGGGCAGACCGGCCAGGACGGGGCGAAGTAGACGCTCGCGCTCGCGCCGTAGAGGAGCTCCGAGCCGTTGCTCGTCAGGACATCGCCCACGAAGCCGTCGATGGTCAGGGTCCGGTCGATGACCAGCGACGGGCGGGCCTCGATGTAGCCGTAGGCGTGCATCCCGCCGGTCTCGAGCGGGACGTAGGCGGCGCCGCCGAGGATCGAGAAGCCGGCGCGGGAGCCCGTGAGCGGCGGCGGCGCCAGGACGCGCATGCGCGAAGGGGCCCCGCGCTCCTCCGGGTCGACGGCGAAGGTCTGCAGCTCGTCGCCGAGCGCGTAGGCCGTCCGGCCGTCCGGGAGGGTGACGCGGAGCCAGAAGCCGGTGCCTGGCCGCCCGTCCAGCGGCAGCGTCTCGCCGCGGCGCGCGGTGTAGATGATGCGGAAGGAGACACCCGGCCCGGAGCGGAGCTCGGCCGCGTCGACGGTGATCCGCGCGAAGGCCTGCGTGTCGGCCGCCCGGGCGGGGGACGACGCCAGGAGCGACGCCACGCCCGCCCCCCCGAGCGCGACGATGAGCCCCCACCTCGAGAGCGCGTGCCGCATCTACTGCTGAGCCCAGGTCGCGAGGTACTTCACGACGGGGTCGGACGGAGAGAAGACCTGCTTCGGGTGGGCCGTCACGATCTGGGTGGGCCAGAGGTAGAGGGGGGCGTTCAGGTAGTCGGCGTCCATTTCGAGCGAGGCGGCCGAGAGGTTGGACTGCGCGGCACTGCCGGCCCCGACCTGCGTCTGGTCGACGGGGTGTCCGCTGGCATCGCACGTCACCGGCGGGTGGTCGATGAGCTCCATCTCGGGGACCTTGTCCGAGTAGTGGCAGCCGTGGGTCCCGTCGTCGCCGCACTTCTTGCCGAAGATGAGCTGGGGCTCGACGAAGCAGTAGAAGTAGTCCGCGTTGAAGACCTGCTGGGGGACCACGTAGTTGGCGCCGGGGTCGATCGACGTGCAGCCGACCAGACACCCGACCACCATCAGCAAGAGCGGGGCCGCCAAGCGCACGCCGCGACGATACCCTCCGCGCACCGGAGTTCGCAAACGGGTTCGCCCTTGTCCCCCGGCGCACACGCCCGACGTGGCTGGCGGACCGCATCGTCGCGTTCGACCTGGCGGACGCCGAGCCGCGATCAGGCCCATTTCCCGGGGTTCGCGCGGCTGTGGCGGGGACGGCGCCGAGCGGAACGCCGCGTGCTCTAGCTCCCATCCGTCTGCCCCGCGACGGACCGCCGGTCGCTTTCGCTTGCGGGAGCGCCCCGTCCGTCGGTAGAAACTGGACCCGCCGCATCGGGGTGGCCTAACTTGTCTTACATGTAGGCACGAGCTGTTGCTCGTCTGTCTCTGTTCTGCGCTCCCGCTCTCTCGGCCGTCCGGTCGGTAGGGTCCGGGGGGGCACCACACGCGGGTCGGTGGCCCTGGAAGCAGGTCCCGCCCCCCCACGGAGGAGCACACGATGAGACTCACCCCCTGGTACTTTGCCGCCGTCGCCCCTATCGCCGTGGCGGGCTTCATGGGAGCCTTTCTCGGGCAGTGCGCTGTCCTGGCCGTCACCATCGGTATCTTCGTCGGCACCCTCTCCCTCGGCAGGCACGTCCCGCCGGAGGTGACCGTCGCCCGCGCCGCGAACACGACCGAAGTCGCCTGACGCCCCCCCCTCGCCTCTTCTGTCTGGTGCAGAGCGCCCCGTTTCGCGAGTAGGCTTGGGGGCAGAGATGCCCGAGCCCCGCTTCGTGACGGAGACACTGAAGAGGCTCGAGGACTTCACCCTCGCTGACCTCGAGGCCGTCCGCCTTATCCTGCGCGGCGACTCGGTCATCGACTGGCACCGCCTCAACTTCAAGACGCCCGACCAGATCCGCGCCTTCATGCTGGCGCAGGAGCTGACGCCCGGCGACGTCGCGGACGACGCGCGCATCTCGCACCTCAAGGTCGAGGCGATTGGCTACCTGCGCCGGCACCTCGAGTACCCGATCCCGAAGCCGGTGGAGCGCGCGTCGGTGGAGGAGCTCCTCGCGATGGCGTCGGGGACCGGCCACCGGCAGATGTGCGCGTGCACGATCCTCAAGTGCATGCACATCATCCACCACCTCGAGGGGCGCGAGCTCCTGTTCATGCTGCCGCTCTCCGACCAGGAGGTCTTCCACGTCGTCGAGGAGAAGGTCTACCGCGTCATCGGCAGCATGCTGGCCGGCGGCTTCCCCATCACCGAGTTCGTCGGCGGGCGGAAGAACAAGGACTCCCTCTACACGAAGCTCCTCTCGAAGCAGGAGACGGTGGCCGCGCAGATCTACGACAAGCTCCGCTTCCGCATCGTCACGCGCTCGCAGGCGGACATCTTCCCGGTCATCCAGTACCTGTCGCAGAAGCTCTTCCCCTTTAACTATATCGTCCCCGGGCAGAGCATCAACTCGATCTTCCCCTTCAAGCACTACTGCCTGGCGCAACCGCACCTCGCGCCGATGCTCGGCGAGATGCAGGCCGGGCAGGACGACGATTACACGCCGACGAACAACACCTTCACGGCGGAGGAGTACCGGATCATCCACTTCATCGTGGACATGCCGGTGCGGCTCCCCCGGCGCATCCTCGACCGCGCCCCCCCGGCGGCGGCGAACCTCGGGTCGATCATCTTCGTCATCTGCGAGTTCCAGGTCATCGATCGCGACACGGAGGCCGCCAACGAGCGCGGCGAGGCCTCGCACGACCGCTACAAGGAGCGGCAGCGCAAGGCGGTCATGCGCCGGCTGCAGCTCGGCATGCGCGAGATGAAGGTTCCCCCCGGCAGCAAGCGCAAGGGGTAGGCCCCTCGCCCCGTCCCCTCCCGGGCGCTACTCGGGGTCGACGGCGGCAGGGAGCGTCGCGGCGGGCGGCTTCGGGGCCGGCCGGGCGAAGACGAGGACGGGGAGGAGCGCGACGGCCATCACGAGCGCGAGCGCCCCGACGATCAGCGCCAGGCCCGTCTGGACGGACTTCCGGTCGTAGGCGTCGACCGCCATGACGTGGAGCATGACCTCGTCGTCGCGGGCGGCGGTCACCTGGTCGAGCGAGGCGATCTCGCGCCGCGCCTCCTCCCACTCGGCCCCGAACGCCTCGCGGTCGGCGACGATGCTCCGGCCGAGGGCGGCCATCGCCGCGCGGACGCGGGTCTGCCCCTTCTCGACCTCGGCACCGTGGGTGGCGCCCCGCTTCCGGAACTCGTCCTCGAGCGCGGCCCGCTGGTTCTTCGCGGCGAGGATCGGCTCCTCGATGGACGCGAGCTTGCGGCGGGCGGCGGTCAGCTTCTGGTTCGCCTCGGTGACCGCGGGCATGGCCCCGGAGACCTCGGCCTGGCGCGCGTCGCGCTCGGCGGCGCGGGACACGACCTCCGGATCGCTCATCGCGGCGTCGGTCTGCGCCTTTCGGACGGCGGCCGGCCCCGAGCTGTCGACCGGCCCCCCGCTCGCCCTCGCGACGGCGCTCCGCAGCTCGATCTCGGCGCGCTTCAGCTTCGCTTCGGCCCGCTGGCGGATGTCGTCGACGCGGTTGAAGTAGTCGCGGAGCGATCGCTCCTCGGCCCTCGCCCCGGCGGCCTCGGCCTCGAGCTTCCCGACCCGCTCGTCGAGCGCGGCGGTCTTCTTCGCGTGGGCTTCGGCCTCGGCGGCCAGCGCGCTGTCGCGGGCGCGGAGATCGGCCTCGGCGACCTTCACGGCGTCGACGAGCTTCCCGTAGGCGGGCTTCTGGTCGGCGAGCTTCCGGGCGCGCTCGGCGAGGACGACCAGCGCGTCGTCTGCGGCCGCGTGCGCCTTCTCGAGGTCGGCCCGGCGCGTGACGAGGTCGCGGCGCAGGGACATCTGCCGCATCTTCACGCTGTACGCGTAGACGGGGGACCGCCACCACTCGGCGGGCGGCGGCCCGTACCCGGCGAGGCGCTCGGCCGCCCCCTGCCCTCCGTCCTCGGACTGCAGCAGCGCCGAGCCCGGGCCGGAGGCGGCCGGGAGCGACTCTGGCGCGCCGCTCGCGGATCGCGGACCGGGGGCTCCCGAGCCGCCGCCCGGCGGGGCGCGAGGCGGCTCGGGCTCGGGGCGGACGTCGAGGTCGATCGCCCCCCCGCCGTCGCCGTGGAAGTCGACGCCGTCGTCGAACGACGGCTGCACGGCGGCGGCCGCGGCCTTGCGGGGCGCCGCGACCTTCGGAGCGGGGAGCGCGAGCGAGAGCCCGTCGTCCGGGTCGGGGGGGGCGGGCTCGGGCGAAGGGGCCGGCGCAGGCGCGGCAGCCGCGGGGGGCGGCCGGCGCGGAGGAGGCAGAGCGAGCGCGAGGTCCGGCACGTCGGACGCCACGGCCGCACGAGCGCCGATGTGCCCGTCTCCGAGCTCGAGGTGCAGATCCGCGATCTCCGGCGCGGCGTCGACCGGAGCGGCGGGGGCCGGCGGCGCGGCGACCGGGGCCTCGACCTTGCGCATCATCTGCGAGACGTGGTCCTTCGGGCGTCGACCGCACGAGGGGCACGGGAACCGCGTCTCGTAGACGTCGGCCTGGCACCAGGGGCAAACCGGCATCGCGCAATCATAACGTGGGAACCCGCGGTTCTCCCTGTCTTTCACCCTCGTGGGGGCGAAAGGAGGTGTTAGGGTGCGCGCCCATGCGTCTTTACAGCACCAAGGTGACGGCCATCGCAGGAGAAGTCGTCCGCTCGCTCGTGGCCGCAGGCGACATCGAGGCGGAGGCGCCGCGCGAGGTCGAGGCCGACGTGGAGGCCGTGCTGTCGAACTACCTGGCGGTCGAGCGCGAGGTGAACGACCGGACGAAGGAGCTGCTCGAGCGGACGGGGCGCGGGCAGAGCGACTTCAACCGCCTGCGCGAGCAGGTCGCCGCGCAGAAGGGGATCAAG
>Ga0316217_10005159_pt1 | contig 13684 bp, 11 predicted proteins | sample 1anoAmetaG_FD_203633 | JGI IMG/M metagenome (GOLD analysis project Ga0316217, IMG submission 203633) | Freshwater microbial communities from Trout Bog Lake, Wisconsin, USA - 1anoA | ecosystem: Environmental > Aquatic > Freshwater > Lake > Hypolimnion/Profundal zone | place: USA: Wisconsin...
CGCCGGGGGATTTCTCGAACGGGAATTCATGATGCGCCACCGTGATGGCTCGGTGCTGTTTCTCATTGTCCGGATGCGCGCCGTGCGCGGTCCGCAGGCGAAGGTCTTGCATGTGGAGGGATTCATCAAGGATATCACCCGGCACAAGCGGACGGAGGCGGCCCTGCTGGCCGGCGAACAAAAGTACCGGGAGATTTTCAATGCCACCAACGAGGCCATCTTCCTGCACGATGCCGTCACGGGACGCGTGTTGGATGTCAACGATCCGATGTTGAAGATGTATGGTTTCGATTCGATAACCGATTTTCTGGCTCATGGATTGGAAAGCTTGAGCGCCAATCAACCGCCCTTCACGGCGGTGGAAGTCCAAGCCCGATTGCGTCAGGCCGTGCATCAGGGGCCGCAGGTGTTTGAATGGCTGGCGCGCAAAAAACACGGGGAATTGTTCTGGGTGCAAGTCTCGCTGCGCGGCACAGAGATTGGCGGGCAGCGACGGGTTTTGGCGGTGGTTCAGGACATTACCGAGCGCAAGCGTGCGGCGGCGGCGCTGCAGGAGAACGAGGCGATGTTTCGAGCCATGATTGAATCCAGTCCGTTGGCAATCTATTTATCGGTCGGCTTGGAGCAGAAATCGGAGTATATCAATCCCACGTTCGTCAAGCTGTTCGGTTATACGATGGCGGACGCGCCCACGCTGGCGCACTGGCTGCCGCTGGCTTATCCCGATGAAACCTACCGGCGGCAACTGGCGACCGAGTGGCAACGCCGGGTTAAGCACGCCATGGCGAACGACGCGGCCATCGAACCCATGGAATCCGTGGTCACGTGCAAGGATGGGGCGCGGAAGGCGATGTTGTGGGGGTTCATCTGCATTGGGAAGAAGAACTTCACCTACGGCCTGGATTTGACCGAACGCAAGCGGGCGGAAGCGGCCCTGCGCGAAAGCGAGGAAATGCACCGCATCTTCTTTGAAATGGGCGCGGTGGGCATGGCGTGTGTCAAATTGGACGGGGGATTCTTGAGGGTGAACAAGAAATACTGCGCCATCACCGGCTATTCGCGTGCGGAATTGATGGGTATGAACATTTCTGATCTGGCCCTTCCGGAGGACCTAGCCAGTGAGCGCGAGGAGTTTGCCGCCTATACCCGAGGGCAATTCCAGACCTTCGCCAGGCAGAAACGCTATCTTTGCAAGGGCGGCAGGGTGCGTTGGGTGGCGGTGACCGCACGCTTGGTCCGGTTAACCGATGGCCGTTCGCCTTACAGCATCGGGATCATTGAGGACATCACCAAACGCAAACAAGCCGGGGAGGCCTTGGTCCGCGCCCAAAAGGAGCTTCAGATGGCCAACGCGAAACTGCGCAGCACCAACCGCGCGCTGGATCAGCGCCATCGGCAACTGGCCGTCCTGACCGGCCAGTTGCAGGACAGCAATCAACAACTGGAATCGCGGGTTACCGAGCGCACGGCCCAACTCCGCAAATTGGCGCTCGATTTGACTCATGCGGAAGAGCGCGAACGGCGGCGCATTGCCCGCATCCTGCATGATGAGCTCCAGCAGATTCTGGTGGGGGCCAGGTTGCATCTGGCCTCCATTTACAATCGCACAGAATGCCAGCCCATCCGCAGCAGTTTGGAGGGCGTGGAAAGGATCATCGGCCAGGCCAGCGCGACTGCGCGGGGCCTGAGCCATGAATTGGACCTGGCGATTCTGCGCGAGGCGAATTTGCTGGCGGGGCTCAACTGGCTGGCCGATTGGATGCGCGAAAACCACCACTTGAACGTCCACGTGAGGGATGACGCCGGCGTGGAGCCGGCTGAAGAGAGCGTGAAAATCCTGATCTTTCAATCGGTCCGCGAACTGCTCTTCAACGTGGTGAAACATGCCGGGGTCAAGCAGGCTCGGGTGCGAATCTCCCTTCAGCCCGACGCGCAGCTGGCGATTCTGGTGAGTGACCAAGGCAAAGGCTTTGACCTAAAGAAGGCTAAAACCAGCGATCGGACCCGATTTGGGCTTGGGCTGTTCAGCATTCAGGACCGGCTGGAGTTGCTGGGCGGAAGGTTGGAGGTCAGGAGCGCGCCCGGCCGCGGCAGTCAATGCCGTCTTTATGTGCCGCTGTACCCGCAACCCCGGCAAACGCCGATGGCCAGCCCGGCCGCGCCCGTGGCCGCCGCCAGGGGCCACCAGCGGATCAAGCCGGGGGCCAAAGCGGGGCGTGGCAAAACGGGTGCCAAGCAAGTGAAAGCAGCCCGCATCCCAAACCGTTCCGGGCGCTCGCCGGGGAAGCGTCATCAGGCCGTGGAAAATTGATCATTGTTGCAGCTCCACCCATTGCACCGCGCGGCGAACCAGCGTGACCGCGCTCGGGAGTCCGAGCTTCTCCTTGATGTGCTCGCGATGGGTTTGGATGGTTTTATCGCTGAGATGCAATGCGGCGGCAATTTCTTTGGTGCTTCGGCCCCGTCCCAGCAGTTCAAAGACCTCCAGCTCACGATCGCTCAGGCGGTCGGCGGGATTGCCGCCCGGGGCGGCGGCTTGGGGTCCGCTGGCCAACCGGCGCAGCAGTTGTTTCGTGAGGCCTTCGCTCAGAAAAATCTCGCCCTGTAACACGCTGCGAATGCCTTGCAAGAGCCGCTCCGTGGGGGCCTGTTTCATGACGTAGCCCTTGGCGCCAGCCCGCAGGCAGCGTTCCGCATACAACGACTCATCATGCATGGAGTGGACCAGCACCGGCAAATGGGGATGCCGTGCCTTGAGATCCTTGATGAGTTCAAGGCCGCTTGGACCCGTCAGGGCGAGGTCAATCACCGCCAAGTCGGGCTTGGCCTTCCGGACCGATCCCAGGGCGCGGGCGGCATCTTCCGCTTGCGCACAGACCATTAGATCCGGGGCGGTGTCAATGACTCGCATCAATCCTTCCCGCACGATGGAATGGTCGTCCACCACCAGAATCCGGGCTTTGGGGGGCGCGGGCCTCGCCGCAGCCGGGCGGCGCTGTTTGGGTGCATGCGGGTTGCTAGTCATGGTGCTCGGGCCAGGGTCACCCATCTTGCCGGCCGGTGAACCCAGCCTGATCCAAGCGGGACAGTGCCTGAAGCGGCGTGGACATGCAAGCTTGGAGCGGCCGGACGGGGGGACGAAATCTCTCTGTCTGGTCCAGAGCTCCCAGATTTCTGTCTCACGCCCCACGGCGCAATGGGATAGGAATTTTACCGATGCGGCATGGTCGTGCCGCTGATGCGAGGTTCAGGAACTGGCCGGATAGCCGACGTGATGGGGTTGGTCTATATAGAATGGTGTATTCAGTGAATGCGCGAGTTTGGCGGCTAGATGCCGACTCTAACGACTGCCGGTGTTGGAAAGCCAATGCGGGTGGGGCCCAAACCAGGGAATGAGGGCGGGTTGTGGGCAGGGGAATCAATCAGGAGGTTGGATTGGGTTGGTGCCAGCCCTGCCGGGGCAGGGGAATCAGGGTAGGGTAGGGCAGGGCTGGTATTACTTTACATTCAACTCGCGTTGAATTCCGAATTTCTCGATGCGTTTGCGCAGGGTGGCGCGGGTGATGCCCAGCAGCTTGGCGGCGTGGACCTGGTTGTTGGCGGTTTCCTTCAATGCCTGAATAACCAATTCACGTTCCACGGCGGGAATGACTTTCAACTTGGGATCGCGTTTGGCCCACTGGAACAATTGCCGCGCCAGCGCGGCGGCGTCAGTCGCGGCCGCCTCGCCCGCCACGCCCGGGACGGACGGGACCGCGCTGGCGCCGGCGATTTCCGGCGGCAGATCCGACACCAAAATGGCGTCGCTCTTGGCCAGCACATGCGCGCGGCGGATGGCGTTTTCCAATTCCCGCACGTTGCCGGGCCAGTGATATTTTTCCATCGTTCGGATCACGCCGGCGGCGATGGATTTGGGGGCGCGGGCCTGCTCGCGGGCGAGTTTCTTCAGGAAATAATTCACCAACAACGGAATGTCCTCGCGCCGGTCCCGCAGGGGTGGAATCTGGAGGCGCACCACGTTGAGGCGATAGAACAAATCCTCGCGGAATTGCCGCGCCGCCACGGCGGCTTCCAACGGCTTGTTGGTGGCGGCGATCACCCGCACGTCCGCCTTGAGCGGTTCGTTGCCGCCCACGCGCTCGAAGGTGCCGCTTTGTAATACGCGCAGGATTTTGGTCTGGGTGGGCGGCGTCATGTCGCCGATCTCATCCAAAAAGATCGTGCCGTGATCGCATTGCTCGAACTTGCCGATGCGCTGGGCGGTGGCGCCCGTGAAGGAGCCTTTTTCGTGCCCGAACAGTTCGCTCTCGAGCAATTGTTCGGGGATGGCGGCGCAGTTGACCGCCAGAAACGGCTGTTCGGCGCGGTGGCTGTGATGATAAATGGCGCGGGCCACCAGTTCCTTGCCCGTGCCGCTTTCGCCGGTGATGAGCGCGGTGGCATCGCTGATGGCCACCTGGCCGATGAGCTTAAACACCTGCTGCATCGGTTCGCTGCGGCCCACAATGCCCAGTTCGTAATCTTCCGTGTCCAGGAGCGGCTCATAGGACACCACCTGCCGCATGTCGCGTGCCGCCTTGAAGGCATTGGCCACGATTTCCTTGAGCTTGGGGATGTCAAAGGGCTTGAGCAGGTAATCGTACGCGCCCAACTTCATGGCCTCGATGGCGGTCTGCGTGGTGCCGTAGGCGGTCATTAGGATGACGAGCAGCTTGGGATCGTTCTGGCGGATGCGGCGCAGGGTTTCCAAGCCGGTGATGCCGGTCATGCGCACATCCATCAGCACCAAGTCGGGCTTGAACTTGGAAATCACCTTCAGCCCTTCCTCGCCGGAGGCAGCGGTGGCCAGCTCGATGTCCGGCGAATCAAAAATCCGCTGGATGGAATACCTCACGTCTTCTTCGTCATCAATCAGCAACAACTTGCTCATGGCCGCACAGGGTAACGGGTTTTCATGGAAAAAACAGGATTTTTAAATCTGGTCAAACCCGGCCGCTGGCCGCACATTGACCCCAAAATGCCTTCGATTATGGAACCGGCCACCCTCCCGCGGCCAGACCTCGGGCAGGAATCCAAATCTGCCGAGGATCTGGCGCCGACTTTTTTTGTCATCTGCTGGAACGATCCGGTCAATTTGATGGCCTACGTGACGCACGTCTTCATGAAGCTGTTTGGCTGGGAAAAGGAAAAGGCCCAAAAGCACATGCTGGAAGTGCATGAAAAAGGCAAGAGCGTGCTGGTGCGGGAAGGCGCCGAGAAGGCGGAATTTTACGTCCACGAACTGCAAAAATACAAACTCCAGGCCACCATGGAGCGTGCGGAATGAACCTCACCGGGCAATCCGGCGAAGGCTGGCATTATCAGTTGCGCCAGAACGAAGCCAATATTCTGAAGGGATTGATCCAACAATTTCCGTTCACGGCCCCGGCCCCGGCGCGCAGTTCCAAGTCCGCCGCCGATCCCGCCGCCGTGGAGCGCGATAAACTTTTGAATGAGTCGCTGGCCGAACATCGCCAGGAGCTGAAGAAAATCGCGCTGACCTTGTTGCGGGAAGAGCTCTGGCAGCCGGGCAAAACCGGACCGGTGCTGACGCTGGATGCCGCCGGCCGGGAGATTTTGCTGCAACTGCTCAATGACATCCGGCTGGGCGCCTGGCATGCGCTGGGTGAACCGGAAGGGTTGGATCCCGAACCGCTGGTGCCCACTATGCAGGCATTCGCATGGCGGAACCTGATGGATCTGGCCGGCTATTTTGAAATGCAGTTGCTCGAGCCGGAGGCGTGAAAAAACGCAGAGGGGCCAACCCTCCATCTGCCCTCGCGGTGTAGCCGCGCCGCCCCTCAGTCCCGAATGATGGCCGTCAGATCCCAGTTCTTGAACTTCACCATGTCCAAGCCGCGGACCTGGAGGCGCAGCCCGTTGGTGTCCGCGAGCGCGGCGACGTCCTTGGTGGGCAACACCAGAATGTAGGGCGGCGGGTTGGTCAGAAATTTTCCAGCGTTTTTCTCCTCCCCCAACATGACCCTGTTGGTGGTGACACTGCGAAATTTCCAGACCAGGCTCGATTCGGTGAAGCCAAAACAGCCCACTTTGGTCTCCGCCCGCGTGTACGGGCCCGCGGCGCGCCAGAGGTTTTCGGTGAGCAGGTAGTTTCTGGCCACGGCGGTGAAGCCCAGCATCAGCACCAGAATCAGCACGGCCATGAGGGCGAAGCGCTTTTGGAACCAGGCGAAGGAGCCCTCGCGCGTGCGCAATTGGAGGGCCAGCCACAGCGCGAGGCAGGGAAAGGCCGGCAGGGTGTAGTGCGGCAGCTTGGTGCGCACAAAGGAAAAGGCCAGGAAAACGATCAGCGCCTGCGCCAACAGATACCAGGCCACGTCGTCACGTTTGCGTTGTGGCCACCAGCGCCAGATCAGAATGGGAATGAACAAGATGTAAAATATCACCCGCAGGGCTGCCGCCCACTTTGACCACCAGGAACCGCGCTGCTGCAAAGCCCGAAACCACGGTTCGAATTCCTGCGGTTTGCAAATCGTCCACGGCAGGAAACTCACCAGGAAGGTCACGAAATACAGGGGCAGCGTCAAAAGATAGCCGAGCGTGCCTCTGAGCCCGTGCCCGTCGTTCACGGCGGTGGCGCGATGAAAGACGTGCTCGCCCATGCCCACGGCCCAAAACTGCCCGTGGGTCTGCTGCAGGGCGGGAATCCCCCAGAGCGCCGCCAAGCCGCCGGCCGCGCCTAACCCCGCCAGCGTCGCCCCCACCGGGAGGCGGAAGGAATTTGGCCGCAACCCGCGGCCCAGCGCCAGTCCCGCGATGGGCAGCCACGCCACGGGGCCCTTGGCCAGAAAGCCCAGCGCCAGCGTGACGTAGAAAACCAGCCACCAGCGAAAACGGGCGGGCTGCTCCGGCCGCGTGAGTTCCCAGCCGCTCCACACGGCGAGCGTCACGAAAAAGACCATCGCCATGTCCGCCGTGGCCACGCGGCCGATGATGGCCACGTGCAACCCGGTGATAAACATCGCGCCGGCGATGAAAGCGGTCCGGGCGTCGGCGAGGCGCCGGCCCCAAACCACCAGCATGAGCGCGGTGGCCGTGGTAAACAGCACGGACGGCAGCCGCGCGGCGAAGGCGTTTTCCCCGAAAAGCAAATAGCTGGCGCTCTGGCACCAGTAAATGAGGATCGGCTTGTCAAACCGCCACTGGCCATTGAACCACGGCACTACGTAGTCGGCCCGCTGCAGCATTTCGCGCGAGGCCTCGGCGAAACGCGTCTCGTCGCGGTCGGTCAGCGGCAGAATCCAATTGCCGGCCAGCAGCAACACCAGGCTCATCAGCAGAATCGAGCGGTGCGGCTTGCCGGCAAGTTTGTCAATCCAGGACCACATCAGCGTCCGGGCACGGGCCAGGGAATCAGGGTTCGCATGGGCCAGACGCTAACAAAAACCGGCTGGCAACGCACTGATTTGTTTCGCGGCTTTACTTGCGCCCAAAATGGGTTAGTTATTTCCCCATGAATGAGATCAAGAACTATTCGGTGCCCACGGTCATTGAGCGGGACAATCGCGGCAATGATCGCGTGTGGGATTTGTATTCGCGGCTGCTGGTGGACCGCATTATTTTCATCGGCACGCCTATTGACGACCATGTGTCCAACATCGTGGTGGCGCAGCTTCTGTTCATGCAAATGAGCGATCCCAAGAAGGACATTCATATCTACATCAACTCCCCGGGCGGCAGCGTGACCTCCGGGCTGGCCATCTACGACACCATGCAATACCTGACGTGCGACGTGAACACCTACTGCGTGGGCCAGGCGGCCAGCATGGGGGCGGTGTTGTTGTGCGCCGGCACCAAGGGCAAGCGCTTCTCCCTGCCCAACTCCAACATCATGATCCATCAGGTGCTCGGCGGGGCCGAAGGCGCGGCCAGCGACGTGGAGATCCGCGTCAAGCACATGCTCAAGCTGAAACAAACGCTGAACGCCATCCTGGCCAAACACACCGGCCAGACGGCCGAACAGGTGGAAAAAGACTGCGATCGCGACAATTTCATGAGTGCCGAGGAAGCCCGGAAATACGGGTTGGTGGACATGGTGGTGCAGTCGCGCAAGGAAATCCCCGGCGCCGACAAAACGTGATCAGGGTTGTGGAAGGGCGTCCGGCGCCGGGACCGGAGGCAGGCACGATTTGAGTTGCAGGTCCACCTTGAGGATGTGGTTTTGAATCCAGGTCGCGCAGGCCTCCTGAAGCTCCTGCACGAGTTCCGGACGGCAGCCTTCCGTCTCAAACCGCAGCTTGAATTGGCGGAAAAAATCCAGGAATTGTCCGTGGGCTTCCTTGTTTTCGGCGCAGGCGGGGCAGCGGTGACGGATCATGCAGCCTTCCTCGTGTTTGAAGTGGACGACGGAATAGGTTTCCACGAAATTAATGAGGTTGAGCAGGAATTCCGCTTCCTGCCGGCTGGGGCTGGGATTGGCCGCCATGCTCTCAAGCCGGTTGAAATAACTGATCAACATCTGATGCTGGGAATCAATCAGTGTATGGCCAGTCTCAAATTGTGTGCTCCACTGCAACATATCGGGGTCTCCTGACTCTTTGCGTTCTGAACCGCGCCCTGGACGCCTTGAGTCGAACCGTCCGGTGCCCATCGGCCCTCAGCTTTGCGCAAAAAACCGCCGCCGCCAAGCCAAAAAATGGCGTCATTTTGCCAAGCGGGTACTCACTTCATCATTGACCCGCCGGGGTTCCGGGCTAAAATAGCCCATCGGTTTAAGGAATTGAATTCCAAACAAAAATAATAAAAACAAACTATGGCAGTTAAAGTAGCAATCAACGGATTCGGCCGGATCGGCCGGATGGTTTTTCAGGCGCTGTGCGATCAAGGCTTGCTCGGCAAATCAATTGACGTCGTCGCCGTCGTGGACGTGTCCACCGACGCGGACTATTTCGCCTACCAGATGAAATATGACTCCGTGCATGGCAAGTTCAAGCACCCGGTCAGCACGGAAAAGAGCAGCCCCGCGCTGGAAGAAAACGATGTGCTCATCGTCAACGGTCACAAGATCAAGTGCGTGGGCGCGGTCAAGGACCTGGCCACGCTGCCGTGGAAGGCCCTGGGCGTGGACATCGTCATTGAATCCACCGGCTTGTTCACCGACAGCGAAAAGGCCAAGGCTCACCTGGTCGCCGGCGCCAAGAAGGTCATCATCTCCGCGCCCGGCAAAGGCGAGGTCAAAACCATCGTCATGGGCGTCAACGAAGGCGAATACGACGCGCACAAGCACCACCTCATTTCCAACGCCTCCTGCACCACCAACTGCCTCGCGCCCCTCGTGCATGTGCTGTTGAAGGAAGGTTTCGGCATCGAGACCGGCTTGATGACCACGATTCACGCCTATACCGCCACCCAGAAAACCGTGGACGGCCCCTCCAAGAAAGACTGGCGCGGCGGCCGCGCGGCGGCCATCAACACCATTCCCAGCAGCACCGGCGCCGCTAAAGCCGTCGGCGAAGTCTTGCCGGCCACCAAGGGCAAGCTCACCGGCATGGCCTTCCGCGTGGCCACGCCCGACGTTTCGGTGGTGGACCTGACCTTCCGCACCGTCAAGGAGACCAGCATCGAAGAAATTGATGCCGCCTTGAAGAACGCCTCCAAGACGTACCTCAAGAACATTCTCGGCTTCACGGACGAGGAATTGGTCTCGACCGACTTCATCCATGACGATCGCAGCTCCATCTACGACAGTCTGGCCACGCTGCAAAACAACCTGAAGGGCGAAAAACGCTTCTTCAAGATTGTGAGTTGGTACGACAACGAGTGGGGTTACAGCAACCGCGTGGTGGATCTGGTGAAGTACATCACCGCGAAGGGAATCTGAGTTTTCTGAAAGAAGCAAACGGCGGTTCCTCCGGGAACCGCCGTTTTTTTGGTTCTGCGATTGACCGTGCGGCCAATCCAGTCGCGTGTTTTTCAAAAAGACGGCGCCGCTTTCTCCTTCTCCTCAGGGAGAAGGCCGGGATGAGGGCGGGCTTCCTTTTCTCCACCCTCTCCGGGGTTTATGGGAGAAGATCCTTGCCCATGATGAAATCGTCCATCACGAAACCGCCGCCGATGTCCGCCCGCACGGATTCCTGCACGGCAAAGCCGTTGCGCCGGTAGGCGGCCAAGGCAGGGGCGTTGCGCTTGTTCACCGCCAGGATCAGCCGCCGCGCACCGAGGCGCCGCGCTTCAGTTTGGCAATATTCCAGCAGCCGGCTGCCCAGGCCGCGCCCGTGGAGCTCTGGCAGCAGATACAGCTTGTGCAGCTTCATCACGCCCGGCTTCTCCGTCGGCCCGATGGACGCGAAACCGCTGAACTGTCCCGCCACCAGCAGTCGGTAGAAGCGGATGCCTTGGTGGGTGATCTCGTCACGGAGGGTGTCGTGGTCATACATGCGCGCCAGCATGAACTCGATTTGTTCCGGCGAGATGACGCCCGGATAACAGGCCCGCCAGACGACGCCCGCCAGTTCCGAGAGCGCGGGCAGATGCTCTGCCTGGACCGGAAGGATTTGGATTGATGATGCCGTCATGATGAAGATGGGCTCCCGGCCTGCGGCGCTTCCCAGCGAGTCAACACCGGTCAATCTCCGGCCCGACCATCGCTCGTGCCCCGGCGCCGTCGCCCTCCAACATCAGCCACGCAAAGACCACGATGTCGTCTGGTCGGGCTTGGGCATGGGCGGTAGGCATGGGCGTTCGCATTGGTTCACAGCGATGCGTTTCCGAGCCTCACAACCCCAGCTTTTTGAACCGGTGGTTTACTTCCTTCAAATGGAAATCCAGCGAGCAGAGTTTGGCCAGTTCGCCGGGTTTGAAATGTTTCGCCACCTCGGGATCGGCTTGCAACTGGGCGACGAAATCCGCATCGTCGCGGCCGGCGTGTTTGACCTCCCAGGTTTTCATGGCGGCGTCCTGCACCAGTTGGTAGGCGGCTTCGCGGGTGAGGCCCTTGCGGATGAGCGCCAGCAGCACGGTCTGGCTGTTCCACATGCCCAGGCTTAGGCCGAGGTTCCGCTTCATGTTCTCCGGATAGGCGTTCAAGCCGTCCATCAACCGCGTGAGCAGGCCGAACATGTAATCCAGCAGCGTGCAGGAATCGGGGAAGATGATCCGCTCGACCGACGAGTGCGAGATGTCGCGCTCATGCCAGAGCGCCACATTTTCCAACGCCGCGAGGGCATTGCCGCGCAGCACGCGCGCCAACCCGGTCAGCCGCTCCCACGTGATGGGGTTGCGCTTGTGCGGCATGGCACTGGAACCTTTCTGGCCCTTGGTAAACGGCTCCTCGGCCTCCAGCACCTCCGTGCGCTGCAAATGGCGAAATTCCACCGCCCAGCGCTCGATGCTCGCGCCCACCAGCGCCAGCGTGGTCTGAAACTCCGCGTGCAGGTCCCGCTGGACCACTTGCGTGGCGATCGGCGCCGGGCGGAGGCCCAGCTGGCGGCACACATGAGCCTCCACGCGCGGCGACAAATGCGCACTGGTGCCCACCGCGCCGGAGACTTTGCCCACCGCCACCACGGCGCGCGCGCGTTCCAGCCGCTCCCGCGCGCGCACAAATTCATCATGCATCAAGGCCAGCTTCAGGCCAAAGGTGGTCGGCTCGGCGTGGATGCCATGGCTGCGGCCAATGCAGGGCGTGAACTTGAATTCGTTCGCGCGCCGCTTGAGGACCGCCAGCAGCGCCTGGACATCCGCGATCAAGATATCGGCGCTCTGCACCATCTGCACGGCGTAGCAGGTGTCGCCCACATCGCTGCTGGTGAGGCCGAAATGAAACCACCGGCTGGCGGGGTCGTTGATTTTTTCGGCGACGGCGGTGGTGAAACCAATCACGTCGTGATTTAAGACCTTCTCCAATTCCCGCTGGCGGGCGACCAAGCCGGGCAGGTCGGCGAACCATTGTTCGCATCCCGCCTTGATCCGGGCGAACTCGCGCGCGGGAACCACCTTTTCCTTCACGAGCGCTTCGCTGGCCAGCAGCTCGATTTGCAACCAGAGGTTGAGTTTGTTTTCGTCCGTCCAGATGGCCCGCATCTCGGGGCGGGAATAACGCGTAATCATGACCCTATTAAAGGGGAAAGGCCGGGAATTAAAAAGGCGGAAATGTGCGCGCGAGGGTGAGACGAAGCTCTTCAGCCGCGCTCCGGCGCCATCGTGCCACTCACCGCCGCGCCATGCGTTTGCGGGCGGCTTCGAGAATGGCGCGTTCGCGCATCGTGAGGCTATTGATGCCCCGGGCGGAAATCTTGTCCAGGACGGCATCCACATCGGCCTCGGCAAAATCGTCGGCTGGCCGGTCGGTTGGCGCCGCCGGCTCGGGATAAGAATAGTGGGCTTCGCCCGCGCTTTCCCCCAAAACCGGATGCTTGAGGATTTTCTTCACAAAGAACCAGCCCATGGCCATGCCCCCGAGATGCGCCGCATTGGCCACATTGCCGCCCAGCACGCCGTTAAAGACCGAAGGCAGCACCATGCACAAGGCGGAAAAGACGGCAAAGCCCCAGACAAACACCTTGGCCCGCGTGGTCACGGGAAAAATGAACACAAAAAACGTCAGCGGCTGGTCGGGATAGAGCGTGGCAAAGGCCGCCATCAAGCCCATGGCGCCGGCGGAGGCGCCGACCACCGCCGTGCCCAGCGCCGGCCAAAAGATGCCGCAGACGATCTGCAACACCCCCCCGATCACTCCGCTGGTGAAATACAAGGTCAGAAACCGCCGGCCGCCAAAATGGTCCTCGATGATGCGGCCAAAGATGAAAATCGTGAAACTGTTGAGCAGGATGTGCAGCAACCCGGCATGCATGAACTGAAAGGTCAAAAACTGCCAGATAAATCCCTGCCGGATGCCCTCCACGCTCAGCGGGAAATAATCCGCTACCGAAAAGCGCGGCGGGTAGCCCCGAAAAGCGATCTCGACCAGGAAGACCAGTGCGTTGACCAGCAGCAACGCCAGCGTCCACGACCAGCGCAAACGAAAGCCCGCCCCCCACCGGTGTTCCCCATACTCCGGCTGGCGCATGTAATCGCGATCTTCAAGCATGTGTTATAATAACCTCAATGTTGTTGGTTCGCAACGGCTAACGCCCTCTTTTCAGGCTCAAATTATGTCTTTTCCCAAGTGATTTCAATTAAATCTTTCACTGCCCCGCTTAAATGTTTTCAACCCCTTTACTGAAGATTTCACTGCAGGTTTTTGGATGATTTTCATCCCAAATTCGTCTCAAATGTTTCTTGGATGGTCACCGGCATCACGGCGAATAATGTGTGAAATCAATTTGCTAGACGAACCAACAGTGGTCCGCATAGGTTCGGGATGGACCCCAGCGCCATGTTAAAGCCAAGCAGCAGAAGGAGGCGTTCAGGTGTTTTGATGATCAGATTTCGGGAGCGCGATCTTCGCCAGGGCTGAGCCCTGGGTGGCACGCCGGAATTTTAAGGGGGTTATTCTCAATTCCCGCCGGAAATAAAAGGTCATGTATTCCGGGGAGCCAAAGCCGCTGGCTTCGGCGACGCGATCAATGGCCCAATCTGTTTCCGCCAGCAAAGTACGGGCACGGTCGAGGTGGGTCTGGCGTATTTGAGCCGCCGGTGTGCGGCCAAGCGTCAGCAGGAAGCGCTGTTCCAGCAAGCGCCGCGA
>Ga0316217_10005160_pt1 | contig 13682 bp, 10 predicted proteins | sample 1anoAmetaG_FD_203633 | JGI IMG/M metagenome (GOLD analysis project Ga0316217, IMG submission 203633) | Freshwater microbial communities from Trout Bog Lake, Wisconsin, USA - 1anoA | ecosystem: Environmental > Aquatic > Freshwater > Lake > Hypolimnion/Profundal zone | place: USA: Wisconsin...
TCCTAGTTCGGGGCCATGAAGATGATGACCCGCTAAGGTTAGCTCATAACAGTAATATGGCGTTCTTGGGCCATTATGTCCTCGGGATGGGGTTCACCTTTGACGATACCGATAAAAAGGGAGTGGCGTCTCGAACGGAGGAGCTGGATAAAATAAGAGAGACTTCTCCTGCTGAAATGGACAGGGTGCTTCCATATATTGGTGGTGAAGAGATAAATACAGATCCTCGTCAGGAAACACATAGATATGTTATATATTTCGACGAGCTTAACGAAGTATCCGCAATGAAATATTCGCAACTTTGGTCAATCGTCGAAAGAAAGGTTAAGCCGGAAAGATTGAAGCAGGATGCTGAAAAGTATCCACGGATGGTGCATGAATGGTGGAAATTTTGGAATAACAGAACTTTGCTACAATATAAGCTATCAACAATAGATCGCTGCATAGCAATTCCACGTGTATCGACGATATTCAACGTTGCTATGGTAAATTCTAAGCAGATATTCTCTGATCAGAATGTAGTTGTAGCTAAAGATAGTTTCGCACCTTTTTGCGCAATTGCTTCAAGGGCGCATGAGTTATGGGCGTGGTCGTTCTCGTCGTCTATGAAAGATGACCTTCGCTATACGCCGTCAGACTGCTTTCGCACTTTCCCATTCCCCGCCAATTTCGAGGCCAACTCGGCTCTCGAAGCCGCTGGCGAGGCCTATCACGCCTTCCGCGCCGAACTGATGATCGCCCGCAACGAAGGCCTGACCAAGACCTACAACCGTTTCCACGCGCGCGGCGAAAACGGCGCCGACATCGCCCGCTTGCGCGCGCTCCACCACGAGATGGATGTCGCCGTGCTGCGCGCCTATGGCTGGGACGATCTGGCCGACCGCGCCGCGCCCGAGTTCATCGAGCAGGAGGCCGACGAGGGCAAGACGCCCAAGACCCGCCTCGACTGGCCTTCCGACTTCAAGGACGAAGTCCTCGCCCGCCTCCTCGCCCTCAACGCCGCCCGCGCGGCTGAGGAGCGCGCCGCCGGGCTAGTCGCGGCGGATGAAGGGGATGAAGAGGAAATCGAGGACGGAGAGAGCGAATGAGCTCTCCCCGTCCTCGCTTGTCAGGGCTTGCGCCACTTATCGGGGCTGCCGACCTTTGTGTCGCGCACGCGCTCGACCAGGGGCGTCGCGCCGCGTTCTTTCGCCCACTCGATCGCTTCCCGCTGCGTCGGCGTAACGACGCTCGCCCGCTCCGAGCCCGGCTTGCGCACCGCAAAATCGCCTTCGCCGAGCCGGCGCTCAATGAAAACCCGCTTGTCCGTCATCAAAACCTCCATGAGGCAAAGATCGAAGGAATCGACCTTGTGATCGCAAGATAATCTTGCAATCGAAGATTTGCAAGATTATAGGAGCGCCCGGAGCCTGCCATGACGACGAATTTCATAGGACCGCGGATCAAGGCGCTGCGCGAGGAGCGGAAGCTCAGCCAGGACGATCTCGCGCGCCTGTTCGGCTTCAAGGATCGCCAGACGGTCTCCGCCATCGAGACTGGCGAGCGCCGCGTCTCCGCCGAGGAACTGGTGATCGCGATCGAGAAGCTCGGCGCATCGCTGGATTACTTCACCGATCCGTTCCTTCTGATCGGCGAGGGCCGATTTTCATGGCGGCAGACCAATGTTGGGCCACAACGGCTCAGTGCCTATGAGCGCAACGCTGGGCGCTGGATCGGCGCGTTTCGATCCATTGCTCCGCAGGTAGGGCGTGGGGCGCCGCTGCTGCGCCGGGCGCTGGGCCTGCACAAGGGGTCCCGCTTCGAGGATGCGATGGAAGCGGGGGAGCGCTTCGTCGCGGAATTCAAGCTTGGCGATGTCCCGGCCGCGAGCCTTGCCGAGGTCATGGAGCGCGAACTCGGCATCCTTGTCCTGAACGTCGACGCCTTCGAGGGGATTTCCGGCGCGGCCTGCCGACTGCCCGAACTCGATGTCGTGCTCATCAATCGCCACGAGGTCGCGGGGCGCCGCCATTTCGACCTTGCGCATGAGCTGTTTCACATCCTCACCTGGGACGCGATGCCGCCCGAACACTCGGAAGAGTCGCGGGAAACCGGCGGCAACCGGGTCGAGCAGCTGGCGAACAATTTCGCTTCGGCTGTGCTGATGCCCGTTTCCATTCTCGACGTCTTCGGCGATTGGGGCGCCATCCCCTCCGGCGAGCTTCCAGCGCGGCTGAATGCAGCGGCCGATGCACTTTTGGTGACGGCTTCGGCCCTAAAGTGGCGGCTGGTGGCGCTCGACCGCTTAAAGCCTGCGGCGGCGCGGGCCGTGCCCGATGCGGCGCTGCGCAACAATGGCCGCAATGCAACGCAAGCGATAACGCCGCCGCTGTTTTCGAAGCCGTTTATGGAAGTGATTGGGCTGGCCGTCGATCAGGGCCGCGTTTCGGCAAGGCGGGCCGCAAGCCTGGTCGATCTCACAGTTGATGAACTCGGGGAGCTCTTCGCTACGCACGGGGTTCCGTCCCCGCTTGAACTGTGAGGGGCCATGACGCGGCATCGTGGCCCGGTTTTGGTCGACACCAACGCTATCCTGGAAAGTTTCCGGGTGGGATCGTGGCGGGCGCTCAGCGGAGGTTATCCTTTGGAGACCGTTGAGGATTGTATCACCGAGACGCAGACCGGTTTCCAGCGTCGAAGCCCGGAACTGCAGATCGACGCGGCGGAGCTTCGGTCGACGCTGCAAGCGATCCATCCCGTTGTTGATGCGCAACGCGCCGTAGTCGCGGTGCGCGCGCCCGATATTGCATTGGATGTAGGCGAACGTTCGCTTTGGGCGCATGCCCTCACGCGCAGTGACGTCTGGGTTCTATGTGGCCCTGACAAGGCCAGCATGCGCTTCGGAGTGCGCCTCGGATTGAAGGACCGGCTGATCGCTCTCGAAACCTTGCTGTCGGATGCTGGCCATCGCCCAAAGGAGGCGCTCAAGCCGGCTTACACCACCAAGTGGCTCGACAAGCTGCTCGGAGAACTCTTCATGTCGGAAGGACTTGGGCGGCCATGAAAACGTCAGAGGAAGTGCGCGCCCAAATCGTAGAGGTGTTCCGCCGCGACTTGATCGGCCCCGGACCACAGGATGCTGACCTCGCGACCGAGCGCCTCAATGAAAATCCCGCACGCTGGTACCTCGCCGGGTTCATCGCGCCTGCGGAAGATCCGCTCGGTCTTGAAGGCGACGACGATGACGTCGATCCCTCTGCCCAAGAAGAAATGGAACTGGACGTCGAGGAGCCGGACGCGGACGGGTCGAATGGCGCGGCCGGTGACGGTGAAGAACCTGAAGCGCCGGTCACCCGCAGACGTTTCTTGCCCTCTTCCATCGGCTTGACGGTGCTGCTCGATCCTAATGTCACCGAGATCGAAGCGCGGGTGTCCTGGGGCGACTATCGCACTGAACCGCGCCTGCCTGAGGAAATCCTTCTCCCTGAACCGAAGGCCGAGGAAGTCGACGGAGACGGAAAGAAAAAACGCGTCGAGCGACCGATGGTCGATTGGGTCCGTAGCCCCAAAGAGCGCGTTATAGCCTTGTCTGTGAAGGAGGGACGCGGCTCGCCGGTGGTCATACCGGAGAGCGCGGCCGAGCAAAGGCGAGGCGGCGGCCTGGTCCTCGAAACGCATTCGCGGCTATTTAGTTACGAGACGCCTGATGGGCAGATCGAGCGGGTGCGCGCGCTTACGGTGTTCCTCGTAAATCGCCGGGCCACGGTGCACCGCTTCTACTCGGACGTGAGTTACGCCTTCCAGGCGCGCCTCGAACTGGTGTCGGAGGGCGGTTTCCGGCCGCGACGTGACTTATCCGGCTATCGCGCACAGGATTGGGACTTGCGGGTCGCCGATCTGCACTATCGCGATCTCAGTGAATGGGCCGTGGGTCGCAACGCCGCTGCGGGTTGGGAGGTCACAGGAGAAGTTGGGCAACCCGTTAAGCGGGTCTGGACCGATCCACTGCCATCGGCCGAGGTCGAACGCGTCGCGCCAAACGAAGACGCCGACTTGAAGGCGCGTGTCTCGTTCGGGATGGAATTGCTAGCGCAATTGGCTGAAGGCGATGGTGTGGGTCTGAGATCGGCGCTTGCCGATCTGCCGGACCTCTACGGCGCATGGATCAATGCTGAGCGCGCAAAGCTCGGCGGACTACCTCAGCGCCGTAAAGAGACCGGCGAACGCTTGATCGCCGACATGGAGAAAGCGAAGGTCCGTATTGCAAACGGGATCGATCTCCTCGCGAAAGATGCAAAGGCTCGCGTAGCATTTCGATTCATGAATCTCGCTGTGGCGATGGCGGCTCGTCGCCGTATCGCGGGCGCAACGGGCGATCCTGCCACTCTCGCCGAACCGCAGTGGAGACCATTTCAACTCGCATTTGTTCTGCTAAACTTGGCAGGCTTGGTGGATCGCCGCCACATCGACCGCGAGACGGCGGACCTCCTGTTCTTCCCCACCGGCGGCGGCAAAACCGAGGCGTATCTCGGCCTCGCGGCGCTTGTTATCGCTCATCGACGGCTTGGCGGGTCTGGCGTGCTTGGCGCCGGTGTCGCGGTGATCATGCGGTACACTCTTCGCCTTCTCACCCTGGATCAGCTCGCCCGCGCAGCTGGCGTTGTCTGTGCGCTGGAGCTCATGCGCACAGACGCTAAAAACGTCGATGAAAAGGGCCGGCGCATACTCGGCGATTGGCCGATTGAGATCGGTCTATGGGTGGGATCTGACGCTTCGCCAAATAAATTGGGCGGCAAAGGCAATACAGACGAAACGACTGCTGTTGGCAGGGTACGGAGGTACAAGAGCGGCCGGGACAAACGTGCGCCTGCTCCGCTGAAATCGTGCCCATGGTGTGGGACGGAATTCAAGCCGGATTCGTTTTCCTGCACCCCGAACATGCATGCACCGACCAATCTCGAAATCCGATGCGTGAATACGAGTTGTGACTTCAGCCGGAACCGCGCACTGCCGGTGCTCACGGTTGACGAGCCAATCTATCGCCGCTTGCCCGCGTTCTTGATCGCCACAGTCGATAAGTTTGCGGCATTGCCTTGGGTCGGGGAAACCGGGGCTTTCTTCGGGCACGTCGACAGGTTCCAGCCAGACGTAGGCTTTTACGGGGCCGCCGAGCCTGGTCTTGGAAGCTCAATGGGAAATGGGTGGACCCTGGACCCGCCCGATCTCATCATTCAGGATGAATTGCACCTTATTGCGGGGCCTTTAGGCACTATTGCCGGCCTGTACGAGGCAGCAATAGACCAACTCGCAAGTCGAGGCTCTGGAGAAAACCGAGTTCGTCCAAAGATCGTCGCTTCGACCGCAACCGTCAGACGGGCGGCAGATCAGATCTCAGCTTTGTTCGATCGCAGCAGTACGAGCATTTTCCCGCCTCCTGGGATTGATCGAATCGACAGCTTCTTTGCGCGAACAGTGCCAGCCAACACCAACCCAGCTAGGCTCTATCTTGGCATCGCCGCCCAAGGGCGCGGCCCAAAGCTTGTCTTTCTTCGGTCGTTGACCACCCTCGTTTCCGCGGCGCGTGCGGCATACGACGCTAATTTGCCGGCTGATCCAAAGAGCAGAAACCCGGCCGATCCCTATATGACAGCGCTTTGCTACTTCAACGCGTTGCGCGAACTGGGCGGCGCACGCCGTATTGTTGAAGATGAAGTTCGTGATCGTGCTGCGCGCTACGGCACTCAGCGCCGTAGGGTAGAGCCGGTCGAAAGCGCTTTTGCTGATCGAAAAATAAAAGAACCGATGGAACTCACGTCCCGCGTTTCAACAGATGAGGTCGCAAAGGCAAAACAGCGGCTAGAGGCTGAGTTTGGTCGTGACGGGGACACGGTCGATGTTGCGCTCGCAACCAACATGATATCTGTGGGTCTCGACATCACGCGGCTTGGGCTAATGGTAGTTCAGGGGCAGCCCAAAACTGCCGCTGAATATATTCAAGCAACTAGTCGTGTTGGTCGAGACCATAGCCGTCCAGGTGTCGTGCTGGCTGTGCTGAACTTGCATAAGCCACGCGACCGAATGCATTTCGAGCAATTCGGGCAATTCCATCGCACTTTCTATCGAGCTGTCGAGGCAACAAGCGTAACGCCTTGGGCTGCTCGGGCACTGGATCGAGCCTTGGCTGCAGTCGTGGTCGCCGCTGCGCGTCATGTGGATGGGGCGCTGACTCCGGATGTCGCTGTCACCGAGTTGAAGAACAATGGTGGGATCCGTAATCTCGTCCGCGACGCCATCGTCGAGCGCGCACCGGAACGGATGATCGCTGGTGGCCGCGGGGCGCTTTCGAAGCTGATCGATGACATCTTGGATGCTTGGATCGCAACCTCCGACGAGCAGGCTGCTGGAGGCAACACGTTTGCGTACGCCAGAAAGAAGAGTCCGCATCGGTTGTTACATATGCCACTTGAGCCAGAGATCGCCAACTTAGCCGAGCCCCACCGTAGATTTGTGGCGGGCCGTTCCATGCGCGACGTTGAGCCGAACGTGACATTAAAGGTCAAAGATCCTCATGGAAACACGATTGCAAACGAGGACGATCCCACATGACCAAAAATGCTCAGCGCGTCAGCCAGTTAATATCGACCTTTGGACCGGGAGCAATGATCGACTTGCCAACTCGGTCAGTGGTGGTCGGGGGGCTAGAACAATGGGACATGAAAGGAAACGCCTTCAAGACGCTTCCAGAGCCGCGCCTAACGTTGCGTCTTGAGCAAATTCTGAAAGAGCAAGGGCGCCTCGATCCAGCAGCCAGCCTTACACTGAGAACGCCGCCGACTTCCACCGACTCGAGGGATAGTGTGCCTCGCGGAGTGGCCGCACCGGTATTCCCTACCTGGTTCATCTGTGAGCAGATTGAATCGAGTACCTTAGGGACGAAGACCATTCGGCGTCGACGGTTGGTTCGCTGGCAGGACCTCGACAGCAAAGGACGACGAAGGTTCCAATTTGATGATGGCCGGAAAAGCGATGTTACACCGATTCGATTTGTTTGCGCATGTGATAAAGGACATCTGCAAGACATCGATTGGCGTTGGGTTGTTCATGGATCGACAGCATGCCATGAGCCGATGTGGGTTGAGGAAAAGGGAACCAGCGCGGACCCCGCAGACACCAGCATTGTCTGCGGATGTGGCAGCCGGCTTTCCCTCCAGGACACGTTCCAGCCAGGACGCCTCGGGCGTTGTCGTGGTGAGCGTCCGTGGCTGTTGGACCGCGACCCAGAAGGGTGTTCGGATAATCTGAAGCTGCTCACTCGAACTGCTACGAACACCTATTTCCCGCAAGTACAAACCGTAATTTCTCTGCCCACTGAAGAGAACGAGCTAAGTAAACTGATTGATGAGATCTCGGGGGACTTAGCTGGTGTCCAAACAGTGCAGGATGTTGCCCAAGCAAAGAGATTTAATCCTAAGGTATCTGCATCTTTAGGCGCTTATCCTGACGGGGATATTTTTGATGCGCTCGAACGCCTTCGCGAGGGCGCGAAAACTGACGCGACACGTTCACCAAAATTGGCGGAGTTCGACACATTCGCTTGCGGCCGTTCTGAAATTGGGGTGAACCACCCCACAGCCAAGCTTTTTGCTCAAACCCTTAATCGAGAGATATGGGCTGACCCGGCTGCCAGCATTGACCTATCAGGCATTACTAGCCTCGTCGCGGTTCATCGACTGAGGGAGGTGTCATGCCTATATGGATTTACACGGTTTGAAGCAGCACCGACCGGATCGGATGGCGATATAGAGGACATTCAGTTGAGCGTACGCGGTGCCCCTATATCGCGTGATGCCGACTGGCTGCCGGCAATCGAACAATTTGGCGAAGGTATCTTCATCCATTTCGATGCCGCCGTAATTACCGGATGGCTTCAAAAGGATGCTACGGCGATCCGACATCAAAAACTGTTGACTGGCTATGGACATTGGCAAAGGCGCTTTTCAGGAAAGGCGCCTGCTTATCCGGGTACAGCGTACGTACTGCTTCACAGTATTTCTCATGCGTTGATGGCCGAGATCGCTCTCGATTGCGGTTATCCGGCGAGTTCTTTGAAGGAACGCGTATATGCACTATCGGGCACACGAAGCGCTGGTAACATCGACCGTTGCGGTATCCTTATCTATACAGCAAGCGCTGGTGCTCAGGGTACACTTGGAGGTCTGGTTGCCACGGCCCCACGGTTTGCTTTTATACTGAAGAACGCGTTGGACCGCCTTCGGATTTGTTCAAATGATCCCGTTTGTGCTGACCATGAACCGGACGACAGAAGTGGCGACCGATCAACGCATGGTGCCGCATGCCATGGTTGCTTGCTGATTGCTGAAACGAGTTGTGAGATGAGGAACCTTTTTCTTGATCGAAGTCTATTGGTGCCAACGATGGCGGATGATCGCTCGTGCTTCTTCAGGTAATATTTCGACTTCTTTTGATATGGATACAGGATGTAAAACGCGTATCAACTTGTAAAAACAACGGGCTAGAGCCGAAAACCAAGATAGGTCTTGCTTATGAACGGGGGCAGTCAGTCAGCGAGCTTGGGGCAGTCGAGCTTATCGCATTCTGCCGAAGGCTCCGCGCTCGGTTTTTGGTATCAAGCTTACTTCGCGCTTTTAACGCTCGTGAAGCTAGCAACTGACGACGCCGCGATCGGTATAGAGCAGCTGGACGACGTAGAGCTGAATGCTGGTGGTCAGACACTACTCTATCAATTGAAACATTCGATCAGTTCTAGTCCGCCCCCAATCACTATAGCCTCGCGTTCGCTTTGGCGAACGGTGAAGGTCTGGGTTGACGCTCTGCCTCGGCTAAGTTTGGCGGAGACGACGCTGCACCTGATTGCCGTGGGACCAATACCTACCGATAGCCCACTTTGGATGCTTACCGACCTTGAGGCCGATCGCGCCGAGCTCGTCACTGCGATGACAGTTGAAGCCGAACGGGTGATCGAGGCACGCGAGGCCGCCGCGAAAGCGAAGAAAGCGCTTCCATTCCCTGACAGGGTCGATGGGTGCCGCGCGTTCCTCGCACTTAGTGAGCTTGAACGCCTGAACCTCCTTCGCCGTATTATCATCCGACCCGACAGCCCGACGGTCGCCGAGATTGAGCCTAAGATCGCGGAGCAGTTTCAGTTCGTTCTGCCCGAGTATCGCCCGGCCGTGGCAAAGCGGCTCATCGAATGGTGGGATCGTCAGATCGTTTACTCACTGTGTGGTGAACGCGACCGCGTAATCACGCGCGCCGAGCTACAAAGCCAAATCATGGCCGTGGTTGCAGATATAGACCAGGGTAAGCTTGTCGCCGAGTTCGAAACGGTTAGCCACCCCACGGACTATCAGCCGGACGGCATGCTCGCGCGTCAGATCGAGCTGGTGAAGGGCAAGCCCTATGATCTCGAGCGGGCGATCCGAGAAGAGTGGAAAGCGCGCGAGCAGCGAGCCCGCTGGCTGGCCGACAATCCCGCCATGGCGGCCAAAATCACGGATTATGACGCCGTTCTTCGGGACTACTGGTCCGACCGCCACGCCGAGCTGGTCGATGCATGCGCGGCTTTGGAGGAGAACGGAAAGTGCGAGTCTGGTCTGAAGCTACTGCGCTGGACGCATCACGAGGCACCGACGATCGTACGCCCGATCGCTGAAGGGTGGGCCGCGCCATATTACGTGCGCGGCAGTTATCAGGTGCTGGCAATAAATCTGAAAGTTGGCTGGCATCCTGAGTTCCAGACTTTGCTTGGGGGCGAGAAATGAAGGTAGCCCACGATGTTTACGCCGAGACAAACCCGGCTTTCTGCGCGGCTGCGCTTGTAGAGTTCACTAAGGCTTACGTGTCCGCAAAGCCGGAGGGTCCGGAGACGCCGTTAGCCTATCTTGCGCTCCCGGTTGCCCTGTCCGGCGAACTGGCGGGCGCGTTTGATGGCACCAATAAGAACACTGGCCTGTTGGAATGGCTCGAGCGCAGCCCTCAGGTACAGGTCGGCCTCGCCGATCGGGTGAATGCCTCGCTCGACATCGTCTCTGATGCGATCCGGTTCGGCTGCTTCGCAGAGATTCTCGTGATGGAGAGGGGGGCTCGACTCCAAATTGGCGGAAAGAAGTTGAACGCAAGGGTCATCAGCTCGCTCGGGGAGGAGCCAGCCCATACGATCAAGCGCGCTGGGCGCCTCGGTTATTGGTTTTCAACCGCTGGCTCGACCCGGACGATCTTCGACATGATGGAATTAACGGCATGACACGGTGGAACATCAAAACCATTTTCTTTCTCGGGGTTTCCGGCCAACGGCGCGAAGTAAGCTTCGAGGCCGATGCGTTGAACATAATCACCGGCGCGTCGGGCACAGGAAAATCGACCCTCATCAAGGCCGTCGACTACTGCCTTGGTTCGAGCAAATGCGAGCTGCCCGCCCATGTGCGGCGACGCAGCCTCGCGGTCGGCGTTAAATGGGTATCCGGTGATGTCCAGATGATCATAGGCCGCCTCATCCCTCCTGTGGGTCAAGCAACCAGCACGCGCATGTTCACGACGAGCGGGCGTGATCTCCCTTTGCCCGGCAGTATCGATGACTTTGATGGTGCGACAACCTTGGAAGCTGCGAAGGCCTTCATCGAGCGTGCCTTCGGAATAGGCGACCTAGTCAGCGAGACTGATGCGGCTGGAGGGCGCGGCCGGGCAACAGTACGTCATGTCACGCCATACATGTTCGTGACGAAGGAGGTAATCTACAGCGAATCCACCCTCCTGCATGGCCTGGAGAAGGCAGACAAGGCGCGCGACATTATTGCCTCCATGCCCTATTTTTTGCGCGTAACCGATGAGGCGAGTGCGATAGATGAGCGGCGCCTGCGTCAACTTCAGCGCGCGCTTGAGAAGGAGGAGGCCCGCGCCCGCTCGCGCGTCGCAGCCGAGACGGCACTAAAGCAACGGACTACAAGTTTGCTCGAAGAAGCTCACCGTATCGGTCTAACATCAGCGCCGTCTGCAGACGCGTCCGAGGCGACGCTTCTTGCAGAGTTGACGGTCGTCTCGCGAACCCAGCTCGAGGCCAGTGCCTACCCGAGCGAGGGTGAGCTGGGCGAACTGAACCGTCGGCGCAGAGACATCCTGGCCGAGCTTGGCGCGCTCCGTCGGCGCTCGCAGGCCACGCGCACGGCTCTGCGAGAAGCGACCGGATTCCACGGTGCGGTTGCCCGCCAGCGAGACAAACTGAAGCTGGCGGAACACCTGCATCTAAACGAGGTCACCGGAGTCTGTCCTGTCTGCGAAGCGCCCTCCGAGCGTGGACGGGAGACAGCAGCAGCTTTGCAGGCGACGTTGACTAAGGTCCGCGCCGAGAGTGTCGCGGTCGAACGGGTCAAGCCCCGCTTGGTCGAATACGATCGGGCGCTCGAGGATGAAGCTGCAAGGCTTAATGCCGAGCTGCGCCGCGTAGACGATCAGATCCAGTCCTGGCTGCGTCAGAGTGAAGAGACGCGCCGACTGGCCGACCTCGGACAGCTTCGGGCTCATCTACTCGGCCGCATCTCGTTTTTTCTTGAAGCAAGTGTGGATGAGCCACGTCAGGTGATGAGCGATCTTAATGTGCTGCGCGCCGAGATTGCCGAGCTCGAAGCGCGAGTTGATCGCGAGGCAAGAGATATAAAGCTCAAGCGTGCTGAGGCGAAAATTTCGCAGTTCGCGTCTGAAGCATTCGCGGCGCTGCCTACGGTGGCGCCCTGCATTGGATCCGAACTCGACTTCTCGTCGCGCCAGCCGGAGGTCACCGTTATTGAAGCGGGGAGCGGAGCGGTGCTTCGCCTGCCCGATGTTGGCTCTGACCAGAACTATTTGGCGATCCACATTGCGCTGTCCTTCGCCCTTCAGCGCTACTTCGAGGTAGTGAACGCGCCGGTGCCAGGCGTCCTCATTCTGGACCAGATAAGCCGTCCCTACTTTCCACAAAGCGGGGACGACGACGACGAGGCGGAGATTTCTGGCGGTGTTGAGGATGATGATGTGCAGGCAATGCGAGAGCACATCGACTTTCTATTCACTGAGATTGCTCGCCGGCAGGGTCTACAGGTTTTGTTGATTGAGCATGCCTATTTCGCTGACGATCCACGCTACGTGTCTGCGACCCGGGAACGCTGGACTCGAGCCTCTGGTCGGGCCCTCATTCCGCTCGATTGGCCCACTCGCAGCGACGAATAAGGGCAGGTGTGCTCGATCCTGATTATCGCCACGCTTCAATCCTCTCCGAACTCAGCGGAGGCTCACCCAGAGTCACTGGCCGTTCTCGGCGGGATGGTGACGAATAACTTTTGGCTCATTGCTAGGCCACCCTCCTTTCATGCTGCTCCGGGAGCATTGCTTCGTTGTCATCCAACAACGCCGTGATTTTTTCGCAGGTCCGGCTGACAGCGAGTTTCAGCGCTTCATCGACATGAACGTAACCCTGGGTAACGCTCTGGGCGGCGTGGCCGAGGAGCGCCCGGATCGTGAGTTCGGAGAAGCCCAGATCTCCGGCGACGCTGCCGAACGTATGGCGAAGCGTATGCGGCGTGACGCCAACGATGCCCACGCTCGCGCAAAGCCGGGCCAGACAGGCTTTAGCTGCGGTGAAATGCCCGTCGCCGACGTCGGCCGGAAATATGTACGGGCAACCCTTCCGAAGCGGCTGGTTGGTAGCAAGTTCCGCCGCAGCTTGGCCGATGGCGCGAATCTGGGCGTCCCCCTTAGTGTCCGGGAAACTCACATAGCCGGCATCGGCATGGAGCCAGGGGCGCTGAAGACCCTGCCCCTCTGAAATACGGAAGCCGGTGAGGAGCAGGAATCGGACAATCGCAAGGCCGACAGGATGTTCCCCGTTGCGCGCCGCGTGCCGCATAGCGATGCCAAGCTTTTTGATCTCAACCTCGCTCAAGCGTCGGGTCTTCTTTTTGCTAGCCAGTTTCCTGGCGCCACGGCTGGGATGGCTCTCGATCTTGTCGAGTCGGGCGGCGTGACCGAGGATGCTCTGCAAAGTAGCGACGGCGCGAGACGCGACGCCAGGGCCGCCTGTTATGGCGCCACCGCGGCCGCCGCCCCTTGGCTTCGCCGTCTTGCCCGCAACGATATTGGATTGCATTCCTTCGATGTCGACCACCTTCAAGGTGTGGGCGAGCCGGGCGCCGAGCAGCGGCTTGATGTGCGTCTCGATCCGACTTTTATCCATGGCGAGCGTCGATTTCTTGATCGGTCGATTACGGCGACCGAGTATGCGGCCTGCCTCAGCCTCTGCGAGATACCAGTCGCACAGGTCAGACACGGTCGCCTCCTGACGGGGATTTTCCTCGGGCTCGGCAGGGTCAGCCCCGGCCGCGATCATGCCGAGCTTGATCATCGCCTGATCGCGCGCTTGCTCGACCGTCATCACGCCGAAGCGGCCGAGATTGATTCGCCGCTCCTTGTCGGCAGCGTTTCGGTAATTCAACACGAAGGTCTGGAGGCCGGAAGGAAGCATGCGCACCCCGAAACCTCGCAGTTCGCTGTCCCACAGGAACGCCTGCTGTAATTACCCAGCCCCCTTGCCAAGGCTGACAATCTCTGAATCCATGGCGGGATGGATCGGGGTGATTTGCAGCGGCTCAGCAAGGAGCAGTTGATCGAACTGGTGCTTCGGCTCCAGCGCCCCG
>Ga0316217_10005161_pt1 | contig 13682 bp, 9 predicted proteins | sample 1anoAmetaG_FD_203633 | JGI IMG/M metagenome (GOLD analysis project Ga0316217, IMG submission 203633) | Freshwater microbial communities from Trout Bog Lake, Wisconsin, USA - 1anoA | ecosystem: Environmental > Aquatic > Freshwater > Lake > Hypolimnion/Profundal zone | place: USA: Wisconsin...
CGGCGATCCGCCGCCCCCGAGTAGCCCCCCCATCCCCTACCTGAAAGCAGACCTCCTCCTCAGGGCGCTACCGGCTTGGATCAGTTTAACTGGCCAGACCCGGATCAATTTATCTGGCCGCCATAGCTTGGGTGGTTTTGGCCACCTCCAACAGCTGTGGCACGCCCCTTACCGGGCCTAGAACCGGCTCCACTTTAAATCCGGCGGCACGAGCAAGAAGTGCGTAACTGTTGCGACTCCCACGGTCGTCGTCCACGATCAAAATAGTTCCCTGGCGTTTAGGCATATCAATCCTTTGCGGGGAACTCGATGTTGAACTGCGCTCCCCCGAGCGCTCCTCGTGCCTCGGCCGAAATGGTCCCTCCCAAGTCCGCCACCGCATCGCGAACGATGGTCAACCCTAGCCCGGTTCCTTCTTCCGTTGTTGTTTTGCCTGGAAGCCAAATGTCTTCCACCGAAATACCGACGATCCCCGGACCGTTGTCCTCGACCGTCACAAAAAGCCGAGTGCCCGCACGCCGAGTTCGAAACAATATGAGGCGGCCACTGTCGGGACTGTCTGCGGTATCAACTCCCGTCGCACTCTGACGCGCAAAGGCCCGTAAGCTGTTGTTAATCAGGTTGGTGAAAACCGATTCGTATGTAGCGCGGCTACCCCACACGTTTGCCGGGTCGATCGTCAAATCGTAATCGACTTTGACTTGTCTAAGGCTGAGATAAGGTTGGAGCAAATCCACGATCTCGCGGATCAAATCGTGAAGGGGTTGCTTGCCTCGGCGGCGTTTCTCGTGCTGGAGCAATTTCAACGTTACCTCGCCGAAAGCGAGCAGGGCTCCCGCCGAACCCCTAACCTGCGTCACCGCTTCCCGGCTCATTTCCGGAAATGAGGGCTTCTTGGGATCTCCGAGCAGATGGTCCAAAGTGGAGGCGGCGCGAAGTATGATGCTCAGAGGTTGGTTGGATTGATGGGCGAACGCAGCAGCCGTGGTTCCGACCGTGCCAAGAGTGTGATACAACTGCCTCTCATCCACCAACCAAGCCAGCTCTGCTTCGTGAGCCGCTTTCTGCGCCGCCACAGCTTTCTCGATGGGCTTACGGACTGGCTCCGGGAGCTTTTGCAGCTCTTGGTGCAGCTTGCGCTCTGCGTCGGTCCTTTTCTTCTCCGCCTCGATACGCTCCGCTCGTTTTCGCTTCTCTCGCTGTTTAAGACGCTGGTCGGCCATCCACTCGAGTACATCGTTTGCGAATCGCCACATCTCTCGGTAGGCGTCATTATCCACAAAGCCCAGCCGATCAGTTTTCTGCTGCAGCAAGCCTTTAGGATCCTGGAGGCATATCCGGCCGATGGAATTGTTAGTGCTCGGCCGCACTTCTGGACTGCGGACACGACGAAGATTCATGTCAAGCCAGTCATTGCCCGAATCGCCGTAGGGGACCACGCGAATGCCTCGATGATACACGTGAACGCCGCCGAATTCTCCAAGCCATTTTCTCAACTCAGTAATACCCACGTTGCGAGTAGAAAACCGCTTCCCATCCAAGGTGAATTCCCACATTTCAAACGACACAGGCGGAGTTCTGTAGGGTGAATGCTGATCATCTTCGACCAAGTTCCGATGGGTCACGTGAAAAAGGACTTCGCCGGCAGCATTAATCACCTCAGCACTTCCGTGACCACTCGAGTCCACCTTGGCGGTCAGGTGGTAGTCACAATCCGAGAAATATCCCTTTCCGGCACGGCTGACGACCTCAGCAAATTCCTTGGTTTCTAGGCTGGGCTGGAAACCAATTTGGCTGCCGAATGGGTCGGCAAGCAAGAGCATTGCGCGGGCAAGTCGCCGCACATCTTCCGGGCGCCACGCAAGTGCGACCTTCTCGATGAGAATCTCGGTGCCTGGCTTGGCTCCGCGCGTGCGGCTGGACTCGGTTACATCCAACTCGATTTCTTCAACCAATTGAGCGTGGTCGAATTTGTCCCAATCGATCTGTAGGCGATATTCGACGTCTGTTCGCTCTTTGGGGCGGGTGACCAACGTCGCCCTCCTTCCCAGCCGAAGTGCACCCAACCGACCAAGACCTTTACTTCCGACAAGCAAGCGGCCGCCGTGGCTCCGTTTTGCGAGTGACTTTTCTGATTCCCCAACGACCAACCATCCGTCGCGAATCTGTTCAGGAAGCATTCCTTCGCCATCATCCACGACTCGGATCGTCCCACCCGGAAGGTGGCATTCCTCCAGAAAGACGTGGCAGCTCGCGGCGTCCGCGTCATATGCATTCTTTACCAATTCGAGAATGCCTTGGTCAGGATTGGGATTTAGCTCCTCGCCGAGCAGTCGAAGAACGGCAGTTGAAAACCGGAGTCTCTCTGCACTCATATTTGCTCCTCCCAGACCGGAAGTTCACGCAAGACGCCGACTGTCAAGTGACGACAACGGATTCGCTCGTCTAACCAAGCTTTCGTGCGTGGCTCTTTGAGACTGCGGAGGACGGCCTCGCACCGCTTCAGTCCATTTTCGCGGGGCTTTAATACCAGAAGGTGATTCTCAACGGCGACCGCCTCTCCAGCGCTCACGATGGAGCCGACGGCGCGCTCCGAGTCGCGTGGACCGGAGGTGCGTCGGACCGTGACGAAGGGGGGCTGCACCTTAGTACCTTCAAACCTTCGGTGCGCGTCGATCGCCTTGAGGGTCCTCCAGGCGGGTATGGACTTTGACGTTGCGAACGGCGCCCACGGGCCTTTTTCCGGGTCGCGATGCGGAACAACTGCCCCGACGCTCACATCGAACCAATCTCCCACTTTACCATTGGCAGCCGCAGCCTCGGCGGTCCACCACTGAATCGGTCGAGTCTGAGACTTGCCGGCAACGCCTTCGAGGATAAACACGTCTATATCAGCGTGTTCATCAAATCGCCCGTACGGTTGAACCCGTTCCACACGGAGTATCCCGGAAATTGTATCTCTCCATCGTTCGTAACGGCTGCCCGTGCGCAGGACGTCGGGAAGGATCGCGACTACGCGGGTGTTCGCAACCGCTCGCTTTAAGCACAATTCAAACAGCACCGCCGCGAGCGACACCTTACCGGAGCCCCATTCACAATCGTCCGCCGCGGGCACCACACCAAACGGAGGATTCATCGCGAGGGTGAAGAGCTGATTGTGCTGCCGCTCTTTGTGAGCGTTTCCCTCACGCAGGCCTTGGAAGAGTTTGTCGACTTTGAGTGGCCGCCCCCTCGATAGCCGGGCACCGCGTGAGATTGCTTTCAAAACAAGGCGCCGTTTCGCCACTCCTAAGAATTCCGGGAAAATGTCGCATCCTCTGAGGAGCGGTTCCCACAATTCCAGGGTCTCTTTTAGGTCGGTCGAGACAGGCAAAGCCTCTGCCCACCGCAAGAGCAAATCCCCAGCTCCGCACGTTGGGTCGTAAAACGGACGCTTTAGGAGCGTACGCCGGTGGGCGAGAGGAGCGAGCGCCAGTTCGGCTAGTTGTTGGCCCGTGAAAAAGGCGCCCGACTTCCGAATCGAGGCGGAATTTCCAAGTCGATGCAAAACCTCAGCCGCGCCGCCATCAAGTGACGCTGCCATTTCCTGATCGAAGTGATGGAGTCGCTGCCCCCACTCGACTGCATCGAGGAGGGCATCAAGTCGGTCAGCGTATTTCAAAAAGAACTTCATTCGGAAGGCGCTCTGTTGGCATTATGTCGAGAAAAGAATCCGCGGTCCATTCGAGATTCCATTTTAGTCTCCCTCCGTCTTGTTCGTGGCGATGAGGTTTGGATCCTTATCCGGCTCTGCAAATCGGCCCTTGGGTTCATTCCACCAATCCCTTCAAAAACGCATCTTTCGGGTCAGCGTAGAACTCGATGCTAATCTTCGTCGCCAGTTCGTCGGGGAGATCGAACAATTGCCGGCGGGCGGAAATGGGCATGAGCAGGGTTGCGGCCCCTTTTTCCACCGCCAGCTCTGCCACGGCCACCGGGTTGGGGATCATTTCCACGGAGCCGCCTAGGTTCAATGAACCCACGATGATCAGGCCGCCCTTGACGCTCCGTTCGATTAATCCGCCGCACAGCGCGACCAGCACCCCCAGCCCAAGCCCGTGGCCAGAGGTATCGGCATCCATGGCTCGAAGCTGGACGGAGAACTCGTGTGCCCGCGGATCGCGGTCACCCACGAGTTCTTTGGCACGCGTGTAAATATTCTGCTCGCCATACCGCACGCTCTCCCGGAAAGCCGGAGAAACCGGTGCATTCAGAATTCGTACGCCACTGCCGGGGCCGACGGTGGCCTCCAACCGATAGAGCGCCGGGGAGGCCCCGTTCCCGCCGGGGCTGATGGTCCACACCTGGCCGGGCGGCAGCGGGTCGCTTTCGATTCGATTCTCGCTATGCAGTTCGGGCGTCGAGACGAACTGCTCCACGCCCTCCACTCCCAAATGGTAACTGAAGTGCGTGTTCCGAAATTCCGTTCGTAAAATGCGCTTTTGCTGCTCCTTTACACGCCGACGGGATTCCAGCGCCAGCCGCACCATAATCTCCAGCTCGGAGTCCGGAATTTGCATGGTCGGGTCGGGAAATAGCAGTTTGATTAGCCCGCTGACGGTCTTGTTCACCGCCTCAATATCGCGTCCACTCAGCGCCCCGCCCCAATTCACCCGACCTTGCAGGGCCGAAACCCTGCTTCCGATGCGCAGCCTGTCCCAGCACTCCGCCAGGAAATCGCTCACGAGTCCGAAGTGCTCAGTAAGGTGCTCGCGCGCGCTCACCTTCGGAAATTCCCAACCTGGCACGTAGCAGTGAAGCCGGTCCATAAATGCTGTATCCCCGCGCATTTCCGGTGGCAGAGGGCTCAACAGGTGTCCGATGCGCTGCTGCTGTTCCACATCCACGTCAAAGTTGCCCACCATCACCAGGCTCCCGAACGCGCGGATGCTCTCCTTGCCCCGCGAAAACTCGCCGGACGCCATGTAGCCCTTCATGATGTTTACCCCGTCCTTCTGGTCGAAGGAGATTCCCGACACCTCGTCGAAGCACACGACGTCGTAATGGCACACCAACCCGCGTTGGCCGCTGGCATTATTCACAAACATCTTAGCCACGGTGGCTTTTCCGCCTGAGATCAGGTGCGAGTACGGCGAAATTTGCTGATAAAGATGGCTTTTGCCCGTGCCGCGCGGGCCTAATTCCACCAGGTTGAAATTTCGCTCAACGAAGGGAATCATCCGCAACACCGCCACCCATTTGGCGCGCTCGGATAGCGAAGCCGGCTCCATGCCGATGGACCGAAGCAGGAAATCCATCCACTCCGTCAGGTTGAACTTCCGTCGCCCTTCCTCCAATGTTTCCAGCACGTTGGGTTTCGACAACTGGATCGGGCGCAGGCTCTCGATGGCGAATGGCCTCCCGTTCTGTTCCTCAGCGATGGCCGCGTCATAGCTAAGAGTCACCTCAGCGTAGAACCCGTCCGTTAGCATCCGTTCATGGTCGTGCACCAATTTGTCGTCGATCCGCACGTCGCGCAGGCTCAGGCTCGGGAGTTCGGCCAGGAAACAATCATTCTTCGCATCCAACTTGGCCTTGATGATGTCGATGAGCTTCACCGAACCCTTTTCGCGGGCCCGCGCCTTAAACAACTCCTCTTCCCCGGTCTTGACCGTCCGATCCTTTAGCTGCCGCTCGACGATCTGCAGGCCCTCCTCGATCTCCTTCTCGTCAATGGTCGCGCAGTACCGGCCGAGCAGGAATTCCACCACGTAGGTCGGCACCGGATATTGCCGGCTATATTTGCGCACCAAATCCTTGCGCACCAGGTAGCCCTGAAAGGCCGTCGCGCTCAGTTTATCCAAATGATCTAAGGTCATGCTCATGCTTCTCCTCCGATAATCGTCGCTTGCTTGCAAAGAACGCGCCCGGTGGCGTCAAACACCACCAGACTGGTGGCGGTGCCGGCGAGGTTTTCATCCTCCACCAGCAACCCGGCCCGTCCGTCACCGTCGAAAGGCTTCGGAGCACAAATGCTCGACTTGCCGTCGTTAGGTTTGGATCTCAGGCCTGACAGCAATCCTTCCGCGGCCGGCTTAATCACCACCCGGCACCGCAGTCCCAGCCACTGCACGCTTTCGATGGTCACCGAGACGGTCTTGCCCTGTTCGGGATTGGCAAAGGTCAAATCGGGAGTGAGGCACTCCTGGAGACTCACCCCGCCGTGGGCATACTCCGTGCCCGCCACAAAACAATAAGCACCCGGAGCGTACGCCACCTGCTGTTGGGGATCCCAGAACCACCCCGCCGTCGGCACATCCGCCTGCGCGCCCTCCTTAATCACGGCACAGCGTGACCACCGGCACTCCGCCAGATACCTCTTCAACGGCAGCGAGGGCAGTCCCCCCGGCATCAACAGCCAGCCGTGGTCAGTCACCACTCTCACGCTGCGCCAGCCCGCATCCAATAGGTGAAGCACGCGTTCCAGCAATAAATCGAGCTGTTCATCAATCTGGCCTGCCATCCTCGCCTGGAGTTTATGTCCCAGCGCGTCAAACTCGCCGCACTCCGACCACCCCCGCGCATTCTCAAGTTGGGGTTGGCCGGCATCCAGGCCGTGCAGGACCTGGTACCCCTGGCCAGATACGGCGTCCCGAATCCGCTCGGCGGTCACCGGTTTCTTCTCCTCTTTCATCACCGGGCAGAAATACGCCCCAGCTTCTTCGCCCAAGACCATGGCACTCATCGGCGTCACGGCCGGCTTTGCGGTTGGGGTCACGCTTGGCAGCGCTGACCAGCGATACCCCTCGCTTGCCGAAAGCTGGCGCTCATGCGCCTTGGCCAACAGCCGTTGGGCCACGTCATAGCGCAGCCCGTCCACGAAAAGCACGCACTGATTCGGTTCCGCGCTGATCGCAGTTTCGTTTAAGGTTGAGAAGCCCGGCAACGGGAACTTCTTCACGGCCGCCTGGAAGTTCCGTGCTGAGTCCTCCACCCAAGGCAGATACATCGCTCGAATTGCTTCCCGCACCGCCTCCTGATCGTCAGCGCTCTTCACCGCTGCCATAGCACGCAGGACCGCGTCATCTGCCCGAAAGGCACCCTTCGTATAAGCGTTCGCGATTGTGTCCGGGGTATCCCCAGCCAGGGCCGACGACGCTGTTTCCGCCAACGTTCTCAGGTGCTCCAGAGCAATCGCTAAGGGGCTAAGCCCCATCCGCGCCCAGACCCATCCCCGCCTCTCGCCATGCTTCTTGTCCAACTCGAGTATGGCCTCTCGTGCCTCGGGCGCTGAGAATTTCTTGAGGCCGACCAATGTGGTTCGCAGGTTGGCTTCATCCTTTTCGTTTTCGCCCGGCCAGGGCTCGCGGTCGAAGAGAAGCGCCGCCGGTTTAGCCCGTCGCAATGCCTCCGGCACCCCGGGATATAGCGTTGGGGACTCCGCAAACCGCTGCCACGCGTTGGCCCAGGCGCCTTGCTTCATACCCAGGCATTCGGCGGCCACAATCTCTCCGTCGGCCTCTGGATCGAATCCGTAATCCTCACCGCACCTGGACTTGAAAGCCGACCACCGTGGCGCATCCCACTCTGCTTTGCAGGCGGCGGGGTCGCTGATCCAGCCAAGCAGGTCCCGGATCGTGTCCCCGACCATCAGCTTGTCAAAATCCTCAGACTCCAGCTTCCGCCCTCGCAGGGAAGCGATCGGGGTGGTCGCCAGGGCATCCAGCGAGCCCAGCATTGCCTTATGCGTCTTTTGGTCACGTCCAACGTCCAACCCAAGCCCGCCGTTCTCAGACACGAGAAAGGCCTCCACCGTCCAGTCCTTCCCGTTAATCTGTGTCCAAACCATTCCGCGATACTGCAACTCAACCAACGGCTTCAGCTCATCCGGACAATCTTCCGGCGACCGCAGGAGCTGCCGGCTGACTCGTGGCAGGTAGAAAATCGGGATGCCCTCAATCTTGATTTCAGGCACCGCTCCCTCCATGGCGCACCGGAGCCAAATCGCCGGCCCCGTCTTCTTCTCGGGCTCGTAAGATCCCAGCGTTAGCAATTCCGGCATCAGCGCCCGGAGTTTGGCCACAACCGGCAGCCATTCGCTATCGGCATCAGTCCAGAGGATCGCCGCTGGCGCAACCGCATCGCCGGAATTGTATTGCCCGGCGCAGCCGAGGCTTTCCTTCACCGCTTCCAGAAATGTGACCGCTTTCACAACAAATTCGCTCATGGTACAAACAGAACATTATTCATTCATCTCTCCGCCCTGGTTTTGGGGCGGATCCCAGCCGGGCCTGCGCCAGTCGTACAGCCTCATGGAGCTTATTCTCCAGGATCTCCTTCGGCGGCAGCTCTGTCAGATACTCCGCCACCCGGATGCCTCGGTTTGCGAGCTCGAACACCTCTACACGTTCATCCGATTTTTCCGCGCAAAGAATCAGGCCAAGCGGCTCCTCCTCGCCGGGGCACATTTCGTGTTTCTTGAGCCACCGAAGGTAGAACTCGATCTGTCCCACATCGGCAGGCTCGAACTTTCCCAGCTTCAAATCAATAACGACCAACCGGCGCAGTCGCCGATGGTAAAAGAGGAGGTCCATGTAAAAGTCCTCGTCGTCCACCACAATGCGTTTCTGTCGAGCGAGGAAGGCGAAGTCGCTGCCCATCTCCACCAGGAACGCCTCCAAGTCCCGCAGAATAGCCGTCTCCAGGTCCCTCTCCGAATACGTCCCCTTCAAGCCGAGAAAATCCAGAAGGTAGGGGTCGCGAAATACCAGATCGGGCGTGAGGGTGTCCTCTTCGCGTAATTGCTGCAATTCCTGCTCAGCCACCTTGGCCGGCTTCTTCGAGAGGGCGGTGCGCTCGTAGAGCATTCCGCCAATCTTTCGGCGCAACGTGCGCACGCTCCACCGTTCGATTCGGCACATTTCAGCGTAGAAGTCCCGCTGGAGATGCTTCTTCAACGGCAGCAGTTCAACGAAATGGCTCCATCCCAATTGTCGTGACAGTGTCGCGACAATTTTGTCATCTGGAAAAACCTCTGCTAACTGCACCATGCGGCGAAGGTTCTTCTCCGCAAAACCTCGTCCAAATTCCACCGTCAATTGTCGCGACAACGTCGCGACAATCTCTTCGCCGTATTCCGCCCGCTTCTCGCCCAGGATGTCCTTCCGGACGCGTTGGCCGATCTGCCAATGCAGCAATACGAGAGCGGCGTTGACGCCTCGCGCCACCGTCTGTCGTGCCGCCAGGATCAACTGACGCACATCCGTCAATAGCACTTGCGGGTGCCTATTCTGGGGTACTTTCACCAGCACTTCGCTCGTTGATCGTTTCGGTTTCATCAGTTCAATCGTCGTGCCAATCCCTCCGCTCTTTCGAGTGCGCTCAGCTTGGCATATTGAGGCCTCAGCTTTCAGCGTCGGCCTGCGCCTCCCCGCTCGACGGTCTATCGGGGTGACCAACGCCAAACTTCGAGTAAAACGCCTCCTCCTCCTGCTCGATATACTTGCTGCGCTCCCTCACAAAAGTGGCGGCATCACCATCCTGAAGGGCCTGAAACGCAGGCCCGGTCACACAATGGCTATAAAGGAATCTTTCCCGAGCCGCTATCGGAACCTCAAGAATCTGATCTCGGACCGTAAACCCCGGTCTTCGGTGCAATAGAATCCGGTTAGCTGGGTGGGATAGCACTTTCCTATCGACTCCAGTGAAAACATAGCTCAACCCGTGGCTTTCTCCCTGGATTTCCTCAGCCGGCAAAGGTTCCAGGCTCGTCGCCACCAAAGGCTGTCGGCTGAACAAAAAGATCAACATGCAACGGATCCGTGCACTCCTTGAGTTGAATTCAGGAGGCAATGGCTTAGCCTTATCCTCCAAGGGCATGACCCTGAACCCTGCAGTTCGATCAAGTGCAAATGCCTTCATCTCGTCAATTCCACTCTTAACCTGGGAAGGGTTCGCGCCCGCGAACCATCCCCCCAACGCGGTTGACCAGAACCACCGGAGCAGAATCTGCTCCTGTTCCGGGTCGGGCTGGGGGCATTTGAGGAAAAAAGCGGCTAATACGACGAATTGGTTTGCGTATGGTAGATAATTACTGTCGGGGACCCCGGCGCTCACGAAGAAGAACTTGGCCGCTTTAAGAGCAGCCGTGCGAGCGTCTCGAATGGCTGCCGCGATAGTTGACTTTAAGGCAGAAGCAATGCTCTCCCATTCGCCAGTACTCAAGTCGAGGCCTGCGGCCATAAGAACTACTTGCAGAATATGCTTCCTTGATACATGCCCAAAGTTAAATTGTTCCAACTCGACAAGGATGGCGTCAATTTCCTCGGCAAGGTTCACCGAATCTGCACCTTCCTGGTATGTCAGTGCCGAGATCATCTGATCCGCAGTCATTCCCATTCCAAGGCTGTTCAGGCGCGAGAAGATGGCGACCGCGTCATTCAGTTTCCCACCGCGAATCCGCGTAACGGGAAGTTTGTACGCTTTAATCTTTTGTGCAACAGTTTCGGCTTCTCTGATATAGGCCACCGCTCGTGGAGGAGGGAATACGGACTGGATAATTCGCGACTGGGCAAGAAAATCCACCGTCTTCAGAAGAGCACGAAGAGGGAAGAGTCGCGCCTCCGTGCCAGCCGAGGGATCATGCACGAATTCCTTACTTTCCAAGTCAAAGTACAACCACCACTTCCAATCAGCCTGAGCTTGGCTCCGTTGCGCATCTGAGGGCAAACGCAACCCCGCGAGCAATGTAGTCAAACGCTGGTGGCCGTCTAATATGAAACTGACTGGCTTAGTATCCGAAGCGGCTATCGAAAAGGGGCCAATGTTAACTAAGCTTGCCAGGCGTTCCGCGGTTTCCCAGATAAGAAGGCTCCCAATCGGATAGCTCTTATAAATGCTGTCAAAAAGTTGACGCATATCCTCGGGTCCCCACACGAATGGACGCTGAAAACGCGGAACCCGAAGTTGTCCGCCCTGAACTTCGTCGAGCAGATCCTCGATGAACACGACTTCGGGCTTAACCGTTGCCGACGTTTGTGCTTCCGGTGTTATACTCATAATAGTCTTTCGATTTCATCTAATATGCGGTCAAGCTCCGTTGGGTTGCACTCGCAAACCTGCCGAATGTCTTGTTCAGTGATTCTTTGCCGGTCTTCAACAAAGCGGGCGGCTACATGTCGGCCGAAACCTCCACGAAGATCTTGGAGAACCGCGCCGCGAACTCCCGCGAACAACGTGGTCTGTTCGAGAGGCACGATAGCGTTCCCGCGGCCATCGTCAGCGAACCCATGCTTCATTTCATAATGGCTTCGTTGGTCGCCGTTGAGATGCAGGAACGCTCTAAACACGGTCCTTTGTTCACTCAGGGCGAGCCGATTCAACACACTAACCGGCAAATAATTCTCGATCTTTCTTTTCTCCAATATCGCGTAGGGCACGCCGGCAGCGCTGCAAGCCGCCGTAACCGTCCGATGCGTGTCAGTCACTTCTCCTGGGAACCGCGCATCGCTATCCGTCATCACGAAGACCCTGCAGGGCCCCGGAATTCTATCGCGCAAGTGAGCAATCATCACTTCAACCGATGTGTAACCGCCCATATGCTCAACCGAAAGCCAGTCTTCCTCCCACGCCTCCCAAAGCGCCGTCCGGTTTAAAGCAAGCAGGAACGAGACCAAAAAGCCTCCGTCTGCGCCCACGTTCTCCACCGCTATATGCACGGGAGCCTCCATTGCGCGAAGGGCATCGTCAGCAGACAAAACTCTATCCGACGCAGTTACCAACGCCACGGTTAACACCGCTCGATTCTTCGGATACGCAGCCATCCGGACATGCTCCTGCAATGCCTTGCGGCTCATCTCTCCCGCTCGACCAGCATCTTGCAACCACGCACTCGCTTCAATTTCCAGGGGGTTATCCGCCAACCAGTCATGGCGGCCATCTTCGAAGTGCATCACCATTCGATCTAGGCTGCGCCAACTGCGGGTGTCCGCCAGTACTTCGGGAGAAAACCGAATTCTCATGCCTTCTCCTCGCGTTGGGCCCGCCGGATCGCCATCACTTCCTTGTACGCGTCGGCAAAAACGTCCGTCGGCCATCTGTTCACTTCGCCGCGAGCATCCACATCAATACGCACGATAGGAGAAGGCTCCGAAGGCGAGCTGGTAGTCCAGTAGAATACAACTTTAGATGGGTCCAGGTCACCGGTTGCAATTCTCTGCCGGATCCGTAAAAGGAAGACCTCAGAATGCGTCTCGATTAAGAAACGAGCCGGCGTATTCTTGACGGCCGTAATGTACAGATCCGCGAGATCACCGTGTGCTTGCGGATGCAAGTGTAGCTCCGGTTGCTCGACAATCTCCAATCCGCACGGCAGTCCATGACTGGCCTCATGGTGCCGCTGCACCACCATGGGCAGAACCTGCGCGATGCCCGTGCCGACATCCATGAGGTTGACCCTCACACTTGCGCTGCCTGGTTTGACAAGGACGAGGGAAAATCCGTCGCCGGACGGCTCCAAGTCTAAGGTCCACCCGCCGAGGTGTGCGGCATACCACTTCGCCACGTCCTCTAGGACCGCCCGCTTGTTTCTCAGGGCGTCACTGGCCAGCAGCTCGGCAGCCCGGCTCCCGCTGTGTCCAACGTAATCCACACCACTCTGCGGATACCTGTACAATCGCTGCGGCTGACTTCTGAACGGCCCGAGATAGTGAACGGAGGACACCCAGCTTCTAAGCCGGCTCACGAGCATCGCTGCCTCCTCCGACACGGCGTTCTCCCGCGGCTCCGGTAACAACCCCCGGAAAATCACTTCCGCCCGTTTGTCGGGTAAATCCAGATCGTAGACCCTGCTATCGCGGATGGGATCCTCCCCACGCCAAGTCATCGAAAGGATCGGGTCTTCATCCAATGTTACCGCGAGATTTTCGACGAGTTGGCACTTTACCTCCTCGAAATATCGGATCTCTGTGACAAAGCTCAGCTTTTTCCCGTCAAGAAGGAACGAGGCGCCGAGACGGACAGCGGCATGTGGCAGCCGATTATATACCAGGTCAGAAAACTTCCCGCCGAAGTCGAGCTCATCGAAGGTCAGATCAAGGGGCCCTTCAGCCCGGTCCGAAAAAGCATGCGCCAGCAACAGTGGAAGGCGTGCGATGACGCTCTTTCCGGAGCTGTTTGCTCCAATCAAGACTGTTAACGGGCGCACCTCGAGCTTCTGCTCTTTCTCAAAACATTTGTAACGCTCAAACAGTAATTCTGTCAGTTCGATGGATGGTTTCATGTCAGATCTCTTTCCTCGCCTTCCGCTTCTGGTCATTCGTCAGATGCACATCATTCACCCGGTCCCCGGTAAAACTGTTTCCGTTCCAGAACCATGGGTATTCAGCTTTCGGCCGTTGCGGCTCCTTGCCCCGGTCCTTGTCCCATTTGATACTCGGGCGGCAGCGCAGGATCCCGGCCCCCTTCTTTCCGCCCGGCAAATCCTGCGCCAGGAAGGGACGGATGTTCATACGCACCCCGTCGTTGATGTCCGGCTCCCAGCCGATCGCCTGGCACGCGAGTGCCTTCCAGCGAACAAAAATGTCGGCTGTACAGCACAATCTGGGGGTAAAAAGAGGGGGTGAGACGTTAGACTTCGACCGCAGAGCGGCGCGAGCTGGAGGCTCGCCAGCCGCCGCTCTGCTCGTTTTAGCTCGGTATCGAAC
>Ga0316217_10005162_pt1 | contig 13679 bp, 10 predicted proteins | sample 1anoAmetaG_FD_203633 | JGI IMG/M metagenome (GOLD analysis project Ga0316217, IMG submission 203633) | Freshwater microbial communities from Trout Bog Lake, Wisconsin, USA - 1anoA | ecosystem: Environmental > Aquatic > Freshwater > Lake > Hypolimnion/Profundal zone | place: USA: Wisconsin...
CCCATTGGGCCTTGAAGAATGGCTTCGAAAGGGTGGACGGCGTCTTGAGCGAGAGCTGAGGGCTACATGTATTGCTATATGGACAAGTCATTACGTGATGCTGGTAGTGGACGTTCTTCATGAACCAGTCGATGTGCAGGAAATGGTGGGTGAGGTAAAACCAGGTGTCGAAAACGAACAGATAGATAAAAGTCTGTTTCACGAGTTCAACTAGTCCAAATTAGTTTTATCTGCCGGCCCAGTATCCATAGTAGGGCAGGTGCTTTTCGACTTTCCACATCCAGATTGTCGTGTAGAGTAACAAAGAAAAAAGGGCGGTCATACCCATCTTCAGCTGCTTCATGATGGACGCCCACCTTTCGGGACTCTTGGGAATGGGGTTGAGATAGATGAGGAATGCTAAATTTCAATTGAAAAATACCGCCAATAGCCAGATAGTTGAAGTAGTGGAAGATGCCAACGTAAACATTCGAGAGCAGGAACTCCTGCCAGGTTTGAATGTTCAAGACGGAGACAAAGGGATTAGCAGCTGCCTGCATTCCTGGGGGGGCGAAGGAACTGAACTTTTGAATTATGATCTCCTGTATCGTCGACATTGGTAGAAATATTTAATTAAACTTTGATCCACATTTCAAAAAATTCCTAATCGGATTCTGGCCGATTCATTAATCAAAAGATAAAGAGAAACAATGCCTTCCTGTACTTTGGATAGGCTTTTTTCAGTTGTTTTAAGCTGCCGGTATTTTTAATCGTCTGTTCTTCTTTCGGGTTGCCAAAATTAGGCGATAAAAAACGCATTTTTCGTTATTAAGGAAAGTAAACGTCTGTCTGAGTTTCCAGAAATAATTGAAAATGATTTTAGATGAAATTCAATAATAATAAAATTTAGCTGCTGTTTGGCTTTGTAACTATTTTTCTATTTGCTTACTTGGTTTCCAATAAAGACACTAAGAATATTTTTTAGTGGAATATTTCAAAGGATACGACAGACAGTGATGTAATTGGCTTGGGGATCGCTCTTTGTTTCTGTTAAGATGCATTTACTCCAGTTTGCTCGAACATTTATATTTGATTTAAGGTTGCTCCTTGGAGAAGCTACTTGTTTGCTAGTCTTACATCTGATCGTAGATGAAGCCTATGTACTGTAGTTCTTGGTGAGATATTAGAAAGGCATCTGTCTTGATAAAACAAAGGTCAGTAGCTTTATAAACTAAAAGATGGGTATCGTGATATAAATAGTCTTTCGATTAGCATATGATTTATTAACTAACTGCTATATCGAATACATGGAAACACTGGTGAGCCAAATCAGCAAATTTATCAGCGCCAGCTTGTAGCTTTATTCACCCCTTCCTCTCGAATTCACCTCAGATTTACATACTCTCAATGCCTATTTGAAGACCTACTCTAACAAATAATACTAACTACTTGAGGGTTTCATTAATCGACTCACCTAAAAGATTTTAGTAAAGGGCAAATCAGGTACAAATGGCTCAAAAAAGAATGACGTCATTCCCAATAGCTTCAATGGGCCTTTGAAGTCTCACAGTAGCTGTACGATAAATATTCCTGAGCTCAAGTTTAACCTTCCGAGGTAATCTTTCTAAAACCCGATGGCTAAGTAAAGCAAGGGTCACTCAAATTGCCGAAGTGGTAGATATAAATTACAAGATGGTACAAACCCCAATCGTCATAAGTTTGGAGCAAGGGGCAAGAGGAAACATTTAAAAGATAACTTAGGCTAGATAGACAAATAAAATCTGAGCGTGTTGGCCAATTATAAAATAAACAAGCACGATGAGTCTCAATTGTAGAGAGAAGGTAAATCTATAAAGATTAAATCTGAACCGAAATTTTAGGTCTTGCATGGCAGTAGTATAGTTAACAATTTAAGTATACAGGACAGGAAGGAATAGAAGGTAGTGTATTAAAGGGTAGGATAATAACCAAATTCAAATAATAAGTATGAGATACCAGCTCAGCTGAAGATAAAGCTAAAAGGAAGAGCAGTAGCCTAGAAGCCCAGGCCAATCGAAAATGTAAATTAGATATAAATAATGTTGAAGGGAAACGAAAAGGAACTAATGGATCTGCTAACTTCAATTAGCTTTTATAGTGAACAGCCAATTTAGGTCTAACGGAGAGAGGAATAAGCTTTCCAATGATTGCTGGCTTTAATAATACTTCTCAAAATTCAAGGCTTAAGTTATGTAGTCAACAATAGTTTTTCTATTGATGCCCGATTAATTTCATTAAGCAAGCTGCTATGATTTTATTTTTCCTAGCTACATTCTCTTCAGTTAAAGCTCCCTCTACCTGCTCTGCTCTCAAATTACTAAATGATTAACTGCATCAAAGCTTTATTTTGATATTTATCACCTTGCTTTCGGACAGTTTTTTTACATCTACACAATCTAGACTCACATTTCTAAAAATCAAAGCATATCACAACATTTTTATGCTAAGCTAGAATATCTAAGATCAGCTTCTCTTAGGCTACTTATGATTGGATTAATTGAGATATATTCTACCAGTAGCTCACTCCTGCTTTATGAAGTATGCAAGCTGAATTTAGTTAGAAACGACCAAATAATTAAATAAATGGCTTTGAGAATAGGAGCTCTCATTTTAGCTTCCTGTGGCTTCATCAATGCCAACCTAATTAGTGTTGGTGAAACTCATTTCTTGGTCGTCAACCCATAGAACCCATAGGTTTCATTCCCAAGCGAAATCTACTCAGAAAATGAAGATACAGACGGAGAACATTTTGCAAGCTAATAAGTAGCATTGAGACCTGATTCTTAAAAAGACTCAACAAATTGGGTTCAAGAGGAGGACAATAAAAGTTATGTAAACTAGGTTTTTACTGAATATGCTAACAGCTAAGAAAAGGGAAAAAGAAAAGGATCTTTCAGCATAATTGAAGATTCTAAATAATCACACGATTAGTAAAAGCCTTTGCCTTCAAAGACTAACGTTGTCATAACTAGCACTGTGATTGGAATTAAGCCTGTCGTCACACAAGTTAACATTGATGATTGTCAAGACAAGCCAAAATAAGTACCCGAAACATCCAAGCCTAAGCCAGAAGATCATATATAAGAGGATAGTCAATAGACTAAGAAAGCTCCTTCAACTGCTGTCAAAGTTGCTGTGAAATAAGGAGAAGAGAAAACATGTTGTAACAGCTAACCAATCAAGCCACCTGTCCAAGATTAATAAACACATAAGATTGGTGAATAATTAGTTTAAAGTTTCAACAACCTGCTAAAGTCTACAATCAAAGAGATAGCCAATGCGAAAACCTACCCTTAAGTCCCTGCTACTCAAAGCAAATAGGTCAAATCTGGAGGCCAAGAAGGATTAAAAGCCATCGTAGTAACTCAGAAACTGTTAGCTACACAGTAATGTGAATCAAATTCAGACAGTTCATCAGTTCATATCCATCAGACCATAGGAAAGCACAACAGGCATTGATTTTGTCTTATTTAACTCAAAATTCTTTGATTATTTATTCAATAAAGAAGCCTCTCAGTAAAAAATAAAGGAATGCAATCAAGGTGATTGCTACCTCATTTTCTAAAAAGCAATTTATGGAAACGGACAGCTTGAGAAAGAAAGAAACGATTATACTTCGTTTGCATTAAATTTTGTTGCTTGAGCTTACAACTCGTGCGATTAGCGATATAAAATAGGTTCAATGAATTCGAGTAGCCCCTTAAGATGATTTATGCCTTTCAGCAGTTCTTAAAAGTGTTGAATCTGATACAGTAATACTGAAGCTAATGCTTTTTGGTTAGGATAGAAAGTATGAAGACTATTGAGTTGATACTAAGTTTTATTGGCAAATTTTATTTAGAAATTCTTTGTATCAGTAGCAACATGATTCAAAGCATTATCATATTAAATAGGTACCAAAAATTTAAGAAGGTCTCTTTAAATTGTAAGCTTGGTAGCTTTCATATATGACCTTCGCAGCAGATACGATTTTTTATTCCTCCAATCCAAGCATATAAAGCTTTAAAACATCCAAAATCTCTACTTTTTTGATCACTGTATCATTAATATAAACCAAGAATATCATCAGTTCTTTAATTAATTGCCTACTGTCCTCAGAACTGTCAACCCTGAACGTCTGACCTTTTTGCTTGCCTCAAGCTGATTATTGTGAGTGCTGAAATGCACATCCATAAAGCTTTGGGCTAAAGGATGCTTATTTACACTATTTTACTTTATGTTTCTCTCGGAACTGTTCACTCTCACCTACGACGCCCTGTTATAGTTGAACACTGGCCTTGCTTGAATAGTTTGACCTGGATGATTCGAAATAATTGAGACTGAGTTATTTGTAATATATGGCTCATGCTAAAAGTAGGGAGGTTGTTGATATATTGGGGACATTTGCTGAGTTGGTTGTTTGAAGAATGAATTCATGTAAGGCTAGACTCTGTTTGAAGAGTGTCTCGAAGTTTGACTCGAAAAACTATGCTTGGGCATCGATTCAGTTCGTTTTGGAGTCGAAATAGGCGTATTTTAACTTTGGCCAAGTAAAACCCTCGAACTGTGATTTGTATTTTCTCTATGTTCTTTAATCTGTTGCAACTTTTGCGGGAGCTCCCTATCTTCCCAACAAAACTACAAGCATTTCTCAAGTGCTACCCTTAGCTAATTGAGATAAGTGGGGTTAACCGTGAGACTTGTTTAATAGCTTTAGTTCTTATCTAATTCAGCTGATATTTATTTCTGAGTTTGGAGAGAATTGGGTAGAACTTGAGTGCGTATTCTGTAAAAGGATTCCAGAAAGTTTGAAGAGTTGAGATCTTGGGCGGCTGAGAATAGGGTATTTATGTCTCTTGAGATAGAGTTATTGAGAGTGTCCATTCTGTTTTAGTTGTGAAGGCCAAGCTTCTTTTAATCAGCTTCCAGCCTTCTCATGATTTGCTTTTCCTTGGAATCGAAAAAGGTATTGACGAAATCGAGAGCATCTTGGCGTGCTTGACAGATGGTGTTAATAATGCCTTTTCTTTTGTTTTGGATACTTTCCACGAGATTATTCTTGATAGGCAGTTATGTACAATTCTTATTTTCTGCTGCTCCAGTTCCGAAATGCGAAGTCTTATACTATCTTGCATTTTGGAGTAAGTGTTTCTGATGTTTTAGTATTCAGGCGCAGTGCGACTCTGTAGGTGGAACTCTGTATGTGAACAAATGCAGGTAGCGCATAGCCCAATGTTGCATTACTCTAAATCAGAATGGTTCTACCTCGGCTGCAGAAGTTGGAAATGAGCTAGTTGGGGTGCAGATCGCAAAAGGTTCGGCCAAAATCGATCATCTTCGAATAGAAATATTAGTTATTAGAATTTTAAAGAGCTCTGAGTATATTACTTATGTTGAGCTCAATTAGCACTTTTATCAAGGAGAATAAGTACAAAATTTTGGGAGGAATCAGCTTCGGGGTAGCTGTCTATTATGGAGCACAGTATTTAAAAGGAGAGGGATAAGCCAAAATATCTAGTCTTATCAAAGCCATCGAGCAAAATGAAATTCACGAAATCGTATTTGAAGACAGCACCGTATTTTTTAGGTCACATACTTCCGAATGGTTCAAGACATTTCTAGGCAACTACCCTCCATAGAAGATATTCTCTCTAATCAAGTATACCATGTTTTATCAAGAGACAGAGACATCGAGTTCTCATTGCGGGAGCATTCAATCTACCAATAGTTACTGCCGATTGTAGGCACTTGCTTTTTTGGGGCTGGATTGTTCAAGTTCTTAGTTGGCAGGCTAAACAAGCCTGACATATCGCCTATCGATCTCAAAACCAGTATCTATTAAAACGGGACCTTTTTTAATGATTACTATGGAGGGGAAGAGATCAAGAATAAATTCAAAGAAATTATTGATTTTCTTCAGAACCCGCAGAAGTATCAAGAGATGGGGGCGAGAATCAGGCGAGGGATCATGTTCTACGGCCCTCCAGGTACAGGAAAGACCATGTTGGCCAGAGCATTAGCCAATTAATCAGGTTGCAGCTTTATTAAGCTGGTTGCATCCGAGTTCCAGTAGATGTTTGTTGGTGTTGGGGCCAAAAGAGTGAGATAGCTTTTTGAAGCGGCAAGAAGATGCAAGTCTGGCTGCATTATTTTTGTGGATGAAATCGACGCTTTGGGCAACAGAGCAAATCATCTTCGGGATTCCCATGAAACAACTACAACCATCAACCAGTTCTTAAACGAAATGGACGGGTTTGAGCCCAACTAAAAAGTGGTAGTAGTGGCTGCAACCAACCGTATTGATTTAGTCGATTCTGCTATTCTGCGTTCGGGTAGGTTCGATGTGAAGATGCATATTCCTCTGCCGAACCTGGAACAAAGGAAGGGAATCTTCAAGACTATTATTAATAAAAAGCTCGGAAATCTGCATACTATTGATGATAAGCTGATTAACTGGATCGCAGAAACATCAGTAGACTGGTGTGGAGCAGACCTTGAAACTCTTACAAACTAGTCAATTTACAAAGCACTCGCCGAGAATAAGGAAAAGGTTGAAGCTAATCATGTCTTGTAGGCTTATTAATAGTTAAAAAAATGATTTTTCATAAATGCAAATCATTCTTTAATCAATTTGTAGAGCTTCTCGTAGAGAAACTGCAGTTTGGAGAGGATGGAGTTCTATTTGCAGCTGAACTCTATAACCTCTCCATTTTACGGATTTAGTTCCTAAACCTAGCTGAAGTAGCCCAGCTAGATTTTGCCATCTTTGTAGAACCCAATCTCAAATTTTTAAAACATCCCTGTTATATTCTTAATCTCTTAAATTTTTTATTTCAGCTGCTCTTTTTCGGTAACTTTAAGCATTGGGAAAGGATAGAGCTGAGTTTGGACAAACTCATCATCTAGCAGCAATAAGCAGCCTCTTTATATGCATTAGTAGTTTACTTAGCAACTTGATTTTTATTGGATGATAAGGCCTTATAAAAACTTTTTGTATTTTTTGAAGACAGTTTTGCTGCCTGTTGTATCAAGATCAAATTTGAAATCTTTATCCTTAACTAAGACCATGGTAGTTTTATCATTGATTACATAGAAATTCAAATACCGAGAAAATCTTGCATGGATTAGTTTTACTGTAGTTGAAAGTTTTACGTTTCCACCCACAATTATATCTAATTTACCTTTTTCACTGATTATTTCATTCCAATCTTTTATCTTATTTATCGGCATTTCTTGAAGTTTGGCCTCAGCACAGAGCTAGAGACTACGCAGCGGCCTTTAAAAGTCTAATTGGCAAAGAGTTTATTCACCTCTGTGCATACTATAAAGACCCGGAAAAATTTGAAACTTAAAAGGAATGTAGCTTCTCATTTCTGATTGCTTCCATACATCGATTCTTCCAACTTTAATCAGGCCTTCGTATTTTCGAGCAAACTATTCCCAAAAACTGGCAAAATAGTGGCAATATTAGTTGGTCGAGTCATAAACTTGCACAACCCAAATATCATCAGAGTCATACAATAGCCAATCATAATTGTCTGGGGTGAGAGTAGGTGTTTCTGATTTGATTTGGTTGATAAAGCCACTGTTTTCATCGTAATGATGCCTTTTTTCAGGATTGCCTAAAACCTCCCACGCTTCCATGATGGAATTGAACTTTTCTTTACAACTATGGCAATTAGGATTTTTATCTGGATGATATTTCATAACAAGCTTCTTATATTGGTTCTTCAACTCGCCATCCGTTACTGAGCTGGATGTTTAAAGCACTTGATAGTAATCTACACTCGTATTGAGTCTGAATTTGGCCAGCCGAGAGTAGATGTCTTTCTGGTACTGTAGGAGTCCCAAGAAAATCAATATGATTGCCAAAACTGTCATGATCTTCTTGCCGTCGCTGTTGGATTTATTTTGCTTTAATGCCTTTTACAGCTACTCTTTAGCTCTATCTTCTTACTATTTTTTCAGCATTTACTATTCCTTTTACTTTTCCAATTGTTTTTTCTTCTCCTGCATTTTTTACTTCTTTGATCTTTCCTTTTCTTATCTCTAGAGTCTTTGCTTCTAGTTCCTTCTATCGATCTATGCCTGCTGCTCAGGGGTTAGTACTACTTTCGGCACCTCCTTTTTTACTTCCTTTTTTTATCGATACAACAAATGTTCCTTGCTAAAGTCGAAGTTAAAAATCTATTTCTTGGGCCTCAGCTACTCTTCTATGTCATCTTAGTCAGGAGCACCTTTTTTAGTGAGAATACTGGCCCATTTGGACTGGCCTGGGGCTTCGTCAAGCTACTCATCTTCGTCGTCAATTCTGCGTCTATTACCTTTGCGTGGCATTATATAATATCAACATTGATTAAATAGCTATCAAACAACCAAAGAAAAGCTTTGAGTTAAGCAGTTGAATATCGGGCTCGACAATGTTAATTTCTCTCCAAAGCGGGCGACTATTCTTTTGGTGGAGATGCGCTGTTTGAGTTTGTTGGCCTCACTCTTTTTGTAAGTTAGCTAATGCTTACTTTGTCGTTTTAGCGGATATGATCTAAGAAAGATACTTGAGATGTGGGAAAATGCTCAATGTGGAGATGGATTCTTTTGTGATGATGTAGTTTCTGACTTGCTTGTTGACAATGACTCCAATCGATCTGGGTTTGAAGCATAAGATTCTGCAGGTTCTGCGTGATAGTAATTGTAGGGCATTCCCTAATGGATGGCTCCATCTACTATTATATCAACTATATTCCTCAATTTTCTACGAAGTAAGAGTTTGAAGATATGGATAGCTACGTGCTGCTTGACTCCTTTTTTGAATTTTTGTATCGTTCAGCGGTTGTATCGGTAGCTGTAGGTCATGGTTCACTAATAATACATTATAGCAAAAGTAAACGTTTAGCTTTAAGTTTACTTTAGCTACCATAATTTATTATTTATTTTATAATTTTGGCTGTATCATTAATAATGGTTTTGAGTAGTTCAAATCGGATTATAAGGAAAAACAATACTTTGAAGGTTGTTTGTAGGTAAAATTTACAATAATACTCTTCTAAATCAATCGTTTATTTAGCGCACAATTAAGACCTACTGATCTAAGAAGACCTATTTTATTTGAGCATTCTCTTTTCCTTTCAAAGTTATGGAGCCTCCAAATCCCATAAAAATGTCAAAATTCCTTTCGATTTCATCGTTAAACCCAAGGTCCTCTGGCTGTAGATTAATGAAGTCGAAAAGATACTGAACCTAGGCTTATGGATCCACTTGTACCATTATGCTTCTGCCCGAAGGCACTCTTATTTTGAATCTAAAGCCATTTCTATAAAAGGGTAGTTTAATGAGTTGTTCCTATCTGATTTTGGTTATTTACTAAATAGAAACTTCAGGCTCAGGAGGTTTAGTGGGAATGATTTCTTTCTTCCCCGATGGTTTCTAGATGTCTTTGTGATTTGAGTGAGGCTAAGCGTCTTCTTTCTTTTCCTGAGTTTTGGGTTGGCAGGCCTTGAAAAACTATTCTTCTTGCTGCTTTCTAATTTTTTTGTCCTATCTGATCTTAATGCTTTCCTTGATTGTTTTGGGTCGCTTGTAGTTGAAATTTCCCATTCTCTCTTCATTATACTGCCTGATGATATGCGATTCCTCCATTTAGTTCTGGATGCAGGAACTTTTAGCCAGTTTCAGCTTCTTTTTAATCTCATCTACACTTTCAGACAACTTTATTTTTGAAATGACCTATATCTAATCCATGAAGGTGACTCTGCAGACAATAATACTGTTAGCCTCCCTCTGCAGATTGAAAAAGACCTTGAGCTAGTTCTACAGGACATATTCTTTGGAGTTTAAACCATAGGGGTTGAACTGCTCGCTGATCGTCTTTTCCACTAATAGGTCGTCACTGAAGACCCTTCTGATTTCTTCTTTGTTGGCTAGCTCAAAATTCAAGATGATGACAGCGAGTGGAAATTTTTCCTTATGGCACAATTAAAACGCCTAGCTCAGATTGCCGTCTACAGCCTTTAATTTGGTGCGCTTTTCTATATATTTTTATAAATTGTGTTTAAAAACCTACTGATCATCGTTGCCTTTAAAAAACTTGGGAACTACATAAAATAAAACTTACTAAAGCTCTTCATTAATGATTGGCTGCTTCTTACAGGATACTTCTTGGCGAAAGGCTTGCCGTTTTTTCGGAATTACTTATACTGTGAGTATTCGATATCATCGTCATACATTGCCATAGGGTTGAACTAATTCCCTGCGTACTCGTACTCTGGCTCAGGGACATAGGCTGCAGGTTGTTGGACAGGTGCCTAAGGGATAGGGTTGAAGTTTCGGTTCACTGCTGCCTATCATTAGTGGCTTGTTACTTAAAAGTTATGTCCAGATTGGGTGTAGAGTTCATATGCTTCTTTCATGTCAAGACCGCAAATTTACATTAGCTTCAACACATTTTATCGGTGCTAAACCTCAATAAAATCCAAATCCATAAGCAGTATGATTACTATAGATCGTAAATTATATAAGAATTAAAAGTAAATGCCTAGGTTTATAGGAAAATAAGCTATTCTCAGGTATAAAAAATAAAATGAATCATTAGCTGGCTGGCTATATTTTTAGCAGAGAAGTGATTCTTTTTTGCACTTCGGTTTATTTCAATGGCTAGCCTGTATTTAGCTTCCTCTTGAAATTCTATGTAATGAAAGAAATCTGTTCAGCTATCTCTGAGATGCTTGGTATTTTATCAGATTTGGAAGGCAAACGATTTGCTTTGTTCGTTGTGGTTGCTTTCTGAACTGAATCTTTGACGGTGCTAAGGTCAGCTTATTAATTCGGTTCGTAGTTTTATTCTTTGAGGATATTTTTGAGTGAGCTAGCTTTGAAAGTGTTGTTGAATGAAATATTTTAGAACCTAGTACTTGGTACCTTTGAGATAGTTCTCTACTGTTCTAGCTAGCAGTCTATCAAACCGCAGCTAATTTTTAGTCTAGCTCTGCTAAAGCTATCCCCTTTGGCCGGTGAAGGTGAGTAGCTACCCATGAGTGGCTAGTTCCAGACTCTTTCATTCTATTTCGTCAAAACCAAAGCCTTCAAGTTCACCAAGATAACCGAAGTCTTCTGTTCCTCTTTGAGTTAAACTTTGATCAGGTCTTGTAGCAAATTCTAAAAATACTGGAAAGGGGCCTTGATGGTTATTTTTTTGTTGATTTGGTATTTGTTTGGACTCTTTTCATCGAAATCAAGATAAATATGATAAACCCTATTGAGATGGATTGAGATCTGCAGTTCTCTCTAAAAGGATATGTTGTTAAGAGAAAGAATGACGAAGGTTAGCTGAAAATCTTTTTCTGAACTTGAATTGGTTGGGTATATGTTGAGTTATTTCAAAATCGTGCCATTTTTAGTTTTACATTTGATCTGCTCCACGTCTTGGATATTTGAGATGGTCTGTTTAAATTCATTGACTAGGGTCTCAAGTTTGGCACTTTTGGTTTGTTGTAGGGAGGCTGAAAGAGATCGCTGCTTTTCATCAGTACACAGACTATTAGTTAGAAGATGAAATATTGCCTACTATTCAAAATTTAGATGATTCTGCACTGAAAATTTTTCAATTGACTTTAGTTGCCTCGGTAGAGAAGTTGACATGAAATAAGGACAGCTAAAGCTTAAGAGCTATAAAGCAATACAGCCATAAGCCCAGATATCCCATTTCTCCATCAACTACTCACTTATTTCAGTCTATAGTTTGCTTATCTTCAGCAGCAGCTCTGGAGAATAGTAAGCGCGACTGAAATGGTCCGTTTTGAGTTAGGATTACAAGTCGTAGGGAGCCAGGTACACATGTTTTTAGTCATCAATAATAATCTTACGAGTATCTAAGCCTGCGTAAGATTGGGCTTATTGATGAACACAGTCAATCAGTATTTTGATTTTACTTAACAAGTTTTTTCTCTCCTATTAGCTCACCTAATTATGATAAAGATAATGCTGCAGTGTTTGAAATCTTGGGTTTTTGGTTTCGATCTCAGCTTCAATCACATAGAAATAGAGTTAGTCGGTTTACTAAAGAATGAAAAGATTATCGCAGAGTACAATCCCGTTTTTATAGAGTTTATGGAGTGCTTTGAATCTTGGCAGCTGCTGCTGGCAGAACTTCTTTTTAATAAAGCGCACCTTTTGTTCGCTGTTTCTGATGCAAGCCACGAAGCTATTTTTATTAGAGTCAAGCGAATCGATAACTTCATAGTCTTACAAAAACTGGTAATCAGTGAGCATATACTCGACTATCTCATCCTTTTTTATTGATCTTTTCATACCGTTATATATCAAATTATCAAGATTATTATTAAAAGCTGAGCAATCTCTAGTAAGATGTTTCGACCAGTTTGAAGAGTTTCCAAAATGATTATTCTTTTAAGGAAAGTAAATTATATTAAGCAGGTCTCGAAATTGAATTACGAATCATCATTTACAGCTTCATGGATGAAATTGAGAATAACAAATGATGAAATCAAAGCTCCTGCTATTGATTCTGTTTTTAATTTCGGTAACCCTGATTCTCATTAAATATTTCTAAACTTCTCTTCCAATTTTTCTACACTCTACTTGTATCAGCTAGGATGGATCAGCTATATCTTATTACTCTAATGTCTCTCAACCATGATTTGCAACTTTAGATTGTAGACCCATTTTTTTAGCATCGGTAAAGCATATCTCATCAATTACCCTCGTTTTTGTGGGTTTTAGTCAAGAATCATATGTTCTGGTACCTCTAAATTTTATAAAGCAGATATTGACATTATTAATTAGTATACTACACCGAAGCATAGTATTTATTATAATAGTGAGGTAAATGCTTCGGATTGAGGTTTTTTTGTTTTGGAATCAACCCTTAAACTGTCAAATCTTTTGTAGTATCTATGGATTATCTTTTTTTGGATCTTCAAAAACTTTTTTAAACTCTTCCTTGAGCTATTACTTTTTCTGAATCAAGATAAAGGTTACAGTAACTGCTTAAACTTTCCTACCTCATTTGTCCTAGTTTGAAGAAGTCCTTATAATTCAAGAGTAACGATGAAAGTTCAAGAAAAAGTATTAAACATATCATTTTTTTGAAAGCCGAAATTTGGCTGCATAATCTCTACTGAGATTCAAGTTGTAGGATTTGTCCAAGATCTATTTTTCGATGGAGTAAGCCATATCCTGAGAGGGGTTGAAAGTTAATAGTTTTCGATAGGGATAGGAATGTATCGAATTCGTTTTGTACATGCTTTATTTCGCTGTGATTCTATATCTAGATAACTGTAGGCTTACTTTTTAACTAGCTACTCTAGCCCACCATTTACAACGCCATCTGTGCTGCCTCCGGCCCTGGAATCGGAAAAACTTTGCGCCTTGCCTTTCTAATATGCTTTAACTGCTTATTTTTAGCCTGATACTGATTTTTCGTGCGTGGCTAGAAAAGGAGTGCCAGAGATAGTATGCAGATTCTATGTGGCTTGCGTGAATTGATGATTATCTTTGGTTTCCTTTTTGTTTTTATCAGGAACGCAGCCCATTGCTAATTTCTCTTTTTTGAATATAATTATAATGTGTTTAGAACTCCAAGGTGCAGCTACCTGATGTTAGTAATAAACATGGTATCATGCATCCTCTCTTATGGCTGGGAAATCTCTGTCGGCTATTCGAGAATA
>Ga0316217_10005163_pt1 | contig 13678 bp, 11 predicted proteins | sample 1anoAmetaG_FD_203633 | JGI IMG/M metagenome (GOLD analysis project Ga0316217, IMG submission 203633) | Freshwater microbial communities from Trout Bog Lake, Wisconsin, USA - 1anoA | ecosystem: Environmental > Aquatic > Freshwater > Lake > Hypolimnion/Profundal zone | place: USA: Wisconsin...
CAGTCCTCTGCCGCTTTTCCACCGCACTGCTGGTGAACCTAAAGCGGCAGAGGACTGCCGCACTCCAAAACGCTGCCGCGCAACTCGTCCGCGCGTAGCGGCTAAAGTATGGTTTCAAATGCGCTAGCGGATTCGGAAAAGACAAAAAAACCATTAAAACGGTTATGGCTCACAAGGCCAATTCATCATACCGGGCTTAAGCCCGGTGCTAATGAAACCGCGTGAAACCGTTTTTTGCCATATTGAATAAACTTTCAGGGTATCCATGCCGTTCCTGTCATGGCCGGCGCGGACAACACTGCACAAACATGCGATGCATATACCGGCGAAATCTGTTAATGTTTGCAAGTGAGTTCCAACCGGCCATTTTCCAATGGACAAAAACCGGGCGGCGTGGTAGAAACTAGATCTCTAGGAAAGATATTTATATGATAACCAAGCTCAGTTCGCGGAGTTTGCTTTTTGCAACGGCATTTGCAGTTTTCTCCTTCAGCATGGCAGTTCGAGGAAATGAGGGGGGACCTTATAGTGGAATTTACGCAGACTTCGCCGATCTCACGGTCAATGGTGAAAGTCAAGCTTCTTATCAAGGAACACCAACAACGGGAGGTAATGGAAGTTCTTTTCCAGTCGCGCTCGGCAATGTAAGTTCGTTAATTCTCAATGGTGGTGAGGAGGATGTTTACAAGACTGGTTCCGGAAATATTTTAAACGCGACGCTATATTATCAAATTGGGTCTGGCAGTTGGAATGCAATAAATTTGCCTTGGACCCAGAACAATTATCAGGGGAACGGTAACAATCAACAGTGGGCGACTACGTCGGCAGGCGTTAATGTTTTGTCTGGCTTAACCCTCGGAACAGCTACTACTTTAAATTTTTATTGGACGGCTGAAGCTAATGATGGTGGCTCCAATTTTTACTGGGATGACGGTAGTCCTAGCAGCCCCTATACCATGACCTTAACGCCTGTCCCCGAACCCATCACGCTCGCGCTGCCCCTCTTCGGCGGGCTAGTGCTGACGGTTGGTGTGGCCCGGCGTTTCATTCCTCAACGGGCGGTTGCCGCCGTTTGACCAAGCCGGGATTTAAAACATTCTTCGCGCCGGCCGCGCCAGTTCCCTTGGCTCATATCTGATTCGGTAGGGCTGACCTGCGGGTCAGCCTGCCCGGCGGTGCAGCAGCGCCGCCCGACCAAGCCGGGGCCCTTTCGAACGGGTTCAAAAACACATGGAAAGTTGGGGCGCGCTCTGACACCATCCCTTCGCTATGGCTTCGGAATACAACAGCTTTGAGGCGGATAAAAAACGGTTTCGGCTTTGGACGGCGGGAATTATTTTGGTCCTGCTGGCGCTGGCGGCGGCGGCTTGGTTGAGCCGGCCGGCCTACCGGCATTTCAAGGAGCGGCGCAGCGCGGCGCAGGCGCAGGCGTTTCTGGCCAGCGGCAATTATCCCAATGCCGCGTTGAGCGCGCGCCAGGCGTTGATGCTCAATCCCACCAACGTGCCGGCCTGCCGCGTGATGGCCACGCTCGCCGACCGCTCGCACAATCCGGTGGTGCTGGATTTCCAGCGGCGCATTGTTCAAACCGAACCGACCCTTGAAAACAAACTGCAACTGGCTTCGGCGGGACTGCGTTATCAGAGTCATCCGTTTCCGCTGACGACGCAAATTCTGGATGAGCTGGCACCGGTCGCCACCAATCTGGCCAGCTATCACGTCGTCGCCGCGAGCCTGGCCTTGAGCCTGCGGCGATTGGATGCGGCGGAGAGTCATTTTGAAACGGCCATCCGGCTGGACCCGACCAACCAGCTTTATGAAATGAATCTCGCCATTGTCCGGCTGGGCGGCACCAACGTGGCGAAGGCGGTTTCGGCGCGGACCGTGCTGAAACAATTGCGGACGGATGCGAATCTCGGACTGGTGGCATTAAGGGCTTTGGTGGTGGACCGGCTGGCCCAGAAGGACGCGGCGGCGGCGGATGATTATTCCACCCAGTTGCTGGCCAGCGCGCGGGCGAACCTGGGCGACCAGTTGCAATCGCTGGGAATATTGCAGCAGCTGCAGCGCGCGGATTTCAAAGCCCGCCTGCAGGCGGTGCAGCAGCAGACCGCCACGAATGCGCCGGCGGTGACGCAAGTGGCCGAGTGGATGCAGGCGCATGATTTGCTGGCGGAGGAAATATTCTGGCTGACGAATCTGCCAGTGACCATTCAATCGCAACAGCCGGTGCGGGTGGCGCTGGCGGATGCGTATCTGCAAGGCGGCGACTGGCCGGCGCTGCGGGATTTTGCCGCCAAAGGCAACTGGGAGGAGATGGATTTTCTGCGGCTGGCGCTGCTGGCCCGCGCGTGGGCGCAGTTGGGCGTGCCGCAAGTGGCGGACAGCAACTGGGGTTCCGCCGTCAATGCAACGGACGGCCGCTTCGGGGCCATGACCACGTTGCTGGAATTGGCGGAACGCTGGCAGCTCCCGCGCGAACGGGAGGATTTGCTCCGGCGGATGGTGGAAATATTTCCCCGCGAACGCTGGGTGCAGCAACGGCTGGAGCAGTTGTATCTGGCCGACGGCAACACGGCGGAATTGAACCGGCTGTATGCGCGGCTGGCCGGGTTGTTTCCCGCCGACGCCGGTTACAAAAACAATCTGGCGTTCACCAGCCTGCTGTTGCAAACCAATCTGCCGCAAGCCGGCCAATGGGCGGCGGAAGTTTATGCGGCGAACACCAACGATGCAGTGATCACCGCCACTTACGCGTTCGCGCTGCATCTGCAAGGCCGGACGAAAGCCGGGCTGGCGGTGCTCCAAAATCTGGATGCCCGGCTGTTGCAACGGCCCGATGTGGCCCTTTATTACGGCGTCTTGCTGGCCGCAACCGGAGCCACGAATGAGGCCGCGCCGTTCCTGAAAATTGCCCGGTCCAGCCACCAGTGGCTGCCCGAGGAAAAACAATTATTGTTGGCGGCACCGGAGGAATTCTAATCGGCAATCCGCCTTGGATAAACCGTGTGGCCAGCCGGAAGGTTGCCATGTCTTCCCAACGGCAGCTTCCCCTTCCCCGGCGGCGCAGCATTGACAGCCAAGCGTGATTGGCAAACACTAACCAACCATTATGGCCGAACCTAAAGAGAATTTGCAGATGGAAAAAATCGTGTCGCTGTGCAAGCGGCGGGGCTTCATTTTTCAGTCGTCCGAAATTTACGGCGGCATCAACGGCTTCTGGGATTACGGCCCGCTCGGCGCCGAACTCAAGCGCAACGTCAAGGAACTGTGGTGGAACACCATGACCCGCCAGCGCGACGACGTCGCCGGCCTCGAAGCCACCATCATCATGTCGCCCGCCATTTGGAAGGCGTCCGGCCACGTGGACACGTTCAGCGATCCGATGTGCGATTGCAAAAAGTGCAAGAAACGTTTCCGCGCGGACCAGCTTTGCGAAGACCAAGGTCTCACGCTCGGCAAAGATGCCAACGGCAAATTTGTTTTCCCCGCCGGCACGAAATGCACGAACTGCGGCGCCACCGACCTCACCGAGCCGCGTCCGTTCAACCTGATGTTTAAAACCTACGTCGGCCCGGTCGAGAGCGAGGACAACGTCGCGTATCTCCGCCCGGAAACCGCGCAGGCGATTTTCGCGCAGTTCAAAAATGTTTTAGAAACGTCGCGCCAGAAGGTGCCGTTCGGCATCGGGCAGATCGGCAAGGCGTTCCGCAACGAGGTGACGCCGCGCAATTACACCTTCCGCTCGCGCGAATTCGAGCAGATGGAGCTGGAATTTTTCATCAAGCCCGACGAGGCGATTGAAGCTATCCACGGCAGCGTCGCCACCGTGCCGGCCACCGGTCATCCGGGCGAGCCGCAGCCGAACTGGGGCTGGCAGGCGTGGCATCAATACTGGGTCGAGGAGCGCGTGCGCTTTTATGAAGGCATTGGTTTGTCGCGCGACACGCTTGGTTTTCATCATCAGACACCGGAGGAACTTGCCCATTACGCCCGCGCCTGCACGGATATTTTGTTCAAGTTCCCGTTCAGCAAAAAGGACGAGCACGGCAACGTGAAGGGCGACGAGCTGGAAGGCATCGCCGCACGCAGTGATTTTGACTTGAGCCAGCACCAGCGCTTTTCCGGCAAGCCGATGGGCGTGTTTGACGACGAATTACGCCAGGCTTGGAGCAAGCTGCCGAAGGAAAAACAGGATGATTTGTGGAAACGCTATTACGACAACCGCAAAAATTATCTCACGAAATCCGCCAAGCCGGACGAGACGCCGGAGCAAATCCAGCAGCAGGCGACCGACGACGCGAACGGGCTGGCGAAGGGCCAATACATCCCGCACGTCATCGAGCCGAGCGCGGGCGTGGACCGCTTGATTCTCGCGCTTCTCGCCAACGCCTATTCCGAGGAAACCAAGACGGACGCCAAGGGCAAGAGCGAGACGATTTACCTGATGAAGTTTCATCCGCGCGTCGCGCCGATCAAAGTCGGCGTGCTGCCGCTGCTGAAAAACAAGCCGGAGTTGGTGGCCAAAGCCATCGCCGTGCGTGACCTGTTGCGACCGTGGATGAATGTTTATTACGACGACGGCGGCAGCATCGGCAAACGCTACGCGCGCCAGGACGAAGCGGGCACGCCGTTCTGCGTGACGATTGATTTCGACACGCTTGGCGAAAAACCGGAACTGCTCGACACGGTGACCATCCGTTACCGCGATGACGGCAAACAGGAGCGGCTGAAAATTGCCGACCTTCTGGATTTTTTGCTGGCTAAAATCCGTTGATGAGTGAAGCGCAAAAAAATCTGGCGTTAATGGTGGTTAATCCAAAGCCGAAGCGCGCGCCGACGCTGTATTTCATCGTGGGTCTCAAATTGGTGAAGGGCTCGCTGCTGCTGCTGGCGGCGGTGAGCATTTATTGGCTGGCGAACAAAAATCTGCCGGACATGTTTGATCAGTTCATCCGTTGGATCCACCTCGACCCGGAAGGCCGTTTTTTTGCCGACATTGGCGACCGGCTGGAAACCGTCACGCCCAGCAATGTGCACATGATCGCGTCGTGGATGTTTCTTTACGGTTTGTTTTTGATGGTCGGCGGGCTGGGCCTGGCGTTCCGCGCGCCGTGGGCGGTCTGGCTGGCGATCGGCGAATCGGCCTTTTTCATCCCGATTGAAATTTACGAGTTGATCCGCCGCCACACGCCCGAAGGCGAGGCGCGGGTGCATGCGATGTTTGCGCATCCCAAAATCGGCATTGCCGGGGTGCTGGCGATCAACATCCTAATCGTCTGGTATTTGTTTGAAAACCGGAACCGGCTGTTCCGCCATCACCCTCACCTTTGAATTATGAAAACCGCGCTCCCGTTTGAAGTTTCCGAATTTGAAAACCTGCTGCGCAAGCCCAATAGCGACCCGACAGGCTTCGCCGGCTTTTTCAACAGCGGCGAAGTCTGGGTGGCGCGCGTGCCGGCACGGCTCGATGTGATGGGCGGCATCGCCGATTATTCCGGCGCGAACGTCTGCGAAGCGGTGCTCGGCCACGGGATGCTGATGGCGTTGCAGGCGCGCACGGACCGCACGCTGCGCATCCGCTCCGCGCAGGTCGGCGGTCGCAGCCTGCCGGTCGAGACGCGCATTCCGCTGGATTATTTCTCGTCCGGTGACGCCGTGGGCAACTACGCGCAGGTTCGCGAACTCTGCCATGCGAATCCCATCGCCGCGTGGGCCGCTTATATCGGCGGCAGCATTTTCACCCTGCTGAAAGAGGAATCCGTCGCGCTGCCCTACGGTTTCAGCTTTCTGCTGTTGAGCGCGGTGCCGATGAACGTCGGCATCGGCAGTTCCGCCTCCGTGGAAATCGGCACGCTCTCCTGCCTCAACGCGTATTTGAATCTGCAGCTCGACGGCGCGCGCATCGCGCGGCTCGGCCAGATGGCGGAGAACCATGTCGTCGGCGCGCCCTGCGGCATCATGGACCAGATTGCCGTGACCAGCGGCCGCGAAGGCAAACTCACGCACATTCTCTGCCGGCCCGGCGCGATTGTCGGCGAGGTGGAGATTCCGCCGGGCACCGGCTTTGTGGGCATCAACTCGATGGTGCGCCACTCCGTCGCCGGCAACGCCTACGGCAACGTCCGCATCGGCGCGTTCATGGGCAAAAAAATCATCAACGAGCTGCGCGCCAAGACCGGCCGCGCGGCGCTGAATTATCTCACCGAGATTTCCAGCGAGGAATTCAAGGCCGAGTATCAGGCGCAGATTCCCGAAACCATTCTCGGCTCCGAATTTCTGGCGCAATACAAAACCCACGACGACCCGGTGACGACAGTGCAGCCGGACGCGACCTACCGCGTGGTCGGGCCGGCGCGGCATCCGATTGCCGAAAACGAGCGCGTGCTGAAATTCATCGAGAGCCTCAACGCCGCCAAGGCCGGCGATGAAAAAGCGCTCGTGACCGCCGGTGAACTCATGTATGGCGCGCACGAAAGCTACCGCGACAACTGCCGGCTCTCCGTGCCGGAAGTGAATTTTCTCGTCGAAGCCGTCCGCAAGCGCGGGCCGGAACACGGACTTTACGGCGCGAAAATCACCGGCGGCGGCACCGGCGGCACCGTGGCCGTGTTCGGCAAAATCGCCGCGCTCAAGGAGCACATTCCGCAGATTGCCATCGAATATTCGCGGCGCGTTGGCGAGACGCCCGACATTTTTGAAGGCACGTCGCCCGGCGCGATTGAGTTTGGCGCCAAGCGCTACGCCTTCGGCGCGAGCGGGTGGAAGCGGTTTGACGTGTGAATGAAATGAACATCCAACATCCAACATCCAACACGCAACATTCAATGGCTGGCGCGTGTGCGTCCGTTCTCTGGATGTTGGATTTTGGATGTTGGATTTTGGATATTTTCTTGTTTTCAAAATGATTTCCATTCGCAAAGCGGTCATTCCCATCGCCGGCCTCGGCACGCGGCATTTCCCTGCGTCGCACGCGGTGAAAAAAGAATTGTTCCCCGTCGTCGGCGCGGACGGCATCGCGCGGGCTTTGTTTCATTATCATTTGCTCGAACTCGACGCCGCCGGCATCGAGGAAATCTGCATCATCGTCCAACCCGGCGAGGATGAAATGGTGCGCGATTATTTGCGCGGCCCTGATGCCAGCTATTTGAAGCGGCTCGAAAAATATCCCGCGCTTTTGCGCGAAGCGGAGCAGATGAAAAAGTTTTCCGAGCGTGTTTCCTTCGCTGTGCAGCGCGAGCAGGAAGGCTACGGCCACGCCGTTTTCCAGACGAAGGATTTTGCGGACGGCGAAATGGTTTTGCTGGGTCTCGGCGATCATTTGTTTCGCGGCGCACCGGTTTCGCCTTACCGCGAACTCGCGGAGATGGCCACCATTTCAAATGGCAAAAGCGTTTCCGCCGTGAACCGCATTGCCGCAAATGAATTGAAAGGCTACGGCACCATCGCCGGCACACGCCGCGCGGAAAACCCGCGCCTGATTGACGTTTCGCTCATCATCGAAAAACCCGCCGTGGCCGTCGCGCAGGAAAAATTACACGTCAACGACCTGCCCGCCGGAACCTGGCTTGGCTGGTTCGGTATGCACCTGCTCGCGCCCAGCATTTACGAAATTCTTGGCGAAATGATCCGCGACAACGTGCGCGACCACGGCGAATTCCAGCTCACGCGTGCCCAGGAAATCCAACGTCAGCGCGAAGGTTATCTCGCGCTGGAGATGACCGGCGCGGAGCGTTTTGACTTCGGCGTGCCGGATGATTTTGTCCGCAGCGTGCAGGCCTTCCGCCATTCGCCATGATTTTATTACGATTATTTGCTTGCGGCCGCGGCGCGCTTGGCTTAAAAAACGGCATTGAAAGAATCAGAACGACGACAGCATTGATGCAAAACATCACCGTTAAGTCCCAACCAGTGAGGGTCGCTTGAGCCGCCCTTTTACCCCGCGCAATTCCTCCCCCGCCTCGTTCATCCGGGTCAACGGAAAAATCCGTGCCCGTGAAGTCCGCGTCATCGGGGTGGACAACAAGCAGGTCGGCATCATCCCGCTGAACGAAGCGCTGAACATGGCGCGCGTTCACGGCGTGGATCTCGTGGAGATTTCGCCCAACGCCGAGCCGCCCGTCTGCCGCCTCGTGGACTTCGGCAAGTTCCGCTACGAACTCGCCAAAAAGGAAAAAGATTCCAAGAAGCACCAGAACGCCTCGATCGTCAAGGAAGTGCAGTTGAGTCCGCGCATTGACCCGCACGATCTCGGCATCAAGGTGCAGCACGCCGTTAATTTTCTGTGCGAGGACATGAAGGTGAAGGTTGCGCTGAAATTCCGCGGCCGCGAAATGGCCCACACCGAAATTGGCTTCGAGGTCATTAACAATTTCATCGCCAAAATCGCACCCTTCGGCCATCCCGATTTCCAGCCCAAGCTCGTGGGCCGCGCCATCAACCTGATGATCAGCCCGCTCCCGCGCGCCAAACGCGCCAAGAACCCGCGCCACGAAGTCGAGGCGTTGCACGAGCCCGACACGGCTGACGAAGCCGACGAAGCCGAAGCCCCGCCGGCAAAGCCCCGCGAAAAAACACCCGCGCCGGAAAAATCGAAAATCTCCGTCGCCGAGACCCCGCAGACTGGCGGCCTGCAAAATCCGTTCGCCAATCTGGAAATCAAGTGACTGGTTGGCCGGCGGCGGCGTGAGGGGTTGCTGACTTTTTAGCCCACGCCGCCTTCGCATTCTTCGCGCGCCACTTTTTCGGTCGCCGCCCAGCCGCGCACCAGTTCGGGAAACCGGCAGTCCGCGCAGACCGCGTTCGAGTGCTCGCAAAAATCGCGGACAATCTGCATCAACCCCTGCTGCTGCGCCGCGCCTTTCAGCATCCGCGCGCGGCCCGTTCCGAGCAACCGCTGGCGCGCCAGTTTCAAAACGGAATTGTCCTCCGCCGCCGGCCACATGAAAAAACGCCGCTCGATTTCCGCCTGAAGTTTTTCATTGCCGCCTTCCTGCGCGCGAATCCACAACCATGGCAAGACGACGTTCACCGCCAGATCCGTCACGCGCGCCGCGCCGAGCAACGGCTGCGGTTTGACCAGCCGCGCCGATTTGAACGTCCAGTGCCAAGACCAGAATTCATCGCCCTCGACTTGGAAAATTTCGTGGAGCGACGCGAGCAATTTTTTATCCGGCCGTTCCGCCGCGCACCAGCCCTCAATTTTTGCAACCAGATTTCCCGCCGCCAGCCAGTGCGCCGCCAGCGCGAGCCGGCGCTGCGGATGATTCGCCGGGCGCAGGCCGTGGAACTTCCAAATTTCCCGCGGCAACAGGCAGCTTTCAAATTCATCGCGGTCGCGCCACCAGCAATCCCACGCCCGGCGCAGAAATGTGTCGGCGCTTTTTTGGGCGCGGGTCAGTTCGTTGGGCAAAAGGCCGCTGACGCCGAACAATCGCGCCTGGATTTCGAACGCCGAAACAGCGCCGCGAGTCCAGCGCGCTTTCGTTTCCGCGAGATTTTGCATCGGCCAAATGTTGTTTTTGTAGCCGAGCGCGCGGAACAGATTTTCCCACAACGCCTGCTCCCAGCCGGAATTTCTGGCGCGGGCCAGCATCGCGTTGGCTTTGTTTTGAAACCGCACTTTCGCGGCGGCGTGCAGAATTTCCGCGAGCTGCGGTTCGGACAGGTCGCGCAGCGGCGAGGAACATTTGCCGCGCAGGGCGGCCGGAAACCCGGATTCGTTTTCAAGCGCCGGCGCAAGTTCCGTCAGCGGTGCGTCCAGCGCATTTTTCAACGGCAAAATCACCGGCGAACTTTGGGCCGGGGACTTTGGACTTTGGACTTCTTCCCAAACAACGTGCAGAATGACGTTGTTGAAATTTGAATTTTGGTCGTGGCCGTGCGCGTGCCAGCCGGCGGGAACCAGGTCAATTTCCACGTCGCCAGCAACCGGTTTTTCATTTTCAAACTGCAACACCGCGCCACGAAAATCCGGGCCGCCCTCGGCGCTGGCAAAACCGGGATGCAGCACGCGGATCTTTTTCCCGTCCGCCGTTTTCAACTGGTCGCGCTGGAGGCGCTGGTGCAGCCAGACGGCTTGGAGCAGTTTTTCCGGCGGCACGGAGCCGCCGTCGTGAAACCCGTTGACGGCGCGGCAACGCTCGCGCCAGACGGCGTAAAAATTTTCCGCGCGCGAATTCACGCCCCAGTTTTTTGCGCGATTGAGCGGCAAAGTCAAGGCTGTTCACCTTGGGTTCCTGCTCGGCTTCGGCCTCGGCCTCGAATGTCCGAGGCGAGGCCGAGGCCAATTCAATTTTGAACGCAACTCCGGCGGTTTTTGCCTGTTTAATGTGGGAGCCGCCGAAGTTTTTGTTCGCCGCCGCCGGGATTTTCCGGCTACACTGGCACAGATTTTTTACGGTGCCCGAACCGATGATTCAAGTTTCCAACATGACGAAGCGCTATGCCGGCCGCACGGCGGTGGACGATATTTCGTTCACGGTCGCGCGCGGCGAGATCGTCGGCCTGCTCGGCCCGAACGGCGCGGGCAAAAGCACGACGATGCGCGTGCTGTCCGGCTTCATGCCCGCGACCAGCGGCACGGTGCGCGTGGCCGGGCTGGATGTGTTTCACGATTCGGACGCGGTGCGACGGCGCATCGGCTACATGCCGGAAAACAATCCGCTCTATCCCGAAATGCGCGTCCGCGAGTATTTGAAATACCGCGCACGGCTGAAAGGCCTGGGCTGGAAAAAATCCCGCGAACGCGTGACGACGGTGATGGAACAATGCGGCTTGACCGACGTGGGCCGCCGCGTCATCGGCCAGCTTTCCAAAGGCTACAAGCAGCGGGTCGGCCTCGCGGACGCGCTGGTGCACGAGCCGGAGCTGATCATTTTGGACGAGCCGACCATCGGCCTCGACCCGCACCAAATCCGCGCCGTCCGCGCGCTGATCAAAAGTCTCGCAGGCAAGCACACGGTCTTGATTTCGACGCATATTTTGCCGGAAGTGGAAATGATGTGCGGCCGCGTGCTGATCATGTTCGACGGGCGCGTGCTGGCGTCGGACACGCCGGAAAATTTGCAACAGCGGATGGCGGGCGGCAGCCAGGTGATCGCGGAAATCGCCGCGCCGGCGGAGGCGCTGCGCGCGGCGTGGGAAAATCTGCCGGCCGTGGAGCAGTTTGACGTGGCGCCGAGCGACGGGGAATTTTTCCGCTGCGCGCTGACGCCGCGCGACGGTCAGGATTTGCGGCCGGCGATTTTTGCGCTGGTGCGCGAAAACAACTGGACGCTGCGCGAGCTGACGCGCAGCCGGCATTCGCTGGAGGACATTTACGTGCAGGTGACCAAGCCCACCACGGAGGAGGCCGAATGAGCATTTTCTGGGCGTTGCTGCGACGCGAGCTGGCGTCGTTTTTCTTTTCCCTGACCGGCTACATCATCATTGCGGCGGTGACGCTGCTGACGGGCTTGAGCTTCGTGGTGCTGCTGCAAAATCTCGGCACCGACCCCTCGCCCATGCCGGTGACGGAAATGTTTTACCGCACTTATTTTTTCTGGCTGATCGTGCTGCTGATGTCTCCCGTGGTCACGATGCGGCTGTTCGCGCTGGAAAAATCTTCGGGCACTTTTGAAACCCTGATGACGACCGCCGTGGGTGACGTGCAGGTCGTGGCGGCGAAATTTTCGGCGGCCATCCTGTTTTATCTCGTGGCGTGGCTGCCGCTGCTGGCGTGCCTGTTCATCGTGCGGGATTTCACGCGCCAAAACGCGGCGCTGGACGCCAGCACCCTGGGCGGAATGTTCATAGGCATTTTCCTGACGGGCGGCTTGTTTGTGTCGCTGGGCTGTTTCGCGTCGTCACTGACGCGCAGCCAGATGGCGGCGGCGATGATCAGCTTCGTGCTGGGCGTGAGTCTGTTCGCGCTGGGCTTTCTGGCGGAGGCGGTGCCACTGGCGGGACACTGGCAGTCGCGGGTGATCGCGTATTTCGGGCTGTTCGAGCAGATGCACGATTTTGCGCGGGGCGTGGTGGACACGCGCACGGTGATTTTTTATGTGAGCGCGACGTTTTTCTTTTTGTTCCTGACGCTGCGCGTGGTGGAAAGCCGCCGGTGGAAATGAGCTGACATGAGTGACGACGCCCCATCCCGACCCAGTTTCTCGCCCGCGCGCCGGTGGCAGATCGGCTTCGACGTGGGGTTGCGCACGGTGCTGGTGCTGGCGGTCATCGTGATGCTGAACTACCTCGGCGCGAAATTTTACCACCGTTTTTATTTGAGTTCGCAGACGCGCATGGCTTTGTCGTCGCGCACGCTGACGGTGTTGCATTCGCTCACGAACCACGTGGCCGTGACGCTGTATTACGACCACGCCAAGGCGGATTTTTATCCGGATATCGTGGCGCTGCTGAATGAATACAGCGCAGCGAACAATAACATTTCCGTGCGCACGGTGGATTATGTCCGCGATCCCGGCGCAGCGGAAAAAATCAAGGAGCAATACAATCTGCCACCCTCGTCCGACAGCCCCAACGCGCCGCCGAGCAAGGACCTGATCATTTTCGACGGCGGCGGCCGCAACTACATCGTCATTCCCGGCGACGCGATTGTGCAATACACGCTGGAACAAGTTCCGCCGGAGAAGCCGGGGCAGAAGGAGCCGGAGTTCCGCAACAAGCCGGTTGCCTTCAATGGCGAGATCCTGTTCACCGCCAAACTGCTGGCGCTGGCCAACCCGCAGCCGCTCAAGGCATATTTCCTGCAAGGCGACGGCGAGTCGTCGCTGGCCGACAAAGACAATTACGGCTATTACAAATTCGGCCTGATGCTCCTGCAAAATTACATGACGTTGCAAAATCTGGATTTGACTGGCGGGGCGCCGGTGCCGATGGATTGCAACCTGCTCATCATCGCCGCGCCCACTACCACCTTGTCTGAAACAGAGCTGCAACAAATTGACAAATATCTTGCCGACGGCGGGCGGCTGTTTGTGTTTTTCAATTACGCCTCCGTCAACCGGCCGACCGGGCTGGAACCCATCCTCAAACGCTGGGGCGTCAATGTGCTACCGGATTTTGTCCAGGACCGAAACCATGACACCGACGATGTGGTCGTCCGAAAATTCAGTTCGCATCCCGTGGTCAATGCCCTCACGCAACTGGGCTTGCAGATGATCCGGCCGCGTTGTGTCGCCCGGGTGGATCTGCCCAACGCGCCAGCCAACGCGCCGCAAGTAGACGAGCTCGCGTTTTCCAGCGACAACTCCGTGCTGGTGGGCGATCCGGTCACCGCCCCGCGCAGCTATCCGCTGATGGTCGCGGTCGAGCAAAAACCGGTGGCCGGCGTGGCCAGTCCGCGTGGCATCACGCGCATGATTGTGGTGGGCGACTCGCTGTTTCTCTGCAACCAGGTCATCGAGGCCGGCGGCAACCGCGACTTTGTCAGCTACGCCGCCAACTGGCTACTCGACCGCCAGCAACTGCTCGGCGGCATCGGCCCGCGCCCTGTCACCGAATTCCGCCTGCTGCTCACCCAACAACAACAACGGCAGTTCCGCTGGCTGTTGCTCGGCGCGTTGCCCGGCGGCGTGCTGTTTCTGGGCTGGCTCGTCTGGCTCGTGCGCCGCAAATGAAATCCCAAACCACCATTTTCTGGTTCCTGCTGGCGGCGGCGCTGTTCGCCTTCATCTGG
>Ga0316217_10005164_pt1 | contig 13678 bp, 8 predicted proteins | sample 1anoAmetaG_FD_203633 | JGI IMG/M metagenome (GOLD analysis project Ga0316217, IMG submission 203633) | Freshwater microbial communities from Trout Bog Lake, Wisconsin, USA - 1anoA | ecosystem: Environmental > Aquatic > Freshwater > Lake > Hypolimnion/Profundal zone | place: USA: Wisconsin...
AAGACCGAACGTGTGGTTCGCTCAAACAGGCGCACGCCCAGGGTTGCCTCCAGCGCTTTGATCTGCACGCTCACCGCCGGCTGGGCCACGCGCAGCCGTTCGGCCGCGCGGCGGAAATTCAATTCCTCGGCCACGGCCACAAAACATCTTAAATGCCGCAATTCCATGACAACCACCGATTGATAACTTAAAACTATCAATTTGCAACCAAACTTGTATTGGGCAGACTCCGGATTTGCAGGCAGTATAAACAAACGTGCGGCCAAACCCGCGCGGCTCCGACACGCGATGCGCGGTTGGATCATGCGGTTGAGAAAAAAATTGATTTATGTGGATTGTCCGTCTAGCCCTGCACCGGCCCTACACTTTTGTGGTGGCCGCGCTGCTGCTGGTGCTGCTCACGCCGTTCATTCTGCTGCGCACGCCCACGGATATTTTCCCCAGCATCAACATTCCCGTCGTCAGCGTCATCTGGCAATACGCCGGCCTGGACGCGCAGGATGTCGAGCAACGCCTCGTTTATGCCCACGAACGCGCGTTGAGCATCACGGTCAACGACATTGAGCACACCGAATCCACCTCTTACAACGGACTCGGTGTCATCAAAGTTTTTTTGCAGCCCGGCGCGTCCGTGCCGGCGGCGATCGCGCAGATCACAGCGATCGCACAAACGGTGTTGCGCCAAATGCCACCCGGCCAGACGCCGCCGCTGATCGTCCAATACAACGCCTCGACTGTGCCGATTCTGCAATACTGCTTCAGCAGTCCGAAAATGTCCGAGCAGGAATTGTTCGACGTGACCGCGAACCAGGTGCGCATCGGGCTTTCCACCCAGCGCGGCGCGGTGGTGCCGTGGCCCTATGGCGGAAAAATGCGCGTCATTTCGGTGGACATCAACCTACCGGCGCTTAAGGCGAAAAATCTTGCGCCCTCGGACATCGTCAACGCCGTCAACGCGCAGAATCTGATTCTGCCCGGCGGCACCGCGAAAATCGGCTCGACGGAATACGACATCGGCGTGAATGGCAGCGTTGGGCCGATTGACGATTTGAACAATCTGCCGGTCAAGGTCGTGAACGGCGCGACCATCCGGCTGCGCGATGTGGCGCAAGTTCACGACGGCTACAATCCGCAGCAGAACGCCGTGCGGCTGGACGGCGTGCGCGGCGCGCTGCTCACGATGATGAAAAGCGGCGCGGCCTCCACGCTGGATGTCGTCGCGAACGCCAAGGCGGCGATGCCGCGCATCATGGCCGGTGTAACCTCGGATTTGCAGGTCAAGGAATTCGCCGACCAGTCGCTCTTCGTCCGCGCGGCGGTCAACGGCGTGTTACGCGAGGGCGTCACAGCGGCGGCGCTGACGGCGCTGATGATTCTGCTGTTTCTCGGATCGTGGCGGAGCACGCTGATCATCGCGCTGTCCATTCCGTTGTCCGTGTTGAGTTCGGTCGCCATTTTGAGCGCGCTCGGCGAAACCATCAACTTGATGACGCTCGGCGGTCTGGCGCTGGCGGTTGGCATTCTCGTGGACGACGCCACGGTCGCGATTGAAAACATCCACCGGCACATGGTCGCCGGCAAACCTTTGGATGATGCGATTCTCGACGGCGCGCAGGAAATCGCGCTGCCGGCATTTGTTTCGACGCTGTGCATCTGCATCGTGTTCGTGCCGATGTTTTTTCTGACCGGCGTGGCGCATTATCTGTTCGTGCCGCTGGCCGAGGCGGTGGTGTTCGCGATGCTGGCGAGCTACGTCATTTCGCGGACGCTGGTGCCGACGCTGGTGATGTGGTTTTACCGCAACGTCGAGTTGCACGGCGAACACGAGGATGACAGTCACGCGCCGGCGTTCGTGCGTCCGTTCATCCGTGTGCAACGCGCGTTTGAAAATGGCTTCGACCGTTTCCGTGAAAGCTACCGCGTATTGCTCGCGACGTGTCTGGCGCACCGCGCGCCGTTCGCCCTGATTTTTCTCGGCCTGTGCGTCGGCTCATGGCTGTTGGTCACGCAGCTCGGTGAAGATTTTTTTCCGAGCGTGGACGCTGGGCAATTCATGCTGCACGTCCGCGCCCGCACCGGCACGCGCATGGAGGAAACCATCCGGCTGGCGTCGCAACTGGACGCCGCGATCCGCCGCGAAATTCCCGCGGCGGAAATTCGCGGCATCATGGACAACATCGGCATCCCGAATTCGCCGCTCAATCTGACCTACAACACCAGCGGCGTGATCGGGCCAGGCGACGCGGACATTCTGGTGGCGCTGAATCACGGCCACGCGCCGACGGAAGATTACATCCGCAAATTGCGCCGGGTTTTGAACCGCGATTTTCCCGGCAACCTGTTTTATTTTCTGCCCGCCGACATCGTCAGCCAGACTTTGAATTTCGGTTTGCCCGCGCCGTTTGACATTCAAATCGTCGGCCGCGACCAGGTGAAAAACCGCGAGATCGCCGCGCGGCTCGTGGCGCAAATCCGCCGCGTGCCCGGCGCGGTGGACGTGCGCGTGCATCAGCCGGCGGACCTGCCGAAATTCAACGTCAAGGTGGACCGCGATAAAGCCGCCGAACTGGGCCTGACCGAACAAGCTGTCGCCAACTCGGTTTTGTTGAGCTTGAGTGGCAGCGGCCAGGTGTCGCCGTCGTATTGGATGGATCAAAAATTCGGCGTGCAATATCTCATCAACGCCCGCGTGCCCGAATACGCGATGGATTCGGTCGAAACGCTCAACTCCTCGCCGCTCAACGGCGGCACGGATGGCGCGGGCCGCGGCCAGATTCTCGCCAACGTCGCGACCATCTCGCGCACCATGCAGCCGCCGGTGTTCACGCATTACAATGTCGCGCCGGTGATTGATGTTTATGGCAACGTGGACGGCCGCGACCTCGGCGGCGTGCTGAAAGACATTCAACCACTGGTGAACCAGGCGAACAAAGACCTACCGCGCGGCAGCTTCATTGTGTTGCGCGGCCAGGCGGAAACGATGCACAACAGCTTCGTCGGCCTAGGCGTCGGCCTCGTCATGGCCATCGCGCTAATTTATCTTTTGCTCGTCGTGAATTTTCAAAGCTGGCTCGATCCGTTCATCATCATCACCGCGCTGCCTGGCGCGCTGTCCGGCGTGGTGTGGGCGCTGTTTTTGTCGCAAACGACTTTGAGCGTGCCGGCGCTGATGGGCGCGATCATGAGCCTCGGCGTAGCCACGGCGAACTCCGTGCTCGTCGTCAGCTTCGCGCGCGACAATTTGCGGCGCGGCATGAAACCCATCGCCGCCGCGCTGGACGCGGGCGTCAGCCGCATTCGGCCGGTGCTGATGACGGCGGCGGCGATGTTGATCGGCATGTTGCCGATGAGCCTCGGTCTCGGCGAAGGCGGCGAACAAAACGCACCGCTCGGCCGCGCGGTCATCGGCGGACTTTTTGTAGCGACGATTGCGACGCTGCTGTTCGTGCCGGTGGTTTTCAGTTTCATGCACCACAAAATCGCGGAACGCAAAGCGGCTGACGCTGCCGCCGCCGGTGCGCTGCCAAGTCCCAATGCCACGACTTAATTGAATTTCTATGAATCCAGTTGATCCAAAAATTTCCGCCAAAGCTGCCGGCGCCGCGCCCGCCACGCCGCCGCCCGTCCGCTTGATGCGCGTTCTCTTCGTCACGATCATCATCATTTTGATCGGGCTGGCCCTTGGTTTAATTCCGCGCTGGTTCTCGCGCCGCGCGCTGGCGCAGGAAACTCAGGCCCTGGCCGTGACCACGGTGGCAGTTGTCTCGCCATCGCCGGGCAAAAGCGATTTTGGCGTGCCGCTACCGGCGGAAGTGCAGGCGTATGTGGAAGCGCCGATTTATGCGCGCGCCAGCGGCTATTTGAAACGCTGGCTGGTGGACATCGGCGCGGCAGTTACCAACGGACAACTGCTGGCGGAAATTGAAACGCCGGAACTGGACCAGCAGCTCGCGCAGGCCAAAGCGGAGGTGGCGCAGAATCAAGCTGCGTTGAATCTCGCTAAAATCACTTCAACGCGCTGGACGGAATTGCTCAAAACCGCCAGCGTGAGCGAGCAGGAAACCGCCGAGAAGCAGTCCGACTTGGAATTAAAAAAAGCAAACCTCGCCGCCGCGCTCGCCAATCTGCACCGGCTGGATGAATTGAAAGTTTTTGCCAGCGTCACCGCGCCGTTTGAGGGCACCATCACCGGTCGCAAAACGGATGTTGGCCAGCTCATCACCGCCGGCAGCGGCAACGAACTTTTCCGGCTGGCCCAAGTCAATCCGCTGCGCGTTTATGTCCGCGTGCCGCAGACGATCGCGCACGCCATCACGCCGGGACAAACCGCTGAACTGGTTTTGGACCAATCCCCCGGGAAAAAAATCACGGCCAAAGTCGTGCGCACCGCCGGCGCGATTGAGCCGGGTTCGCGCACGCTGCTGACCGAGCTGCAGGTGGACAATGCGCGCGGCGACATTCTCGCCGGCAGCTACGCGCAGGTGCGCTTCACCGACAGCGTCGCCGCGACCACGCTCACGCTGCCGGCCAATACGCTGCTGTTTCGCAGCGAGGGCGTGTCCGTCGGAGTCGTCAAAGCCGACAACAAAGTCGAGGTGCGCATCGTGAAACTGGGCCGCGATTTCGGGCCGACACTGGAAATCCTTGAAGGCGTCAGCGCCAATGACCGCGTGATTATGAATCCGCCGGACTTGCTGGCGAATGGCTTGGTGGTGCGCGTGGCGGAACCGGCAAAGACCGTGGCGGAAAAATGAAAAAACAATTTTTCATTTTCGCGGCGGGCTTAAGCTGGTTCACCGGCTGCTCCGTCGGCCCTGATTATCACCGGCCGCCGGCCATCGCCTTGCAGCCGCTGCCCGCGGCATTTACTGAAACAGTTTCGCCGACAAATTTGCCGGAATGGAAAGTCGCGCAGCCGGCCGCCAGTTTGCCGCGCGGCGCGTGGTGGAAAGTTTTCGGCAGCGCAGAACTTGATCGCCTGGAATCCCTGGCCGCCACGAACAACCAAAGCTTGGCGGCCACGGCGGCGCAGGTTGAGCAGGCCCGCGCGCTGGTCAAAGTCGCGCGGGCGGATTTTTTTCCGCAACTTTCGGCCCAGCCCGGCTACGTCCGCCAGCGCACAAGCGAGAACGCGCCGCAAAACGGCAAGCCCGCCGGCACCGCCTACACTTACAATACTTTTCTGGCGCCCTTGGATGCAAATTGGGAGCTGGATTTGTGGGGTCGCGTGCGCCGGGAAAGCGAAAGCGCACAGGCGCATTTTGCGGCGGTGGCGGATGATTTCGCCTCCGCCAAACTTTCACTCCAGGCGGAAGTGGCCGGTGATTATTTCATGCTGCGCTCGCTGGAAGCCGAACATGCACTGGTAGCGGACACCATTACGACTTATCGCCGATCGTTGAAGCTCACGCAAAACCGGCGTCAAGGCGGCATCGCTTCCGACCTCGACGTGGCGCAGGCGGAAACGCAGTTGCGCGTGGCCGAGGCGGAATTGCCCGCGCTGGAGTTGCAGCGGGAAACTTTGTTGCACGCGCTCGCCACGCTCTGCGGCCAGCCGGCCACCGGTTTTCAGCTCGCGCCGGAAAATCTGGCGACCGACACGATTCCGGATTTGCCGGTGAATTTGCCGAGCGAACTGCTGGAGCGCCGGCCGGACATCGCCGCCGCCGAACGCCGCATGAGCGCCGCCAATGCCGACGTGGGCGTGGCCAAAAGCGCGTTTTATCCGCGCGTGTTTCTGACGGGCATGGCGGGCTATCAGTCCTTGAGTGCGAGCACATTTTTTGACTGGCCGAGCCATGTGTGGGCACTGGGTCCGTCCGTCAATTTGCCGCTGTTCACCGGCGGACGCACTCGCGCGCAACTGGCGGCGACACGGGCAGCCTATGATGGAACGGTGGCAAATTATCGCGCGACCGTGCTGACCGCGTTTCAGGAAGTGGAAGACGAGCTTTCCGCGCAACGCCTGCTGGCGGCGCAGTTCGGCGCGCAAAACGCCGCCCTCGCCGCCGCCCGGCACACGCTGGACATCGCCAACCATCGTTACCAAGGCGGTCTGGCCACTTATCTGGACGTGGCCACGGCGCAGAGCACCGCGTTGACAAACGAACGCACCGTTGTTCAGTTGGCCGGCCAGCGGCTCGTGGCGGAGGTGGCGCTGATCAAGGCGCTGGGCGGCGGCTGGCAGCCCTGAAATTTGAGCCGGTGGCGTTTTGCAAAATGTCAGGCACCTCAGCTTGATCCGAATCCACCAATTGATTTCTCCGATGCCCGCCGTGGCCGCCGTAAAATCTCGCCCAGGCAAAATTCGGCGTGGTGGCCCAGTTGAAATTTTTGATCGCAATTGCAGTCGAGTTACCTGACGCAAAGGTTGAACGATCGGCAACCGGAAGCGGCGCTGATAACTAATTTCCGCCCGGCCCGTTCGCGCCGAAGCGCCAACTGGCGGCGGCCATTGATCTGGCATCTGGCGTTTAGGCAATGCAACTGATATAATTGCCCGGACATTCATGCTGCGATTGGTCAAACAATTGGAACACCGTTCACGCCGCGTTGTCATAACGTTCGCGTTTCTGATTATTGCGGCCGTCGGCTGGGTTGATTATTTGACGGGCCACGAAATTTCCTTCTCCATTTTCTATCTGCTCGGCGTGGCGCTGGCGACCTGGTTTGTCGGACAGTGGTTTGGGGTTTTGGTTTCGGTGTTGAGCGTGGTGGTCTGGCTGGTGGGCGATTTTGCCAGCGGTGCGCGCTTTGCCAATCCATTGATTCCCGCCTGGAACGCGGTCATTCTGGTGACGTTTTATTTCGTCGTGGTCTGGCTACTGGCTATTTTGCATTCCCTTTACCGCAATTTGGAAGGCCAAGTGCGGCAGCGCACCCACGCGCTCACGGAGGAGATGGCCGAGCGCGAGCGGTTGGAGCGCGAACTCCTCGAAATCAGCGAACGGGAACAGCGCCGCATCGGTCAGGATTTGCACGACGGCTTGTGCCAGCATCTCACCGGCGCAACGCTGGCCGGCCAGGTGCTGGAAGGTAAATTGGCGGCGCGAAATCTCCCCGAGGCGGCCGACGCCAACAAAGTGGTCGAACTGGTGGAGGAAGGTATCAACCTTTCGCGCGGTCTGGCCAAAGGTTTGTATCCGGTGGAAATCGAAGCCGATGGCCTGATGCTGGCGCTGGAGGATTTTGCCGCCACCAGCAGCAAGCTGTTCAAAGTCGCCTGTCGTTTCGAGTGCGACCTGCCGGTGCTGATCCATGATCCGGCCACCGCCGGGCATCTTTATCGGATTGCCCAGGAGGCGGCCGGCAACGCCATCAAACACGGCAAGGCCAAAAATATTTTAATCCGCCTGGATGCCAGCGAAGAAAGCACCGTGCTGGCGATAAAAGACGACGGCACCGGCCTGCCCGAAGTGTTGCCCAGAAGCCGCGGCATGGGGCTGCGGATCATGGCGCATCGCGCCGCCATGATTGGCGGCCTCTTCCAGGCGCGGCGGGAAGCCGCCGGCGGCACGCTGGTCATTTGCGAACTGCGCGCCCTAACCCAACCTGAAAAACAACCCCGTGGACAAGCCGAAAGTTAAAATCTATCTCGTGGACGACCATCCACTCGTGCGCGAATGGCTGACCAATTTGATCCACCAGCAGCCCGACCTCGTCGTCTGCGGCGAATCCGAAGACGCGCCACAGGCGTTGGCGGAAATTTCCGCGACCAAGCCCGACGTGGCAATTGTGGACATTTCACTCAAGCACGGTTCGGGCATTGAACTGATCAAAAATCTCAAGGCGGCGGAGCCAGGCGTCGCCATCATCGTGCTCTCGATGCACGACGAGCGGCTTTATGCGGAACGCGCGCTGCGGGCTGGGGCGCGCGGTTACATCATGAAACGCGAAACCGCCAAAAAAGTCATCACCGCCATCCGGCAGGTGCTGGCGGGAAAAATTTACATGAGCGAAAGCCTGGCGGCGATTTTCGCGGAAAAATTTGTGGACGGACGGCTGCCGGCCAGCGGCTTGCTGGTGGAGCAATTAAGCGACCGCGAACTCGAAGTGTTTCAATTGCTGGGCAAGGGTTACGAGACGCGGGTGGTGGCCGAAATGATGAATGTCAGCATGAAAACCGTCCAGGCCCACTGCGCGCACATCAAGGAAAAACTCCAACTGACCAACGCTGCCGAGCTGTTGCGCGAGGCCGTCCGCTGGCAGGAAAATTATCCGATGAGCTGATCCGCTCCGGCCCTTGGACCGGGCGGAAACTCCGGGCTGGACGTTCAAAACTTTTTTGGCCATCGTCCGTCGGTGAAATTTTTGAGCATCATCGCGCCGGTGGGTCTGTCTGCGCTGTCCGCCAGTAAACTGGTCGCGGCGGAGGTGCTGGAGACGAATCTTCCCGTTGCCACGCCGATGGAAAAACCGGCGGCCACGGCGGCACCGAGCTGGAACTGGCACGTCCAAAACACCGACATTGTCCAGGGCTATCCCGGATTTTCCGCGAAGTATTCCGGCGCGAACAGCCTGCCCTCCGGCGGGGAAACGCGCGAAACCGTTTCGCTGGATTTGCTGGCCGGCGTCCGTTTGTGGCGTGGAGCGGATGCCCACATTGACGGCATGATGTGGCAGGGCTTTGGCGTGAACAACGCCCTGGGCGTGGACGGTTTTCCCAACGGCGAAGCCTTCCGGCTCGGCACGGCGGTTCCCAACGGCGCCATCACGCGCCTGTTCCTCCGCCAGACCATTGGCCTGGGCGGCGAACAGGAGAAAATTGAGGACGACCCGCTCACGCTGGCGGGCCAGCAGGATGTTTCACGACTGACCTTCACGCTCGGCCGGTTCAGCGCCAAGGATATTTTTGACAACAACGCCTACGCCAACGACCCGCGCACGCAGTTCATGAACTGGGCGCTGATGGCCAATGAAGCGTGGGATTATCCGGCGGATGCGATTGGCTACACCACCGGACTGGCCGTGGAATTGAACCAGCCCAAATGGACTTTGCGCTACGGCTTTTTCCAGATGCCGCGCGTCGCCAATTCCCTGACCGCTGAAGACCGGATTTTCAAATGGCCGTATGACGGTTCAGCGCAGGACGGTCCGCTGTTGGATGCCTGGGGCATGGTGACGGAATTGGAACGCCGTTTCAGCTTCAACGGCCATCCGGGCGCAGTGCGGCTGCTGGCCTATTTGAACCGCGCCAACATGGGCAGTTATCAGGATGCGGTGAACAGCCCGGTCCGGCCGGCCAACATCCTGGCCTCGGAGGAATTTCGCTACAAATACGGATTTGGACTCAACTTGGAACAGGAAATCGTCAAAAACGTCGGAGTGTTTTCGCGGCTCGGCTGGAGCGACGGACAAAATCAAGGCTGGGTGTTCAGTGACGTGGATTACACGGCAACCGCCGGCCTCAGCATCAAAGGCGCGGCCTGGCAACGGCCCGAGGACACGTTGGGACTGGCCGGCGTGATGAACGGAATTTCCAAAGTGCATCAGGAATTTCTGGCGGCCGGCGGCACCGGCATTCTGGCCGGCGACGGCAATCTGAATTACGGCTGGGAGCAAATCCTGGAAACCTACTACGATTTCAAAATCTGGAAGACGCTGCACAGCTCGCTCGATTACCAGTTCATCAGCAACCCGGCGTTCAACCAGGATCGCGGCCCGGTGTCGGTCTTCGGTGCCCGCGTCCATTGGGAATTTTGAAGCTTTCTTTTTTTGCCTCAACACGATGAGTCTGCCAGCATAGGGCAATGCCCTATGCGAGATTTAGCCCGCGCCTAATATGCGAAATCCTCCGCCTATGTTTCCATGAGGCGTGTTGATTCACACAATATTTCATCGCGCCCGGTTTGCCCGGTTACTACTCGCAGCGGGCTTCGGCCTTATTCAACCGTTGGGACTGGCGCAAAGTGACTTGGCGGCGATGAACCCCCTTTCGCTCACGGACGCAAAACGAATCGCCTTCGAATGCAACTGGGACTTGCTCGCGGCGAAAAGCGGCGTGGATGCGGCCACGGCGCAGTTGCTCGTGGCCAAGGAATTTCCCAATCCAACTTTTTCCTATTCCACCGCCAAAATCGGATCGCACGAAAACAGCACGCCGCCCGGCAACGGCCTTTGGAGCCGCAGCTACGACACCATTTTCGCCGTCAACCAGCTCATCGAAATCGGCGGCAAACGGCGGGACCGGAAAATCTCTGCGGAAGCCGGCATCACTAGCGCGCGCGCCCGGTTTTATGACGCCCGGCGCCTGCTGGAGCAAGGCGTGACCAAAGCTTACGTCGCGGCTTTGCTCGCGGAAGAAAACGCGCGTATTTTGACCGAGTCCGCCCGGCTGCTCCGCCATGAAACGGAAATTGCCCAGGCGCGCTTGCAAGCCGGCGACATTTCGGATTCCGACGAAAAACAAATTGAAAACAACGGCGATGTTTATGCGCTGCAAGCCAAGTCCGCCGAGGCTGCCGCCGTGCAGGCACGCATCGCTGTGGAAATTTTGCTCGGCGTTAAAAAACCAAAGGGAAACTGGACGCCGGAAGACTCGCTGCCGCGAATGGCCTTGGCCGCGCCGCAATCGAATGATTCCGAAACAAACACGCTCCGCCCGGACGTGCTCGCCGCGCAAGCCGATTGGAACCAGTCAAAATCCGATCTCAAATTGCAAAAAGCGATGCGGATTCCCGATCCGACGTTTTCGTTTCTGGTCGAGCACAATCCGCCCGGCGGCGGGCCACCGGAAGACACGGTCGGCATCGGTGTTTCGTTTCCGCTGCCGCTGTGGAATTTGAACGGCGGCGAAATCAAATCCGCGCAGGCGACGGTGGATAAAAACGCATTCGCCCTGGCCAAGGCCAAAGCGCAAGCCGCCGCCGACGTCGCGAATGCGCAGTCGGAATTTCAGGAAGCCTCGGAACGGCTGGCGCGCTATCAAAATCAGATTTTGCCGAAGTCGCAAAAAGTGCGTGAGTCGGTGGCGTTCGCTTATGAAAAAGGCGGCGCGACGCTGGTGGATTTGCTGGAAGCCGAACGCGCCGACAACGACGCCCGGCTGGCCACCGCGCAAGCCCTGTCCGACACCGCCAATGCCGTGACTGATTTTAATGCTGCGATCACCGTCATGGACCAACCCGCAGTGCGTCCCTGATCCCAATGTTAATGGTCATAGAATTTTGCAACAGGAACCCTGTGAATCCACTGACGGTATCCATATATGATCAAATCGGCCTGACCACGGTTTTCGTGGTGGCTACCGTGGTTCTTTTCTACGTTTTTTTAAGAATGGAGATTCCAACTAGGCCGCGTCCAAATCGCCCATACCTGCCATGAAAGTTTACCAAATTATCAATGGTCTGCTGCTCGCAGCACTGCTAGCGGGCTGCCGCCGTGAAGCCAGCCCGGACCAACCCTCAGCGCCCAAAGTCGCCGGGGCAACCGTTCAATTCGCCACCAACGCTTCGCAGCTTGCCTACCTCGCAATTGAACCGGCGCAGGAACGCGCGGCGGCGGCCATCGGTTTGTATGGCCGGCTCGCGTGGAATGATGATTTGACCGTGCGCATTTATTCGCCGGTGGCGGGCCGCGTTTTGAACAGTCCGGTCGAAGTGAATCAACCGGTGACGGCAGGTGACGCGCTGGCTTGGCTCGACTCGCCGGATTTTGGCCAGGCGCTGGCGGACGCGCGCACGGCGGTGGGCAATCTCGCAGCAGCGAACAAAGCGTTTGGTCGCGCCAGGGAATTATTGGCGCACGGTGCCGCCGCGCAAAAGGATGTTGAGTCGGCGGAAGCGGCATTCGTTGCCGCGCGAGCGGAACGGGATCGCGCCGTCGCGCGGCTGGCAAATTATGGCGGCACGTTAGAAAGCACAAATTCAGTTTATGCTTTGCGCGCACCATTGACCGGCATGCTGGTGGAAAAAAATATTACGCCGGGCCAGGAAATCCGCTCCGACCTGATGCTCGCGAACGCGCAGCAGTTCATCAACCCGCAGTTTGTGGTGACGGATCCGAAAAAATTGTGGTTGTTTCTGGATGCGGACGAATTGACGGTGACGCAATTGAGCCCGGGCCAGCCGGTGCGGATTCACACCAAGGCGTATCCCGATAAAACTTTCGACGGTCATTTGGAAATCATCGGCCACGAACTCGACCCGACCACGCGCACGATCAAAGCGCGCTGCCTTGTGGACAATGCCGCCGGTCTCCTGAGCGCGGAAATGTATGTGACCGTGGATGTCACCGCCACAGGGGCGGCGGGCGTGGAAATTTCCTCGAAGGCGATTTTTCTGAAGGACAACCAGCCGTATGTTTTTGTCGAAACCGCAACGGGAGAATTTCAGCGTCGCGCCGTGAAGCTCGGCGTGGAAAGCAACGGGCGCACGGCGATTGTGGAAGGCCTCGCCACCGGCGACCGCGTGGTCAGCGATGGTTGCCTGCTGCTTGAATCCATTCTTGAAGGAGACAACTCTTGATTCGCGCGCTGACAACTTACTCGCTGCGTCACCGCGCCATCGTGCTGGCGTTGCTCACGCTGTTCACGATTGCCAGCGTCATTTCGTTCCGCGAACTGCCGATCGAGGCTTATCCGGACGTCACGAATGTTTCGTTTCAAATCATCACGCTGTTTCCCGGTCACGCCGCCGAGGAAGTCGAGCGGCTCGTCACCATTCCGATTGAAAACGTGATGAACGGCATTCCGCACCGGACTTCAATCCGGTCGGTGTCTCTGTTCGGACTGTCGCAGGTGACGCTGGTTTTTGAAGACGGGACGGACAATAATTTTGTCCGCAACCAAGCCGCGCAACTGCTCGCGCAAGTAAATTTCCCCACAGGCGCGCAGGCCAGTCTTTCGCCGGACGCCACTCCGGTCGGCGAAATTTACCGCTACACGCTGGAAGCTCCGAAAGGTTTTCCGAAAGTCGAACTGAAGGCGATTGAAGACTGGGTGGTGGAGCGGCAATTCCGCACCGTGCCCGGCGTCGTGGATGTGAACGGTTTCGGCGGCCCGACAAAGCAATACCAAGTTTTGATTGATCCCGCCAAGCTGCGTTCCTACGGCATCACGTTGAGCCAGGTTTTCACCGCGCTCGCCAACGGAAACCAAAACGCCGGTGGCTCCTACATCGAACACGGCTCGGAACTCTACATCGTGCGCGGACTCGGCTTCATTCAAAATTTGGACGACATCCGCAACATCGCCGCCGACACGCGCAATGGCACGCCGATCCGCATCCGCGATCTCGGCACCGTGCAGATCGGCGAACAGCTCCGCCTCGGTCGCGTCGGCAAAATCACCGCCAGCACCGGCGATGAAGATGACGCCGTGGAAGGCATCGTGATTTTGCGGCGCGGCGAAAACGCGCTGGAAGTGCTCAAACGCGTGCGCGCCAAAGTTGCGGACATCAACGCGAATTATCTGCCCGCTGGCGTGAAGCTCGTGACGTATTACGACCGCACCGATTTGATCGAGCGCACGCTGCACACGGTGAAGCACAACATGATTTCCGGCATCAGCCTCGTGCTGCTGGTGTTGATTTTATTTTTGGGACTGGGCAATTTCCGCTCCGCGCTGGTCGTGGCGGCAGTGGTGCCATTGTCGCTACTCGGCGCATTTCTGCTGTTGGATCTGCGTGGCGTGCCGGCAAATCTGATTTCCATGGGCGCGATTGATTTCGGCATCATAATT
>Ga0316217_10005165_pt1 | contig 13672 bp, 17 predicted proteins | sample 1anoAmetaG_FD_203633 | JGI IMG/M metagenome (GOLD analysis project Ga0316217, IMG submission 203633) | Freshwater microbial communities from Trout Bog Lake, Wisconsin, USA - 1anoA | ecosystem: Environmental > Aquatic > Freshwater > Lake > Hypolimnion/Profundal zone | place: USA: Wisconsin...
CTGGCGGCGAACGAGACCGCGTCCATCATCAAGGACATGGTGATCTGCACATGCAGCCACGCCATCGACGGCGGAGAGTTGAGCGTGCCAGCCGTCGACCCGGCGTGCCCAGTGCATGGGGAGCCAAAGGAACCAGACATTAGAAACAATTAAACGACGAGCAGTAAACCAAAACAAAGGAATCCAATGATTAGACTTAACGAAAAAATCGAAGAAATAATAATACGGCACGGCGAAAACCTTGGACACCACGGCACAGAGCGGCTGCTCCTGTTCTCGCTGCTGTTGGAAGCCGTGCAGCGGCCACCCGCAGTGGCGATCAGAGACGACTACGACATGCCGCCGCCGTCTGAGTTGACAGGCGAGACGCCCACCGTATCCGAGCTGAATCGGAAGCTGGCGGACGCCGCTGAAGTGGCCAGAAACGCCATGGAAAGCGACTTGCAGAACCGGAACCAGATCGAGGCCGTGACCGCCGCGCTCGTGCCGCACGGGCTACAAGAGCCGACGTCCGAGCTGGACCCGCGCCCGTGGGCCGAGCGGGTGCAGTCCGTGGTGGACAACTTGGCAGCCAAGGCGAACCGCCCGGAAGACCGGCGGTACGACGAGCTGCTGCGCGCCATGGCCGACGAGGGCGTGGCGGTCGTGCAGAGCGACGTCGTGGCGATGCCAGACGGCACCATCCGGGCGGGCGGCGCGCAGACGTTCACGCTGAAGCTGGACGAGGACAGCAGCGTGTGGACGACGCTGGACGCCGTGCGCGAGACGGTGCGCGCAACCGCCGGGCAGGCGGCAGAAGTGGAGCGGCTAAAGAACCAACTCACTGAGAGCCAAGCGTGGTCTGCCGCACGCGACGCCCAAGTTGCGAGACTGGAAACCGCACTGGCTGAAGCGCAGAAGCCCGCCACCGGCTGGAGGTTTCCGAAGCGCGGCGACCGCGTCCGCTGCACGAAGCTGCCAGACATCGGCTGCGCCGTCCCGCTGCCGTGGCTGGTGGTCGGTGGCGAGTACGAGTGTATTGGGTCGTTCGGAGAATGCGCTGAAGCAAGAACACCATACGATCCTTTTTTGGAGGTCTTGGTCCCGAACACAACAGACCGCGAGTATGTGTCGCTGCCCGCCTCGTGCTTCGAGCCGGTGGCCGCGCCGGAGCTGCCGGGGCCGGACGACGACCGCCACCAGAACAGCGAGTGACCGACGCCGCTTCTGCCGCTGCGCACGCCCGGCACTCGCGCCAGTTGCTGCTCCGGGGTGCCCGCCGCCGGGACGCCCGGCTGCTGGTGCGGGCCGCCCGGCACGCGCTGGCCGCGTGGGCGCTGGAGCAGGCGACCCCCGAGCAACTGCGCGCCGTGGCCGCCGCGCACGGCAGCCGCGACCGCAACTGACCGCCGTAACTGCCGCTGGCACAGGCGGTTACGGCGGCCTGAAAATATATGAATAGCCAAACAATCGACATTCCGACGCTCCTGCCGTGGAGCGAGCCGAAAGAGGTCAACACGCGCCTCGGGCGCAAGCTGCTGCGCAAGGCTGCGCCGACCCCGGCGTTCAGCGCCGTGTGGAAGACCGGCAAAGACGCGCTCAAGGCGGCAGGCGTCTCGTGGAGCAAGGACGAACGCACGGGCAAGTGGCAGGTCTGCTGGTGGTCGCCGCTCGACGCCGCCAAAGTGCAGGCTGAGGAGAAGGCGGTCGAGGCCAGCCGGGCCGTGGCTGCTGACGTTGATTTACCCGTGCCGGACGGGCTGGCGTACCTGCCGTTCCAACGGGCAGGCATCGCGACCATGGCGTCGCGGAGCCGAAACCTGCTGGGTGACGAGATGGGCCTTGGCAAGACCGTCCAGTCAATCGCGCTCATCAGCCTCGACCCGACCGTCAAGAAGGTGTTGGTGATGTGCCCGTGCGGCCTCAAGGTCAACTGGAGTCGGGAGGTCGCCAAGTGGTCGACCAGACCGCTGCGCGTCGGAATCCAAGAGGCCGGCCAGCCGTGGATCGGCGAGGTCGCCGACGTGGTTGTGATGAACTACGACATCGCGCACCGGTACGAGGCTCAAATATCCTCCACGAAGTGGGACCTGTTCGTCGCCGACGAGGCGCACTATTTGAAGAATCCGCGTGCCAAGCGCACAGCGGTAGTGCTCGGGCGCAAGGAGCGCCGGGACAGGAAGACGGGCGACGTCGTGCCGGGCTACGCGGGCGTGCAGGCGCGCAAGGTGGTCCTCGCCACCGGGACGCCGCTCACCAACCGGCCGATGGAGTTGTTCCCGCTGCTCCACTACCTCGACCCAGTGCGGTGGCCGAACGGATTCAAGTTTGGGCTGCGCTACGCCGCCGGCCACCAGACCCGGTTCGGCTGGGACTTCACCGGCTCGTCAAACTTGGACGAGCTCCAGCGCGATCTGCGTGCCCACGTCATGGTGCGCCGGACGAAGAAGGAAGTTCTGCCCGACCTGCCGCCGAAGCGCCGCCAGATCATCGAGCTCTCGGCGGACGGTCTTGAGGACATGATCGCCGAGGAGAACGCTGCGGCCGAGCGGGCGGAAGCGAACATCGTTGAGATGCGCGCCCGGCTGGAAGTCGCGGCGCTCGCCGAAGACGAAGCTGCGTACGCCAGCATCGCGGCCAAACTGCACGCGGCGCAGCAGGTCGCGTTCGAGTCGATGTCCAAGGTCCGGCAGCAGACGGCCATGGCAAAGCTCCCGATGTGCATCGAGCACATCAGGTCGGTGATGGACCAGAACGGCAAGGTCGTTGTCTTCGCGCACCACCGGGAAGCCGTGGAGCAGTTGCAGGCGGCGTTCGCCGACGAGAACGCGGTCAAGCTCTACGGCGGGATGAGTGCCGCCGAGAAGGACGCGGCGATCCAGGCTTTCAACAACGACCCGGCGTGCCGGGTGTTCGTCGGAGCGCTGCTGGCGGCCGGCGTCGGGTTCAGCCTGAAGGCGTCGACCGAGATTTTCTGTGAACTCGACTGGGTTCCCGGAAACGTGACCCAGTGCGAGGACCGCTGCTACGGCGTCGGGCGCGGTATCGAAGGCGAGCCTCTGCTGGTGCAGCACCTCGTACTTGAGGGCTCGCTGGACGCCCGGATGGTCAAGTTCATCGTAAAGAAGCAGGACGTCATTGACCGGGCGCTCGATAAGGGCGTGCTCAAGCTGGACGCCGTGCAGCCGGTCTTGAGCGTGACCGTCGGGTCGGTGCTTGACGACACGCTACAAGCCGCCGCGCCGCGCCAGAACGGCACCGCCACGGCGGCGGAAGCGCCGACCGGCGTCAAAGTGGCGGAGGCTGTCCCGGCGGCCAGCGAAGAGCTGCGGGCGCACGTCCACGCCGGGCTGAAGGCGTTGGCCGGGTGCGACACAGACTTCGCCAGCGAGATCAACGGCGTCGGGTTTAATAAGTTCGACGGCGTGTTCGGCCACTGCCTCGCCGAGCGCGGTTTTTTGACAGACAAGATGGTCTGGGCTGGAGCCAAGCTGGTGAACAAGTACCGCAACCAGCTCGGCGAAGGCTACACTGATACACTCTTCCGGCTGACTGGCCGGCAACCAAAGGAAAACAATGACTGAATTAAAATGTCCGAACTGCGGGGCCGACTGCTCCGGCGGCGACCACAGCAGCGCCGCGTGCATCGCCCGGCTGGTGGCGCGGGCCACGGCGGCGGAAGCGGCACTGGAGGCCGTGTCCGCCTCCGTGCCAGCCATCGACGAGCAGGGATTCTTCGTCGTCCACTTCGACGGCGATGGAAACGAGATCGGCACCCAAGCAATCGACCCGGTGTCGGTTGTGCAGTCCATGCAGAGCATTGCGCAGGCCGCACTTCAAGAGACCGAAGCAACCCGGCAGCCTGTGCTTGCTGCGCCGCCAAATCTGAGGGCGTGGTCACAGGCCGAGGCCGACCGGCTGGTCCAGTACGTCCGGTACGGCTGCGAGGTTGGCCCGGCGGCGCACAAGGAATTCTGTGCGGTCAAGGAGGTCGCAGACGCGCTGGTTGCCGCACACGCGCACGCCGCAGCGCAGGACACCCGGCGGCTGGACTGGGTGCAGGCGAACGGGACTAGCCTTGTGTACGATAAAGGCCCGCGTTTCGATGATGGTCCATTGTGGTTCGCGGGAGAGCCGTTCTTTGTTCCTTCGACGGGATGCTACGACCGCCACTTCGACCGCGACGTGCGCCGAGCAATCGACGCCGCATGGGCTGCGGCTGCGCCAGTCACGACAGGAGGTGCCAAGTGAAGGCCGGCTGCCTTCTCAAACGCCCGAAGTGCGTGCCCGACGCCGACGCGTGCATGGCACTCGCACCGGAAGGGACGACTCCGCGCTGGCGGTGCAGCCTGCCCAGAGACCACGCCGGGCCGCACCTCGCGTGCATCCACGGCTCGACCAGCAAGTACCAGCACAACCTGTTCGCGTGGCCGGCCGGGAATCCGGTGCGGAAGCGGAGGCAACAGTGAAGACCGTCAAAGAGTTGCACGACGCCGACTACCAGTCGCTGCGGCTGCTGCACTGAGCCGGCCACCAAACTTGATCGAGAACGGAAGCGCATGAAAACTTTAAAAATTCAGTTGACCGCACGCGGAGGATCGGTTACGGTGGCGGTGTTGGTGAACAGAGCGTGAAAAGCCTGCGAACCATAGCGAGTTTGATTTAGATTGGTCATCGGACCATCGTGTGCGCCGCTTCCCGCTGGCGCGTTTTGGGTGGCTTGCCCAAGCTTTTCACCACGACCCGATGGCCAATTTTATTTTGAAAGGCAGAGGTATGAGTTTGATGTTTGATATAAAAGAATTCTTCGACAGACCGATTGCGTTCCAACGGCCATTCGTAAATCTCACGGACTCCATCACCGGCGCACTCCTTTTATCACAAGCATTATACTGGCAGAATCGGTGCAAAGCCGAAGATGGGTGGTGGCCAAAAACATTCGAGGAGTGGAATGAAGAAATAGGTTTTTCTCGGGCCGAATTGGATAACGCACGGAAGAAGTGCCAGCCTTACCTTCAGTCAAAATTAAGGGGATCACCATCAAAGTTGTACTTTAGGGTTGATTACGATCTTCTGCAAAAGGCTTTCTGCGTTGTTTCACCGGAGGAGCAGGCTTACGGCCACGGCCAAGAATTAGCCAATTCTTCCAGCTTGCAAGAAAGCTTGAACCAAGCTTCTTTGCAACCAAGGTTAAAGGAATCCAGCAACCTGCATAATATAGAGACTAAAGAAGAGAGAGAAGACGTTGCGCAAGCGCCTGCAATCGCAAAGCTGGTGGAGACGGAACAATCGAAGCCAGAGACGCCGCACGCGAAGCTCTACCGGCTCTGGTTCGTGGCGTACAAGGCGCGGTTCGGAGTGCGTTATGTTCCGGCGGGCGCACGCGACGGCAAGGCGGCGAAAGAGCTGCTGGCGAGTGGTTTGACGCCGGACGAAGTGGTGGCCACGGCGGCGCGGGCATGGAAGAACAAAAGCGGCTTCTGGTGTGGAAAGCTTGCGGCGATGCATCAACTCGCCATGCATTGGAACGAAATACAGCAGGAGCTTGCGGCGCCGACACCAGACGGCAGACACCCCGGTCACTGCCAACCAACCGCCCCGGCCATTGACTGGGCGGCGGAAGCAAGGAAAGCGGAGGGTGCAAAGTGAACAGCATCCAGCCGGATAACCAGTTCGAGGCGGCGTTGCGGAGGATGCAGGAGCAAGCCAAAAAACGGACGCCAGTGATCAATTTAAATCCAGTCAAAGAAGTGACGGTTTGTGGCTGGTGCGGAGGCGAGACGCAACAGCAGGGCAAGCCGTGTGCGAAGTGCGCTCCGGGCGTGGCGGCGAAGGAGCGGGCAATGCGCGAGAAGGCTTGGCTGGCAGCGGACCCGCCGTTTGAAGACACGGTGTTGGACCGGTTGCCATGCCAAGAGGCGGTTCAGAAGGTCATGGATCACCCGCTTAAAGACAGCGTTAAAGGTCTGCAACTCATGGGACCGACTGGGCAGGGCAAGTCGCGTGTGGCGTGGTACAGGCTCAAAAAAGAGGCGCTGGCCGGGCGCAGTGTGGCAGTTATGGACTCGGACGCCAGCCTTGTTTACGCCAGCAAGTTCAAAGGTGAAATGGATATACCTCACAAGTACTACGAGTCGCTGGCGAAGGCTGACGTGCTGCTACTCGACGACACATTTAAATGCAAATTTACCGACGGATTTGAAAATTTTGTGTTCACAGTGATAAACTACCGCACGGCCCGGAGTAAGCCGTGCATCATAACCTGCAACGACACGCTGGACTCGCTCCAGCCGCGCATGAGCGGAGACCGGGGCGAGCCGCTGGTGCGGCGGCTGCGAGAGTTCTGTGTGCCAGTGGTGTTTTGCGAAGGGGGCAAGTGATGAACCACTCGCGCCTAATGATCGCCATGCTCGCCGCTGCGGTGGTGGCTGGCGTGTTGCCGGGCCTTCCGCCGGAGCCGCTGCGGCCTGTGCGGCGGTGCCTGCGGCCCGGCTGCCCGAACGGCACCCGGCACAACGGCGGCTACTGCTCGGCTGCCTGCTGCGCCGCGCACCGGGCGGAGGGTAGTGGCTTGGCCGGCGGCGGGGAAACTGCTAGAATGGCGCGAACGAGATACGAACCATGAAATTCAACCGGATATGGGACATGCCGAACGCCGACACATTCAGTGTCCCGGCCATCGGAGGCTTCGTGAAGTCCTACCTAAAAGACTCGCGGGTGTCGGTTGACCCGTTCGGTTGGAACTCGTGCGGCATGGGCGACCGCCACGGCTTCGAGCAGATAGAGATTCTACTCGTGGCTCACGGCGGCGCGCACAACGACACGATCTGCCTCGCGGAACGGCGGCGACCGCAGCTACAGAAGGAGCTGATCTGACCACCGCCGCGCCAGACCTGCACCGCGCCCGCCGCCGCTCGGCTGCGCCGGACTCGCTGAAGCTGGACCGGCTGCCGCCGAACAGCATCGAGGCGGAGCAGGGCGTGCTCGGCTGCCAACTGGTCGACCCGCGCACCTGCGTCGCCGAAGCCGTGGCCACGCTCGGGCCGGACCTGCTGCCGGCATTCTACGATCTCAGGAACCAGACGGTGCAGGAGCACCTGTGCGCCATGGCCGACGCTGGCGAGGCCGTGGACCTCATCACTCTCCAGCAGCGGCTCAAGGACCACGGGCTGCTGGAGCAGGTCGGCGGCGTCGGCTACCTGAGCCAGTTGTACGACGCGGTGCCGAGCGCGGCGAACCTGAGCTACTACCTCGCCATCATCAAGGAGAAGTACCTGCTGCGCAAGGCGATCACGCTTTGCACGGAGAAGGTCGGCAACGCCTACGACTACGAAGGCGACGCCGACGCGTGGATGGACGAACTTGAGGCCGACGTGATGGGCCTGCGCCGCCGCGTCGGGAACTCCAAGTCCATCAAGGAGCTGGTGTCCGGCACGGTGGCGTACATGGAGCACCGATTCGCCAACCCCGGCAAGCTCGGCGGGATCAGCACTGGCTTCCCGGACCTCGACTACTACACGGACGGCCTGCTGCCGGGCGAGATGTGGGCCATCGCCGCGCCACCGTCGACGGGCAAGACGAGCTTCGCGCTGAACATGGTGGAGCACACGGCGGTCGACCAGAAGGTGCCGACGGGCGTGATCTCGATGGAGATGAGCGCGGAGGCGCTGTCCAACCGCATGGTGTTCACGCGGGCGCGGCTGTCCATGCTGGACGTGCGGGCCGGGCGGCTGAGTGCGGAGGACTTCGCAAAGAGTCTCCCGGCCGTGACGGCGCTGAGCACCGCACCGATCTACATCGAAGCGCCCTACAGTTGCACGCTACAGGAGTTCGGCGCGCTGGCCCGGCGGCTGGTGCAGCAGCACGGCGTCAAGTGGATCGTAGGCGACTACATCCAGCGCATGACGAACCCGGAAGAGAAGCGGCGCGGCAACCGCGAGCAGGAGCTGTCGAGCATCTCCAAGGGCATCAAGGTCGTGGCCACGCAGCTAGGCATCACCATCGTCATGGTGTCGGCGGTGAACAAGGAAGGCGGTCTGCGCGACAGCGGCAGCGTCGAGTACGACGTGGACGTCAACTGCGTGCTGTGCCGGGCGAAGGACGAGGACACGGAAGAGGACGCGGTGATGGACGGCGGCTCGGCGTGGCCGATGGTGCTGGACGTGAAGAAGGTGCGCAACGGCCCGACCGGGCCGGTCAACCTGACTTTCCTGAGAAACTACACGCGGTTCGAGTCGGCTGCCAAGGTGGCGGACGAGGACGTGCCGCACAACAACGAAAGGCGAGACTATGGAGACGACAGTTGAGTTCAGAGAGTTTGGTAAGATAGCCCGCTTGTCGCGGGAAGTGATTATCACCGAGAAGATCGACGGCACGAACGCGAGCGTGTACATCCCAGAGGACCGGTCGTGCGTGCTCGCCGGCAGCCGGACGAGGTGGATCACGCCGGACGACGACAACTACGGGTTCGCCCGGTGGGTCGCCGAGCACGCGGCGGAACTGGCGACGCTCGGCCCCGGTCACCACTTCGGCGAGTGGTGGGGGCAGGGTGTCCAGCGTGGGTACGGCCTGCGCGAGAAGCGGTGGAGCCTGTTCAACGTGCAGCGGTGGTGCCCGCACGGACTCACGCCGCAAGTGCTCCCGTCGCCGGACCCGCGAGTGGTCCGCTTACAGGACACGTTACCGCCGTGTTGTACGCTAGTACCGGTGCTGTGGCGCGGCGTGTTCGACACGGCGGCGGTGGAAGAGTGCCTATGGCAGCTTCGGGTCGGCGGCAGCGTGGCTGCGCCGGGATTCAAGCCAGCCGAGGGTGTAGTCGTTTGGCACACGGCGGCGAACGTTGGGTTTAAAAAGACGATACTAAAAGACGAGCAACCAAAATCTAAACAGTAAAACAAAGGCAAGACTATGAGCAAGATTGACGGATACATATTGAGTACGGACTACGACCGGCTGGCGAAGCTGGTGCGGAAACAGGACGTGGTGTGCGTGGTGGACTACACGGCGAACTTGACACCCAGAGACGTGGCGAAGGCGCGGTTCAGCTTCGGTAAGTTTGTCGTCGGATGCCGGGGCACTACATTCATCGAGGCTGGCACAGAGCAGGAGTTCGCGAAGCAGTGCGAGGCGCTGCGCGTCGAGTGGCTGGTGCCGGAGACGGAAAAATCCGATTCCGGCTCGGCGGAGAACAAGGAGTGGCTGGCACGAATTGCGAAGACGCTGCGCGACGGTGTGGTCGGCCAGTGCGACCATGTGGCACTGGCGATGATTTCCGTCACGCTGAAAAACGTGTACAATCTGGGCGCGTCGTGGCGGCCACAGCACCAGCCGTCGCCGGACACTTCCCGGATGAAAAAAGAAATCGTGGTGGCGGCGGAACGCGAGCGGTCTCTGCGGATTCGGCTGGATGGGATAAACGAACAAGTGAAGGAGCTCGTGGCTGCGGCCAGGCAGGCCAAGGAAGACCCGTTCACGAAGCGGATGAAGCACGGCGCGGTGTTGCAGAAGTGGTCGGCGCTGACCGGCAACTGGGTTGTCTTCGCCACGGAACCAGACGCGGTGAACTGGAACGAGTTCCACGCGGCGATACCGTACGGCATCCGCGTCGCGCTGCCGGGATCGCCGCACTGTTGCAGCCACTGCCACAGCGCCCCGCCAGAGAAGAGCCAAGAGTTCAACTGCCCGCCGGTCTGTGGCGTGTGCCACCGTTGCCATACGCCGCCGTGCGATCCGCTGCCGCAGCCTGCTCCTGCCGTCGCGCCGGAGGACGCACTGTGCGGGCCAAGGAAATGTGGAGAACCGGTGAAGCAATCTGACGCGGACGAGGCGGTGCGGCTGCGGTACCAAGTGGCCGTGCTGGACGGCGTCACGGCGCGGCAGGTCGACAACGATTGGGGACAGGTGTTCGTCGGCGACAACCACCATTCCTACTGGATCGGCAAGGGCGGCGAGTTCATCCGCAGTGAAGGCGTGCTGGAGTACTGCCTCGCGCACTGCGGCTGCTACGACTTGGTCCCGGACTACCCGAAGAACACCAGCGCGGTGTCTGCCGTCGTGGCGAAGCAGTCGCCGGGCGTGCGCGAGAAGTACGCGCTGGCGCTGTTCAAGGAAGTGTTCGGCTTCCAACCCGCGCACCAGTACGAGTTCTCACCGCACATGATGGCCGAGTTCGCGGAGGCACCTGCGGCGAAGCGGTGCCGGGCGCTCGTTGAGGTAGCGCTCGTCGCGGCAGTGGAGGGTTCCAAGTGAACAGCGCGGAATCACTCGCACTCGACGCGGCGGTCGCGGCGGCCATGGGTGTCAAGCCAGTCATGCAGGCGCGGGCACTGACAGCCGACGAGACTGGGATGGCGCTGTACGAGAGCGACTGCACGACGAAGCGGGACGTGCGCGACTTCTGCAAACGCCACTCGGACCTGTACCACTACAGGGAGGTCGCCGTGTACCCAGACTTCACCGGCCAATCGTCGAAAACGAATGCCATGCAGGACTGGCTGCTCGACCGCTGCGGGGTGCTCGTGTTGTCCAAGCACCCGAACGGCGTGTACATGGCGGCGGTAGATTCGAAGCTGCCGAACGCGCCCGGCCAACGCTCCGGCCTCGGTGAGACCATTGCGGAAGCGGTGGCGCTGCTGCTCGTGGCCATCGCGGCAACGAACGAAGCAGCAGAAACCGCTTGACCCGCAGCCGGAGACCCGCTAGGCTGGCCGCAGCGAGATACGAACAGGAACAACAAACATGATAGTCAAGACGTTCAAACCGCAGTTCGCGCCGTCGGTCAGTGCCGGGCGCAAGACACAGACGTGCCGGCCGTGGCCGACGCGCAAGGACGGCACGGTCGCCGAGCGGTCGCTGCCGAAGCCGTGGCGGCGGCTGAGCCTGCGCCAGTGGCAGGGCGCGGCGTACCGCTCGAAGCAGCGGCGGCTGCGCGACACGCTGGCGGTCCGGCTGCGCCCGGTGCTCGTCCACGACGGCGGGATTGTCCTCGCCGGGCGGACGCTGCCGGTTCACGAGCGCGAGGCGTTCGCACGGGCCGACGGCTTCGCCAGCTTCGCCGCGATGCGCGAGTGGTTCACCCGCGAGCACGGCGGCGGCTGCTGGAGCGGCTACTGCGTCGAGTGGCCACGGGAGCAGGTAGCGTGAGCGAAACCTTAAAAGCACCATTTCCCTACTTCGGCGGCAAAAGGAAAGCCGCTGACGAAATCTGGAAAAGGTTCGGGGTGGTGAAAAATTATGTGGAGCCATTTGCCGGGTCGCTGGCGGTGTTGCTGTCCAGACCTGACGCACCAACAACAGAAACGGTTAATGATAAAGATGGATTGGTATGCAATGCTTGGAGGGCTATAAAATACGATCCAAATGAAACAGCCGCATACTCAGATTTTCCGGTGCATGAAAATGAACTTCATGCCAGACATGCTTGGTTGATTGGAAAGCGGGATAACCTACAGGCAAAACTTGAAGGCGACCCAGAATTTTATGATACAAAAATTGCTGGATATTGGCTATACGGCATGGCCTGCTGGATCGGCTCCGGCTTTTGCTCCGGTCAAGGGCCATGGCAGGTTCAGGAGGTGGACGGCGTCCGGCAGCTTGTCCACGTCGGGGACCAAGGGCAGGGGGTGAAACGGAAGCTTGTCCACGTCGGGGACCAAGGGCAGGGGGTGAAACGGAAGCTTGTCCACGTCGGGGACCAAGGGCAGGGGGTGAATCAGCAGCTTGTCCACGTCGGGCCTTGGCCAAACAAAATTGAAACCGGGGCGGCCGCAAACAATGGAGACCGCACAGATTTGCTTTCCTATTTTCAGCAACTCGCCGGCCGCCTCCGCCGCGTCCGGGTTTGCTGCGGTGACTGGTCGCGGGTGTGCGGGCCATCCGTCACGTTCAAGCACGGGCTGACTGCTGTGTTTCTTGATCCGCCGTACGCGGACACCGCGAACCGGAACAGCAAACATCCACTGATGCGCATCGCGCTTTGCGGGTACGAAGGCGAGCACCAGATGCCGCCGGACTGGGATTGCTGGGCATGGAACGCCGGGGAAGGCTTTGGCGGGCAAAAGCTGGACGGCAAGACGGGCAACGGAAAACGCGAGCGCATTTGGTTCTCACCGGGTTGCGTGCGGCCGCTGCAAGATAATTTTAAGTTTTAACAACCAACCAAAAGGATAGACTATGGCGAGCTTCAACCGAACGATACTGATGGGCCACCTGACGAGAGACCCGGCGATCAAGTACACACCAAAAGGGACCGCCGTGGCGCGCATCACGCTCGGCATCAACCACACTTGGACGGACGGCGACGGCAACAAGAAGGAAGAGGTGTCCTTCGTCGACTGCGAGGCTTGGTCGCGCACCGCCGAAGTAATCGGCCAGTACCTGAAGAAGGGAAACCCGCTGCTGGTGGAAGGGCGGCTCAAGCAGGACTCGTGGGACGACAAGGCGACCGGCGAGAAGCGGAGCAAGCTCAAGGTGGTGGTCGAGTCGTTTACGTTCGTCGGTGCCAAGGACGGAGGCCAGCGCGGTGACGCGGCCCCGGCGCGGTCGCGGAAGCCCGCTGCCGCTGCGGACGCCCCGTGCGCCGGAGACGAGCCGCCGCCGCAGGACGATGATGTTCCGTTTTGATCTGGCAGCGAAAAACACTTGACCTGCCGCCGTGGCTGCGGCACAATGGCGGCGGGTAGCAGTGGCAACGAAACACGAAAAACAACGAAAGGCAAAAGATACTATGGCAGCAACAGCGTCAGCATTGAAACAGACGGCCACGGACTTCGTCCGGATGGTCGGAGACCGGATTCTGGTCCAGCCCATCGAAGAAGGGCGCGCCCCGGACTCGCTCATCGTCATCCCGGAGAGCGCGAAGGAGAAGTCCAACCGCGCCCGCATCGTCGCGCTCGGCAACGGGCGGCGCAGGCAGGACGGCTCGTACGACAACTACACGGCCACCGACGCGCAAGGCAGGCCGACCACCCCACTGTTCCGCGTCGGCGACGAAGTCCTGCTCACGAAGTACGGCGGCGCGGACCTGATAATCAACAATGAGACTTACCGGCACATCTGCGGCGAGGACATCATCTGTGTGCTCATCCCGCAAGGAGGCAAGTAACATGCCCGCCGCACGCATGATCAAGGCCCCGGCGGAAGTGTACGCCATGGCCACGGACGTCCTCTGCGAGGACGAGTGCTACCAGCCGCTTCTGGACGCGAAGGTCCGGATCGACTACCTGATGTGCTACGCGCCGACAGACGACGCGGGCGCGCCGACCGGCCCGGCCATCTCGCACGACGGGATGCCCGCGCTCGGGCTGGCGAAGAAGACGAAGCTGGAGGACCGGGCGCTCGGCGGCGGCGACTGCCGCGTGCTGCTCGACGCGGCGTGGTGGACGCACCCGGAGCGCACGGATCGCCAGCGGCGCGGGCTACTCGCGCACGAGCTTTACCACTTCGAGATCGTGATGGACGAACAGACAGGAATACTGCTCGACTCGTGCAAGCGTCCGAAGATCGACCTGCGCAAGCACGACTTGCAGTTCGGGTGGTTCAGGCACATCGCCAAGACGTACGGCGCGGACTCCGTCGAGTGCCAGCAGGCCGAGACAATGATGGAGGAGGAGTGCCAGACGTTCTGGCCGGAAATCCTAAACATCATAGACATGAAGGAGCCAGTGTGAGCGCGGAATCGAAAGTGGTGTCCAGA
>Ga0316217_10005166_pt1 | contig 13669 bp, 7 predicted proteins | sample 1anoAmetaG_FD_203633 | JGI IMG/M metagenome (GOLD analysis project Ga0316217, IMG submission 203633) | Freshwater microbial communities from Trout Bog Lake, Wisconsin, USA - 1anoA | ecosystem: Environmental > Aquatic > Freshwater > Lake > Hypolimnion/Profundal zone | place: USA: Wisconsin...
TCGGTCTCGGGCGAGAGGTCCTGGCCCTGGAGCCCCAAGGCGAAGATGGTGGCCAGGGCGATCCGGACGAGACGTTTCATGGGGGCTCCTCAGGGCCTGCGTCCGGTCGGGCGAAGGCTATATGAAATAATGTTGCTGAAAAAGCTCACCGGCCAAATACGTGCATGACAGGCCGAATGACCATCATTAAATAGTTGGAATTACTAGCTTTATAGATTAACCGATGATCATGGCCTGCCTTGCTCTGGTGATCTGCGATGTTGCGGGAGATCGAGCTAAGTGTTGATAAATTTGGGGTGGTTTTTTGATGTGTGGCACGATGTGGCTGGATAAATCGTCGGCTGCTGGGTCCACGTCCCATCCTCATCTGGAAGGTGGCCCCAGTATATGAGACGCTGCCATAGCATGCGTTTTGCTCAGTTGCTTGACGTACCAGGTAGGTTTTACTGGGGTTGGCTGATTGATCCATGCTGTAATGCCCTGGCTGTGCGGATTACGCTCGATTTGTTATCAAGTGAGATGCCCTGATGGCCCAATTTCTCCGCTCCGTGTCCCGAGGGGCCTGTGGAGCCCCAGTGTCTTTCCGATGCCACAACCTTCTTTCGGGTGGGGGAATCAAACCGCAGCACTCCATCTGGGGCTTTGATGTGCGGACCTGCCACCCCAGGGGACCCTTCAACGGGTTTCGCGGAGGACAGCAGGCTTGTTCTTGGCATTTAGCCTTGGGGGAGGGAGCGGCCCGGGCTACAAAACCATCGAGGTTTTCATCTGCCTCCGTGTCACATGGTCAACCCCCATCGGACAGCCTGCTTAGATCAAATTTCTGATCTACCAGCATGAGACTTAACCCTGGCGCGGGTTTTGCCCTAGTTTCTTGACGACCCCATCGGTTTTGCTGGGGTTCGCTACGTCGCCTACGCTGAAACGCACTGATCATGAGGGGGCCGCTGCTCCCGTTCAGGTGGGGTTGTATGGAACCCGCCAAGCTCCGCGCCGAACCGAAACTACCCCGCGCAGCCGGGGTACAGCAAAACGCCCGGCATAACACCGGGCGTTCGGTTCATCACGCTTTGGTCGGGTTTTTCAAGCGGCCCGCAACCTCTTCTTGGGCTTGGGGTCGTCCACGACCTTCAGGTAAGGGTAGAGCACCTCGCTGGCCTGGAGGCTCTGGCCACTCACCAGTTCCAGATCAGTCCAAATGCCGAGGGCGGAGCCCAGGATGCGATCAAAGGCGGCCCGGCCCTCCTTCCAGGTGCGGTCATGCTGGGTGCGCTCCCGAGTCTGTCCGTCGATCAGGCTCTGGGTCAGGCTGACCATGGCCTCCACCTGCTCCCGGAACTGGGGGCCGCCGAGATAGGCCTTCAGTTCCTGGACGCGGGTCTCGTCCATGTTGGCGGCCCGCTTGGCTCGCTCTACGGCAATCAACCCCTGGCGCAGGGCTGTGACAAGGGCCAGGGCCGTCGCGTGAGAGGCCACCCACACATCGTCGATCTGAGTAAGGTGCTCCACACCATTCGGAAGGGACCGGGTGACGATCACCACCACCTCGGCCCCAGCGGTGGCCCTGTCCTCCTTGGCCTTGGCGACCCAGCCGTTTTCCCAGGCCTGGGTCCACTTCGATTCGACCAGCACCTTGCGACCCCCGGCCCGGGTGATGACCAACGTAAAGTCGGCGGCCTTCTGCCCCTTGCGGGCCCGCTTCAGGGTGTCGCCATCGGGTTGAAAGGCATCCCGCAGGTCGCGCTCCAGCACATCCTCTGCGGCATCGCCGGTGACCTCGGAAGGACCACTTTCGGCCCTGTGGTGGAGGCTCTCGATTTCGTGGCGTAGGCGCTGAATCTGGGTCTCGAAACGCTGCCGTTCGACCGCGTGTTCCTGGGCCACTTCGCGCCCCAGTCGTTCGCGTTCACCTTCGATGGCCGCATCCACCTTCGCCTTCTGCTTCCGGGCCCCCTGGGCCAGGGCGCGCTCCTCGGCCTCGCGGATCGCCTGGACAAGCTTCTTGTCCAAGTCCTTTTCGCGCTTCAGGGACTGCCTCCGCAACTCATCCAGGAGCTTCTGGTGCTCCTGGATCTGGCACTGGGAGGCCTCCAACGCGGCGCTGCGCCCCTGCTCAAAGGCGGCCCGCTGATCGAACTGGCCGGCGGCTACCTTTGATTCGGCGGCGGCTAAGCTTGCCTTCAACTGCGCTTGCTCGGTCTGGGCCTTGTCCAGATGGGCCTGGATGGCCTTGATCTGGGTGGTCGCCTGGGAGCGGCCCTCCTGGAATTTCTGGGCGGCCTCGGCCCTTGCTTTCTCCAGTTCCTTCCGCAGTTCCTCAGCATCCCGGCTTCGAGTTGCCATTAGTTGGTTGATGCTCTCCGTGAAATTGTCTTTGTCCTCCCTGCGCTCCGCTTCGAGCCGAGCAAGCCTCTGGCCGTGTTCATGCTGAAGGTGCTCCTTCATCTCATGCAGGCGCGCCTCGGCCTCGGCTTTGAGTTTGGCCTCCTGACGCTGATGGCGCAGGGCGGTCTGCTGGGCCGTGGCAGTGCGGGCCGCAACAGCCTGTTCGACGGCCTCCGCAACGGGGATGGCGGCCCCGCACTCGGGGCACTGAAGGGTGGGGCCGGAAGAATTCGGGGTCACGAGGGCTTTCTTGGGCGTCATCGTCTTCATGGTGGATCTCCTTGGGGGTGGCGGCGCATCGGCGCGACGGTGTCTGCACCTCGCGAAGAGGCGCGTGGGGAAAAATCAACGGGCCAGATCAAAGGCCCCTGGGACACTGGATCGGATCTACGCGAAATCCAGGATTCCTGGTACGGGCATCAGCCCGCCCATACCAAAAAAGGTTTCGAAGTCGAAGAGGAATTCTTGTGCGATGGCCCGCATCCGCTCCTCAGCCTCCTTCTCGATGCTGACCTGCAACAGGCTTCGAGCCTGGAGCCCCAGCAGCGCATCGGTCATCGGATCATCCTCGCCATCCTCCCGCATGTTCTGGCGAACCTCTCCATACCAAGCAGGCAGGCCCGCTTCATCGTGGGTCTGGAACTGGGTATGTTCCTGGGCCCGGGCGTTGGGCGAATCTAGATGGCGCTGCTGCTGCGAGCGGGGAAAACCGACCTGGAGGAGCCCGAAACGGGGGGCCGCTGGGTGAAGCCAAAGGATCTTGCCATCCGAACCAAAGAGGGCCGCAGGCTGATGGCGAACCATGATGCGCCCATGGATCAGGCGGCGGTGAGACGCGGCCACGATGAAGATGCGTTCCCTGCTTTCCTGCAAATCCAGGAACTGATTTTCGGATTCCTGAAGGAAGCGCGTGCGCTGGGAAATGATCCGTTTGCCTTCACTCACTGGCATGGCCAGGAACAGAGTCTCGAAGGGGGGCCGGTGTGCGAAGGCCACTCGATCTTCGTTCGGAATGTTCAGCGGGCTGAAGCGGGTCAAGCCGAAGATGCAGCCGAGTTGGGGCTCGGGAAGAATGAGCTTCCGGCCACAGTCTTCGAGGATCACCGGCGAAGGGAAGTAATGAAGCTGGTGGCGGGGAAAACCTTCCTCCATACAGAGATGAAGGGTGGCCTCGAATACCTGGCAAAGCTGGGAAATCTTGAACGAGCCACGCAGGGCCTCGGGGACAGGATCCATGGGATCTCCAAAGAAGTCCCGGGCGTGATAGCCCGGGACAGGATGGGCAGGAAGGGGAAGCAGGAGCGGTGGGGTCTTCCACGATTCCGGATCGGGGAGGGTCTTCTTCTGGACACTTGGTTCATGGCTCAACTCCTTTGCAGCGTCGGCTGCAAACCTATTATCAACCATGGAAACAGCAGACCCAATTGGGCTTGCGCTTAGCGGAACTTGATTTTTGGGGCGCATCGACTGGCACGGTTTCACCATCCTGATCCCGCATCCACGACACCCCTCCTAGCCATTGCTTGCAGGCGTATCACCTCAAGGCCAGCCCATCGTCCAGGACAACTTCATGGCCACGATGCTTGGCGGGGCCTGCGTCGGGGCGGGCATGGGCATCGTCTTCAGCCAGGGCGGGAGCACGGGCGGTACTGACATCGTCGCCATGATCGTGAACAAATTCCGCAACATCACGCCAGGCAAGATGAGCCGCCGAACCTGGTCCTTCGCCTCTACCGCAGAGCCGCCCTGCTTCGCCCTGGTGCCGTCCTTCACCCGATGCACGGGCGGAACTCCGCGCATTCCTGGAGGCTCACCAGGGGGCTTCAATCATGCTTTGCCGAACGGTGGACGGAAGGCGGAACCAATACATCCCGACGGGAGCGCGATGCCCCCGCCGGGCTCTCTCGTCACCCCAATGATCAGAGAGGGAAACCCATTTGAACATGCATAGCTGTTTATTCCCTCGTGAGCCGCCGCCGAGGCTAAACCCGGCGGCAGTCCGAAGCGCCACACTGGCCAACCTGCAATTCCGGTCCAACAAGAGGCAGAGGCCCCCAGCGATGGGGGTTTTGTTGATATTGACAAATTCAACTTTACCATTTCCACATGCCTGTATTTGCCTATCTTGTCCTTTATGGTCTTCGTTGCCTTTTTGCGTGAAAGGAATTCTCATGAATGATCGCCGTCGCACTCGCCTTGATCAAATCGGACAGAAGGAACGGCGTCTTCGCCTGGAAGGCCGTCGCAGATACCCTGGCCTCTTCCGCTGGGTTTTGGTGAAATTACCAGTTCTAAGGTCCCGTATTTTCCCTGACCGATGATCGCGTTCTCTCTGCTCTTCAACCCGCGAAATCCAGAGCATCACCAGAGGGGGCCCGCGACGGTGGGACAATCCGCCCATGAGCTTCCCCCGTAAGCGAATGCAGAAGGCGACCACGATGCTCAAGACGGCAACCCCTCGGGAGCGAGATGGGGCAGACCTGGTCCTCCACGGGCTACGCCGGTTCTCCTGCGGGGGGGCCTTCTTCTTCAATTTTGCCGATGGGGAACTGAAGCGGGGGCCGGGCTATGGCGGGAAGGCTAACTTGCTGCGTCCCGTCCGGGGGCCAGTCTATGGGATCAATGCCTTCGTTGGCAACGGAGATGGAACCGTTTCTGACAGGGCTACAGGGCTGATGTGGTCCAGGGATGACAGCGGCTACGGCATGAGTTGGAAGGAGGCGTTGGCCTGGGTTCAGGCACAGAACGCTGCCAACTATCTTGGCCACAAGGACTGGAGACTACCCAATGCCAAGGAACTGCAGTCAGTGGTGGACTACGATAGGGCACCCGTCACGAAAGGCTGGGGCACCGTGGGGCCAGCCATCGATCCGATCTTCCACACGACGAGTTTCGAATTTGCCGCCGATTTGGTTACGGACTACCCCTATTTCTGGTCATCCAGCACCTACTACCCAGGTTCGGGTTTCGCGCACAGCGTCGCATTCGGTCGCGTGATGTCGGTCCCGCAGTCCGACGGAACCCAGATCGACACCCTCGGGGCCGGAGCCATGCTCTCGGGTCCGAAGTACGACAACGGCACTGATTGGTCAGGGGGCCTCGGACCTTCCCCAAGCGGGATGGTGCATCTCAGTAACTTCGTGCGCATGGTACGGGACGGAAAGTAGGCTCAGTCATGCCGCCGCCTCACCGATGCGTCAGGTTGACGTGAAAGCTTCCAAGCCTAAACTCGGCATGAGGATTCTGATGACGCGAGGATTGATTGGGCCCGTGGATGACATTCCCCAAAAAACCTTGGAAAATCATGGCTCTCCGATTTTGTCCCCGGTTGAAGTCGAAAGGCTCTTACTGGAAACCAGGGAACTTGTCGGGTCCAACGGGTGGGTCTTCGGGGAATCATCATCCATCGACGGAGGGTGTCAGAATCCCGCTGCCCCGAGATGTCGCCGACCTACCGCGGAGCTCGCACCTGACCAATTTCAAGCCGCGTTGGAGGATGCGTCCAAGCAAGTGAAGTGCCATGGGATAGTGTTCTCCAGGGGCCGGGACGCCAAAGGAAATAGATCCGACTGAACCTTGATGGACTCAGCAGGAAGAGCCGATGGAATACGTATTGGTGATGGCAGGGGGCATCCCGTGTCGCAGGACCTAAGACCAGAGGATTTAATCGTCACGTCCAAGGATGGCGCACGGAGTATCAACCATGACGTGTTGGTGTCATACGGGCTCTTCAACCTGCCCAAGCCTCTTATGCGCAGCGCCTTGATGGTCTACTACGACAACGCAGCGCGGCAAGGGCGTGAGGCCGCTGCCACCGTGAGGACCTTCATAACCCTAGCCAGCACCATCGCCCGCTTTCCGAAGAATGTCGCCATCAACTTCAGCCGAGGCGCTGCCTATCGCTGGAACATGAAGATGCTTGAGAAATATAGTCGATGAGATTGGCTGTGGGGAAGAGAGGGTCTTCGTCGAAGTCCTTGCAGAAAAGGGAAATGGTCAGCCATCGGATTAGTCGAAAATGCGCTGGAGTTCACTGGGAGTATTTGGGGAAGATGACCTGCTCTTCGTATTTGACACGGGCCATGAGTTCGACAACGAAAACCCCAACAGCCTCCACATACTCTGGGGTCAGTAAGGAGTCTGGGGAATTCCACCATGAGAAAAACTCAGTCACGTGGACCGCCATCAGGTGGTGATTCTCCAGGTGTTCGCGGGCCAGGCCTCTGTAGAGATCCGTATCCTCCAGGGCAAAGTGAGCCTTGACCTTCTCCTCAAGTGCCTTCAACCGGTCCCATTGGGGCACCGGGCCATCCAGGAGTTGAGAGGCCAGCATGTGGATGTCTAGGTGCTGGGCTGAGAGAAGGGCAATGAGGTCTTTCATCATGATCCTCACCCCAGCCCGATGCTTTCTAGGTGCTTCTGGAGTTCCCTCAGCCCGAAGGGCTTGGCCAGCAAGGTGACGCCGGGATAAGCCGAGGCTAGGGTCAGCGCTGTCTGGTCGACTCGTCCCGTGGCAAGCAGGACGGGCACCGCTGGGCGCAACACGCGCAGGCGCGGCAGCGTCCCGATTCCGCCCAGGCCCGGCATGTTCATGTCAAGGACGACGAGGTCGGGCTCAAACCCTGCTTCCAGCACCGTCAGGGCCTCCTCGCCGCTCTGGGCCGTGGTCACCGCTGTATGGCCCAGGACTCCCAGGATCGCCTGGACGGAACTCTGGATCAGGTCATCGTCGTCCACCAGCAGCACCTTCATGGATCCATGAGGGGCAAGCGTGGCCTCGGAAACCGCCGGGGCGGCGACCTGGGGTTCCTTCTCACAGGCGGGGAAGCGCAGCATCACACGGGTGCCCTTGTCCGGCTCACTCTCTATCGATATCTGGCCACGGTGCGCCTTTACGGTGCTGAAGACCATGGAGAGGCCCAGCCCCGTGCCCTTGCCGATTGCCTTGGTCGTGAAGAAGGGGTCCAGGGCCTTCTCCAGGATCTCTTTCGGCATCCCGGTCCCGGTATCTTCTACCACCACCTCGATCCAGTCGTTGTCGACATTGCGGGTGTGGAGAGTGAGGGTGCCGTTCTCCGGCATGGCATCCACGGCGTTGACGCAGAGGTTCATGAAGGCATGGCTCAAGGCGCTGGCATCACCAAGGATAGGCCGTAGGTCCGCTTCCAACTCTATCCGTAGGTGAACCTTCGCCAGGGTCGTTCGCTCCAGAAAGGCGACCTGCTCCTTGAGAATAGCGTTCATATCGAGTTCGCGTTCCTCGGCCGGGCTCTGGCGAGCGAAGCTCAGCAGACTCTTGACCATCTTGCCGCCCCGTTCGGTGGCCTTGCAGATGGTGTCGAGGGCCTGGTGGAGGGGGCTGCCAAAAGGCTGGCTGCCGATGTGGGCCGAGGCGAGGCCGAGAATGGCCCCCAGCACATTGTTCATGTCGTGGGCTACACCCCCGGCCAGGGTCCCGAGGCTTTCCATTTTCTGGGATTGTTGAAGCTGGGTTTGAAGGTTGGCCCTCTCGACTTCAGCCCGTTTGCGCTCGGTGACATTGGAGTGCATGAGCACATACCTGCTGGGCCGCCCATCCTCGCCCGTGATGGGGAAACCCACCATCCAGATCCAGATCGGGCAATCCGGAAACTCGGGATATAGGTCATGTGGGTTGTAGTAGAACTCAGGGAATTCAACCACCTGTCCCTCCTGCAATCTCTCTAATAGATCTCCTAGCTCCTGGCCAAGAAGCAGGGGGTCACGAAAGAGGGTGTAGTCAGGCGGAGGCACCGCCTGGAAAAGGCGAGTATGGGCCGGATTGACCGATAGGGTGAAGCCACCTCGATCCAGAACCTGGATGGACAGCGGGTTGCGATCGATGATGTCTCGCAACATCATCTTTTCTTGCCGAAGTTCCTCCTCGACCCGCTTGCGCTCGGTGATGTCCCGCCAGACACAGTGGTAGGTGCTTGTCCTCTGAGTCTGGATGAACTGCGCGGTTACATGGACATGGCGAAGCTCGCCTTGTTTGGTGCGTTGGAGGGTTTCGAAATCGTCATGGCCTTCTGTCAGGACCTTCTGGATATGCCTGGAAGTTTCCGCTCCGGTCTCCGCCGCCTCGATATCCGCCAGGGTCAGGCGACCGAACTCCTCTCTTGTGTAGCCCAGTTGTCGACAGGCTTGATCATTGAATTCAAGGGGGCGCGAGGTTTCGGGGTCCAGAACCACGATGCCATCGGGCCCATGCGTAAAGAAGGTGCGGTAACGCTCCTCCCTTTCCGTAAGAGCGGCCTGCACCCGGTATTTTTCGGTGACATCGCTGAACACCAGCACCACGCCTAGGATTTGCCCGGCCCCGTCGCGGATGGGTGCAGCACTGTCGGCGATCTGGTATTCCTGAGCATCCCGTGCCAGCAGCACCGTGTGATTGGCCAGACCGACGACCTCTCCGTGGGTGAGGACAGCTTGCACCGGATCCACCGAGGGCACCCGTGTCTGAGCATTGATAATGCGGAAGACTTCTGTCAGCGATCGGCCCAGGGCGTCGGCCAGTGACCAGCCGGTGAGTCGCTCAGCGGTGGGGTTCATGCGCGTGATCAAGCCTGCGGTATCGGTGGCGATCACCGCATCACCAATGGAATTGAGGGTGATGGCAAGGCCTTCTTTGCTCAACGCCAAGGCTTCCATGCTCATGGACAGTTCCCGCGTTCTCAAGGCGACCTGGTGCCGGAGGGATCGGTTCCAAAGCAGAATGGTGGTGACGACCGCCAGAAGGACCAGGATGAATACCCCCACGGCAATCCATAGCCTCCTGTCGGCGAAGATGCTGAAGTCATTCGCCGTGATCCATCGATCCCGGATCCTCTGGCGCTCAGCCTCCGTGATTGCCGCGAGTCCCTTCCCCAGGATCTGATGTAGCTTGGCTTCATTTTTGGGTGTGCCCATCGCAAGCTGCATGACCAGATCAGCCTCGCCTGCCACACGGAGATTCGTGATGCCCTTCTTCTGAATGAGATAGGAAACAGTGGCGAGATCAAAAACACCCGCATCCGAATGTCCGAAGGAGACATTGAGCAGTCCGGTGAGATCGTCAGAGACCAGATCAGGCACCAACCCCCGGGCCTTGTCGATCAGCCGTTCGGTGCTGGCAAAACCCCGAACGAGCGAAACCTTCAGCCCCCGGAGATCCTCCTCCCGCATCGGGCCAACCCTGTCTTTCCTCACAATGATGGCATTCGGCACGGAGATGAAGGGCTTGGTAAACGAGATGAATTCCGATCTCCAGGGTGTTTCCATGACGGCATTGACGACTTGGACTTCACCGCTGCGAACTTTTTCGAAAATTCCATCTAAGTTCGAGAAATTCCTTCGCTGAAACCGAACGCCGAGCTTGGATTCGAGCAGGACCAGATGGTCATGGGCTAGACCCGTAGGCTGGCCCTGTGCGTCAAGAAAGACCAAAGGGGCAGAGTTTGTCTCGACGCCGACAACGATCCTCCCCTGGTTTTCCGTGAGCCAGCGGCGCTCTTCGGGGCTCAGGATGTCCTTGGATGTGCTCTTTCCGCAACCGATGAGTGAAATTGCCAATAGCAGCAGACCGGCCAGAGTCGAAAAGATGATCGACCCGGACCAAAAGTTTTTTCCCTGCTCCTTGGTCATCAAGGCATCACCGCCCCTCATGTAGCTTTCGACCACGTGCAGCTTGGGCCTGATTTTGACCTTGATGTGGCTTTTTGACAGGAGTTTGGTTCCTGGGAAGGGTTGTAAGGACCAAAGGCACCTGAATCCGAGTGCCCCAAGTGTTCCCTCCAATTGCCGATGGCACGCAGGGAAATCCATTGAAGTGTTGATATTGTTCAGTACATCATCCCGGCTGGGGCTGGGGCTGGGGCTGGGGCTGGGGCCAACATTACCACCCGGAACCCCGGTTATTTCCCGGCGACCTCACTGATTAAAGCGCATTCTGTAGCCATCCCCGGGGCGCGCCATGATCCGAAAAAAAGTTGCTGAACCCAAACGCACGTCCAAGCTCGAAACCCCTCCCGACAAGCCAATCGTATCTCCCCCCCCCCCCGCACTTACAGGGGAAGCCGAAGTGGGTGAAACGGATGAACTCCCGGAGCAACCCTCAAGCAGCCCCTTCCCCATCGTGGGCATTGGTGCGTCGGCGGGTGGGCTAGGGGCCTTCGAGGCCTTCTTTGCGGGTATGCCCGCCGAGGTCGATCCGGGCATGGCCTTCGTGCTGGTGCAGCATCTGGCCCCGGACCATGAGAGCATCCTCGCCGACTTGATTCGCCGCTACACCCGCATGTCGGTCTTCGAGGTTGTTGATGGCATGGTGGTTCGGCCCAACTGCGCCTACATCATCCCACCGGGTCGGGACATGGCCTTTTTGAATGGCACCCTGCAATTGCTGGAACCGCTCAAGCCTCGCGGTCAGCGCCTGCCCATCGATTTCTTCTTCCGCTCCCTGGCCCAGGACCAGCACCACCGTGCCATCGGCGTTGTGCTGTCGGGTACCGGCTCGGATGGCACCGCAGGCGTGCGGGCCATCAAGGGCGAGGGCGGCATGGTGATGGCCCAGACCCCCGAATCCACGGAATTCGACGGCATGCCGCGCAGCGCCCTGGCCACCGGGCTGGTGGATTTTGAACTGCCCCCCGCCGAGATGGCCCGGCAACTCATGGCCTATACAGCCCATGCCTTCGGCAAGTCCCTCTCTCGACCCCCGGCCATCCCAATGCCCAAGCAAGAAAACGCAGTGAAGAAAATCTTCGTCCTCCTGCGTTCCCAGACGGGGCACGATTTCTCCCAGTACAAGCCCAGCACCATCCATCGTCGCATCGAGCGCCGCATGGCGGTGCATCAGATCGATTCGCTGGAGGGCTACGTCAAGTTCATGCAGAGAACGCCTGCTGAGGTGGAGGCGCTCTTCCGGGATCTGCTGATCGGTGTCACGAATTTTTTCCGCGATACCGAGGCATTCCAGGTCTTGGAAGAACAGGTCATCCCCAAACTCTTTGTCGAAAAGCCCGCAGGCTCGGTGATCCGGGTCTGGTGCCCAGGCTGCTCCACCGGGGAGGAAGCTTACTCCATTGCCATCCTGTTACAGGAGCGCATGGAGGCGCTGAAACAGAGCAACACCCTGCAAGTCTTCGCCACCGACATCGATAGCCGGGCAGTCGCCACGGCCCGTGCGGGCCTCTATTCAGCCAGCATCGCCGTGGATCTCTCCAGGGAACGCTTGGCGCGCTACTTCGTGGCTGAACCCGATGGCAGCACTTACCGCATTCACAAAAACATCCGCGATCTAATCGTCTTTTCCGAACAGAACGTGATCAAGGACCCACCCTTTTCCAAGCTCGATCTGATCAGTTGCCGCAATCTCCTGATCTACATGGGGCAGGACTTGCAGAAGAAACTCATTCCGCTGTTCCACTACGCGCTGAACCCCGGCGGCATGCTCTTCCTGGGCACCTCCGAAACGGTGGGTGATTTCAATGATCTCTTTACCGTGATCGACCGCAAAGCGAAGCTGTACCAGCGCAAAGAGGATTTTCGCGGCGGGCAGCGAGCGGCTCTTGGCCATTTTCTCCCGCCCATGACGGCAATCCTCGCGGCGCTTCCGGGGGTGCACCCGCAGGCTGCCGCCAGGATGGCCGTCCCCGTGAAACTGCCCCTGCGGGAATTGACCGAACAGACGCTCCTCCAGAAGGTCACCCCGACGGGGGCGCTGGTCAACGGCAAGGGCGATATCCTCTACATGCATGGCCGCACCGGAATGTACCTGGAACTGGGTGCCGGGGAGGGCGCCTTCCCCAATATCCTAAAAATGGCCCGCGAGGGCTTGCGCCATGAACTGGCCACGGCCCTCCACAAAGCCAAAGAGGCCAAAGAGGCCAAAGAGGCCATAAACTATCCGGGGCTGCGGGTCAAAACCAACGGTCACTTCACCAGAGTCAATCTGAGTATCCACCAGGTTGCGACGGGCCTTATCGCGACGGTTGAGGCACCGCTCTATCTGGTGGTCCTGGAGGAAGGGCCGCCGCTGGAGGAGGTAAGCCCAGATCCGTCCTCCGAAAATACCGATCCATCCCTAGACATCGATGGGCGCCTCACGGCGCTCAAGGAGGAATTGCGAGCCAAGGAGGAATACCTCCAGACGGCCAACGAGGAATTGGAGACATCTAACGAGGAACTCAAATCCTCCAACGAGGAAATGCAGTCAGTAAATGAGGAACTGCAATCCACGAACGAGGAACTGGAAACCTCCAAGGAGGAATTACAGTCGGTCTGCGAGGAACTGGCCACGGTCAATGGTGAACTGCAAACCAAGGTGGTGGATCTCTCGCGGGCCAATAACGATATGAACAACCTGCTGGCGGGCACGGGCATTGGCACGGTGTTTGTGGATATGCATCTGCGCATCCTGCGCTTCACCCCCACCGTTAGCGCGATCATCAACCTGATCCTGAGCGATGTGGGGCGCCCCGTGGGCCACATCGTCTCCAACCTGGTGGGCTACGACCGCTTGGTGGCCGACGTGCAAGCGGTGCTGGACACGCTGATCCCCAAGGAAGTGGAGGTGCAGACCACGAAGGGCGAATGGTACACGATGCGCACCCAGCCCTACCGCACGCTCGAAAACATGATCGAGGGCGCGGTGATCACTTTCGTGGATATCACGGAGATGAAGAAGATTCAGGAGGCGCTGCGAGAGCGTGAGCGGATGCTACAGGATTCTCAGGCCGTAGCGCATATTGGCGCTTACATGACCAATCTGACGGCAGCGGAATTCGACACGAATACTTGGCAGGCATCCTCCGAGATCTATAAAATATTCGGAATCGATACGGCGTATCCCCATACCTTGGCAGGTTGGGTCGGGTTTATTCATCCCGATTCAAGGGAAGAGCTTTTCGCTTATCACAAACGGGTTGTCGAGGAACGGAAACGGTTCGACCATCAATATAAAATCATCCGCATCAACGATGGAGCGGAACGCTGGGTTCAAGGCACGGGCGAACTCGAATATGACGAGCATTCGAACCCGGTCCGCATGCTGGGCACAATCCAGGACATCACCGAGCGGAAGTTGGTGGAAGAATCACTGCTCAAAGCCAATGAGCAATGCCGCTTGGCCGTGGTCGTGCGCGACTCGCACGATGCCATCACTGTGCAGGATTTGGAGGGTCGCACTCTGGCGTGGAACCCGGGGGCGGTGAGGTTGTACGGCTGGAGCGAAGCCGAGGCTTTGGAGATAAATGTCTGCGACCGAATTCCCGAGGGTCTGCGAGCGGGT
>Ga0316217_10005167_pt1 | contig 13669 bp, 11 predicted proteins | sample 1anoAmetaG_FD_203633 | JGI IMG/M metagenome (GOLD analysis project Ga0316217, IMG submission 203633) | Freshwater microbial communities from Trout Bog Lake, Wisconsin, USA - 1anoA | ecosystem: Environmental > Aquatic > Freshwater > Lake > Hypolimnion/Profundal zone | place: USA: Wisconsin...
AAGCCGCCGACTAGAGCCTTCCCAATGACAGAAAGCAGGCCGCGTCCATCCGGGCGCGGCCTGCGTGTTTTAGTGGTCGGTTCTTCTCCTTGGAAGACCTCTACTTCGCCGCTTCCTTCTTGGCCTTGTTCTCCAGGAACTGCTTGGCGGCATGGACCACGTGGTCGCGGGCGTAGGCCGCGTCGTGCCAGCCCTTCACCTCCACCCGCTTGCCCTCCAGATCCTTGTAAATCGAGAAGAAGTGGGTGATCTCCTTCAGCATATGCGGGTAGACATCGGTGTAGTTCCACACATTGTCGTAGCGCGGGTTGTTCTTGCCCACCGCCAGCACCTTTTCGTCCAGCACGCCCTGGTCCAGCATCTCCAGCAGGCCGATGGGACGCACCTCCTGCACGCACCCTGGGAAGCTCGGCCCCGGCACCAGCACCAGCACGTCCAGCGGGTCGCCGTCGTCGCTCAGCGTGGAGGGGATGAAGCCGTAGTCCCCAGGGTAATGAACCGGGGAGTGCAGATTGCGGTCCAGCTTGAAGACGTGCAGTTCCTTGTCGTATTCGAATTTTTGGGTTCCGTCCAGGGGAATCTCGATGACCACCCGAAAGACCTCGGGGGAACGATCGCCAATGGGCAATTCCAGATAGTTCACCATCTTGTTTGCTTCTCCTCGGGTGGGGGGCTTGGTCCGGGCGGGGAATCGCGCCGGAAAGGGGATCGGGGAACGCGCGCCTGCCACCGGAACTACTATAATCCTTGATAATGAAGGCCCATGTCTACGTCACGCTGAAAACTTCGGTCCTCGATCCGCAGGGCCAGACCATCCAGAACGCCCTGCGCAAGATCGGCCACGCGGATGTCACCGCCGTGCGCCAGGGCAAGTACTTCGCCCTCACGCTGGCCGACGGCCTCTCTGCCGACGCCGCCAAGGCCCTGGTCGAGCGCATCGCCAAGGAAGTGCTCACCAACCCGGTCATCGAAGAGTACACCTACAAGATCGAGGATTAGCGCGGCCGGGACCCCGGCGCCTCGGCCAAGGGTCCCTGTCTGCCTGCCCGGCGTGCCCTCTGCCGTCCCCTATCGATTGCCGCAGGTCCCCCGTCGCGACAAAAGAAATCGATCGAGTGGGCGTCAGTGCCTGCGCCTCGCCGGCAATCGACATGACGACAACTTCATCTTCAAATCCATGCACACAGCAGAGAAGCCCGTCGATAACGCAGGTGGAGGGTTTCCATGAATGTCAGCGCAGTCAGTCCCACCGCCCCCGTTGCCGCCGCACCGTCGGCACAACGGTCTGCTCCTTCACCCGCCTCAACACCCGCAGCCCCCGCTTCCTCGCCGCAGGACACTGTCACGTTGAGCTCTGCCGCCCAAAAGGCATCGCAAGGCGGCGACGTCGATCGCGACGGCGACTCGCATTAGACAGCTTCAAGAATGCAGCAATTTCAGCGCCCCACGAAAGGCGCTGGAATGCCAACCAAAAACGGCCGCTGGCTCTTCCTGCCGGCGGCTGCCCTTTGGTGGGCGAAAAAACCGTCGTGCTCTTCCGCAAATTTCGAAGAAAACGCGCGCCGTATGCCCTTCAGTACTTCTGCATCCGGGGATCGATCTGGTCGGCCCAGGCAAGGATGCCGCCCGCCAGGTTGACAACCTGCGGGTAGCCGGCCTGCCGGAGGAACTCCGCGATCTTCTGGCTGCGCACGCCGCCCTGGCAATGGACAATGACCTCGCGGTCGCGGGGAATTTCAGCCAGGCGGCCGGGAACCTCGTTCTGCGGAATCGGTTTTCCCCCGATCTGGGCGATCTGCACCTCGTAGGGTTCGCGCACGTCGAGAAGGTACAGATCCTCGCCGGCGTCGATCCGCTGCTTCAGTTCCTTCACCGTGAGTTGGGGAATTCCGTTCGTCGGTGTCGTCTCCTCAGGCACTGATTCCCTCCCAGAATGGCGCGGAGAGGTATCTGTCCGCCGCATCGGGCAGCACGGCGACGATCACCGCGTTCCGGCCTGCCGCTGCCTCCTCTGCGGCGATCTTGACTGCGGCCGCCACTGCCGCGGCCGCCGACAGGCCCACCAGCAAGCCCTCGTCGCGCGCCAGCTTGCGAGCCATGGCTTGGGCCGCACCGGTCTCCATTTCCATCGAGCGGCTGGCCAGATGGGGGTTGTAAATGGCCGGGATGATCCCCTCGCCCCGGTGCTTGAGCCCGGCGATGCCGTGCGTCGCTGCGTCCGGCAGCACGCTGATGGCCTGGAGAAGCGGATTCTGCCCCTTGAGATGGCGAGCCGTGCCCATGAAGGTCCCGGTCGTGCCCAAGCCGGCTACAAAATGCGTGATCTGCCCGGCGGTCTGCGCCCAGATCTCTGGCCCGGTGATGTGAAAATGCGTCAGCCAGTTGGCGTCGTTGGAGAATTGATCGACATAACAGAAGCGGGCCGGATCGTTGCCGGCCAACTCGCGCGCGCGGCGAATCGCGCCGTCGATGCCCTCTGTCGGTGCGGTCCAGTCCACCATAGCCCCGTAGGCGCTCAGCATCCGCTTGATCTCCGGCGTCACATCGGCGGGCATGGCCAGTTGCACGGGGAAGCCCAGCGCCGCGCCCAGCATGGCGAAGGCGATGCCGGTGTTGCCGGTGCTGGCGTCGAGCAGCGTCTTGCCGGGCGTCAGCAGGCCGCGGCTGCGGGCGTCGCGCACCATGGCCGCCGCGGCCCGGTCCATGACGCTGCCGCTGGGGTTGGCCCACTCCGCCTTGCCCAGCAAGGTAATGCCTTGGAGGCCGCACAGTATCTGGTCCAGCCGGAGCAGCGGGGTGTTGCCGATGCGCTCGGGCGTCGTCAAGCCGAGTCTCTTTTGCGTCGAATCGATGGTCATTGCAATTGCCGCCTGCGCTCCCCGTGTGCGAGATTGGGTATGCGGGATTGGAGTTGGCGCAGATGCCGCCAAGCACGCTTTCACCATCCTCGCAGACTGGAAAGCAGCCATGGGCAAAAAATCCCGTAATCCGAACTTCGATCAGACCCTGGAGACCTTGCGCGCCCATTCCTTCGAGCAGACGCCCTTTGCCGAAATCGACGGGGCCGTGCTGGTCAGCAAACACGGAGCCGGAGCGGTGCTGGTCCCGGTCAAGGATGCGCCGGCCGCTTTTGCCGTGCGTCCCGGAGCGCTGGCCGGAGGCGAGGTGGCGCGGTTGCTGGACCGGGGCTACCAGAAGTTCATTAAGACCTCCCAATTTGAGCTGCCCGCGACGGCCACTCAATTGCAGGCGATTCATCTGTTTTCCGAGGAGCTGAATCAGCTGACCGGCGCCATCAACCTCTTCAACGAGTCGCTGGGAACCACCAGCGACTTGTACGAGTACGACCGGCTAAAGGGCCGGGATGCCCAGCATCCCACCGCCGCCCGGCCCTGGGATTTGGCGAAAGGACACTGATTCTCCCCGGAACTCTGGTGGAGAGCATGGAAGCTGAAGAATACGCGCGGGCGCTGGCCGACCTGCCGTCGAACCGCCGGACATCTCCGCGCCACGCGCTGGAGGGGGACGCCTCCATCCTGCTGGTGGATCACGGCTCCAGCATCTGTTGCAATATCCTCGACCTCAGCCTGGGCGGCTGCCAGTTGCGCACCTGCGACCGCTTCCCGGCGGGCGTGAACGTGCTGGTCGAGGTGAGCTTCAAGGTGCACGGCATTGTCCTGCGCTTTCGGGGCACCGTCCAATGGAAGGCTGGCGAATGTCTCTTCGGGATTCGCTTTGCGGAGATGACCTCCCGCCGCCGCGAGGAATTGGCCGAGGTGCTGCGCGAGGTGGAAGCGGAAAACGCCGCCAAAGCCGAGAAGCTGGCTGCGCAAATGCAGGGAAGCGGAGAGCCGGCGGTGGAATATTGCTGGGACGAGGACGATTGACGGGGCTGCATTCGAAGCCTTCTTGCAGGCAGCGGCTTCCGCCATTCGATGGCAGCCGAAGCCAGGGGACCATCCGGTTCTGGAAGATCGCCGGTTCCGTTCTGGAACACTTCTTTCACCTTCCCAAATCTGAGCCTTGCGCAACCGGAGGCTTGCGGAATTCCTCCCGCCAACGGACCGCGCAGGCGATATGCTGCAACCCATGCCAACGGCCGCCAAGTCCGCATCCGCGCCCAGTTTTGCCAGCCTGCTGGCCGGCCTGGCCATGCCCGTGCCCAAGCCGCCCTCCGCATGGAGCGACGAGGACCTTGCCGACGACGTAACCTCGTTGAGCTACGAGAGCGCCTTGCGCGCCCACGCCCGTTACCGCGCCGCCGATCCCGGCGACCGCTCGCTGGCGCAAGACGCCGATCCGCCGCGAAACCCGGTTGAGCGAGAGCCGTCAACCAATCCGGGACCATCCCCCGTCCCCGCAATCGGCAGCGCGGCGAAGAACAGCGCCAGGAGCCAAGCCGCGCCCGCCCCCCCGTTCCCCACGCAGCATGAGCAGAATTTGAAGTCCGCCAGCATCACCATCCGCATGAGCCAGGCGGAGTGCGCGCAACTGCACCAGCGTGCTGCCGAAGCCGGGCTGACAGTCTCCGCCTACCTGCGCTCCTGCACTCTCGAAGCCGAGTCCCTGCGCGCGCTGGTCGTGGAGACCATGGCGCAGTTGCGACGAAGCGGCGCGGGAGAACAAACAGCCCCCCACGCGCAAAGTTCGCCCTGGCGGCAGAGAATGACGGATTTCTTTGCGCTCCGGCCCGGCAACCGTCCGATCTCCAACGGGTGAGCGCCCGCCCTATTCCACTTGCAGCACTAGGCACTTCAGGTATTCGGTCTCCGGCAGGTTCAGCACCACGGGATGATCGAGGGCCGCGCCGCGCCGCTCCAGCAGACGCACGCGCCGATGGGCATCCACGCCGGCTGCGCGCACGGTTTCTTCCAGATCCGCCCAGCTCACATGGTGCGAGCAGGAGCAGGTGACCAGCAGCCCGCCGGGCCGCAGCATTTTCAGTGCGCGCAGGTTCAGCTCCTTGTAGCCGCGCAAGGCGCCTTCGACGGCCCGCTGTGTCTTGGCGAAGGCAGGCGGGTCGAGCACGATGGTGTCGAAGATCTCGCCCGCATCCGACCACCCGCGCAGGATCTCGAAGGCATCGCCCTCCACCCATTCCATCTGCGCTTTGAGGCTCGCGCTGTTGGCCTCCTGGTTGCGCTCCGCCACTTCCAGAGAGGCGCGAGAGGAGTCCACGCCCGTGACTTGTTGGCAGACCTGGGCCAGGTGCAGGGCAAAGCCGCCCTGGTAGCAGCAGACGTCCAGCGCCCGGCCGGTTGTTCCCAGGCGGGCGGCCCAGGCAGCGGCAGCGGCGTAGTTGGCGCGCTGATCGAGGAAGGCCCCGGTCTTCTGCCCGGAGTTGGCGTCGAACTGGAAGAGCAGGCCGTTGATGCGGAACGCGGCGCTGGCAGGGGCTCCGGTGGCGGCATCGGCCAGCCACAGGGGCGTGGGGCTGGGCGCGGCCAATCCCTCCAGCTCGCGGATGCGCGCGTCGGGGCGCTCCAAAATAGCGGCGGGGGCCAGCTCTTCGCGGAGAATGCGCACGCAGGTCTGGCGCACCGCGTCCGAGTCCAGGCCCTTGGCCAGCAGTTGCAAAATCACCAGGTCGCCGTACTTGTCGGCCACCACGCCGGGCAGGTCGTCGGCCTCGCTGAAGCAGAGGCGGCAGGCGTTGTTCTCTTCAGTCAGGAAGGGCTTGCGCCGGGCGACGGCGGCGCGCAGCCGGACGGCCAGCAGTTCCAGCCAAGCGGCTTCGTCGACGGCCTCGCGCGAGATCATGCGCAGGGCAATCTGCGAGGCCGGGCTATAGAGCGCGGTGCCCAGCAGCAGGCCGCGGCTGTCGGCCACCGGCAGCAGGGCGGGCGGATTGGCCTTGTCGGGCACGACCACGGTCTCGATGTCCGAGGCGTAGACCCAGAGGAAGCCCTCGCGCAAGCGGTCGGCGGCGCGGCGGGTGATCTGCGCGCCGAGAGCGATCCGGGGCGCAGCAGCGGAGCTCGGCACCAGGCGACTGGTCGCGGGCCGGGCGGGAACAGGCCGGGCGGACGCGGGGCGTGGCGATGAGGGGCGGCTCGGCTGTGGGCGGCTTGCTCTTTCCGGGGCGGCGGCGCGATGGGCCGCAGCCGGCTTGCTCTTGGAATCGCGGCCTTCCGCGCGGGGGGCAGGGGCATTTTGAGTCCGGGCAAAGGGGGACTTGGGCTTGGCAGCCTGAGATGTCCTCTGGGTCGGGTCGGGGCGGGGGGTGCGCGGCTTGGTCATATACTCCCTTGGGGTTTGGTCGGACCCTTGACCGGAAGCAGTTGGGCCGCCGGCCCTCATTTGACCTGACATGCAGTCCAGGAAATAACTCGGAGCGAAGATTCCGAGCGACCTGGTCTGAGCGATGGTCTGGTTCATCTTACCAAGGATTGGGCCCTGCACGGGCACTTCGGCGGAACGGCGCGGCGGAAGCACAGCGCCGCTCAGTTCACGACAAGTGGGATCTGGACGTTCGCAGAGGCGGTTCCACTGGTCGCCGTCACGGCAACCGAATAGGAGCCCGCGGTGGTTCCTGGATTCGACGGCTGAGATGGGCTCGAGGCCCCGCTGCTGCCGCCGCCGCAAGCCAGCAAGCAGGTGCTCGTCAGAATTCCCAAAAGGAACAATCGGAGCACGGTAAGGAGGCGACGCCGGCGCGCTCGAATCGTCACGATCAAGCCAGCCAGCACGACTCCGCTCAGCGGGAAAATGGGAACGCCGGCAGCGGACGCGCTGGGCGCCGATGTCGCAACCGACAACGTGCTGCTCGCGCTTCCCGTACCGGAAACGCTCGCCTGAGACGGATTGATGGAGCAGGTTGGAGCGTCCGTCGGGGATCCGGACCCCTGGTACGTGACCTTGCAGGCCAGGTTCACCGTCCCGGAGAATCCGCCCACGGCGGCAAGCTGGAGGGTTGCCGTGGCCGTTGCACCGGGCTGAACGGAGAGCGAGGTTGTGCTGGAGGAGAGGCTTACCGTCGAGCCGGTTCCCCTGAGCGTTACGACGTGGGGCGAACCGGCAGCGTTGTCGGTGATGGTCAGAGCGCCGCTTCGAGCGCCGCCGGCGCTGGGCGTGAAGGTGATGGAGATAGCGCAATTACTGCCCACGTTCAGGCTGGTGGTGCAGGTGCTGGCGCTGGTTTGCAGGAAATCCCCACTCGCCGCGATCGAAGCGAAGTTCAAGGGGGCTCCGCCGAAATTGGAAAGCGTCACGGTTTGAGCGCCGGTTGTGCTGCCCACCAGTTCGTTGCCGAAACTTAACGATCCAGAAGACAAGGTGACGATGGGCGCGGCCGCCGCAGCCAGATTGGTGAGCGAAAAGGCAGCGCTGCTTCCCAACGCAAGCGGCGTCGCGGTGACGGTGAACGCCCCGGCGTGCGTATTGGCTGTACAGACGACGGAAGCGGTGCCGCCGGAGTTGGTCAGAACCGACACCAGGTTGCTGCCATTGGGAAAGACGCAGGAAGCGCCGGAAGAGGGCGCGGCGAAGTCGACGCGGATACCGTTTTCCGGAGTCCCGGCAGGGGATTGCAACGTGACCTCCAGCGCGGTAGCAAACGGCGTGTCTTCGTTGCTCTGCTGCCCGCTGCCCGCAGTGGCCGCCACCGTGGAGCCGGGCTCGGCAATCACCGCCCCGAAGCGGATCGCGCGGAGCCGGTGGCTCCAGATGTCGTAGAGGTAGAGATTTCCCTCGCCATCGATGGCGATTCCGTCTCCCTGCGTTCCGGGACTCCCCGCTGCCGCTGTTGCGGGACCGCCGTCGCCGATGCCTTTGGTGCTGTTTCTGGAGAAGGCAAGCTGATACCCGTGGCCGCTCGGCTCGATGCGCCACCCATCGCTGAAGAGGTTGCCCGCAGAGCTTAGGCGTACGTGTCCGCCGGTTCCCTGAAAGAGGGTGGAGATGATGCCGGCGGGGGTGACCATGCGAATGCGCTGGTCGTTTTCACCGATGTACATCGTTCCATCGGGCGCCAGGGCAACGCCGTACGGGGTATTGATGCAGGCGGAGGTCGCCGCACCGCCGTCGCCGCAGGTGCTGCCTTGCCCGTAGCCTTCGGTGGGATTGGTGGGACCGCTGCCGGCGACGGTGGTGACAATGCCGCTCGACGCATCGACGCGGCGGATGCGGTTATTGTTGGTATCCGCGAAGAAGATGTTTCCCGAGGAATCGCTGGCCACATCCCAGACCTGATTCACGATCGCGGATGTGGCGGGACCGCCGTCGCCGGAGAAACCAAAATGGTAGCCGCCCGCGATCATGGAGATGTTTCCGGCAGGATTGACGCTGAGAAGATATTGCTGGTTGGAGAGAATAACGTCGCCGTTCGGGGTCTGAGCCAATGCGGCCGGGCTGATGGGCGCGGCCAGAGCCGAGCCGCCGTAGGAACCGACATCGTTTGAGAAGCCGTTTCCGGCAAAGTCCGTGAGCGCGCCGGCGGGGGTGAGCCGGCGAACGCGGGAAGTGGAGCCATCGGAGATGAGCAGATCGCCGGAGGCGGCGAACAATAGGTCGTTGCTGGGTTCGAGGACGGTGGCAAGCGGGGGGCCCGGATCGCCGATGATCGCAGGCCCCATGCCGGCGAAGGTGTCGAGGATGCCGGTGCCGATATTGATGCGGCGAATGCGCTCCGAGCACTCCTCGGAGAAGAGGATGTTTCCGGAGAGATCGAGGCCGATTCCCAAGACCTGGCAGATGGCCGCATTGCTGGCGCTGGCGCCGTCGGCGGTGAAGCCGTATCCCTGGCCCCAGGTGTGCAGGATGGTCCCGGAAGGCGAGAGTTCGGCGATGCTCCAGGAATTGGTGTTTGCCGACAAGCCGACGAACACATTCCCAGCGGAGTCCGTGGCGACTCCCCGCACCTGTTGGGCATTGGCCAGAAACGTGGTGATGATGCCGGTTGCGGCATCGATGCGGCGGACGGCGTTGTTGCCTGTGTCACCGATATACACGTTGCCGGCCGCGTCCGCGGCGATGCCGCCGTTATCAGCGGGACCTAGATTGAAGGTTGCGTTGACCGCCGGACCGCCGTCCCCCGTGTATCCCTGCGATCCCGTTCCGGCGATGGTGTGGATCACCTGGTTGGTATCGACCTTTCGCACCCGCGGAGCGGTGCAAACGGAGCCGCCACACTCCAGGATGTAAAGATTCCCGGCGCCGTCGAACGCAACCTGGAGCGGCTGGTTCAACTGCGCCTTGCTGAACGGCCCGCCGTCGCCGGAGTAGCCTGGAGTTGCGCCGCCACCGACGGTGGAGATGATGCCCGTAGCCGCGTCGATCTTGCGAATGGCGCTGATATTGCCCAAATCCGCAAAGTACAGATTGCCCGCGGCGTCCGCGGCCATGCCGCGGGGGTGAAAGAGCTCGGCCTGCAGGGCTGGGCCGCCATCCCCTGAGTATCCAATGAACCCGGTGCCGGCAGCGCGCTCGATGACGCCGTCGTTGCGCACCCGCCGGATGACGTAGTTATTGGGCTCGCTGAAGTAGAAGCCATCCTGTTTGACGGCGAACCCCTGCATGGGGAAGGTCATGGCCTGCGCGGCCGGACGGCCGTCCCCGCTGAAGGTCCCGACGCCCACGACGGTCGTGATCTGGCCCGGCTGCAAGCTGGTCAGCGCGGGCGGCAAATAGAGAAACTCGGCGTACGCGTTGAGGCCGTTCCCGGAAAGCTCGACCAGGGCAATGCCGTTGTCGTGAACCGGCGCGGTGAAAACAATCTGCCTATCCGAACTGGAGACGGGCGTTACCGGCTGGTAATCGACCAGCAGGGTCGCACCGGAAAATCCGGAACCGGAGAGCGTGACGGTCGTTCCACCGGCGATGGGGCCCTGCGAAGGGCTGATCGATTGAATGACTGCCTGCGCACCGGCGCTATTTGGCGAAACGATGGCCGCGGCAAGAAGAAACCAGGAGGAAAGGGAGAATAGTACACCGGAAAAACGACGGAGGAACTTGCGCATCGTACACCTCACGTCTGCATATGCCGATCGGGGAGGTTCAGGCTTGACGCAGATTGTTTACCTAGGGGTTCGTTGCAGCACATCATAGCACCGTCGCCGAAACGATCGAATGCGGGTTCAAATCCGGGTAAGTCCTCGAATACGCCGCTCGGGGGATCGCCGCCTGTTATACCTGCTGCACCTGAATGCCGGCCGCGAGCAGCGCATCCAGATCGTCCTTGCTCAGGCCGGTGTCGGTGATGACGGTGTGTATGGCGCTGGGGGGCGCGATCAAGGCCAGGCTGCGGCGGCTGAATTTGGTGGAGTCGCAGACCGCAACCACGCGCGTGGCAGCCTGCACCATGGCGCGATTGACGCGCGATTCCAGCACGTTCGGGGTGGAAACTCCCGCCACCACGTCGAAGCCGTCCACGCCGAGAAAGAGGATGTCGGCATGCATTTCGTGCAGAACGTCTTCGGCCAGGGGACCAACCAGCGAAAAGGAGTTCTTGCGCAGCGTGCCGCCGGTCAAGATGACCTCGAAGTCGGTGCCGGCAAGCTCGGTGGCGATATTGACGGCGTTGGTGATGACCGTCAGGCTGGAAAACCGGCGCAACTCACGGGCAATGGCCGTGGTGGTGGTGCCCGAGTCGAGAATGATGCAGAGTCCGTCCTCGACCAGAGCCGCGGCGGCGGCCGCGATGCGCTGCTTCTCCTTGGTCTGCTTGGGCTCTTTCTCGCGCAGCGATGGGTCGAGCAAGGCGCTGCTTTGCACGGAAAGCGCGCCGCCGTGTGTGCGCTGCAGCAGCCCCTTGGCTTCCAGGTGGTCCAGATCCTTGCGGATGGTGATGCGCGAGATGCCCAATTCCGCGGACAGCTCGGAGACCAGGACGCGGCCGTCGCGCTGGATCAGATTGAGCACATGCTGACGGCGCTCGTCGATCAGCATGTTGCTCCCGTTCTTGGCGTCTTCATTCATAGATTGTTCGTTCTTGCCATTGCCCATCATACTAGCAGCGGATTAGGGCTTGCCCGCGGGCGAAGCCCCCAAAGCGCGAGAGCACTCGCACGAAAACCGCAAACTAGCGCAATCGGCACTTTGAAAGGGCTCGACTTTAGTCGTGCCGCAAATGCGGGAAGAAGTATCCAGGGCTTCAGCCCCCGAGGGACGGTTCTAAGTCGACGAAAGAGCATCCCTCGGCGGCTAAAGCCGTCACTTTTGAGTCACTCAGGCGGCACGGCTGAAGCCGTGCCCTTTCAAAACTCTTGTTCCCCTTGGTTAATCGGCATGATGCGGTTGCCCTGCCCCCCAGCGCGGCGCGGGGATGCCTTGCAAGGTTCTGCCGCTGGCGCCGTCCAGATCGAAGACCACCACTTCGTTGCTTCCGGAACGCAGCCACGATCCGGGCAGATAGAGCGATTGTTGCGGCCCAACGTTCCAGATGCGGCCCAGCGCGTGGCCGTTGACCCAGACAAATCCCTTGCTCCAGGCCGAAGTGTCCAGATAGGTGTCGGCGGCCCGATCCACCTGGAAGCTGCCGCGATAGAAGCAGGGACCGGAGCAGGCGGCCGCATGGAAGTTCAACTGTTCGGGATGCTCCATGGGCAGCGAGAAGATCTGCCAGCCTGTGAGCGGCTTTCCGGCCAGAAGCACCCGGTGCGTGATGCCCTTGCGTTCGTTGCGCAGGGCGGTGGTGAAGTTGACCCGGCCGGAGTTCTCCACCAGAATCTCCAGGCGAGTTTGAGGTTCGGGAAGGTCGATGGCCAGGCGATTCTGGCCGAGGCGGCGATCCAGGCTGCCCAACAGGCGTCCATTGGCGTAGACGCGGGCGTAGTCGTGCAGCTCGTCCAGCACCAGTTCGCCCTTGACCGGCGCGGCAATCTCGGTGCGATAGAGGATATAGCCATAGGCTTGGCCGAGATCTTCCATGGAGGCCACTTGCTGGCTCTCGATGGGCGCGGGCAACGCCTCGGCAAGCGGCACGGAGCTGTTCAAAGCGAAGGCGGGAATCGATTGCGCGGGCGGGACGATGGGGACCGGCGGCGGTGCGATGCCCGTGGCCTTGGCGATGGCGGCGCGCAGCAGTTCGTACTTCTTCGTCGGCCGCCCGCTTTCGTCCAGCGGCGCGTCGTAGTCGTAGCTGGTGGTGTCCGGCTGATATTTGCCGCGATCCATGTTGGCGCCGTTCATCCAGCCGAAGCTCGTGCCGCCGTGAAACATGTAGATGCTGATCGAGTAGCCCTGGGAGAGAATCCAGCCCACTTCATCGGCTTCTTTGCGGGCGTCGGTGACGTGGTGCGGTTCACCCCAATGATCGAACCATCCAGCCCAGTACTCGCCCGACATGAACGGGCCGGCCGGCAGCTGGCGCTTCAATTCCGCAAAGGATTTGCTAGCCTCCCCAGGGCCGAAGTTGATGACCGCGGGCAGATCCGGCAGGGAGCCATCGGGAATCTGCGGGGGGCCGTCGGCGGTATAGAGCAGTGAGCGGCCGAAGCCCGCCTCGATCAGCGTCTGGCGAATCTGGTTCATGTAAGCGTGATCCGCGCCGAAGGAGCCATACTCGTTCTCCACCTGGACGGCGAAGATGGGGCCGCCGTTGGCGGCTTGCAGCGGCGCGAGTTCCTGTCCCAGCCGGAGCAGCCAGCGGTGGACCGGCTCCATGAACTTGGGATCACTGCTGCGGACCACAATGCCGGGCTGCTTCAGCAGCCAGGAGGGATAACCGCCCCACTCCCACTCGGCGCAGACGTAGGGGCCGGGGCGCAGAATCACGTGCAGGCCCTCGCTCTGCGCCTCGCGGATGAACTCGGCCACGTCGCGTTGTCCGCTGAAGTCGTAAACGCCCGGCTGAAGTTCATGCTCATTCCAGAAGACATAGGTGGTGATGGCATTCAGTCCCATGGCCTTTGCCAGGCGCATTCGGTTGCGCCACTCGGCGCGAGGAATGCGCGGATAGTGCATCTCCCCGGAGACGATCTGGATAGGCTTTCCGTCCAGAACGAAGCGCCCGTTCTCCACGTGCAAAGGCGTAACTGCGGGCGCTGGAAAAGCCGTCGCCGCGGTTGCGCAAACGAGAGCAAGAAACAAGGCAGAGAGAAGACGGAACGAGCTTCGCATGGGAACGATACTCCTTTGAAATTGGCGCGCGGGCATCCTCGGACCCCGCGCTCGGAAATGAGAACTAGGCGAGGAACTCCCTGATCAGATTGGAATCGCGAAACGACTCCGTTCCGCCGGCCCGCTGCGTGGAGAGCGCGGCGGTGCGATTGCCGAACTCCGCGCACTGATCCAGAGTATCGCCCCGCAGGTAGGCCGTCAGAAACCCGGCGTTGAAACTGTCGCCCGCACCGATGGTGTCGACCGGGGTGACGGGCCGGGAGGGAACAAGCCAGTGCCGCCCCTTGCTGAAGACCTGCGAACCCCGCTTGCCGCATTTGACGGCCACAATGGGAACGCGCGCGGCCAGAGCTTCGATGGCGGCTTCTGCCGTATCTTTGCCGGTGATGCGGCGGGCCTCGTCTTCATTGGGCAGGAAGATGTCGACCAACCCGAGCAGTTCCTCCAGGCAGCCGCCCCAGCGGTCTTCGGGGTCGTCGTTGGTGTCCAAGGAGAGCGTCAATCCCGCCGCCTTCAATTCCCTGCAAATGCGCGGCAGATCGGGCTGCAACGCCTTGTGCAAGAACAGCGAGGAAAGATGAAAGTGTCGGCCCGAGGCGAGATAGTCCAGGTC
>Ga0316217_10005168_pt1 | contig 13667 bp, 11 predicted proteins | sample 1anoAmetaG_FD_203633 | JGI IMG/M metagenome (GOLD analysis project Ga0316217, IMG submission 203633) | Freshwater microbial communities from Trout Bog Lake, Wisconsin, USA - 1anoA | ecosystem: Environmental > Aquatic > Freshwater > Lake > Hypolimnion/Profundal zone | place: USA: Wisconsin...
GTTCCCTTTTCCCCATGGCACACATGGGCGCGAATCTGGATGGGTTCGGCGACCTTTTTTGACGCCTTTAGCGCACTGACGATTGCATTTGTGCTGCCTTCGCTGATCGGGTTGTGGAAGCTTTCGCCGGGGCAAATCGGCACCATGATCTCGGTGGGCTATGTGGGGCAGATTTTTGGAGCCCTCTTCTTCGGCTGGCTTGCGGAGCGGATTGGGCGGACCAAGGCGGTCGCCTATGCCATGGCGCTCGACGGAATCATGAGCCTGTGCTGCGCCTACTTTGCCGGCAATTTTGTGCAGCTGGCGCTGTTCCGCACTATTCAGGGCTGCGGCCTGGGCGGAGAGGTGCCGGTGGCGGCAGCCTACATCAATGAGTTGTGCCATGCGCAAGGGCGCGGGCGGTTCGTCATGATATACGAGTCGGTGTTCGGGCTCGGCATTCTCGGCGCGGCCTTGTGCGGTGTCGTGTTAGTGCCGTGGCTGGGCTGGCAGTCCATGTTCGTGATCGGCGGCTTTCCCGCACTGATCATTGCGGTGGTGGTATACCGCCTGCCCGAATCACCGCGTTGGCTGATTGGCAAAGGTCGGTTGGATCAGGCCGAGGCCATTGTCTCGCGCGTGGAAGCCAGCACTACCCGCCGCCGGGAAGTGCCGCCCGCGCAGTTGACCGCTTCCTCCGGCGCCGTTGCCAAGACGAAATGGAGCGAGGTCCTTTCGCCGTTCTACCGCTCCAGAACGCTGATCGTGTGGTTGCTATGGGCTACCACCTACTTTGTCTATTACGGCGTGGGAACCTGGCTGCCCAGCATCTACCGGACGGTATATCACCTGAGCGTCAAGGACTCTCTGCGGCTCGGCGCCTCTGCCAATCTGGCGGTGGTGATCATCGGGATTATCGCCGCGCTGCTGGTCGACAAGCTAGGGCGCAAACTGTGGCTGGGTGCCGCTTTCGTGGTTTCGGCAGCCCTGCTGCTGGCCCTGGCGATTCTGGGAGCCAAGACCGCCGCCAGTGTAGTGGTCTTTGGCTCGCTGGCGTTCGCCGTGCTCGGATCCAATGCGACCTTGCTTTACCTGTACACGCCGGAGATCTACCCGACCCGGATGCGCGCGGCCGGCACCGGGCTGGCGACATCCTGGTTGCGGGTTGCCTCGGCGGTGGGCCCGTTTCTAGTGGGATACATCATTAAGAGCCATGGAATTGTCGCCGTCTTCTACACCTTTGTCTGTGTCCTGGTGGTTGGGGCGGTCGCAGTATTCGGGGCGACGGAGACACGGCGCAGACAACTGGAGGAACTCAATCCGTAGGAGATCTCCGAAGCCAACGCCACTATCAACAGGAAAGTAGCAGTCATGCTCACTTGCGGGAGGATAGCTTCCCTGCAAGTGAGCATAATTTTGTTCATCCGATACGGGTCAGGTCGCGAGCTGCTCCAGCACACAATCCGCGTCGTCCAGCGGTAGTTGCACAGGCGCATGCTGCGCAGCAGACTTGTACATGGCCAAAGCCCATTCGAGAGTATGCCGGACGCTACGCAGGGAGATCACGGGTTCGCGATTCCGCTCGATGGCATCCACCATGTCCTCAATGACGGCCTGGTGGTCGTGGAAGCCGAGATCGGCCGCCCCGGTCGCCCCCGTAGCAACCGCGGCGCTGCCGTAGAGGCGGATTGCAGCGTCTTCGGGCCGATCGTCGCGGAAGTGCCAGGTGTCCATGCGCTCGCCGACCATGATGGCGGTTCCGTTCTCGCCGTTGATCTCGATGCGGACATCCGTGCCCGGCCAGTGAGCCGTTGAGGCTTCCACGACGCCAAGGGCACCGCTTTCGTACTCCACAAAGGAGAGCAGCGTGTCCTCGATCTTGACTCCCGGATGGGAGAGGTTCCGCATTTGTGCGTGGACGCGCTTGACCGGGCCCGCCAGGAAGTGCAGCAGATCGATGTAGTGGAAAGCCTGCTGGATCGTGACCCCGGCGCCGGACTTCTGGGACATGCGCCAGGCATCCATCCGGTAGTAATCGGCCGCGCGGAACCATTTCATGAAGGTGTCGGCCTGAAGAATCCGGCCGAAACGTCCGCTGTCGATCGCCTGCCGTATGGCCTGCACCGGCTTGCGGGTGCGGCACTGCAAGACCACCCCAACTCTGACGTTGGCGGCCTGGCAGGCCTGCGCCATCGCGTCCACTTCCCGCAAGGACATGGCGGGCGGCTTTTCGATCAGCAGATGACGGCCCGCGGCGGCAGCCTGGATTACCGCATCGTGATGCAGGTGATTCGGCGTGAGCACGTTGACGACGCGCACCTCGGGATCGGCCAGCATCGCTTCCAGGCTGGAGTATCCTCGGCAGCGGAACTCGGTGGTGAACTTCTGGAGACGCCCCTTATCCAGGTCCGCGGCCCCTACGAGGCGAGCGCGGCTGGATGCCTGGAGGGCACGGGCGTGGAAGGGCGCAATCAGTCCTGTTCCCAGGAGCCCAAAGCCGATGCGAGAGTCGGTCATCGCAATTTCTCCTCTTCCGATTCGAACTACTCGGGAATGAGCAGCACCTTGAGCGCCCGCTGCGCCTCGATTTCATCGAAAGCCTGTCGCCATTGCGCCAGCGGCATGCGGTGCGTAATCACCTCGCCGGCGGGGATGCGGCCGCTCGCGATGAGATGAATGGTGCGGTCCCAACTGGTGTAGCTGGTCGAGAGGTTGAAGAACAGGTCGCACACCTTGAAGGCGGCCTTGTCCCAGGGAAATGAGATCGTGTCCTTGCCGGTGAGACCGATGGAGCAGATCCGGCCTTTCTTGCGCACCAGGTCGATCGCCGAAGCTATGGCGGGCACGGCGCCACTGCACTCAATGACCAAATCCGCGCCGACGCCGCCGGTCAAGTCGCGCACCACCTCCGCCGGATTCGCCAGGGCGAGATTGAGAACCGTCTCAAAGCCCAAGGCGCGAGCTTTCGTCAGGCGGACGGCTTCATCCGCCGGCGTGCCGATCATGACTACGTGACGCGCGCCAGCAGCGCGAGCGGCGAGCCCGGCCAGCAGGCCAATGGGGCCGGGGCCGAAGACCACCACGAAATCCCCCGCTTCGACGCGGGCCCGCTCAATGACATCGTGGACGACATTGGCGGTGGGTTCAACGACCGCTGCCAAGTCGTAGCTCATGCCATCCGGGATGCGGTGCAAGAGCTTCTCCGGCATCCGCAGATAGCGGGCGAAGGCGCCGTCGATGCCCCAGCCCGGCGAGCGTTTCGTGGGGCAAATCTGGATATTGCCGGTGCGGCAGAGATAGCAGTGGCCACAGGCCTGGGTGTGCGGCTCTCCTACCACCCGGTCACCCAGGCTAACCAGGCTCACGCCCGGCCCTGCCTCCACTACCTTGCCGGCGAACTCGTGGCCCAGAATGACGGGCGGCCAATAGGGGAACTTGTCATGCATGACGTGGATATCGGTGCCGCAAACCCCGCAGGCAGCCACTTCGATCAGCACTTCATCAGGGCCTGGTTTGGGGACCGCCACGTCCCTCAGTTCCAGGAACCCGACTCCCTTTTGGGTCTTAACCAATGCTTGCATGTGTCCTCTTTTCAGCCGCACCAGTGCTGCAACAGAAGCAGGAGAGCGACAGCGGCCGCGCCGATGTCGTCCAAACGGATCTGTTCTTCGTTGGAGTGGGCGAAACTCAGGCTTCCCGGCCCGAATACCACCGTAGGAATGCGGAGTTGATTGTTGTAGAGCCACGAGTCGCAGGAAGCGGTCATGGCACTGACTTCTCCGATCAAGCCAGCCTCGCGGCAGCAACTCTGCAGCGACGTCACGAGCGGATGGCCGGGGTCGAGCACGTGAGCGTCATGGCGATACATGAATTCCATGGCGAAGTGCTCCCGCAGCCAGTCATCACCGCCGTCGAGAATGGCCTGGCGCATCTCCGCAATGACCTGATCGTGGTTCTTGTTCGGCAGCAGTCCGAGCACGCCTTCCAACACGGCGCGCGCCGGAGCGGTTGCCGGCCAGTCCCCGGCGTTCAATTGGCCGAAGGTTATGGGCATAGGATTGGGAAATTGATCAAACAGCGGGAGGCCGCGGGAAGAAGCCAGCAGCCGGGCGTGATACTGTTCCAGGATTTCCATCACCCGCACTGCCATCTTTAGCGCACTGATGGTGCTGCCGGCCTGACCGCTATGACCCGAACGCCCGGTGGTGATCACGCGAAACCAGACGGCGCCGCGAACCGAGGACAAGATGCGGAAATCGGTGGGCTCCATCACGATGCAGGCATCGGCGGATTCTCCCCGCCGCACCATGGCCAGCGTCCCGTTTCCGCCGACCTCCTCCTCGACAACCACGTGCGCGAGCACATCGCCGCGCAGCCGCCAGCCCAGGCGCTTCAGCCCGAGCAGGGCAAGGAACAGAGCGGCCAACTGCCCCTTTGCATCGCAAGCGCCTCTTCCCTTCAGCAAGCCTGCTTGCAGCATGGGGACGAAGGGATCCGGCTGTCCCTGAGAAGGCGGGACGACATCGATGTGCGAGTTGAACAGAAGGGAAGCGCCGCCGCCGGAGCCAGGCACGCGCAGCCGCAGATTGAAGCGGCCTTCATACTTCAAGCCCGCAACCGGGCTGGAATAAGCATCGTCGGCCAGGAGCGAGTCGGAGAGCAGAACGCGCTCGACCTGGCTCACCTCGGCGAAGCGCCGCGCGGCGTATTCCATGGCCTCCGCCTCGCGGCCCGGAAGCGAAGGAAAGCGCACCAGGTCTGCCAGAAATTCCGCTGCTTCCTCGCGCCCGCCGGCAACAGCGGACCGCACCTGCTCAAGCCGTACTTCGCTCATAGCTGCGCCAGGGACTTTTCAAAGATATCGAGACTCTCGTGGGCCTCTGCCTCGCTGATGACCAGTGGCGGCGCCACGCGAATCACATTTCCGAAGCCGCCGACCGAGCCAATCAGCAGACCATGATTGGCGGCAAGATCGATTAACTTGCGGGTTAGATCAGGGGCTGGCTCCTTGGTCTTTTTATCCTTCACCAGTTCGACGCCCATCACCAGGCCCATGCCGCGGACGTCGCCCACGAAGGGGCTGCGCTCCATCATCGTGAGCAGCCGGGACTTCATGATGCCGCCAATGCGCAGCGCGTTCTCCTCCAGCTTTTCCTGCTCCATGATTTCAATGACGGCGATCACCGCCGCGCAGGCGACCGGATTGCCTCCCATCGTGGAGCCCAACTCGCCCGCACCCAGGGCGTCAATGACGTCGCCGCGGGCGCCGATCGCCGAGACCGGCACTCCACTGCCGATTCCCTTGCCAATGCAGACCAGGTCGGGCTGGAGTTGCTCCCATTCCATGGCAAACATCTTTCCCGTGCGGCCGTAGGAGGATTGCACCTCGTCGAGCGCAAACAGCAGGCCGCGCTCGCGTATCCAGCGCTCGAGCTGCGCCAGCCATCCCTTCGGCGGGAAGATGAATCCGGCCGTACCCTGGTAAGGTTCAACCAACACTCCAGCCAGACTGCCGGTGCTGTTGGCGCGCAGGGAATCGTCGATGAAGTCCAGACACAACATGCCGCAAGTTTCCGGCTTGGCACGGAAGGGGCAGCGGTAGCAGTGCGGGTAAGGCACGCGCAGCGAGCCCGGCGCGGTGGGCCCGAAACCCCGCTTCGGCCCCGGCAAGCCGCCGGCGCTCAAAGCGGCATAGGTCCGGCCGTGGAAACTGCCGTAGAAGCTGAGAATCTCGAACTTGCCGGATTTCCGCTTCATGATGCGGATGGCGCCTTCCGTGGCCTCGGCCCCGGTGGTGAGGAAGAAACATTTGTCCAGATGCGCCGGCAGGATGCTCACCAGCCGCTCGGCAGCATTGACCCTCGCCTCGTGCAGGCACTCATAGTTGTTCAACAGCTTGGCCGACGCCGCCTGCACCGTTTGCACCAGGTGGGGGTGGCAGTGGCCGACGTTGGTGACCAGCACGCCCGAGGTCCAGTCGATAAATGTATTGCCATCGACATCGGTCACCACGACTCCCAAAGCGTGGTCCCATGCCACGCGCGCCTGGTAGCCGGTGCACTGCGCTTCGGCCTTCGCCCAGCGGGCAAACAATTCCCTGGAGCGCGGTCCGGGCAGCGGGCCCTTCACATAAGCCTTAAGCGCCATCAGTAACATCCTTTCCGAGGAGCGGGGTTGCCACGTGGCGAGGCGGCTGGCCGGCCCGGAAGCGGTCAATTTCCAGCACGATTAGTTCCCGGATGCGTCTACCAGCATCCTCCGAGTACCAGGCCAGATGGGGAGTCAGGATCGCATTCGGCGCGCTGAACAGCGGATGATCCGGGGGCGGAGGTTCCACTTCGAATACGTCGATTCCTGCTCCAGCGATCGTTCCCTTATGGAGTGCTTCCGCCAGCGCAACCGCATCCACCATCGGCCCGCGCGCAGTGTTGATCAGATAGGCAGTCGGCTTCATCAAAGCCAGGGTGCGGGCGTTTACGATGTGGCGGGTCTCCGGCGTCAGCGGAGTATGAATGCTGATGAAATCGGATTGGCGAAAAACCGTTTCGGCGTCCACCGTTTCGACGCCCAGGTCTTTCCGCCGTCGCTCGCTCAAATACGGATCGCAGATCAGGAATTGAAAGCCAAACGTCTGCAGCTTCTTCAGCACCAGAGAACCAATGCGGCCGCAGCCCAGGAGGCCCACCGTCTGCCCCGCCATGCGAAAGACCGGTTGAACTCCCGCGAAGTTCCATTTACCGGCGGCGGAAGACTCATCGAGAGTCTTGCGGGTGCTGACAATACGCCGGCCGCAAGCCAGCAGCAGAGCGATGGCCTGTTCCGCCACCTCGTCGGCGCAGTAGTCCGGGATATAGCAGAGAGGGATGCCAGCGTTCTTGAGCGCCTGCAGGTCCACGTTGTCGTAGCCCACGCCGTGGCGGATTACCAGTTTGCATTGCTTCCAGCCGGCAACCACTTCGGAGTTGATCGGCACCATGTTGACGACCACCACATCGGCGTCATGGGTAGCCTGGATAACCTCCGCCACCGGTGCGAATTTCAGCTGGTGCGCGGAAAATTCCACGCCGCGCTGCGCCATCTCGCTCATTTCCCAATTCAGGTTTGGCTCAATGTAATCAGTGACTGCCACTTTCATGTTTTCACGCTCATATTTCAGGCCCGCGTCCGGCGGGCCTGGCGATAGGTAGGCTGCGGCTTTCCGGCAGGAGGTCCTAACGTCTGGTCAAGAACGGTTCGCGGCGGACTTCATGCGGCGGAAGCGGTGCAAAACCGTTTGGCGACCGCTACGGCTGCGCTGGCGTTAGCGCCATAACCATCGGCCCCGATCTCCTTCGCATACTCGGGCGTCACCGGAGCGCCCCCGACCAGAATCTTCACTTGATCGCGCAGGCCGGCCTCCCGCACCGCTTCGATGATTCTCTTCATGCCGGGAATCGTGACGGTAAGCAACCCGGACAGACACATGATCTGCGGGCGGCTCTCCTTGACGGCCGCGACGAACTTCTCGGCCGAAACATCGACGCCCAGGTCCACCACATCAAAGCCCCCACCCTCCAGCATGGAAACTACGAGGTTCTTGCCGATGTCATGCAGGTCGCCCTGGATGGTGCCGATGACGACGCGGCCCACGGGTTCGACTCCGCCAGCCACGAGCAGGGGACGCAGCAGGGCAACCGCCGCCTTCATGGCGCGAGCCGAGAGCAGCAGTTCGGGGACGAAGTACTCGCCGCTCTCGTACAGCTCGCCCACCTCCGCCATGGCGGGCACCATGGTTCCGGAAATCAAGGCGGAGGGATCAAGCTGCTCGCGCAAAGCCTGCTGGATGACTTCTACGGCTGCGTCCGCATCTCCAACCCGAATTGCATCATGAAGCTTAGTCAAGTCGGCCACAGTTGGTATCCTCGCGAGAGTTGCCTTCGATTGAAACCCTGGACCAGTCTGGAGGCGTTGGCCATGCTTCGGCCGGGGTGCCCGGTGCTTCCGGCCTCGATTGGAACGCATTCTGGTCGCCAGAATTCTGGGCACAAACTACGCCGGAGCCTCCACCGCTGTCAAGCTCCAAATCGGTTCCCAGCCATCTGCGGAAAGTATGTTCTAATAGGTGGAATTTCGAGAGTTCAACCGTGCTGACCAACAATCACATCGAACTGGTGGAAAAGGCCATGCGGGTGCTGGAAGCGCTCGGGCAGGACAGCGAATCCTGCACTTTGCAGCAGCTGGTTGCCCGGGTAGGCCTGGTGAAGAGTTCGGTTTTTCGCATCCTCTACACGTTGCGGGAACTGGGCTATGTGGAGCAAAGCCGGCGCGGCGTATATAGCCTGACGTCAAAGATGTACTCGCTGGCCAGGAGGGCTCCCGCGCGAACCAGCCTGCTGGCGGTTGGGCGTCCGCATTTGGCGCGCATGCGAGACATCTCCGGGGAAACTGCCTCGCTGGCCGAGTGGCGGCGAGGCCGGGTAATTCTAGTGGCGGTAGCCGACGGCAGGCACAAGCTGCGCTTGTCGCTGGATGTCGGCGATGAATGTCCCCTGCACGCCAGTGCCCTGGGCAAAGCCATTGCCGCCTACCTCCCGCCGGAGGAGTTGGCCGCCGCCCTGCGCACCGCCGGCATGCCGGCTTTCACCGCTGCTACCGTCACCAGCCGTGCAAAGTTCCTGCAGGAGCTTGCGCATATCAGGAAACAAGGCTTTGCGGCGAATCGCGAGGAAACGATCGAAGGCGCAGTGCTTATAGGCGCTGGCGTCTTTGACGCCGACGGACGGGTTTTCTCCGCCGTGAGCCTGAGCTGTCCGACCGCCCGCTACTCGGCCAGCAAGCGCACCGCCCTCACGGAACTCGTGCGCGCGACCAGCTCCGCGATCACCAGGGAATTAGTGGAACTCGGCTATCGGGCGAGCTGATGCCGGTACCGGACGGCCTCTGCGAAATCCAGCACGGGCCGCAAAATTCCCTTGGCAGATTCGAGTGAACAGAATATATTCCTCCAGCTAGAACCCCTGAAGTGGCCTCAAAGCGCCTTGCGGCAGCAGGTTCTCCGTCCGCTCCGGCCGATGCCTTTTCTGCGAGAAACGGCGGAGCGGCCGCCTGCTCCCATTCGCTGTTTGACCGAGCTTCTTCCCTGGTTTTGAGCTTCGGTTGCGATAAAGCAATTCAGCCAGTCGGCCAGCGTGGGGCTGACTGAGAACTGGAGACGATGAATGCTCCTTCTCGACAAAGCGGCTTGCGAACAGATCCATGAAGCGGGACTGAAGGTTCTGGAACGGGTTGGGGTAAGAGTGGACGACCCTGAAGTCGTGAGCAAACTTCAGGAAGCCGGCGCGCAGGTGAGCGACGGCAACGTCGTGCGCATTCCGCGGAAGCTAGTGGGATGGGCGATTGAGCAGGCGCCGAAGAAGATTCACGTGGCCGACCGCACGGGCAAGCTGTGGGAGATGGGTCCGCAGGGCGGCACGATGGTGCTGACGGGGAACGCGCTCTACATCAACCGCGGCCGGGAGCGGCGCGACCTGGCATCGTCCGATCTGGCCGAGCTGGCCCGCGTCGTGGATGCCTGCAAGAACCTGGGGGGAATGGTAGGTACGGGCGTGAGCGATTATCCGCCTCCGACCCGGGATTTTGTGGGTTTCCGCATTATGGCCCGCAATACGGCCAAGCATTTACGGCCCTGCATATACAGCGACAAAGGCGGGCGTCTGGTAATGGAGATGGCGCAGGTGCTGCTGGGCAGCACCCCGCTGCGCGAACGGCCGATCGTCAGCACGGGATTCAGCATCTTAAGCCCGCTGCATTGGACCGCTTTTGCGCTTGGCGTATTCAAGCAGACCGCCGGATTCGGGGTTCCTGCCACGATCAATTCCGAACCGCTGGGCGGCGGTACCGCCCCAGTCACGTTGGCGGGCTGTCTGGCGATCGGCGATGCCGACGTGCTCAGTGGGCTGGTTATCAACCAACTCCTGGAGCCGGGCCGGCCCTGCATATACAACATCGGCTTCGCCCACGTGCTCGACATGTCGAGCACCATCGCCTTGACGGGTGCTCCGGAGAATGCCTTGCTCCAGGCTGCCGGCGCCGATTTGGCCCGTTTTCACGGGCTGCCTTCCGCCTCCTGGATGTCCACGGAATCGATGACGGTGGATTCGCAGGCCGCCTTCGAAAAGATGATCACCGGCATGGCCCACGCTGCCGCGGGCGTGAACTTCATCTGGGGAGCGGGGAACCTGGAATCCACCCTGGCCATGTCTCTGGAGTCGCTCGTCATGGATGACGAGATCGCCGGATATTTTCTGCGGTTTCAGAAAGGGTTCCCCGTCAACGAAGAGAGCATTGCCTTGAAGGTGATCGAGGAAGTTGGCTTGAAGGGCGACTTCCTCGGAAGCGAACACACCTTGCTGAATTACAAGCAGGTATTGAGCCGTCCGATTCTTGCCACCCGCATGCTCCGCACCAAGTGGCAGGCAAAGGGCGGCCGTACTTACGAAGAGGCCATTGAGCAAAAGGTCCATGACATCCTGGCCGCTGAACCGAAGAGTTATCTCGACGCTCATCAGGAGGCCGAACTCGAGCGCATCCAGCAGGCGGGAATGCGCGCGGTTTTGGGAGCGTAACGTTTTCCGGATCATCCGGGTTCATAAATCGCCGTAGGACTACATTCAGGAGGGAGAGATGCCAGCAAGCAGCCAAGCCGCGGATACGCCGCGTGGCGCACAACTGATTGGCCGCATGGAGAGGGTGCCGCTTTGCGGCTGGCACGCCCGACCACGCATAACGATGGGCTCGGCGACGTTTTTCGACGCTTTCGGGGCCTTGACCATTGCCTTCGTGCTGCCGTCGCTGATCGGCGCATGGAAGCTTCGGCCCGCCGAGATCGGAACCATGATCTCGGTCGGATACCTGGGCCAGATCGTTGGCGCGCTGTTTTTCGGCTGGCTGGCAGAACGGATTGGCCGGACCAAGTCGGTGGCCTGTGCCATGGCCATCGACGGCATCATGAGCCTGTGTTGCGCCTTCTCCGGGAACTTCCTGCAATTGGCAATCTTCCGCACGATCCAGGGCTGCGGACTGGGCGGGGAGGTGCCGGTCGCTGCCGCATACATCAATGAGTTGTGCGAGGCACGGGGCCGCGGCCGCTTCGTCATGCTGTATGAGACGATCTTTCCGTGCGGCGTGCTGGGCGCGAGTTTGCTGGGAATTCTGCTGGTGCCGCGTTTTGGCTGGCAATCGATGTTCATTGTCGGCGGCATCCCGGCGCTGATCATCGCGGGGTTGGTGTGGCGGCTGCCGGAATCGCCGCGCTGGCTGATTGGCAAGGGCCGGCTGGATGAAGCCGAAGGCATTGTCGCGCAGGTGGAAGCGGCCACGCCCAATCGAATTGAGCCAGCGGCAAAGAAATTCGACCCTACCACCGGTGCGATCAGCAAGACCCGCTGGCGCGAAGTGCTGTCTCCTTTCTACCGGCGGCGCACGATTATCGTGTGGGTGTTGTGGGCGAGCACGTATTTCGTCTATTACGGCATCGGTACCTGGCTGCCCAGCCTGTACCGCACGGTCTATCACCTCAGCATCTCCGACGCGCTGAAGTGGGGGTCGGTGGCCAACATTCTGCAAGTCATTATTGTGGCCATCAGCGCCCTGTTCGTGGACCGTCTGGGACGCAAGCTGTGGTTTGGAATGTCGTTCGGGGTATCGGCGGTGCTGATGGTTGCCCTGGCACTCTCGGGAGCCAAGACGCCGGAAAGCGTGGTGATTCTGGGCTCGCTGACCTTCGCCGTGCTGGGTTCCAACGCCACCATGCTCTATCTCTACACGCCCGAGATTTACCCGACACGTATGCGCGCGGCGGGCACCGGGTTGGCCACCTCGTTCCTGCGGGCGGCCTCGGCGGCAGGGCCGTTCCTGGTAGGCTTCGTACTCAGGGGCGGCGGCATTGCCGCAGTATTTTACGTGTTTGCCGCGGTAACCGTAATCGGCTTGATCGCCACTACGGCGGCCACGGAGACGCGGCGCCGGCAATTGGAGGAGCTCAACCCGTAACCTGGATCGTGGTACCACCGAGCGGCGAATCCTCATCGCAGAGGGTTCGCCGTTCCCTTTGCACTCATGGCTGATTCGCCGGCCTGTGCCTGGTGAGTTGAAATTGGCCGACTGGGTGAGATTGCCGGAGGGGGCTGTTACGGTGATTTTCGAAATACCCTGAGGCGTGCCGTGGATTTGCTGCCGCCGCACCCCACAACGAGCGGTATCAGGCATAACAACACCAGGGTCAGCCAGGCGAAGGCCACGGGTGAAGCAACGTCCGGGTCAGGAGTAAAGGTAAACTGCCCCGTGCCCGTGTCTCCGGCCAGGAGCGTCATGTCAGGGATGTTCAGCGAAAGCGCGAAGTTCGTATTGACAACGGTAACGATGCCGATTGCCTGAGCCGTGGCGCCCTGGCTGTCGACCACGGTGAAATCTGCGGTCAGTCCTCGTCGGGGGACTCATGGAATGTCCCGGACGGGCTGGACGGCGCTACCGAGGCATGCAAGCTGCATCGCAGATCGGCTAGTTGCCGCTCCACCTCCGCAACTCTATCTTCGAGAGTCCGCACCGTATCTTCCAGAGCGGAGACGCGGTCAGCCGGACGGTCGGCGGCGTTCGTTGGAGGCGGCGCGGCCTCTCCAACGGCCACATCCCCCGCCAGCAAGTGAACGTAGCGTGCCTCTTTTGCGCCCGGCTGCCGGGTGAGCATCTTGACCAGCGGCGGCTGCCGCTGCATCAGATGTTGCAACGCGGATTGCACATCATTGAGGTGTTCGAAGCGATACAAGCGGTCGGTGCGCGAGCGCAACTCGCCCGGGGTCTGCGCTCCCCGCAGCAGGAGCACACAAAGCAGGGCTGCTTCGCCCCGCGTAAAGTTGAAGACCTCCTGCAGGTGATGTTCGTACTTCGCCACGCGGCTCTCGGTGCCTCGAACCGCTCCGGCGAGCTTTTTTTCGTAGAGCGTGCGCAGCGCCAGCCTTACTTCATCTTCCTCGAGGGTCAGTACCGGGTCGCGACTCGATTTCTGGTTACAGGCGTTTACCAGGGCGTTCAGAGAGAGCGGATAGTACTCCGGGGTGGTGGTCTCCTTCTCGACCAGCGAGCCCAGCACCCTGATTTCGACGGCATTCAACACCAAGTCCATGGCTCACCCTCAGCAGGTGCCAGATTAGCAGGATTTACCCCCACAAGCTGCCGCCAGGGCATCCCTCCCCGTCCGGAGGCACGACCTTTCTCCAAATTCTTCTTGCAAACTTCCCTGACACAGGAAATAATGCAGTCATACCTCATACGTCCTGCATGGTAGGCCATAAGACCCACAAAGCAGGACAGATGAAATCAATAAAAGCGCGGCCCGTGGGGCTGGCCGCCGTGCTGGTTGGGAGCATTCGCCATGACCAGTTTCCGGAACGCATTGCATTCCTATGAATGCGGCGTGCAGGCCGTTGAGAAATCTCTCAATACTTTGCGGCATGACTTCTGGCGGCTAGTTTGTTTCGGGTGGGGCGGGACCTCGTTCACGGCTTCGCGCTGGAGAACCCTCTTCTTTTGGCCCTTTGCCGAACTCGGCATTCTGGTGATCGCTGCCTGGCTCGCCCTTACCGCGCCCAGTCGATCGGCCGAGGAAGTTGCCGAACCCCGGGGCTCGCGTGAAGATGGCCGCTCTTGTAATA
>Ga0316217_10005169_pt1 | contig 13659 bp, 9 predicted proteins | sample 1anoAmetaG_FD_203633 | JGI IMG/M metagenome (GOLD analysis project Ga0316217, IMG submission 203633) | Freshwater microbial communities from Trout Bog Lake, Wisconsin, USA - 1anoA | ecosystem: Environmental > Aquatic > Freshwater > Lake > Hypolimnion/Profundal zone | place: USA: Wisconsin...
AACCCCAAGAAGATACGTGCGTACACCGCTATTCGCAGAATTCACGGCCGTCTGAAATTGGGAAACGGGACTTTGGTAGATGGCCACCGTGTTGCAACCGCACGTTAAAACGATGCAGCCAACCATTGTCGAGAGGCAGAGCGAGAATTTCAAGGCCGTTTTCCTAGTGGAATGATCAGTCAGCATATCGCGGCAAGCATGAAAGGTTATGATCACGATTAAAAGCACGCATCCTTATCTGGCGCGGCCATTTGTTGTCTGGGGCGGACAACTGGGCACGGATGCAGAGTGAAGTTGGGATAGTCGAGAACAGAAACGGAAATCACCTCCCGCTTGCAGCTTCCCGCCTGCCCGCCGCTCACAGTCTGTCCACGATGTTCACGAATCCCAAAAAACGCCGCGTGGGGGCACGGGACCCGCAAGATGCCCAAGCAAATCATTAATTTTGTCAGCCTGAAGCCCCAGCGGGCGATTATCGCCACATCCTGCTAGACCGCCGCTGGTGGCACTCGACCCACCGGTGGCTGCGCCAGGCTCCTGGCCAGCAGGGCGGTGAGCTCGGTTTCTAATTGCGGCGGTTGAGGCTCTTCCGCTGGGTGGCGGAGGTTCTGGCGGTCGTGCCACACGATATAGCTCGTGGGACAAACCCCATAGTGCGATTTGAATTCGCGGGAAAAATGGGAAACCCGTTTGAAACCGAGCTGAAAAGCCACGGTTTTAATACAACGATGTTGCTTCAAGAGGTCGCCCGCCAGATGCAGGCGCTGCTGATCCAGCCAAGCTTGGGGGCTGCACCCGAAATAGTCGTGGGTATACCGGCGTAATTGGCGCGGGGAGATGCGCAGCGCCTTGGACAAAGCTCTCGCATTATAACCCGATTGCCGGGCCATCGCGAGCAATTGACCGATGTTTTGAACTGCCTCCGGGACCATATTGATTCCAATTCCTTTGCTGCTTTCGATATTGAGAAGTTTATGGGCTAATGCAAGGAAAATTCGCGGAAAAATGTGAGGCGGGGGGGGGTGAGGCGTGATGCGCGGAAGCCGGGATCGGAGCGCGGGCTATGACCCGCAGCAGTTCCGCCAGCCCGGATGCGAATGAAACAAAATGGAAGCTCCTGACGCGCGTCTCACAGAGCCGCGCTCCGTTTGCGCCAGGATCACGCAGCACGCAGCACGTCCACAAACATTTCCAGTATCGCCATCCCACGCCGCTCGATTACCATCATGCACGATGACTTTGCCACCCACATCCTGCGATTGGTGCGGATTTCGAATTTCGGGCTTCGGGCTTGATTCGTCGTTCGTCATTCGCCCGCCGCGCCAAAGCGCAGCGGCGGCGGGTTATTCGTTATTATCGTAATGTCCGCGCCTGCTTACATCATCGGCATAGACCTCGGCACCACAAACTGCGCCATAGCGTTTGCGGATCCCGCTCAGGGCGCGGACGCGCCGGTGCGCGATTTCGCCGTGCCGCAATTGCAGCGCCCCGGTGAAGTCGCGGCCCTGCCGCTGTTGCCGTCGTGTCTGTATGCCGCCGGCGAACATGAATTGCCGGACGGCTCCACGACGCTGCCGTGGGGTGAATCTCCCCGACTCCTCGCGGGTGCCTTCGCACGCTGGCAAGGGGCGCGGGTGCCCGGACGATTGGTGGCTTCGGCCAAAAGCTGGATGTGCCACGCGGGTGTGGACCGATCCGCGCCCATCCTGCCGTGGGGGGCGCCCGCCGGGGTGGCAAAAATCTCGCCGGTGGAAGCCTCGGCCCGGCTGCTCGCGCATCTCGGAGCCGCTTGGAATCATGCTCATCCGGACGCGCCCATCGCCCAACAGGAAGTGGTGATCACCGTACCGGCTTCGTTTGATGAAGTGGCCCGCACGTTGACCGTCACCGCCGCCCAGCAGGCGGGCTGGGAAAAGTTTTCGCTGGTGGAAGAACCGCAGGCGGCGTTTTACGACTTCACCGCGCGCCACCGCCACGATTTGGCCGCGGCATTGGAAGGAGTGCGGTTGGTGCTGGTGGTGGATGTGGGCGGCGGCACGACGGATTTCACGCTCATTCAAGTGCGCACGACATCCGAAGGACCGGCCCTGCGACGGCTGGCGGTTGGCGAGCATTTGATGCTTGGCGGCGACAACATGGATGCCGCGCTCGCGCGTGTGGCCGAGGAGCGGCTGCTGGCCGGCGGCCGGAAATTCAGCGCCACCCAGTGGACCCAACTGCTCCAAGCTGCGCGGGAGGCCAAAGAATCCTTGCTCGGCAATCACCCGCCCGAACGGCACAGCATTGCCGTGGCCGCCGAAGGCAGCCGCTTGCTGGGCGGCACGGTGTCCACCGAGTTCCAACGCGACGAAGTTGCCCGGGCAATTCTCGACGGTTTTTTCCCTGCCTGTACTCCCGGGGAAATACCGCACCGCATGGCCCGGACCGCCTTGCAGGAATTGGGCTTGCCCTACGCGCAGGATGCCGCCATCACCCGCCATCTGGCCGCCTTTCTGGGCCAGCACGCCGCCGCCGCTTTCACCGCGCTGGACAATCCACTCCCTCTTCCCTCTCCCCTCTCCCCGCTTCCCGCTTCCCCGCTTCCCCGCCCGGACGCGATACTCCTCAACGGCGGCGTGTTTAATTCGCAAGCCATTGCTGACCGGCTGCTCGCCGTCCTGTCTGACTGGTGGCCGGAGTCGCCGCGCGTGCCAGTGTTGCCGCACAGTTCGCTGGATTTGGCGGTGGCGCGCGGGGCGGTGGTTCATGGCCTGGTGAAGCACGGTTTGGGCCGGCGCATTAGCGGCGGTGCGGCGCACGCGTTTTATGCGGGACTCGCAGGTGAAAAAGGCGGCCCCACCGCCCGCGCCATCTGCCTGATCCCGCGCGGCCACGAAGCGGGCCAGCCGGTGGAACTCACCAGCCAGCCCTTCGAGTTGACCTTGGGCCGCCCGGTGCAATTCCCATTGTTTTCCACCACTTCCGACCGGTTTGACCAGCCGGGCGAGGTCGTGGAGGTGACCGAAGATTTCCGCGCCCTGCCGCCAATTCACACCTTGTTAAAGGCGGCGGATACGAAGCCGGTGGTCGTGCCGGTGCATTTGCGCGCCGTCTATACGGAGTTGGGCACGCTGGAGTTGTGGTGCGTGGCCAGTGCCGGCAACGAACGCTGGCGTTTGGAGTTTGAACTGCGCGGCAGCGCGGCGTGCCTGACCATGAGCGTGACCGAGGCGATGCCTGCGCGTTTTGCGGAGGCGCGCGCAGCCGTGGAGCGCGTGTTCGGACACAAGCCGCTGACGGTCGGGTCGAAGGAAGTGAAACAACTGCGCCGCGCGCTGGAACAAATCATCGGGCCGCGCGAAGACTGGCGGCTGCCGCTGTTGCGCGAGCTGTGGAGCGGACTCCAGGCGGGCGCGCGAAACCGCCGGCGCTCGGCGGATCACGAGCGGATTTTTTTCCAGCTCGCCGGCTTTTGCCTGCGTCCGGGTTTCGGTTATCCGCTGGACGAATGGCGCGGCGAACAAATGTTCCGGCTTTTTGCCGAGGGCGTTACGTTTCACGCCGAGCCGCAAGTGTGGAGCGAATTCTGGATCCTGTGGCGGCGGGTGGCCGGCGGCCTGACCGAGGCCCAGCAGCAGGAGTTGTGGAGTTACCTCAAGCCGCACCTGGCCCGCCGGATATCGCCGGCGGGAACAAAAAAGGCTGGCACCGCCCGTCCTGGAGCGCCGGTCTCCGACCCGGCTCGACGCAAAACCCACGCCACCGAGCCGGGTCAGGAGACCGGCGCTCCATTGGTCAAATTGAAAGGCGTGCGGCCGGAAGGTCTGGACGAAATGGTCCGCGTGGCGGCCTCGTTGGAGCACCTGGAGGCGGCGGAAAAAATCGAGTTAGGCAACTGGATCAGCGAGCGCTTGCAAAATCCGGCCACCGCGGCCGGTCCTTGGACTTGGGCGCTGGGCCGGCTGGGCGCCCGGGTGCCGGTGTATGGCAGCGGCCACAAAACGGTCCCGCCGGATCAGGCCGCAGCCTGGCTGTCATCGTTGCTGGCGGCAGGCCTGCATTGTGTGGATGGCTCCGCGTTTGCCGCCGTACAATTGTGCCGCTTAACGGGCGATCGGTCCCGCGATCTGGATGCGGAAATTCGGGCGCGGACCCAAGACTCCTTGAAAGCGGCCGCCGCCCCCGCCGAGTGGTTGCGGCCGCTGGCCGAGGTGGTCCAACTCGCCGCCGCCGATGAAGCCCGCGTGCTGGGTGACACGTTACCCCTCGGGCTGCGCTTGCGCTGAAATGCGCCGTAGCGGCTGGCATCCATGCCGGCCGTAGAGCTGGGCTTCCCAGCCCGGCGGAGAAAATCGCGCGCAACTCAAGACGCGTTGGGATTTTGTCACGACCAGCTTCACCCACGCCGGTTCCGGGCGGCAGAGATGCCGCCCTCCACATCAGGCAGGGATGCCTGATGCTACACGGGAGCAGCCTGTTCCAGCGGTCAAGGCCGGACGCCGGCGCTGGCGGAGGTTGCCTTCACTTGGGCCAGCGCGGCCAAAATTATCTCCACGTTTTGCGCGAGCAATTTTTTTTCGGCCGCAGCCAAACCCGGCGGGTCGAACCGATACCGGTAATGCAAGAATAGCAATTCCCGCAACGGCTGGCGCAGACTGGCCAGCGCGGGTTCCGCCAGCGCCCGTTCCAGCCAGTCGGCCAGGGGCTCCTGCGGCTGCCGCGGCAGACCACGAGCAGTCAGTGATTGCTCCAGCCGGTAAAAGGCGGAATCGTGCCCCGGCCACAGGATCGGCGCTTCCGGCGCTACTTTTTTTGCTGCGGCCCGCGCCTTGGCGCGACGCTGGAAGAAAATGTAATACAGCAACACCACAATTACCGGCGAGATCGTCCAGATGAAATAGGGCCGGAGATCCGTCTGCCGCCAGCGGAATTTTTCAAATTGAAACACCAGCCAGGAACGCAGGTCGGACAAGGCGTCCAGCAGCGACGCGTTGCGTCCTTCGATGGCGATCCACGAGGCAGGCGTGGTGTCAAAATCCTCCCAGATTCCGGTCTGGCGATTCCAGACCAGACACCATGCGTGGGCGTCGCGCTCGCGCACCACGAAGCCGGTGCCCGCGGTTTCATGCACGGCATAACCCACCGCATACCGGGCCGGGATGCCCAGTTGCCGCAGTAGCAAGACGGTGGCGGTGGCAAAGAATTCGCAATGGCCGCTGCGGCGGTACAACAAGAAACGGGTCAAAGGCGTGTTCGTGCTGCGGCCAGTCGGCCGCTGCCACATGCTGTATGTGAATTTCTGCGCAAAGAAGGCCTGAATGACCTGGCGGCTCGCCGCGTCGCTGCAGTTTGTGAGGCTCATTTCGGCGAGCACTTGCTGGAGCGCGGGAATTTCGTTGGTGGGTACGGAGAGATCACTATATCCGCTGGTGCCGAAGTTGGGCGGCGCGTCCATGGTTGCCCCGGGGCCAAAACGCGCGTCGAAGATCATCAAGCCCGGTCCCGTGGCCAAGACCACGCCGGTTTCGTTGGTCTGCACGGTGGTGAACGAATTGGCCGGCAGATTCTCCAGGCGGCAAGCGCCTGACGGCAACGGCAGCACCCCTTCCGGGGCGCCTTCGGACCGCCCCTCAAGATAGCAGGCTATGTTGACCGTGTTCACAGCTTTCTTGGCTGGCACCAACAGCCAGGTTTTGTTGTCGGCCTCGGCCTGTACGGGGCTGAAATTCGTCCGGGCAAACCAAGACTGATTATACGGCCCGTATTTGCAATAGCTGGCTTCGCGCAAATAGGACGGAGCCATGCCAACCTCGCGTGGCTCCAGCCGGATGACGATGCGCGGCGACAATTTTAATTCGCCGATCTGGCCGATGGCCGTCATGCTTTGGGAGGGATCAATCCGGGAATGAGTGAAAAAAGTAATGATGCGAACATCCAGCCGTTGCACCAACCGCGCGAACTCGTTGATGCCCAACAGTCCAAAAAAACCCAGCACCAGGATCACAGCCAGCGCGCCCGCCCATACCTTGAGACCAAAACGTCGCGAGCGCAGCATCCAGAGCGCCCACAAAATCAAGACCGCCTGCCCGCACAAATAACTGTAGGTGCCCAAGTAGGTACCCTGACTGGCGTGGAGACCGGCGGAAAGGATGCAGACCATGAAATATGCCCACGCGATGTCCACGTAGCGCCCCGCTAATGCCTTCTCCCCGCGGCGGCGGCGAATCCGCAGCGCCATGGACACGGACGTAAGCGGGACGGTTGGGCGGACATTGTAAATTTGCGCGGCGAGGAAGGGGAAGAAAATCAGCGGCAGCCAGCGAAACATGGTGTTGGCGGCCACCGAGGATGAAGTGGTGGCATTGCGGAGGGCCATCGGCCCCTGCGTCAGGCCCGACATGCCGCCGCCCTCATCATTGGTCGTGAAAATGTAGCCGAAGGTCGCCAAGGCCACCACCACACACAAACTCCAGAGCCGGTTGAAATCCACGTCCTCCAGATCCCAACGCGGTTTGAACACCCGGGCGGCCTCCAGCACCGCGCCCGCGAGCGCGCCGTACACCAGCAAATGCGACTGCCAGCCCCAGAAGAGCAGCGTGGCGAACAGCAGAAACGGCGGGGTTTTCATGGCGGGGAAAACATTCAACATTCAACATTCAACATTCAACATCGAACTTCCATCGAGCCGGGTCGGAGACCGGTCCGCCCTCCGCAGCGCTACTGAGGACGGGCGCTCCGCACACTTCGAGGTTGGGAGTTGAATGTTGAATGTTGAATGTTTCTTCATTTCAGCTTCGCCAGTCCTTCGCTGATCTTGCCGGTTTCCAGGACGTGAAAATTCTCCGGCTCCTCCCCCAGGGTTTTCGGGTCCGGCTTGGGGTCGCCCGGACGTACGATGAGCAGCACCATCACCGGCACGCTGAGGGCCCGAAGCTTTTTGATGAAATTCCGCCGCGCGTCGTCCCAGTGTTGCAGCACGCAGACGCATCCACTCATGATGGAGATGTGCTCGAACACCAGATGTTCCAGCGTGGCGAACGGTTTGTCAGTGCAGTTGCGGACCGAGGCCAGGATTTCCAGCATCTGGTCCGACGTGCCCAAGCCGCGGCCAGCGGTGAAACAATAAGATTTATGGCCGACGAACAGCAGGTCCAGCAGCGATTCCTGCGTGAGCACAGTGCAGGCAAATGAAGCCGCCACAGACACAGCCTCCTCCAACACCTCGCTGTGCGGCTGGTCCGTGAAAGTGTCCAGCACAAGCGCGTGCCGCACAAAAAATTCGTCCTCGAATTCCTTCACAATGGGTTTGCCGGTCTTGGCCCAGCTCCGCCAGTGAATGTGTTTCAGCGGGTCGCCATGACGATAATCGCGCAGGGAGACGAATTCCTCGCTGCAACCCACATTCGCCGCGAGCGCCACGCCCCCCTCCTGATACCTCAACTGGCCCGGCAGCGCGATGGGCGGCAGCGGATAACGCTTCGGTAAAATCAAGACCGTTTGCGGGCAGGGCATGCGGCTGAACGAACGGAACAGCCCAAACGGGTCGGGACACGCCACCGTCGCCCCGGTGAAACGCAAAACTCCCCGCCGCAAGGGCAGCACTTCCATCGTCACACTCCCCTCGCCGTTGGCAGGCAGGGGCGGCAGGGCCGCGGCCTTCAGCTTGGCCCGCCGGAACGGACTGCGTTCCCGCGGTTTCGTGATGCTGAAAGGCCGGATGCGGCGGCTTTCCGCAAGCTGGAACGCCAGCCATTCGTCGAATGCCGGGCGCGGATCATCCAGGTCGTCCAGCAAAGTGAGCCCCACTTGCGGTTTGGCCGTCAGGTTTCGCACGGCCACCTGATAATGCAGCGGCTGCCCGGCGGTGCCAAACCGGGGCAGCGAACGGCGGGCGGAAAACCGGCCGCGAAAGAAGCCACTGCTCGCCAGCGCAAAAATCAAGAACGCCAGCAGCAGCGCGAACGACTGGTAGGTGATGTTGTGTTCGATGTCCACCCCGAGGGTGCCGGCCGCCAGCCATCCGCCCGCCACACACAGGCCCGCCGGCGTGAACCGCCGCGCCGCCCAACGCCACAGCCCGGAAGAGTAGCGGTACGTCCAGTAAATCGGCTGGTAAATGAACTTCACAATTCAACGTGGCGGCGACTCGGGAGAGCGCCGCAAACTGGTTCAATGATATGGGCGGTAATTGAGTTTCACAACGCAGTGACGCGCGACAGTTGCGCAGTGACACGGGCTTGGCGCTGCGGAATGTTATCACGCATCACGCTTCACGCCGGCACCTTGATCTGCTTGAGCACTTCTTCCACCACGCCGCGCGACGTCACGCCGGAAAACCGCGCTTGCGGTTCCAACACCAGCCGGTGCGCAATGACGGACACGGCGAGCTTTTGAATCTGTTCGGGGGTCACGAAATCATGGCCATCGAACAGCGCCTCGGCCTGCGCGGTTTTCATCAGGGCAATGGAGGCGCGCGGGCTGGCGCCCAGTTGCACGCCGCTGGCCGTGCGCGTGGCCGCCACCAAATCCACCGCATAGCGCTTCAACTCGTCGCTGATGCGGATGTCTTCCACCGCGCGTTTAAGCGCCAGCACTTCCGCCAGCGTGGCGCACGGCTGCAATTCATTCAGCGGATGATTGTGTTCCTGCGCGGTGAGAATGGCCACCTCTTCAGCCGGCGAAACATAGCCGAGGGTGAATTGCATGGCGAACCGGTCCATCTGCGCCTCCGGCAGCGGATAGGTGCCCCGGAATTCCACCGGATTTTCCGTGGCAATGACGAAGAACATGGAGGCTAAATCCCGCCGTTCGCCCTCCACGCTCACCTGTCCTTCGCCCATGGCCTCGAGCAGGGCGGATTGCGTGCGCGGCGAGGCGCGGTTGATTTCGTCCGCCAGCAGGATGTTGGTGAAGACCGGGCCTTCGTGAAAATGAAACTGCTGGTCGCGCTGGTGAAAAATGGACACGCCCAGGATGTCTGATGGCAGCAGATCGGGCGTGAATTGGATACGCTTGAACTGCGCGTCAATGGATTTGGCCAGCGCCTTGGCGAGCGTGGTCTTGCCGGTGCCGGGATAATCCTCCAGCAGCACGTGTCCGCCCGCCGCCAGCGCCGCCAGCAGATGCCGGGTGGCGCCGGACTGCCCGCGCATGATCTTGGCGATATTGTCGGAAATCTTGCGGTAAGTTTCCCGCGCGGCGGCAAAGTCAGTCGGCGTGATCATTCAGTTGGCACTATTAAAGCATTCGCCGTGCCGGTTTGAAAGGACAGATTGCCGTGGCCGGAAAGCAAAACGGCGGCAGGAAATTCCCGCCGCCGTTGGCATTCGATATCGCTGTTACTTGACGCCAACCAGATAGCCGAAGCGCTTCTTGAATTCTTCAGGCGTCAGTTTGACGACGGCGGCGAGCTTGGCCAACTGCTTGGCGCCGTCGAAATCCTCGCGCGTGAGCCGGATCATGTAGGCCTGGGCGCATTCAAAGGCCTCGCCGTCCACGTTGACTCGGCGGTTCTGCATGCGACCGGTCTTGGGATCAAGCATCTGGTCGAAGGGCAGCGGGTTCATTCTGCCGTCCACAAAGCTGATGATGGCGCCGTATTTTTCAGCCTCGGGCGAGCGGAGGAATTTCACCGCGGCGTAGCCGAGATCGCGCGTGTATTCGGCGTCGAACGGAATCGGATCGGCGCAGCGGAGCTCATAGCCGAGATCCTTGTCGATGAACGTCATTTTGATGCCAAGCTTCTCTAGGCGCTGGCTCAACAGTTCCTTCATCAACCGGCCAAATTCAATTTCCCCAAGGCGCAGATGGCCATGGTCGTCACGAATGACTTTGCCAAAGCGCTCCAACTGGCCTTCGGGCAGCGAGGCGACCAGACCCTTTTCGCCGATCGCTTCAATCAATCCCTCGGCGAGCACCACCAGACCGTACTGCGAGCCTTCGGCTTTGCGCTTGACGATGGAGCCAATGATGATGTCGCACACTTCGTCCACGGTGACGGGGCGGCCGCGGAACTCCTCGGAGATGATGGAGAGCGTGGCGGCGGAGGCCTTGGCGATGCCGAGCGCGAGATGCCCCGCGGCGCGGCCCATGCTGATGATGATGTACCAGCGCGAGGTGGTGCGCGCGTCTTCCATCAGATTCCGCACGAGCTGCACGCCGTAATGCCGGGCAGTTTCATAGCCGAAGGTGGGCGTGGAGCCGGGCAGCGGCAGGTCGTTGTCAATGGTCTTGGGCACGTGCGCAACCTTGATCTTGCCGCCGCTGCGCTTGGCCACGTGGCTGGCGGAAAATGCCGTGTCGTCGCCTCCGATGGTGACCAGCGCGGTGACGCCAAGCTTTTCGAGCACGCTGAACACGTTTTTCATCTGCTCCTCGGACTTGGTGGGGTTCGTGCGGGCGGTACCCAGAATCGAGCCGCCTTTGATGTGGATGTCCTTCACATCGCGGATCGACAGGGGTTTGGCCTGCGTGGTGTCGCCTTGGGCGAGATACTTGAAGCCGTCGCGAAAGCCGATGACTTCGTAGCCTTGATTGATGCCTTCGATGGTGGCCGCCGAAATGACGCCGTTCAAGCCCGGCGCCGGACCGCCGCCCACCAATATTCCGAGTCTGCCTTTATTGCTCATGGTTTTCAAAAATAGATGTTAATAGATTTTTATGACCGCAAAGCAGATATTCTGCCTGCCCGGCGAAAAATTTCAATTCCATTCTTGCCCCATTCACACCACAATTGTCCAGCGCATGAACCGAATTGCATTTCTCGACCGCGCGGTGGCAGACCCCGACGTGAGGGGGCTGGCTCCCAGCCGCCGTTGCCGGCGCCCACGTGAGGAGGCGGCCCCCCAATGAACCGGGCCGTATTCCTCGACCGCGACGGCACGCTGATCGCGGATAAGAACTACCTGCACCGGCCGGAAGACGTGGACATCTTTCCCGGCGCGGGCGCGGCTTTGAAACGGCTGGCGGACGCCGGTTTCAAACTGATCGTCGTCACCAACCAGTCCGGCATCGGCCGCGGCTATTTTACGCTGGCGGACGCGGAGCGGGTGAACGGCTGGCTCGCCCGCGAATTCGCGCGCGCCGGCGTGCGCTTCGAAAAGACCTACCTCGCGCCGGAAGCGCCCGACCAGCCCAGCCGGGGCCGCAAGCCCTCGCCGCAGTTCCTGTTCGACGCGCGCGATGAATTTGGCTTGGACCTCGGAGACAGCTTCATGGTGGGCGACAAATTGATTGACCTGGAATGCGGCTGGAACGCCGGCGTAAAAAAAAGTATCTTGGTCCGCACCGGCTACGGCGCGGAGGTGGAGCGCGAGTCGCCGGAAAAAATCCGGGCGGCGACAGTCGTGGACGGCCTGCCGGAAATGGCGGCGTGGATTTTGGGAAAATGAGACGTGACGCGTGATGCGTGATGCGGATTGCATTTCGGCGTGGTGAGGTTTTTCACGCATCACGCATCATGCTTTAGCAGTTCAACGATAAACAAACAAAACATATGTGCGGCATCATTGGATACGTTGGAAAGAAATCGGCGACGCCCATCCTGCTCGAAGGGTTGCGGCGGTTGGAATATCGCGGCTATGACAGCGCGGGCGTGGCTTTGTTGCAGGGCGCGGACCTGCTGGTGCGCAAGAAAAAGGGCCGCATTGATGAAGGGCTGGCGCGACTCCTGCAGTCGGAGCCCGCCGCCGGCTCCGCGGGCATCGGCCACACGCGCTGGGCCACGCACGGCGTGCCCGCCGACGAAAATTCCCATCCGCACCTCGATGGCTCGGGGACCATCGCCATTGTTCACAATGGCGTGATTGAGAATTACGACGCCCTCAAGCAACGATTGCTCCGTGCCGGCCACAAATTTCAATCCACCACGGACACCGAAGTGCTCGCGCATCTGATCGGCGAGCATTACGACAAACTCAAGGCCGGCCGGATTGCGCCACCCACGCCCGGAGCGCGTGGAACTCGTGGCGTCCCGCCTGCGGGTTTGCCCGGCGTCTCGCCCGGCGATGAGACTGCCGGCAGCACGCTCACCCAGGCGGTGTGCGGCGCGTTGCGCGAGGTCATCGGGACTTACGGCCTGGCGGTCGTCTGCCGGGATTGTCCCGACACCATCGTCAGCGCGCGCCGCGGCTCGCCCATCATCATCGGCATCGGCCAGGAGGAACATTTTGTCGCCAGCGACGCCAACGCGATTGTGGCGCATACCAAGCGGGTGGTGTACCTGAACGACTACGACGTGTCCACCATCACGCCGGATCGCTTCGACGTGGTGAATCTGGGCGCCGACACCGCCCACGTGCAGATCAGCAACCTGGAGTTTTCCCAGGAGGACGCGGCGCGCGGCCGGCACGCGCATTTCATGCTCAAGGAAATCTTCGAGCAGCCGCAGACGGTGCGGAACGCGCTGCGCGGCCGGATTGACCTGGAAGGCGCCACGGCAAAGTTTGGCGGCCTGAACATGACGGCGGCTGAGTTGCGCGGCATTGACCGCGTCGTCATCGCCGCCAGCGGCACGAGCTGGCACGCCGCGCTGGTGGGCGAATACCTGATCGAGGAGTTGGCGCAAATCCCGGTCGAGGTGGAATTCGCGCACGAGTTTTGTTATCGCAATTGCCCGCTCGAAAAGAACACAGTGCTGCTGGTGCTTTCGCAGTCTGGCGAAACGGCCGACACCCTGGCGGCGTTGCGCGAAGCCCGGCGCCGCGGCCATCGCGCGCTGGCCATCGTCAATGTGGTGGGCAGCACCATTGCGCGGGAATCCGACGGCGGCATTTATATGCATGCCGGGCCGGAAATCGGCGTGGCCTCGACCAAGGCGTTTGTCTCCACGCTCACCGTGCTGACGCTCTTGGCGGTCCACCTGGGCCGGCTGCGCCAGTTGTCGGCCGTCCGGGCGCGGGAGATTTTGCGCGGTCTCGAGGCGCTGCCCGCGCAGCTTGAGGCCATCCTGGCGCGGAACCCCGCGCTCAAGACGCTGGCCAAAAAATATGCGCGCGCGGAGGATTTCTTTTTTCTCGGCCGCGGCTGCACCTTTCCCATCGCGCTCGAAGGCGCGCTCAAGCTTAAGGAAATTTCGTACATCCATGCCGAAGGCTATTCCGCGGCGGAAATGAAGCACGGCCCCATTGCGCTGATTGACCCGGAGACGCCGACCGTGTTTCTGGTGCCGCAGGATGCCATGTACGACAAGACCATGGCCAACCTGGCCATGATCCGCGCCCGCAAAGGCCCGATCATCGCGCTGGCCACCGAAGGCGACCAAGCCATCAAAAAGGTGGCCGACTCGGTGATCTACCTGCCCAAGACCCTCGACCTGCTGAATCCGATCACGGCCATCGTGCCCCTGCAACTGTTCGCCTACCACATCGCCGTGGCGCGCGGCTGCGACGTGGACAAACCGCGCAACCTGGCCAAGAGCGTGACGGTGGAGTGACCCACTACGCACCGTTCGGTTTCAATGCCCGGAGGACAATTAGGGTCTCCCCATTTGGACGGTGGTGGCACCCCAAACATCGGGTCTCGCGTTTGCTGGAAGGTTCTGGCGTAACGCCCAACCTGCCAGGAGTAGCCATCATTGGGTTGCGGCTTTTGCCGGACTGTCGCGGAGCTTGCCGAATGCGGCAGGCGTGGTAGTCTGCATGACAATATGAAATCCGCCTACGAACTCGCGATGGAGCGTCT
>Ga0316217_10005170_pt1 | contig 13659 bp, 10 predicted proteins | sample 1anoAmetaG_FD_203633 | JGI IMG/M metagenome (GOLD analysis project Ga0316217, IMG submission 203633) | Freshwater microbial communities from Trout Bog Lake, Wisconsin, USA - 1anoA | ecosystem: Environmental > Aquatic > Freshwater > Lake > Hypolimnion/Profundal zone | place: USA: Wisconsin...
TATGTCCTTTGAACTGAATCGGCCCACGGTGAAGGTCAGCCGCGCAACGTCGCGCTTTCCGGCCAGCGTCAGTTGGTCCTCGGCCACGGCCTCTTTCGCGGAGCCACCCAAGCCGATCGTCTGCCGAATGAAGAGGCGGGCAATGTTCAGATGGGGGAAACGAGTACCCACCTTGTATGCTTCCCCGTTCGGAAAGTCGTCGATGCCGAGAGTGCCGTCCAGCCCGAAGCCTTGCCAGGACATCGCATCCACATGCACCTCAGCGCCCTTCCACAGGCGGAACCCGGCATACACATCCACCGAAATGGTTTCCCGCGCCTGGCCGCTCGCCGGCAGGCTGTTCGGCCCGGAATACTTGGCGGTGAAACGCGGATAACCTTGGCCGATGGCGGTACTTTGTACGTGCAGATTCCAAGTCTGGCTTCGTCCTTCGGCGTCGGCCGGCGCATCAGTGACTGCGGACGCGGCGGAACTGCTGGTGACAATGCTTTCCGCCTCCTGTGCGCTCGACCGTTGGACGGTCATCAGGCAGAAGATAGCCACAACCAGCAGCGTGCAGCCTGCTGCGGAGGCCCAGCTCGACATCGTCTTCGTTGCTACCCGCATCATCTTTCAGTCCCCACAGTTATCAATGTACAGCAGGCACACACCAACCGTGATCGGATGATTAGCGATGATTTAAGCGAAACTGCGCCAAAGGTTCTTAGGGACGCGAGTTAGATCAGCGGGGCATTACTCAGGCAGGAACGCCGGGCAAAACTCCCGCTGATCGATTCGGCCCTGGCCGGTGGCGATGCCCGGGCGCACAACCATTTCCTGAATGAAGTACGTCGTCGGCCAGAGCAGCAACCACCACCGCCACAACCGCGTACCGTACTGCGCTTCGGCATGCGGCGCGCCAAACTCGAAGGCCCCCAGATTGGCCGGGCTCCGCTGCAAGTCGACCACCCCACCCTGCTCCGTGACCCGGGTATGAGCCTCAAAGATCTGGTGAAGACCGACGGAATCTCGAGGGCCACCGTTTGCCGGGTAAGAAAGGATGCGCCGCCGGCAGTCTCAAAAGGGTGCGCTTCTGACGTTCCCCTCGCCGCTGATAACAAACAGTTCAGGCCGCCGATAACGGCGGCCTGAGACCGTCTCCAAAATACTGGGTTAAGCGTCGTCGAAGTTAGCCATGGGCATCCCCTTGCAAATGCTCGTGCGGATCGCAGCTCTAGTCCGTGCCTTCTGTCTTGGGATACTGCTTATGAAGCCGGCTACGAGCTTCATTGAGTGCTTCTGCCGGGTCCCGACCAGTAACGGTCTTGTACCAAGCGGGATGATGCGTCCAGGCCCACGCTTCACTTACCGTGCCCCGGGTCATGGACTGCATGGTGCCAGGCTCCCCGATCGTACTCAGATATATGTGGACGAAGATGCCGGCCAGCATGATCAGCGCCGAAATATCGTGGATCACGTAGGCAATAGCGACCGGCCAGCGACCGGCTATCTCGGGGAACCACATAATCAGACCAGTGATGAGATAGGCGGCACATCCGCCGACGATCTCCCAGAACTGCATCTTCTGCCCGGCATTAAAGAAGCCGACGTCGCCCGGCTCCACCGTATCGCGATGGCTGACATAGTCGGGTAACCGCTTCATCCAATGCGTGTCGCCCGGCCCCCATTTCATATCCGCGGCCCAGTTGAAGGCTTGCAGTCCAAAGAACAATACAAAGCCCAGCCCAAACCACGGATGCAACATGCGCGTTATGGCCCCGCCGCCGAACAGCGGAGTAAACCAGCGAAAGATCCACGCCATGTAAATACCGAATCCTGACAGTAAGGCAAGGAAGAAGAAGATTCCATAGGCCCAGTGCAGGAAGCGCGTGTAGGCACGATGGCGGAGCAGTTCGCCCTGGTAGACGACGGTGAGACCAATCCGGTTAATAAAGTGGTCCCGCTTGCGACTGAGTTGTTGCGCTCGAGTGGCCACCTTAGTTCTCCTTCCTGGGCGCATCCCCGTCTACCTCTTTGATAGGGGCTTGCGGTTGCGTGCGGCGCGGACCTGCGGTGACGTAATGGAGAATCAGTCCGGCAAATACCATGACCGACCCGATCAATCCCACCGGCTTGAACCAGTCCTTCCAGACGGTAAAACTGAATGGGATGCGAGGGGTCAAAGGCAGACCTGCGTATTTTTCCGGGTTGCCGGCATCGTGCAGAATATAAACCACGGTCGTACCACCGATATTCTGCGGGTCGTATACCCCGGCGTTACGGAAGCCGGAGACCTCGCGCAGTTGTTTGGCGCGCTTCTCGGCCAGCATCAGCATGTCTTCCTTGGTGCCGAAGTGCAGACACCCCGTCGGACACGCCTTGATACACGCCGGCTCCAATCCTTGTCCCACCCGATCGGAGCAAAGCGTGCACTTGTATACTTTCTTGGTTTCCGGATTGAACTTGGGAACATTGAAGGGACAACCCGACACGCAGAACTGGCAGCCGATACAGCTTTCCTGCTCGAAATCGACCACGCCGTTCTGGTATTGCACGATAGCCCCGTCAGCCGGGCAGGCTGCCAGGCAACCGGGTTCGGCGCAGTGCATGCACTGGTGCTTTCGCATCAGCCACTGAAACGACCCGTCCGGGTTGCTTACCTCATTGAACTTGATGAGGTTCCAGTAGTTCCAGTTCGTGTCTGGCATGGTCTGGTAGGTGTTGTCGAACGTGGTGGGCTGGAACGGCATGTCGTTCCATTCCACGCAGGCTACTTCGCACGCTTTGCAGCCGATGCAGGTGGTGGCATCAATCAACTTGCACAGCCGCTCTTCGCGCTGCATTCCTTTGCCGGGAACCGGGCCAGGATGGCCCGAGATCTTCTGGATTTGCAGCATCTTTCGATCGCTCATCTCGGACCTCCTTTACGCTTTCTCGAGCTTCACCAGGAAGCCCTTGAACTCAGGCGTGTTGGCATTGGGATCGATAACCGTCGGCGTCAGAACGTTCACCAGATTCAGGGCGGTCTTGCCCGCATCTTCGGCAATCCCCCGGAAACCCCAGTGGATCGGAATGCCGATCTGGAAAACCTTCTTGCCATCCACCGTCATGGGTTTGATTCGTCGAGTGACCATCGCATTGGCGATGTAGGAGGCGCGAATGCTGGTCACCTTGACCTTCTCTCCGCCGCGCACTCCCATCTGCTCCGCCAGCTCGACGGGAATTTCCACGAACGGCTCCGGAACCAGCTGGACGTTCATCGGATTGTTCTTCGTCCAATAGTGGTAGTGCTCCACCAGCCGATAGGTAGTGCAGATGATGTTGAAGCCCCCGGCCACGGTGCCGTACTTGTCCATGTCTGTCTTGAATCGCTTGGCCAGCGGATTCGTAGACTGGCCGGGATGCAGCGGGTTTACCACGGGACTTTCCGTTGGCTCGTAGTGTTCCGGGAACGGGCCGTCGACGACCGCTCCCAGGGGAACGAACAGGCGACCAATACCCTCGGGATTCATGATGAACGGCCCCATGTGATCCTTCGGCGCCGAGTCGGCCTTGAAATCAGGCACATCGTTGCCCAGCCATTTGCCCTGGGCTTCGTCCCACCACACCTGCTTGCGCTGCATGTCCCACGGACGGCCATTCAGATCGCACGAGGCACGGTTATAGAGCACGCGCCGGTTCATCGGCCACGACCACGCCCAGTTCGGATAAACTCCGAGACCTGAAGGATCATCGGTGCCGCGGCGCTGGGTCAGTGCGCCCGCTTCCGTCCATGATCCGCAGTAAATCCAGTTGCCGGACATGGTGGAACCGTCGTCTCTCAGAAAAGCGAAGCCTGGAAGTTGCTGGCCCGCCTTGATCGTGGTCTTGCTCGCTTCGTCGATTACCTCGGCGACCGCCTTGCCGTTCAACTCCTTCGCCACCTCGGCCAGCGATGGGTTGTTGGGGTTGCTGTAGGCCCAGGAGACGCTCAGAATCGGTTCCGGAAACTTGCCGCCTTCCTTCTGATATTTCTCGCGAACCTTCATGAAGATGCGGGCCAGAATCTCCTGGTCGAGTTTGCAATCTCCCGGCGGAGGTACTGCAGCATACTTCCATTGCAGCCAGCGCGCGGAATTCACAAAGGTGCCGTCTTTTTCCGCAAAGCCCGCGCCGGGCAATCGGTATACGGTCGTGCCGATCTTCTTCATTTCTTCGGCCGTCGTGCCCGGTGCGCGCCAGAACTCGCTGGTTTCCTCCGGATAAATGTCGCAGACCACCAGAAATTCCGCTTTCTTCAGCGCGGCGATGTTCTTGTTCGAGTTAGGTCCGATCATGACGCCGTTCATTCCGAACGCCATCATCCCCTTGATCTTGCCGTTGTACATGGCGTCCCAGATGTCGACCCAGGAATAGGTGCGGTCAATCTTGGGCAGCCAGTGGAAGCCGAAATCGTTCTGTTTCACCGCGGCGCCGCCATACAGCGCCTTGAGTAGCGATACCGCAAAGGCGGGAGTGTGCGACCAGTAATTGAACGAGTCCCACTCGTTTGGCTTCGACACCTTCGGTGTTATGCGCGCCAAGTAACCGTGTAGATCGACATCCGCAGGAACCGGCATCTTCAGATATCCCGGCAAGCTGTCGAAAATCCCGGCCATGTCGGTCGCGCCTTGGATATTGGAGTGCCCGCGCAGGGCGTTCACGCCCCCGCCGGCGCGTCCCACGTTTCCGAGCAACAGCTGAATCATCGCCGCCGTGCGGATGGTCTGCGTGCCGGAAGAGTGATGCGTCCAGCCGACGGCATAGATAATGCTCCCGACCTTCTTCATGTCGCCGTTGACGCGAATGGACGTAAACGTATTCCAGGCCTTCGTCGCCTGGTCCTTGGGAATGCCGGTAATGCGCTCCACCATCTCCGGCGTATACCGCGAATACTGCTTCTTCAATAGCTGGAAGACACAGCGCGGATGTTCTAACGTTAGGTCGTAAGCGATATTGGGCGGAAGCATGGGCGGAGTCGGCACGCTCGCCGCTGCTGCCTTCGCCGGGATCGCCTGCGCTGCGCCGGCCACGGCTTGTCCGGTCAGATTGCCGCCCTGCTCGTAGTTCCAGGTGGACTTGTCGTAGGTCTTCGCGCTCGGATCGAAGCCGGAGTAGAGGCCGTCCTCCGGGAGTTTGAACCCTTCCTTTACCACGAACGCGGCGTTGGTGTAATGAGCGAGGTATTCGCGGTTGAAGCGGTTATTCTCAATCGCGTAGTTGATCATCCCGCCCAGGAACGCAATGTCTGCGCCCACGCGAATCCGCAAAAACTGATCGGCCTGCGAGGCCGTGCGGGTAAAGCGCGGATCCACCACGATAATCTTGGCATTGCGCTCCCGCTTCGCTTCGACCGCCCACTTGAAGCCGCACGGGTGATTCTCCGCCGGGTTTCCGCCCATGATCAACATCATGTCGGAGTTCTTGATGTCGATCCAGCCGTTGGTCATCGCCCCGCGCCCAAACGTTGGTCCCAAACTTGAGACCGTGGGAGCGTGTCAAACCCGCGCCTGGTTCTCCAGGTACGTCACCCCCAACGCCCGCATGGACTTCACCACGAGGTAATTGAACTCATTCGTGTCCGTGCAGCCGCCCACAAAAGCCATGCTCTCGAAGCGATTGACGGTCTTGCCGTTCGGGTCCTGCTCCAGAAAAGTCGCATCGCGCAGCGCTTTGGTCCGGGTGGCAATCTCGTCGATGGCCTGGTCCCAGGAAATGTCGTCCCAGTGATCGGAACCCGGGCGCCGTACTTGCGGCTTCATCAGCCGGCGCTCATTGACAATGTCCTGCAGCAGGGACGAGCCCTTCGGACACAGCGTCCCGCGATTGATCGGATGGTCGGGATCGCCCTCCACGTGGATCGCCTGGGGTGTGACGTTCTTCGCTCGATCGCCGATCGTATGAATGATGACTCCGCAGCTCACCGAGCAGTACGGACAAGTACTGCGCGTCTCGGTGGTGCGCGATATCTTTAGACCTGAAGCTTGTGCATAGAGAGGTTGGAGATTGAACCCTAGTACGGAAATCCCGACCGCTCCAGCCGCTCCCGTCTTAAGGAAGGCACGTCGTGAGAGTTCCATTGACGTCTCCGAATCTGGGCTATTCGTACGTGGGACAGACAGGCTGACATACACTCATTGCAAGTGCATCACGTGGGGCACAAACTACGCCTTGTGGAGCTTTGATGCCGATCGGGACCGGCAGGGTTGCCCTAGAATCCCATCAGGTTCGGCATAATTTTTGCATAGCCGCGATCTGCCGCCCACACATCCAGGACCGCTACCGCAACTTCATCCACCAGCGGAATCGCGCGTCCATCCACCGTCATGTCAATGGCCTTCAGATAGCGCTGGCAGCTATCGCAAGCCTCGACATGGACATGCCGATAATCTTCTGTGGAGTACCGCGGCAGCTTCTCGTGGTCTTCCTCCCCGCACCAGGGACAGACGAACCTCCGGAATAGCCATTCGCGGAAGCAGCAGGAACATTGCAGCCAGCGGCTGGCGCCGTTGCCCTGCTGACGCAACACCGAAAGCTGTGGCAACCCGCCGCACGCCGGACAAACGCTCAGGCTGTAACTGGCCGGTGCCGGCAATTGCACTTGTAAGCGCTCCATCAAGGGCTGCTGACAGCAGCGCGCAAAGAAGCTGCCGGCTTCTACCTCCGCTGGAACAGCCGCGGCAAGCTCCGACCGCAGTAGTTCAATCCATACCTCCGCACTCGCCCCCTGCAACCTCGCCGCCGCCTCTTGCAACCCCTCCGGGCCGTCCGTAACCGTAAGAGCGAGCAGCGAAACCAGCTGGCTGGAAGCGGAGGCCAGATCAATCTGCTCCCGTAGCGGAATCTCGGGGCTGAAAGCGACGCTAGAGGCGCCTGCGACCGTGCATTGAAAGCCCAAGACCTTCTCATAGAAAAGCAGAATGTCGGAAGCGGGTCGGCACCGTTCCCGTAATTCGCGGGCACGATTTATCCGACTATTCCACCCTCGCCCAACGCCATCCGATGCAATGTTGCCCGGCAGACTCATAGTGCCAGCTATTCTCCCATAACCTAATCGAACATTGCTGCCCAGATAAAAAAGGGTGTTAACCGACAACCGTATATCGAACCCACCAGGATGGCCCCTAAGCTTGCGAAGCGACTTCCCGCGTTCCCCTAGAAAGCAACCCTGCGATGTGTCTTGACCTAGGGATTAAGCCGCGGTCGTTCTCCTTCTGACAAACGCTCCGAACAGCGCTCCCAGCACGGCGACCATGCCGGTCATTACAAACGCCACCGCCCAACTCCCCGTCCCTTGGACCACGGCCCCAAACGCCACCGGAACGATCAGTATGCCCATGTTCTGCCCGATGAATGTGATCCCTGTGGCCATCCCAGCCAGGCGATGATCGCCCACACTCTCTACCGCTGCCTGCACGATCGGGCTTGGTATCAGTCCGGTCATCACTCCGGCGGTAATCATCAGGGGCAGGAAATAGCTTTGGTTGAGCCCTGCCATCAGTGGACACAGTATCCCCAAACCCATCAGGCCGACAACGATCAACCCTTTCCGGCTGCCAAGCTTGTCGGAAAGCAGGCCCGCCGCCGGACAGGACACAACGTTGATCAGCATCATCAGGCCGACCAGTGGCGACGCGACTTGCAAAGGGATATGGCGAACCGTATTCAAGAAGGTCGGCGCCCACGTAACCACCGCGATGGTCGATCCGGCGAAGCAGGCGAAGGCACCGGACAAAAGCCAGAGGTTTCGGTTCTTCAATATCGAACCGATCGCCGCTGGCGGCTCCTCGTGATTCTCAGCTGAAATCTCCCCCCCGGGCCGTATCACCGCCAGAAAAATGATGCCGACCACCACCGCGAAAACATCGCCCTCCCACCACAAGCATCGCCATCCGTACTTTGCCGTAGTGGCCGCTCCGGTGATCATCATGATGGTCGAGCCCACGGGGATGTAGCTCGCCCAGATGCCGAACGGCAGGCCACGCTTTTCCGGAGAAAACCACGTGCCCAGCAGGGCTGGCCCTATTACGAACATCGAGATCGTCCCAATACCCTCGATGAGCCGGCTGAACAACATCAACCCCGGCCCCGTGCTGATGGCGCCCAACGTCGAGCCCACAATGAGCGCGCCGACCGCCAGCACTCCCATCACGCGATAGCCAAAGCGGTTGAGAAAGAGCCCCGCCGGGATCGCCAGAATTACCCCGGTCATGTTCAACACCGACATCAGTGATCCGGCGTTGCCCACCGAGAAATGCAATTCCTGCATCAGCACGGGCATGATGGGCGGGACCTTGAACTGAATCACGGCGGATGACAGACAGAATAGCCAAACCAGGAAAACCATCAACCAGTTGCGCCCAGGCTTTCCAGAGCTCTGCTCACGCGTTCGGGCACTGGCCGCGGCTGGTACGGATTTCATGGAAACTCCCTGGGCTCATTTCGCTCTGTTAAGAATGCAGATTATACAGGGGCAGACCGCTCTATCGAGAACTGCCGAATCTTACCTCACGGAAGCCCAGCCTCTACGAGGCGAAGCCACCAGAGCGTCTAACTCTGGGATCCGGGGAAATATTCTGGTGCGAACCTGGGCGCATTCCCCCCATAGTGCTTTTCCGCTTCCCTGCGAAGAAGTAGATCGGTTGATTTACTGCAGCGTTGGGTGCCGTGAACACGCTAGGGTTCACTTTCGGCGGCGAAATTGAATTTAGCCCCCAGGTGCAGGCCGAGTCAGGAAAATGGTCGCCGCTACCCATGAGACCAGCGGGGAAACAGGCGCCGTGCCCATGCATTCGATGGGCACAGTGACTGAAAGCCTGGCCGCGCTCATCGGGGCGGATACCGCCATGATAACCACCGCCCGGATGGCGACCCTGCGACGACGGCCTGACTCTTTGAAAGCTGCGGGCGGAATTCCACTTTGCGTGTTCTCTTTTGACCAGCCTGCTGGCGCTTCACCCATCAGGCTTTGATAAGACCTGTGAATACAGGACCTATCCACCGACAAGGAGAACCATATGAACCAGAGTACGAAGGACCAGATCAAAGGTAAGTGTCACGAAATAACAGGCATCGTCAAAGAGAAGATTGGCCTGGCCACTAACGATCCCCACTTGGAGGCGGAAGGCAAGGCCGAACATACCGCCGGTGCCGTCGAGAAGAAGATCGGACAAGTCGAAAAGGTTTTTGAGAAGTAACTCCAGAAAACGCTCCAGCCCTGACCGTGCGGTTGGGGCTTAATGCGCTCGTCGTTAGTTCAGTTCCCCCCGTTCCGACTGCTTCAGCATACCCGCCTCCCGGGTGAGATCTCTCCCAACTCAGCGGGATGGCAAGATAGGCCGCGCGCACCGTGGTTCTGGCGGCCTTACCAGCCAGCGCGCTGGGTAAGGCTCGCCGTTTCACCTTGTGGACGAACACCCTCCCTGCCCGATTGCACAATCCCGGCGACCATATGGGGATCCCGGCCGGGTCATTAATCTGTTCGGGCTTGAACGCTGGCAGATTCGCAAGTCAGCCCCCTCTCGGATGTGTCGATAAACTCTCACTTTTTATCCGTCCAGTTGCATTGACCGGCAACAGCTGCATTCTCTGCTGCTTGGCGTGGTGGCGGCAGTTCGGCTCGACCGCAACTCGCAGCACTGCTCCGGGTTATAGCCTCCAAGCTCTCGAACAGGCTGGAAGCAAGGAAATGGGCAGGGGACCACATGGCAACCATCTCGAGTTCTGAAGTTAAGGAACCCTCTCTGGTCGGTTCGGGGAAGATCACGCTTCCCTTCGAACGCGACGCCGACTTAACCCCACAATGCACCATTGACCGGCTCGTCTTTGCACGGTTGGCCCGTCTGTCCATCCGTCCCGCCAATCTATGCTCGGATGCTGTTTTTGTGCGCCGCTCTTATCTTGACGTGATCGGCACCCTGCCCACAGCGGAGGAGACGGTTCAGTTCCTCCAGGATCAGGAAGCCGGCAAGCGGAGCCTCCTGATCGACCGTCTGCTGGCGCGCGACGAGTTTGCGGACTATTGGGCGATGAAGTGGAGCGACTTGCTGCGCATCAAGGCCGAGTTTCCGATCAATTTGTGGCCGAATGCCGCGCAAGGCTACCATCGCTGGGTTAGGAGTTCGATTCGCGCCAACCAGCCCTACGACCGCCTTGTGCGCGAACTGCTCACGTCGAACGGCAGCAATTTCCGTGTGCCGCAAGTGAACTTCTATCGCGCGCTTCAAAGCCGCGATCCACAGGCGATTGCGCGTACCGTCGCTTTGACCTTCATGGGTGTACGGGCGGAGAAATGGCCGGAGCGCCGGCTACGCGACCTGTCGGTCTTCTTCTCGCAGATCGGTTACAAGACCACGGGAGAATGGAAAGAGGAGATCGTATTCTTCGATCCCGAAAAGAAGCTGGCATCGCTGAGTCCCGCTTTGCCCGACGGAACGCACGCTCTGCTGCGGCCGGACGAGGACGGGCGGGTGGTCTTTGCCGATTGGCTGACGAAGGCGCAGAATCCCTGGTTCGCGCCGAGCATCACGAACCGCATCTGGTCGTGGCTATTGGGGCGCGGCATCATCCATGAGCCAGATGATTTGCGACCGGACAATCCGCCGGTTATTCCCGAGCTGTTGGCGTATCTGCAACGGGAGTTGATTGCCTCCCATTACGAGTTGAAGCACATCTACCGTTTGATCCTGAACTCCAAGACCTACCAGCTTTCCTCGATTCCGCAGACGCGCCATCCGGAGGCGGAGGCCAACTTCGCCTACTACCCTCCGCGGCGCCTCGACGCCGAGGTGCTGATCGACGCGCTGTGCCAGATCACCGGGAGCACGGAGCAATATAGCAGCGCGGTGCCGGAGCCGTTCACGGTGATGCCGGAGGGGACCCGCGGCATCAGCCTGCCGGACGGCAGCATCAGCAGTTCATTCCTGGAGTTGTTCGGGCGGCCTCCGCGCGACACCGGGCTGGAGTCGGAGCGAAACAATCGCCCCTCGGCCGCACAGCGCCTCCATCTTCTCAACTCGACGCATGTCGAACGCAAGATCGAGCAAAACCAGGCGCTCAAGAACCTGGCGCGCAATGCCAAAAATTTGCGAGCTGTTGCAGAAGACCTCTACCTGACGATTCTGTCGCGTTATCCGACGGAGGAAGAGCTGGCGCTGGCGAAAGCCTATTCCAGCTCCGGTTCGGTGAAGCCCTGGGAGGCCACGGTCGACCTGGCCTGGGCTCTGGTCAACACGCCGGAATTTCTTTACCGGCACTAAGGCAAACAACATGAGCACCGAAAACCATCCGAACCTCTGGTACATGACAAGACGCGAAGCGTTGCGCCTGGGATTGCTGGGCGGCGCCGGGCTGATGCTGGGCAGCACGTTGGACATCCCCTCGCTCGCCGCGGCGAGATTGCCGGGAGCCAAGGCCAGGTCGGTGATTCAGATTTGGATGTGGGGCGGCCCCTCGCATCTGGACACTTTCGACCCCAAGCCGGGTGCGGGCAGCGACTACTCAGGGCCGCTGGATCATCCGATTGCCACGAAGATCAGCGGTCTGCGCATCTCGGAGCTGATGCCGGAGTTGGCGAAGCAGGCGGACAAATACTCCATCATCCGCAGCCTGACGCATGGGGTGAACGCGCATGAGACGGCGGCCTACACGGTGCAAACGGCCCGCCCCTCGGGCGGACGCGACGTTTATCCGACCGTGGGCGGCGTGGTGTCGCTGCTGAAGGGCTACGACGGCGGATATAAGGGGCTCATTCCGCCCTACATCGTGCTGACGCAGCCGCAAGGCCGTTTCTCGGAAGCTGGATTTCTCGGCATGCGATATAAGCCGTTTGCCACCGGAGGCGATCCGGCGCAGAGTCGCTTTGCCGTCGAGGGAGTGGTGGCGGTCAATATCTCAGACGCGCGGCAGCGGGCACGCCGCGAGTATCTGCACCGGCTGGACACGCTGCAACAGGCCATGAAAGGCAGCCCGCAACTGGCCCCGCTGTATGAAGCCGAAGCCCAGGCCTATGAATTGATCCTGGGAGACGCAGGCAAGGTGTTCGATCTGTCGCAGGAAAAGGACGAGTTGCGCGAGCGTTACGGCAAGAATACCTTCGGGCAGTCCTGTCTGGCGGCGCGGCGGCTGGTCGAGCGCGGAGTCCCCTATATCACCATCAACTACAACGGCGGTTGGGACACTCACAAAGAGAACTTCCAGCTGATGCGCCGCCGCGTGCCGGAAATGGACAAGGCGATGGCGGCGCTGTTTCAGGATCTGGCCGACCGCGGCTTGCTACAGAGCACAATCGTGTGGTGGAGCGGCGAGTTCGGCAGGACGCCTAAGGTCTCGTGGGAGGCGCCCTGGAACGGCGGGCGTGGCCACTGGGGACAGGTTTTCTCGGCGGTAGTCGCCGGCGGTGGCTTCAAGGGCGGCATGGTGGTCGGAGCCTCGGATGCAAGAGGGGAAGAGGTAAAGGAGCGTCCCGTGTTTCCGGTGGACCTGATCGGCAGCATCTATGAGTTGCTCGGCATCGATAGCACGGCCAAACTGCCGCATCCGCTGGGTGAAACCGTCCAGGTGCTGCCCACGGCGGCGGACGGCGTAAAGAGCGGCGGACGGCTGAAAGAGATTATCTAGCAGGCTGCGGAAATAGTCGAATTGTGTCAGGGCACGAGTTTACTCGTGCCGATAAGCCCTCTAGATTTGTCATTCCGAGCGGGCTTTAGCCCGCGAGGAATCTGCTTTTTGCCGTTTTTCCGCACCCTGCTAGGCACCGGAGTTGGCAATGAAAATGAACTGGAAACGATGGAATGCGATGTGCGTGCTGGGCATGGTGCTGGCGGCGGCGCTGGGGACGTGGGGCCAAGCGAATCCGCCGCTTGCCGCCTATGTTTATCCCGCCGGGGGCCAGCAAGGTACGACCTTCGAGGTGACCGTCGGCGGACAGTTCCTCAACGGCGCCCATGATGTGTTCGTCTCCGGCAACGGCATCACGGCCGAGGTCGTCGGGGTGTACAAACCGCTCTCTCCGATCGAGATGAATGACATGAGAGAGCAGCTGAAACAGTTGCAGGAGAAGCGGAAGGCGGGCGCCTGGAGCGTCGCGGATGCAGAGACGACGGCCTCGATCCGGCAGAAGATGGCGACCACGAGGAAGCGGCGCGACAATCCTGCCTTTGCCGACATCGTAACGTTGCGCGTGACGATCGCGGTGGATGCGGCTGTGGGCAGCCACGAACTGCGGCTGTCTGCCAACAGCGGCCTGACCAATCCGCTGGTCTTCTACGTGGATCAGCTCCCGGAATATGCGAAAGCGGCGGCCTGGCAGGCCCCGCTGGCGCCGGAAGAACTCGTCCTGAAGAACCGCGGCGGTCAGCGAACCAGCGCAGTGCAGGCAGAGCCCCCCATCGATGTCACCTTGCCCGTCACCGTAAACGGCGAAATCATGCCCGGCGGCGCTGACGGCTTCCGTTTTCGCGCGCGCAAGGGACAGCACCTGGTGATCGCGGCCAGGACTCGATCCTTGATTCCCTACATCTCCGACGCCGTGCCGGGCTGGTTCCAGGCCGCCCTCACGCTCTACGACGCCAAGGGCAGCGAAATCGCTTACGCGGACCACTATCGCTTTCAGCAGGAGCCGGTCATTCTCTACGAGGTTCCTGCCGATGGCGAGTTTACCGT
>Ga0316217_10005171_pt1 | contig 13658 bp, 13 predicted proteins | sample 1anoAmetaG_FD_203633 | JGI IMG/M metagenome (GOLD analysis project Ga0316217, IMG submission 203633) | Freshwater microbial communities from Trout Bog Lake, Wisconsin, USA - 1anoA | ecosystem: Environmental > Aquatic > Freshwater > Lake > Hypolimnion/Profundal zone | place: USA: Wisconsin...
TGCGGGTCGTGGTTCAGGTGTTTCACAGGTTCACGCATCGGGCTCGGGCGGCGGCGATTGTCGGAGGGTGGCGGAGCATACACTGCTGCGAAAGCGCGAGGAATCACGGCATTACGTAGCGACCACCGGCATGAAGTCATCGGGCGCCGAGCACCGCCTCCAGCGCCTGCGCGACCAGCTCCCGCCGCCGCCGCAGCGGATAGCGGCCCGGGTCGAACGTCACGCCGATCCACAGGCCGTCGATCGCGGCGCTGAGCAGGTCCACCGCGTTGCCGAGCGAGGGCGGCGGCGCGATCTCGCCCCGGCGGACGGCCGCGGCCACGTAGCGGCGCAGGTGCCGCCGCCAGCGCGCATAGTAGTCGCGGTGCACGCGTGCCAGCGCCGGGTTCTTGAGGGCGCCGTCCCACAGGCTGACCCAGACCGCCATGAAGCTCGGCGCGCCCGCCGCGGGAACCATGAACTCCATGGCGGCGCGGAGCCTGGCGAGGCCGGGCTCGGACCGCGCGACCACGGCGTCCAGGTCCTTGAAGGTCTGCGTCGCCATCCACTGGAACGCAAAGCCGACAAGATCGTCCTTGTCCCTGAAATAGTGGCCCAGCACACCGACGCTGAAGCCTCCCTCCAGCGCGATACGGCGAATCGTCGCGCTCGCGGAGCCTTCCGTGCGGATGACCCGCACGGTCAGCGCCGCGATCTCCTCGCGGCGACGTGCATGGTCGACTATTTTCGGCATCCGAGTCCCCGCGCAGCACCGCCAGTCGGCCAGCCAGGCCGGTACGATTATAGCCCGGGGATGCGCGCCGCTTCATTAAATGACGATTGTCATAAATAAAAACAGCGGGCCACCTCAACTGATCGACGCAACACCACGTAGCAATCTGCTCGCCGGGGTTTCCCATCCGAGCGTTTCCCTAGGTCTGGTATTGAGCCGCCGAGCGATCTTGTTTAACTCTATCTGAGTAACACCGGTGAGGTCAGTACCTTTCGGGAAGTACTGGCGCAGTAGTCCATTGGTGTTCTCGTTGCTGCCTCGCTGCCACGGGCTCGACGGGTCGCAGAAGTAAACCTGCACATCGGTCGCGACCGTAAACGTACGATGCTTCGCCAGCTCGAGACCTCGATCCCAGGTCAAGGATCCCTTCAGGATATTCGGCAACGCACGGATGCGCCTGATCAGCGCCGAGACGACTGTGTCGGTGCCTCGGTCCTTCAGCTTCACCAGCATCACGAACCGCGATTGGCGTTCAACCAACGTGGCGATCTGGCTGTGACGGCTGCCCACGAGCAGGTCGCCTTCCCAGTGCCCGGGAACCGCCCGATCTTCGATTTCTGCTGGTCGTTCGCGAATCGACACTGCGTCCACGATCTGGCCCCGACCTGCACCGCGTGCCGTAGCCGTGCGCGATCGCCGGATGTTCCGCTTCCGACGCAGATGGCTCAGAAGCTCCTTTTTCAGTGCTCCGCGGGTCTGGACGAACAAACTGCGATAGATCGTTTCGTGCGACACCTGCATCTCTTCCTCGCCGGCAAACTTCATCCTGAGCCAGCCAGCAATCTGCTCCGGCGACCAATCCAGCGTCAACTTCTCCACGACGAGCCGTTGCAGGCGTCGATTCAGCGCGAGTCTGCACGGCTTAGGACGCAGCGCCGACTCCCACGCGCCAACGTCGGCCTCGGTGGCGCGGTACCGCTCGAGCCCGCCATGGCGGCCTACCTCGCGGCTGATCGTCGACGGCGACCTATGGAGGCTCCTGGCAACGGTGCGCAATGACTCGCCCTGTGCGACGCCGCGGGAAATCGTCTCGCGCTCCATCAGGGTCAGGGAAAGCCTCGAACGTCGTCGCACGCGAGGCGTAAAGCCGCCGTTGCTCATGAGCTCGTGATGGATAGTTGTCGCGGGGCGACCCAGCAGCCGACCGATCAAGTTACCCGGCTTGCCGGCCTTGTAGAGTCGCCAGATCTCGGCCCGTTCAGCCGGCGTGAGCGGGATCCCCTTCCTTCGCTGCATAGCAACATCCTCCCTCGTTTGATCCTATAACGAGAGGTGTTGCATCGATCCATTGAGGTCGCCGCGTGCTATAAGACCGAGCCGGACCGTACGGCCGTCGCCGCGCACCCGGGCGTCGCTCCATGATTGAGCGGGAGAAAGCGCTTGAGCGATCAATCGGCGTCCGGACGTCCCCCACGCGCGACATCGCGCGAAACGCGCCGGGCGGCGCGCGCGCAGCGCAAGGCCGTCAAGCTCCCGTACATCCGGCGCCGGCTGCCGACGGTGGAGCTGCTCAGCTCCGAGGCCGTCGAGATCATCGAGGCGAACGCCGAGACGATCCTCGAGGAGGTCGGCGTGGAATTTCGCCGCGACCCGGAGTCGCTGCGCCTGTGGCGCGCAGCGGGAGCCGACGTCAGCGGCGAGCGGGTCCGGATACCGCGAGGCATGGCGCGGACGCTGCTGTCCACGGCGCCGCGCGAGTTCACCCTGCATGCCCGCAACCCCGAGCGGTCCGTCAGGTTCGGCGGCGACGCTACGGTTTTCTCACCGGTCGGTGGCCCGCCGTTCGTCACCGACCTGGACCGCGGTCGTCGCTACGGCACGCTCGAGGACCTGCACAACTTCATCAAGCTCGCGCACATGGCGCCCGCGATCCACTTCTCCGGTGGCACCACCGTCGAACCGATGGACATCGCTCCCGGGAAGCGGCATCTGGACACGCAATACGCGTTCTTCCGCTACAGCGACCAGGGCTGCGAGGCCACGCCGGAAACCCCGGGCCACGCGGCCGACGCGGTGGACATGGCGCGCCTGCTGTTCGATGCCGACTTCGTCGACCGCAACACGGTGGTGCTCGGCAACATCAACTCCAATTCGCCCCTGACCTTCGACGGCCGCATGCTGGGCGCGCTGCGCGCCTTCGCGGGCGCCAACCAGGGGACCATCATCGTGCCAGCCGTGCTCGCCGGCGCGATGGGGCCGGTGACGACCGCCGGCTGCATGGCGGAAATCCTCGCCGAGACCCTCGCAGGCATGGCCCTGACGCAGCTGGTCCGGCCCGGCTCGCCCGTCATCATGGGCTCGTTCGTCGGCGCGATCTCGATGCGCACCGGCGCGCCGACGTTCGGCACGCCGGAGGCGACCCAGATGATCTTCGCCACCGCGCAGCTCGCGCGCCGGATCGGCGTGCCGTGCCGCAGCGGGGGCTCGTTGTGCTCGTCGAAGATGTCCGACGCGCAGGCAGGCTACGAGAGCGCCCACACGCTGCTGCCGACGCTGCTGGCCGGCGTGAACCTCGTTACGCACGCGGCCGGCTGGCTCGAGGGGGGGCTGGTGGCGGGCTACGAGAAGTTCGTGATGGACGCGGACCAGCTCGCGATGATGCAGGTGCTGGCCTCGGGCATGGACGTCAGCGAGCGCGGCCAGGCGATGGACGCCATCCGCGAGGTGGGGCCGGGCGGCCACTTCCTCGGCTGCGCGCACACGCAGGCGAATTTCGAGACCGCCTTCCATCAATCGACGATCGCCGACTACTCCTCCTACGAGCAGTGGTCGAGCGAGGGCAGCCTGTCCGCCGAGCAGCGCGCGAACACCGTCTGGAAGAAGATGCTGGCGGACTACGAGGACCCCGGGCTGGATCCGGCCCGCGACGAGGCGCTGCTGGAATACATGGCGAAGCGGCGGGCGACGCTGACCGACGCGATCGAGGAGGAATAACGAACCATGAAGAGTCATTACCGTGTCGTCGTCATCGGCGGCGGCATCGTCGGCACGAGCGTGCTGTACCACCTCGCCAAGCTGGGCTGGACCGACATCGCACTGATCGAGCGCGCGGAACTGACGGCCGGCTCGACCTGGCACGCGGCGGCCGGCTTCCACTCGATCAACGACGATCCCAACATCGCCGCGCTGCAGGCTTACACGATCCGCCTGTACAAGGAGATCGAGGCCGAGAGCGGCCAGAGCGTCGGCATGCACATGCCGGGCGGATACAGCATCGCAACGACCCCGGCGCGCTGGGAGTGGCTGCAGGGCGAGTGTTCGGTCTACCAGACGCTCGGGATAGAGGCACACCTCGCGACTCCCGAGCAGATCGTCGCCGACTGCCCCATCGTCGATCCGCACGGCCTGCTGGGGGGCATGTTCGACCCCCACGAAGGCGCGGTCGACCCGCACGGCACCACGCACGCGTTCGCAATCTCGGCTCGCAAGCGCGGCGCGGACGTGATCCTGCGCAACCGGGTGCTCGCGCTGACGCAGATGCCCGACGGGCACTGGCGCCTCGACACGCAACATGGCCCGGTCGTCGCCGAGCACGTGGTCAATGCGGGCGGCCTGTGGGCGCGGCGCGTCGGCAGGATGGCGGGCATCAACCTGCCGCTGACGCCGATGCAGCATCACTACCTCGTCACGGAGGACCTGCCGGAACTGCTGGCTCGACCCGACGAGATGCCCTGCGTCACCGACCTGGAGGGGTTCACCTACCTGCAGCAGGAGCGCAAGGGCGTGCTGCTGGGCGTCTATGAGCGGGACCCCCGCCACTGGAAGACCGAGGGCGCCGACTGGGACTACGGCATGGACCTGATTCCGGAGGAAATCGACCGGATCAGTCCGGAGCTCGCGATCGGCTTCAGCCGCTTCCCCTCGCTCGAGCGCGCCGGCATCCGCCGCTGGGTCAACGGCGCGTTCACCTTCACGCCGGACGGCAATCCGCTGGTCGGCCCGGTACCCGGGCTGTCTAACTACTGGGTCGCCTGCGGCTGCATGTCCGGGTTCTCCCAGGGCGGTGCGATCGGGCTGGTGCTGTCGAACTGGATCGCGCAGAACGATCCGGGCTACGACATCTTCGGGATGGACGTCGCCCGCTACGGAGCTTTCGCCGCGAATGACCAGTACCTGCGCGACACGACCGCGCAGTTCTACAAGCGGCGCTTTGTGATCGCCTACCCGAACGAGGAGCTGCCTGCCGGCCGGCCGCTGAAGACGACACCGAGCTACGACGCGCAGCAGGCGGCCGGGGCGCGCTTCGGCGTGGTCTGGGGCATGGAGAGCCCGCAGTTCTATGCGCCGGGCGAGCCCGCCTTCCACGACGAGCCGACGCTGCACCGCTCCGCCGCGCACCGGTTCATCGCGCAGGAGGTCGACGCGACGCGCAAGGCCGCCGGCCTCATCGATACGGGCGTCTACGCCCGCTACGAGGTCAGCGGTCCGGGCGCCGAGGGCTGGCTCGACCAGCTGCTCGCAAACACCCTGCCGCCGGTCGGCCGCCTCCGCCTCGCGCCGATGCTCAGCCCCGGGGGCAAGCTGATGGGGGACCTGACGGTGACGCGCCTCGCACCGGAGCGCTTCTGGCTGGTGGGGTCCTACTACCTGCAGGAGTGGCACCTGCGCTGGTTCCGCGACCACCTGCCGCCTTCGGGCGTGACGCTCGAGAACCTGTCGGAAAGCTGGCTCGGGTTCTCGCTCTCCGGGCCGCGCTCGCGCGAGATCCTCGCGCGGCTGACCCGCGAGGACGTGTCCGACGCCGCGCTGCCCTTCCTCGGCTGCCGCCAGATCGACGTCGGCATGACGACCGCGATCGTCGCCCGCCTGTCGCTGACCGGCGAACTCGGCTACGAGATCAACGTTCCCGCTCCGCAGCAGCGCGCGCTGTGGCGCGCGCTGCTCGAGGCGGGCACCGACTTCGACCTGCGCCCGGTCGGCATGCGCGCGCAGGACAGCCTGCGACTGGAGAAGGGCTACGGGATCTGGTCATGCGAGTTCAGCGCCTCGAACACGCCCGCGCAGTCAGGCCTGGACCGCTTCGTCGCGTTCGACAAGGGCAACTTCGTCGGCCGCGAGGCGGCGCTGGCCGAGCGCGAGACGGGACCTGCGGAGCGTCTCGTGTTGCTGGCGGTCGATTCACCGACGGCCGACGCGGGCGGCTATGAGCCTATCCACCTGGACGGGCGGCGCGTCGGCTACGTGACCTCGGGCGCCTACGGGCACCATGTTGGCATGAGCCTCGCGCTCGGCTACGTCGAGCGCGCGATCGCCGACCAGCCGCAGCCGCTGACCGTGGACGTCATCGGCCAGGCGCGGCCGGCGCGGATCCTGCCTGCGCCGCCATACGATCCGACGGGCCGACTCCTGCGCCTCTAGACACAACCGCATGGCCGGGTGGCCGCGGTGCCATAATCGGCCACCGCGGCGTCCTGTCGTGCGAGGGGGATGACGATGCCTTTGCTGCGTCAGCCGGTGCGGATCCGCTGGTGGATCTTCGGATTCCTGTTCGGCTTCGCGGCGCTGTCCTACCTGCAGCGCACCAGCTTCAGCGTCGTCGCAACGCAGATGCTGCCGGACCTGCACCTCAGCCACACGCAGTTTGGCTGGCTGACGACGACCTTCGCCACCGCCTACGCGCTGTCGCAGATCCCGGGTGCGGCCATCGGCCAGCGCTTCGGCGCGCGGCTCACCTACATCGCCGTCGGTCTGCTCGGCCTCGCGGCGATGGTCATGACGCCGGTAGCACCGGTCATCGCCGGTGGCGCCGCCGTGTTCGGCCTGCTGCTGCTGGCGCAACTGACGCTCGGCGCCTCCCAGGGGCCGGTCTTCCCGATGTTCGCCGCCGTCGTGCAATCGTGGTTCCCGGAAAAGCGCTGGGCGCTGGCGAACGGCATGCAGTCCGCAGGCATGGATCTGGGTGGCCTGGTCGCGGCGCCGCTGATCGTCTTCCTGATGCAGGGCTTCGGCTGGAAGGGCGCCCTGCTGTGGCTGGCGGTGCCGGCCGTGGTGCTGACGGCCTGGTGGGGCTGGTACGGCCGCGACACGCCCGAGGAACACCCGTCCGTCACGCCGCAAGAGCTCGCCGAGCTGGAGGGCACGGACCGCACGCCCGCGCCACCGCTGACGATGCGGCGGCTGCTCAACATCGCGACCGATCGCGACGTGCTGCTGCTGTCGGTGTCGTACCTGTGCATGAACTTCGCGTTCTACCTGCTGAGCACGTGGTCATACCTGTACCTGGTGGAGGTCCGCCACCTGGACGGGCTCGAAAGCGGACTGGCAGGCGCGGTGCCATGGCTCGGCGCCGCCGTCGGCGCGGGTGTCGGCGGAGAGATCTCCGACCGCCTCGCGCTGCGGCTCGGCGCCCGCTGGGGGTACCGACTCGTGCCGCTGGTGACGCTGCCGCTGGCCGGCGTGATGCTGATCGTGACCACGCACGTCTCGACGCCATACGCCGCGGTCACCGCACTGACCGTCGCGTTCTGCGCCGTGGAATTCAACGAGGGCGCGTACTGGGCGGCGACGATGCGGGTCGCGCGTGCCGATACCGCCGCCGCCACCGGCGTGCTCAACACCGGCGGCAACATGGGCGGCATCCTCACCGGGCCGGTGGTCGGCATGCTGTCGGACGCCGGCTCCTGGAACGGCGCCTTCATCGCCGGCACGGCCCTGTCCATCGTCGCGGCGGCCCTGTGGCTGCTGGTAGACCCCGACCGCCGCGCCGGCGCAGCCGCCTGACGGTCGCCTTGAACTTCATCCGGAACGAGGTTTCGCACATGCGCATCCCCTCCCTTCTCCTGCCGACGATCATGGTGCTGGGGCTGCTCGCCGGCGCACCGAGCTGCCTCGCCGCCGGCAGCGACGGCGACTTCCGCGCACGCGTCGAGCGGGTACTCGCCGCGACGCCGTTGATCGACGGCCACAACGACCTCGCATGGGAATTCCGTGCGCGCTACAAGAGCGACGTCAATGCCGTCGACCTCGCGGTCAACCAGGCAGGCGTCGCCGGCCCCGCCGGCACGGCGCCGCTGATGACCGACATCCCACGGCTGCGCGCCGGCCGCGTCGGCGGCCAGTTCTGGTCGGTGTGGATCCCTGTCGACGTCAAGGGCTTCGAGGCAGTGCAGATGACGCTCGAGGAAATGGACATCGTCAAGCGGCTGGTCGCCCGCTATCCGAACGACCTCGAGATGGCGTATACGGCTGCCGACATCCGTCGCATCCACAAGGCGCACAAGGTTGCGTCGCTGATCGGCATCGAGGGAGGGCACCAGATCAACGCGTCACTCGCCGTGCTGCGGCAGATGTACGACGCCGGCGCACGCTACATGACCCTGACGCACACGGCCAACACGCCGTGGGCGGACGCGGCGACGGACGACCCCAAGAGCCGGGGCCTGAGCCCGTTCGGCGTGGAGGTCGTCCACGAGATGAACCGCCTCGGCATGCTGGTCGACCTCAGCCACGTCTCGCCGGCGACGATGCAGGCTGCGCTGGCCGCGACCGAGGCGCCAGTGATCTATTCGCACTCGTCGGCGCGCGCCCTGGTCGACCATCCCCGCGACGTCCCGGACGACATCCTGCGGCTCGTCGCGGCCAACGACGGCGTCGTGATGGTCAACTTCAACCCCGGCTACGTCTCGCAGGCACGCAACGAGTGGGATGCCGATCGTGCGGCCGAACAGGCGCGCTTCAACAGCCCGCCGTACGGTGGGCTCTACATCGGCCAGCCGGAGCGCGCCAAGGCCGCGCTCGCCGCGTGGGACGCGAAGCACCCGATGCCGGTGGTCACGCTCGAGCAGGTGGCCGACCACATCGACCACATCCGCAAGGTCGCCGGCGTCGACCACGTCGGCATCGGCTCCGACTTCGACGGTATCGACGAAACTCCGACCGGCCTGTCGGGCGTCGACTGCTACCCCGCCCTGCTCGTGGAACTGATGCGCCGCGGCTGGTCGGACGCCGACGTCGCCAAGGTTGCCGGCGAGAACCTGCTGCGCGTGATGGCCGCCGCCGAACGTGTCGCCGCGCGGCTGCGCGCGACGCGACCGGCGTCGATCGCCACGCTCGAGGCCACCGCGCCGGCGCCGTGAGCCGGCACGGGCCACTCATCTGCTACCCTTGGCACCGCCGGCCCGCGTTCCGGCCTGCCCCGGGATCGTCACGATGGCCGACTACACGTTCGCGTTCCAGACCTCGACCACCCACGCCGGTTTCCTGAAGGCGCCGTCGCTGGCGGCACGGCCGGAGGCGCCGTGCGTCGTCGCGGGCATTCCGTGGGACGGTTCGACAACGAACCGGCCCGGCTCGCGCTTCGGGCCGTACCAGATCCGTCGCGCCAGCCACATGCTGTGCGACGGCACGCACCCGCTGTGGGGCGTGACGCCACTGGACATCCTCGCCGACGCGGGCGACCTGACGCTGCCGAACACCTCGCTTGCGGGCATGCGCGAGGCCCTCGCGCCGCAGGTCGCCGCACTGATCGCGCGGCACCACATGGTATGGCTCGGGGGCGACCATTCTGTCACCCTGTCGCTACTGCGCGCGTACCGCGCACACTTTGGACGGCCGCTCGCGGTCGTGCACTTCGACGCGCATTGCGACACGTGGACGGACCACTTCGGCGAGCCGTCGGGCCACGGCACATGGGTGCACGAGGCGGTCGTGGAAGGACTGATCGACCCGGCGCTGACCGTCCAGATCGGCATTCGCTCGCCGGCGGAGCCGGCAACGGCGCGCTATATCGCCGACCGCGGCGGACTCATCTACACCGCACGCGACCTGCGCGGCCAGGAGAGCGCGGGACAACTCGCACACGTACTGCAGACGGTACGCGCGCGCTTCGCGGCGGCGGACTCCGTGCCGGTCTACCTGTCGCTGGACATCGACTGCCTGGATCCCGCGTTCGCGCCCGGCACGGGCACTCCCGAGCCGGGCGGGCTGACGAGTGCACAGGTGCTGACGCTGCTCGAGGAATGGCACGACCTCAACTGGGCCGGCATGGACCTGTGCGAGGTCTCCCCTCCCTACGATCATGCCGAACTCACCAGCAACGTCGCCTCGACGTTCGTCTGGACGTACCTCTGCGCGCGCGCCAGGGCCCGCTGAGCCAGGGCTGCCGGGGCCCTCAGAGGTTGGTGTACTCGACCTCCGGGAAGGAATCGACGGGGAACACGTAGAAGAGTTTGAGCAGCGTCTTGCCGTCGTTGCGGATCGCGTGCGGCAGGTCGCCGGGGATCGAGATGGTGTCGCCGGGCCCGACCCGACGCTCTTCCGCACCCAGGGTGACGACCCCCTCGCCCGCCAGGAAGTGGTAGAGCTCGAGCGGAGGGTGGCGGTGCAGGCCCAACATCCCGCCGGGCTCGATCTCGCATACACCGCTGGTCAGCTGCCGTGTCGGCGTGCGATCGGAGCTGGTCAGCGTCCGCCACGTGACGCCTGCGTCCTCCCCGCTCTCGACGGGGACCAATGCCTCATGGACCAGGTACGCCTGCATCGGCATGTTCGCTCTCCTGCGCATGTTCCCCAGCATGGGAAACATCGACGCCACACGTTAGCAGGCGGCACCAGCGCTGCCCATCCCTCGGCGCCCGCGGGACGCGGCACTCGACACGACGCCGACCCGCCGCCGAGAATCCATGGCGCCCACGTGTGACGATGGGCGTTGGCGTCCGGGCCGGGGCGCCGCATGTGCAATCGAGGGCCAGCCATGACGAACATCACACGCCGACGGCAGGAGAGACGCGCTCCCATGGCCGGAGCGCTACCGGCGACGCTCGCAGCGATCGTCCTCGTTTCGACGCTGCCCGCCCCTGCGCCGGCAGCGGAGGCACTCGCCGCGGACTCCGGCATCCGGTTGCTGGAGCCGATCAGTCAGGAACTCGGCGCGGCGGGATGGGAGTTGCTGGCGCTGGACCCCACCACTCCCACGAAATGGGCGTGGTTCGCCAGCAAGGCCGACCTGTCGACGTTCGGGAGCTTCCTGACGGTGCTCGTCCACGAGGAACGCTCCGCGCCTGCGGCCACGCAGGGGCCGTCGGGCCAGTTCTTCTACCTGAGTTCGCTGGACCGCTGGGCGCTCGACTGCCGCGGGTCGCGGGGCGCGATCATCTCGATCCTCTACTACGGCGGCAACCGCCTGACGGGCTCGACCACCAGCACCAGCACCGATCCGAACGCGCTGGACTGGTTCAACATCGAATCGGGCACCACTGGCAGTTCAATCCTCAAGTGGGCCTGCGATCACGTCGCGGCACCTGACGAGGCCGGCGCGGCACCGTCGCCGCCGACAGGCGCGCCATCGTCTGCGCCCAGCGCCCGAGCGCCCTATGAAGCTGCGGTGGCCACCGCGACCGGCGACGGTTGGATACCCGTTGGCGAGTCCGACCTGGCGACCGCGATGGTGAGGTACGACGAGATGAAGCGCTCCGGATCGCGCGTCGTGCTGTGGATCCACTGGGAATATCGCACGCCGTTCGAGGGCGGGGATGCGGTACCGAACTACCTGAGCGAGATGGAGCACGACGAGATCGATTGTTCCACCCGCGAGGACCGCACGTTGGACCGGACGGTCTACGCGGCCAACGGCGTGCGCGGGGCGGCCGCGTCGTTCAAGCCGCCGGCGCCAAAGTGGTCGGCCCGCCCCCCGGGGTCGGTGGGACGGGGTGTCATCGACCGCGTGTGCGCGGCGACGACCACGACGCCCGACAAGGCGCCGGGCACACGCCCGTTGCTGAACGAGACCTGATGCGCGTCCCGGACCCGCCGCCTATCGGGAGGAGGCGTGCGGCTCGCCGTGCGGCTCGCGGCCGCGCTCCTGCTGTCGCGGTGCCTCGCGGGCCGGTTCGCGCGGCGGCGGCGCGGCGCGCTGCGGTGCAGGCGCCGGCATCTGCCGTGGCTGCCGATCCGCGCGCGGCGGCTCCGGACGGTACGTTGCCGGCGCGTCGGCCTGGCGATGCGCAGGTTGCGGCCGGTCGGCCCTCGGCTCGGGACGGGCGGCATATGATGCGCCGGGGCGGGGGTTGCCCTGTTCGGGGCGCCCGGCACCGTCGTATCGGCCCGCTTCGTGCGCACGCGGCGCGGCGCCCGGCGGTCGGTCGGACCGCTCCTGGCCACCCCATTGCTGGCGCGACGTCGGCTCGCTCGGTCGATAGGTGTAGCGCTCGGCGCGGATCGAACGCTGTTGCTCGACCGCCCGCGGATACCGGTCACCGGAGAACTCTCGCTGGTACAACGGCAGCGGTGCCGGGCGGGGCACCTCGCGTCGATCCCAGTGATCCCAGCCACGGCGGCGCTCCTCCCAGCCGCGTCCCCAGTGTTGGCCCCAGCGCGGGGGCTCGTCGTCGCGCCAGCCGCGAAAGTACGGCGGCGGGCGGTGGTAGTAGCGGACGGGGATGCGCAGGATGAACAGCGGCACGTACATCGGCGCAACGAAGTTCCACGGGCCGTCGTACCAGGCGCTCGAGTACCAGCCGTCGCGGTCGTAGACCCAGTACAGGCCATCGTAGAAGAAATAGTTCCCGTCGATGCGCGGGTCGTAATAGACGGGATATCCCGGCACCGGCACCAGTTCCGGGAAGCCGCCGAGATTGATGCCGATGCTGACTCCGACGCCGGCCTGTGCGGCCATCACCGGCGTCAACAGCAACGCGAACGCGAGAATCAACTTGCGCATGTCTGGCTCTCCTGCCGACGGACGGCATCGCTGCGGCAGTGTCATTCCAGCAGACTGCCGATGCGCCCACCGTAACGCCGAGCGGCCGCAACTTCAACGATCCGGTCCGATCGTGCGGTTGTCGCCGCAGGGCGACAGTCGTGCCCGCCCACAACCGCCGACACGGGCACGCTCAAGGCGCCGCGCGGTGCGCGAGCCAGCGATCCAGGTGCCCGGCGAACGCATTGCGCTCGGACAGGCCGAGAGGCGGCGGACCACCGCCGATGACCATGCTCGAGCGCATCGTATCCATGAAGTCGCGCATCGACAGTTGCGAGCGGATCGTGTCGGGCGAAAACTTCTCGCCGCGCGGACTCAACGCCTCGGCGCCCTTCGCGATCACCTCCGCCGCCAGCGGAATGTCGCCGGTGATCACGAGGTCGCCCTGTCCGGCGCGAGCGGCGATCGCATGGTCCGCGACGTCGAACCCGGCGGGCACCGTCAGCATCTTCAGGCCGGGGATTCGCGGCAGGGACAGGGCCTGGTTCGCGACGAAGGTGACCGGCACGCGCGTGCGCTCTGCCGCCCGGCAGAGGATCTCGCGCACGACCTTCGGGCATGCGTCCGCGTCCACCCAGATCGATGTCTCCGCCACGCCTTCTGCCCTCCGGTCCTGCAGTTGCGCCGGCCAATGTAGCCGAAGTGTGCGCGTCGCGACCCGGCGAGCGCGCCGGAATTCCGGTCAGCGGTCCGAATTGAGGCCCATGGGACCCACTGCAAAGGAGTATCGTGGAGGCTCACCCGTCGCGTCCGACACCGGAGTCCCATGGCGAAGCCCAATTACCAGCACATGAAGAAGCAGCGGGAAGCCGCGAAGAAGCGCGAGAAGGCCGAGAAGCTCCTCAAGCGCCAGAGCCCGCGCCCGGGCGAAGCTGAGCCGAAGGAAACGCCATGAGCAAGGGTATGGACAGCAAGAAGGAAGCCAAGAAGAAGGCGTCCAAGTCGCCGGACGAGAAGCGCGCCGCGAAGCGCGAGAAGGCGTCCAAGAAGCGCTGACGGGCGCCGCGCCGGACAGTCCCCGCCCGGGCGGGGCACCGTGCTAGACTGACTTCGCGTCGCGGCCTCGCGGCGACATCCGCCGCCCGCTGCGCGGCCACCGATACCCCGCCCCTGCTGCAGCGGCAGCTCCGTCTCCCCTGGCGATGGCGCCGTGCACCACGCCGCGGCCTGCGCCTAACCCGCGACAGGCCG
>Ga0316217_10005172_pt1 | contig 13656 bp, 12 predicted proteins | sample 1anoAmetaG_FD_203633 | JGI IMG/M metagenome (GOLD analysis project Ga0316217, IMG submission 203633) | Freshwater microbial communities from Trout Bog Lake, Wisconsin, USA - 1anoA | ecosystem: Environmental > Aquatic > Freshwater > Lake > Hypolimnion/Profundal zone | place: USA: Wisconsin...
GAGCGTCGAGGAACTGGAGACGGCCATCCACGAGTATCTGGCCCTGCACAACGAGAGCCCGAAGCCCTTCATCTGGACGGCCACCCACCAGGACATCCTGGGGAAGGTCGCCAAGGCCAAGGCAGCCGTGGCGAAGCGCCAGGAGGCTTGAGGAAGGAGGGGCTCAGGCTCGCTTGCCGGTCAAGACCAGACGCCTGATGCCGCGATTTTTCAGGGGATGGGCCCAGAAGCCCGGATAGGCGGAGATAGGTGAGCAACTGGGCTTCGTGCCAGGCGTTCAGTTCGTCGATGGCCTTGACCTCAAGGACCACCGTGTCATCCACGAGGATGTCCAAACGGTAGGCGTCAGGGACGAGCAGGCCCTCGAAGGCGAGATCCAGAGACGCTTCGGTCACCACACGATGGCCTGCTTGCCGCAAGCCATGGGCAAGGCAAAGCTGGTAGGGCTTTTCCAAAAGGCCCAGGCCAAGCCTGTCCTGAACGTGATAGGCCACGCCCAGGATGGCGTGGGTGAGCTTGGCATGGGGGCCCGTTTCTGAATTTTCATGTGGCATGGGGAACCTCGACCCGATGAGATGCCACGAGGCCACCGACTGTTAGGAGTCGGGGCCATCCTTCCACAAGGTAGGACCAGGCCCGTAACGGCCGGGGGCGGACGGCGACCCACGAGCCAGCTTGCGGAAGCGACGGTAGCCCCCGGACGCGCAGCGCTTGCGCTGCGGGCCAGCGCAGCTGGCCAGGGCCTGGTCCGGTGGGTCGAAACCTAGGCCCCGGCTCCATGGTGATGAAGAAACCTTACGAACCAGCATCCTCTGCGCACCTCTGCGGGGCTCTAGGTTTTTCTCTGCGCTTCAAGGCATTTCGCTGAAGCCACCGGGAGGCCCGGATTTGTCAGAGTCCACCACAAATGATTCAGTCGGATGTCCCGAGGCGGAATGGTTCCGATGATTCGATGGGCCTACACTAGGTGATCGGGGGTAGGCGGGCGTCCAGGAGGTGGGAGGTCTTCACGTTTTTCATGGCCTTCAGCATGGAGAATTTGATCTCCGGGATGCTCTCCTTCAGGTTCGCCACCAGCGCCTTGATCTGGGCCCTGCGGGATTCCAGGACCGAGGCGCCGCACAGGGGGCAGCCGCAGGGGACGAAGGGATAGCCCTTGAGCCAGGCGAAGCGCCGCAGGTCCTCCTCCTCGCAAGTGCCCAGGGGGCGGATGACGGTGTTGCCGCCGTCGTCGCTCACCAGCTTGAGGGGCATGGTGGAGAGCCGGCCTTCGAAGAACTGGTTGATGAGCAGCGTCTCGATGAGGTCGTCCAGGTGGTGGCCCAGGGCCAGCTTGGTGAAGCCCTGCTCCTTGGCGTAGGAGTACAGGATGCCCCGGCGGAGCCGCGAGCAGATGGCGCAGGGCGTGATCCCGGGCTTGGCCCGCACGAGCTTGTCGATGGGCGCGCCCAGGATGCGGTGCGGCACGGCCATGCGCTCGCACACCTCGGCGATGCGGTCGGGGTTGTAGCCGGGGAAACCCGGGTCGATGGTGGCGCCGTGCACCTCGAAGCGGATGGGGGCCCTGCGCCGCAGGGATTCCAGCAGGTCCAGGAGGGCCCAGGAATCCTTGCCGCCGCTCAGGCCCACCAGGATCCGGTCCCCGTCCTGGATAAGGCCGAACTCGTGGATGGCCATGCCCACGCGGCGCCGGAGCCGCTCCTCGAGCTTGGGGAGGGTCCGCAGGTCGTCCGGGGTGGGCGGCAGCGCGAGGCTGGGGAGGGCGCAGGGATTGCTCAAGCGGGCACGCCCTTCGTCAACCCAGGGCCGCGCAGCGCGGTCGGGCGCCGGAGTTCAGCTGGTCCTGCACGTCCTTCGTGTACTCCGGGCAGGTGCAGTCGGGGCAGGTGTTGGAGCGGCTCTCCACGCACAGGTCTGCCAGGGAGATGGTGTCCATGAAATCGGTGATGTGGCTGGCCAGCTGCTTCCAGAGCAGCTCGTTCATCTTCACGTCGGCCCGCAGGGCGGACTTGGCGGTGATGGGGTCTTCCTTGGCCGCGGCGTAGAAGCTGGTGTCCGTGAGGCGGAGCACATCGCCCACCGTCACCTGGTTGCAGGGGCGGGTGATCACATAGCCGCCCTTGGGCCCGCGCACGCTGGCCACGATGCCCGCCTTCTTGAGGCGGTTGAAGATCTGTTCCAGGAAGGGCAGGGACAGTTCCTGTCGCTGGGCGATGAGATGGAGGGGCACCGGCTGTCCGTGGCTGTGGTGGGCCAGGTCGAACAGCGCTTGCATGGAATACCTGCCACGGGCTGAGATCTTCAAAGGGGCCATCCTGTCCAGACTGCCTTAATATAATGTTCCTGATTGATTTGGTCAAGATATTAAACAAATCAGGATTTGTCACCAACTTGAAAAAAAATGCAAAACGGTAAACCTGGGCCCCGTTGGACGCACTCATAGGGCAGACACATCCCGAAGGAGAAGCTGATGCCTCGAGGCGAGACGCGACATATGGGGATTTTCAGGGGTTCCATGGGTCTGCCCATCCCGACCGGACCACCGCCCGTCCGGGAGGAAGCCAATCTGGCCATCCGAGCCACCGTGCAGACCTTCGCCGAGGCCTGGTACTGGGGCGACAACGAAGGCATGCTGGCCAGCCTTCACCCGGACTATGTGAACCGGCTCATCACCCTGGGGACGGCTTCCCGCCCCCTTGGCGTCCAGGGCAGCCTGGGCGAACAGACACCCCCCAGCCGGCGCACCGTGGACGTGCGCATCCTGGAAGTGCGCCGCTGGTCCGCCAGCGCCGTGGCCGAGCTGTGCGGCTGGGTCATCCACCTGCATCTCGCCCGGGCCAGCGGGCAGTGGAAGATCGTGAACGCGATGTGGGAGTCCCGAAGCTGAAGTAGCCCCTCGCGCTGCTTTTTTTCCGTCTCGGCCCTTGTGGTAGATCCGGTTGAGGGTGGAGCGGAAGTCCGTATCGCCGAGGCACGTTCGCTGTGTTTCCCGCCCCTCCAACCCTTGCCCTTGTGCCTGAAGCCCTGGTTCTGGGCTTTGCTTCGGGATCGGCCTGCCTGGCGTCCTGCGGTGTGGTGCTGCTGCCATGGCTGACGGGGCTGAGGCGAGGCCCCGGGGGCACCCTGGCGCTCCTGGGCGTGTACCTGGGTGGGCGGCTGGGGGGCTACCTGGTGTTCGGCCTGGGTGTGGGGCTGGCGGGCGCCCGGCTCGACCTGCGTGGGTCTGCAGGCCTGCTGGTGGGCGGCCTGACCAGTCTGGCAGTGGGGACGATGCTGGGGGTCCAGGCGTGGCGAGGACCGCGCCCGGAGCATGGCGGGTGCCCGGCCGCCCTCGGCGGTCCCCTGGACCGCCGCCATGGTCTGGCCGGCCTTCTGGCGCGCCGCCAAGGTCTGGCTGGTCTGGCCCTGCTGGGCCTGCTCACGGGGCTGAATCTGTGCGGCCCGTTCGTGGCGGCCACCCTGCGTGCGGCCCAGGCCGGGGGTCCCCTGCGGGCCATGTTGTTCTTTCTGGTCTTCTTCGTGGGCACCGCGGTCTGGACCCTGCCCCTGGCGTTGGTGGGGCTCTTCCGGCGCTGGCGGGCCCTGGCCCAGGTGGCGAGGCTGACCCTGGGCATCCTGGCCGTCCATTACACCTGTTTCGGAGCGCTGCTCCTGCTTGGGAGGTGGCACCATGCCTGAATCGAGCGTCAAACCCGCTTTCCGCAGCTGGCCCCGGGCCGCTCTGTTGACCCTGCCCATGGCCCTGTGGGCCCTGTTGATGATGGTGCCGGCCCTGCGCGGCCCGGACCGGGTCGCCCGGCTCATGGGCCTGGTCAGCGAAGGCTTCATGGTCTACCTGTTCCTCATGATGGTGCGCACCGGCAGGACCTACTTCTGGCGGAAAGTGTTCTTCGTGACCCTGGGTTTCCTGTTCCCGGTGGGCTTTATCATCGAAATGGTGCACCTGAGAGGGACCATGAGCCTGCCGGTGGAGCATGTCATCGCCGGCACCACCCCTTTCTGCTTCATGGTCATTCCCATGACCCTGATCCCGGCCGGGTTGAGCCGGGTGCTGATCTTCCCGGGCACCATCCTCGCGACGGTCGGGAACAGCAAGGCGGTGGCGGGCATGGTGGCGCTATGGCTGGTGGCAACCCTGGTGCTTGGCAAGGCCTGGTGTGCCTACGGGTGCTTTTTCGGCGGGCTGGAGGAGGGGTTCGCCTCGTTGCTCCGGCGCCCGGTCCTGAAGGCCCTGAACCCGATCTTCCGCCTTGGACCGTGGGCGGTGCTGGTCACGATCGTGCTGACCTCGGCCGCCACCTATTCGCCCACCTATTGTGAATGGCTCTGTCCCTTCAAGGCGGTCACGGAGTTCCCCGAACTCACCAGCGGGCGGATCGTGCTCCCGGCCGTGATCTTCTCCGGCCTGTTCCTGGGCCTGGTGGTGGTCCTGCCGCTGCTCACCCGCAAGCGGACCCAGTGCGCCTTCTTCTGCCCGTTCGGGGCCTTCCAGACCTTGTTCGCCCCGGTCAGCCCGTTCCGGATCCGGCTCGACCGGGATGCCTGCACGGGTTGCGGCAGCTGCGCCCGAGCCTGCCCGAACCTGGCCCTGGACGCCGACGGGATTGGCCGGGGCGCCCCAGGGCACGCCTGCATGCGCTGCGGGGCCTGCGTCGACGTCTGCAGGCGGGGGGCGGCCCGCTGGCATGTCCTCGGGACAGAGGCCCCCTCGGAACGGGCGCGGCTGCTGTTCCTGTACGCCGGGTGGGGTTTCGCCTGCCTGTTCGGGGGTGGCATCCTGGCTTCCTCCCTCACTCACCTGTTCCATCTCCTCGGCTAGGTGGTGCGCCATGGGCATGTTCAAGCAGATCCTCGGCTATCTGGCGACGACGGGAGTCCTCGTCGTCCTGATCCTCGGCCCTTTCGTCCTGATGCCACGCTTCAGCCGCCTGGTCGGTGAACTGGGGATCCGGCCGCACCCGCGCTACGCGGGTGGGCCCGTCGTGCGGACCCTGCAGCGGGGAGGCTACCAGATCGAACTGTCCGCCCCCGCCGGCGCCGTGGGTCCTCTGGAGCGGACCCGACGCTTCGTGCAGGTGGCCTGGAGTCCGGCCGAGGCTGTGCCGGAAGTGGTGGACGAGTGTCTGGACCTGCACGGTGATGGCCGGCCCGAAGTGCGCCTGTCCTTCCGGGTGCCCAAGGATCCCAGGACCCCGCTCCAGGGCAGGGTGGAGGTGCTGGACGCCGCAAGGGTGGAACCCCTTGCGGAACTGGGCCGCAGCGCCGACTTGTCGGCCGTGCTGGTGCGCGTGGACCAGCGGATCGTGGCCCGGATCCCCGTCAAGTAGCCGTGCCGGGTTGTTGACAGGGAGAGGCCGTCCTATTCGTGGGTGGCGATGGGCAGGGGATTCCTGCACCATTCGCTCCAGGAACCCACGTAGAGCGCCGCGCCCCCCAGGCCGGCCACCTCCAGGGCCAGCAGGGTATGGCAGGCGGTGACGCCGCTGCCGCAGTGGACCACCAGGTGGCCGCGGGGGGTCGCGCCCAGGAAGTCCTGGTACATCCGGCGGAGCTCCTGGGCCGGCTTGAACCGGCCGTCGGGCCCCAGGTTGTCCTGCCAGAACAGGTTCAGGGCCCCGGGAATGTGGCCGGCCACGGGATCGAGGGTCTCCGTCTCGCCGCGGTAGCGGGGCGCGGCGCGCACATCCAGGACCTTCCAGTCCGGGTCGGAGCGGAGCCGGTCCACCAGGGCCAGCTCGGCCAGGGGCCAGAGCCAGCGGTCCTCGGGGTAGCGCGGGGCGGGGTCCGGGGCCTGGCCCGGGGAGGGGAGGCCCTCGGCGAGGGCGGCCTGGATGCCGCCGTCGAGCACGGCGACCTCCTCGTGGCCGAAGGCCCGGAGCATCCACCACAGGCGCGCAGCGCCATTGCCGCCGCAGGCGTCGTCGTAGGCCACCACCCGGGTGCCGGGGGTGATGCCCCAGTCGCCCAGCTGCCGGGCCCACACCTCGGGGGAGGGCAGGGGATGCCGCCCGCCCCGGGCCGGGTCCGCTCCCGGGGCCTGGGCGCCGCTGAGGCTCACGTTCAGGTCCGCGAGGACGGCCCCCGGCAGATGCCCGGCGGCGAAGGCGGGCCCGGACCGGGCATCCAGGAGCACGTAGGGCGGGCGGAGCGCGCTGGGCGCGAGGACGGCGGGGGTGGGCATGGTGGCTCCTTGACAAAGGCTTGGCGCGGTGGAGGATCTGCGGAGACTATATTAACTCTGGCAGATTCAAGCCCCTCCTCCGCGACAACCCCTCCCCGAGTTGAATGATGATCGCACCCGTCCTGCGCAGGCTCGCAACACCTCCGGCCATGCTGGTGCTGTTCTTCATCCTCTTCATGGGGGCCGGCGCCAGCCTCCTCACCCTGTCGGGCCCCCGCCTGGCCCCCATGGCCCTGTGCCTGGCGGGCCTGGCCTTCGTGGGCGTGCTGGGCATCCGGGTCACGGCCATGCGGGCCGCGGAGGCCGAACGGGCCCTGGGCGAGGGGGAGCGCTACATCGACAAGATCGCCGAACTCAGCCAGGACCTCCACGTGATCTCGGACGCCCAGACCGGCGCCTTCCTCTACCTGAACCCGGCCGTGGAGGACCTGCTGGGCTTCACCACCGAGCCCTTCCTCAAGGGGGGCCGGGACTACTTCCATTCCCTGGTCCACCCCGAGGACCTGCCGGTCCTGGAGCAGCAGCTGGAGCAGCTGGCGCCCCCGCCCGGACCGGGCGCGGACGAGGCGATCCAGGAGGAGGTCTTCCGGATCCGCAATCACCATGGCGCCTGGCGCTGGGTCAAGAGCCGCCGTACGGTCTTCGCCCGCTTGTCCGATGGACGTCCGGCCGAACTCCTCACCGTCGTCCAGGACATCACCCAGCAGCACGCCTTCGAAGCGGCCCTGGTGCAGGCCCACAAGGTGGAGAGCCTGGGCGCCCTGGTGCGGGGCACGGTGCATGACCTCAACAACACCCTCATGGGGATCCAGGGCTATGCCGAGATCGCCCTGGAGGGGAGCCAGGGCACGGAGGTCCTGCGCTCCAGCCTCGAGAGCGTCCAGTCGAGCATCCACCGGGCCACGGGGCTCTGCAGGCAGATCCTCACCTACACCGGCCAGGGGCGCCTCCAGATCTCGCCCCACCAGCTCAATGACGCCGTGCGCGAAAGCCTGTCCACCATCGAGAGCCTCATTCCCGACGGAGGCCACCTGGTGCTGGACCTGCAGAACGACCTGCCCCTGGCCAGCGTGGATCTGGCCCAGGCCCGCCACGCCCTCCTGAACCTGGTCTTCAATGCGGCCGAAGCCCTGGGCATCCGCGGCGGGGAGATCACCATCCGCACCTTCCCGAGGAGCTTCCAGGGCGCCACCCCGGAGGCCGGGAACCTCCGGGGCGACTTCGTCTGCCTTGAGGTGAGCGACACGGGGCCCGGCACCCCCCCTGAGATCCTGGCCAAGGTGTTCGATCCGCTCTTCACCACCCTCCATCCCGGCCATGGGCTGGGCCTGTCCACCGTGGAGGGCATCCTGAAGGAGCACCAGGGCGCCGTGCGCGCCACGGGCGAACCCGGGCGGGGCGATGCCACCACCCTCTACTTCCAGCTGGCCGAGAAGAACCCGGAGATCGACGAGGGGGATGAAGGCACCCCCATGGAGGGCGTTTCCGGCGTGATCCTCCTGGTGGACGACGAGCCCACCATCCGCGCGATCCTCCGACAGGGCTTCGAGGGTGCCGGCTACAAGGTCATCGAGGGCACCGACGGGGTGGACGGTTTCGCGGCCTTCGTGCGCCACCGGTCCTCCATCACGGCCGTGCTCCTGGACCTGACCATGCCCCGCATGGGCGGCGACGAGGTGTTCGAGGAGATCCACAAGCTGGCCCCCGAGGTGCCGGTGGTGCTCATGAGCGGCTACACCCAGGAGGAGGCCACGGCCGCCCTGCTGGGCCGGGGCCTGGCGGGCTTCCTGTCCAAGCCCTGCAGCATCAAGGAAGCCCTGGCGGTCGTGGGCCGCGCGCTGGGCGCGGGTCCCGCGGGTTCCTAGCATGGGCATGAAGGCTCCCTTCTCCTTCCCCTGCGATGCCGATCCGGCGGCCCTGTCCAGCGCCCTCCTGCGGCTGGCCTCCCTCGGCTTCCATGAAGCCGCAGTGCGCGAGCGCCTGGGCCTGGAGGACCTCAACGACCTCCAGCTGAAGGCTGTGCCCATCTATCGCAGGGAGCGGCTCGGGGTGCGGGACGCCCTGGCTGTGGCCATCGATCTGTTCGTGCTGCAGGGGACGCTGCCGGCGGCCGAGCTGGACCTCCTCTTCGGCCGGGAGGAGCAGGGGGCCCTGGCGCGCGCGGGTGTCCTGATCCCTGGCGAGGGGGCGGCGCGTGCCGCGGTTTCGCTCTACCCGGTGGGGCGGAGCCTGGTCTTCTCCGATCCCGCCTGGCCGGAGCTGGATGGAGCCGCCCAGTCGTCCGTTCTCCATGACCAGGTGATGTACATCGGCACGGACAGCCGCTGGCTGGCCCGGGCCACGGTGCGCCGGCCCGTGACGGCCGCGCTGGACCTCTGCTGCGGCTCGGGCATCCATGCGCTCCTGGCCGCGGGCCATGCCCGCACGGCGACCGCGGTGGACATCAACCCGAGGGCCGTGCAGTGCACGGCCTTCAACGCCCGCGCCCTGGGCCTGGGCATCGTGGAGGCGCTCCAGGGGGATCTGTACGCTCCGGTGCAGGGCCGCACCTTCAGCCTCATCACGGCCAATCCCCCCTTCGTGCCGGCCCCGGCGCAGGCGGTGGGCTTCCGGGACGGAGGCCCCGACGGGGAGGAGGTCCAGCGGCGCATCGTGGCGGGACTGAAGGATCATCTGGCCCCGGACGGCGTGGCCCAGATCGTCACGGAACTGGGCGAGGGCGGCGTGGAGCCCATCGAGGCCCGCCTCCGGACCTGGCTCCAGGGTGCCCCCATGGACATCCTCGTCCAGCGCCTGCGGGTGCACCCGGCCCCGGTCTACGCCATGGGCCACGCCGAAGGGGACGACTACCCCGCCTTCCTGGCCTCCGTGGACCGCTGGTACGCGAACCTGTCGGCCCAGGGCTACCGGCAGGTGGTGTCCGTGCTCCTGGCCTTCCAGTGGAGCCAAGGGGAGCCCTGGACCCGGGTGGACGAAGTGCGCGCTCCGGGCCGGGACGCCGGCCACGAGCTCGAAGCGGCCTTCGCCGCCGAGCGCCTGGCGCGGGATCCGGCCTTTGCGGCCCGCCTGCGGGCAGGCCGGATCGTGCGCACCGGCCCCGTGGCCCTCCTGGAGGCGCGGGCCCTGGGTTCCAGCGTGCCTCCCACGGCCCAGGCGCGCCTGGCCGGCCTGGCCATGCCCGCCGAGTACGCCCTGGAGCCACTGGAGCGGGACCTCCTGGTCTGCCTGGACCAACCCGTCCCCGTCGCCGACCTGCTGGCCGCCGGAGCCCAGGGCGCCATCCCCGCCCCGGCGGTCCTCCAGGCCCTCACCGCCCTGGTCCGCATGGGCCTGGCGAAGGTGGACCCCTGATGTGGCACCTGTACCTGCTCCGCTGCGGCCGGGCCATCTACACCGGGATCACCACCGACGTGGAGGCCCGCATCGCGGCCCACGCCGCGGGCAAGGGGGCCAAGTACACCCGGGGCCGGACGGGGCAGGAGCTGCTCTTCCAGGCCCCCATCGGCACCCGCGCCGAGGCCACCCGCATGGAGATGGCCGTCAAGCGCCTGACCCATCAGGCTAAACTCGCCCTGGCCGAAGGACGGGCCTCCCTTCCCGCCCGCTGACCCTGCCACACTGTACCGGACCGGTTCGTTCCATTCCCCGTGAGGCTCCCGATGTCGTCCACCGTGCCGTGGCACCAGTCCCTCGCCTGGCGGTTCTTCCTGCGCACCGCCCTCATCATCCTCGCCCTGGTGGGGTCCGTCCTGTACGTGGCGCGGCACCACAGCCGCCAGCAGGCCATGGCCGCCGCCGAGGCCGGCATCCGGGTCAGCGCGCGGATCATGGACCGCAGCTTCGAGGCCCAGGCCCGCATCATGGACGCCGGGCTGCAGGTCTTCACCCACACCCAGCAGAACGTGGCCGGCATCCTGGACGGGGACTTCACTTCGGTGCGGGAAAGCCTGCTCCAGAACCTCTCCACCCTGGACTCCGACGTGGCCATGGTGATCCGCCCCACCGGGGCCCTGCTCAGCTGCACCACCGACGGGGCCAAGCAGGACTACACGGACGTGGGGATCGTGGCCCTGGCCATGGATCCCGCCAGGGCCGCCGGCCTCGGGGAGCCGGGCCCCTCCTACCGAGGCTATTTCCGCATCAGGGAGGGCTCCTTCACCGGCACCTATCACGGCGTCGCCCGGCGGGTGGTGGCCCGCGACGGCACCTTCCTGGGCGTGATGCTGGTGGCCACCCGCCTGAACGACGCCACCGCCGCCCAGCTGCGCCAGCAGTCCATGGTCCTGCTCAAGCCCGGGGACCCCAACGGCCACGTGGCCCTGGTCGCGGAGGGAGGCCTCCTGGGCACGACCTTCACCTCGGAGAGCGATGCGCGCATGGTCTCGGGCTGGGCGGCGGGGCCGGGCGGCGCCCGGGCCCGGGAGGCACTCCACCGCGACACCATGACCCAGCCCATCATGGTGAAGATCGAGGGCCGCGACCATCTGGGCATGGTCAGCGCCATGAAGGGCGCCAACGCCCGGGACCTCCAGCTCTGCGAGCTCATCACCGTGCCCCTGGAGCCCTTCCTGAGGCCGTTCCAGATCATCCAGCGGGCGGTCCTGTGGGTGGGGGTGGCCGTCCTGGTCCTGGGCCTCCTCCTGGCCCTGAGCACCGCGCGCAGCGTCACGGCCCCCCTGGCCGGGCTCACCCGGGCCATGGCGGCCCTGGCGGACGGGGAGCGGCCGGAGCCGCCCGCCTCCACCGGCCGGGACGAAGTGGGCGCGCTGTCCAAGGGCTTCTGCACCCTGCTCGGAGAGCTCAAGGCGAAGGAGGATCTCCTCCAGGCCCTGGAACACATCCGCTCCGCCCGCGGCAGCGGACCGTCTCCCGCGGCCTTGGGGGCCACGGTGGATGTGGACGAGACCGTCATGCTGTCGGGGACCTCCCAGACCGCCACCGCCGGGCCCGGGTCCCGCAGGCCGGGCGGCGCCCCCGCCCTGCACAAGGGGGATCTCATCGGCGGGCGCTACCTCGTGGACAAGGTCCTGGGCACCGGCGGCATGGGGGTGGTCCTCAAGGTCCGGGACGTGAAGCTGGACGAGGATGTGGCCCTGAAGGTCATCCGGCCGGAACTGGGGGGCAACGCCAACTACCTGGAGCAGCTCAAGCAGGAGATCAAGCTGGCCCGGCGCATCACCCACCGCTATGTGCTCCGCACCCATGATTTCGGTGAAGAAGGGGGGCTGCCCTTCGTCACGATGGAGTACCTGCACGGGGTCACGCTGCGCCAGCTTCTGGACGACCAGCTCGTTCTGCCCTTCCCCCTGGTGCTGCGCATCGGGCGGCAGGTGGCCGAGGGGCTGGAGGCCGCGCACGCCGAAGGGGTGGTGCACCGGGACATCAAGCCCCAGAACGTCATGTTCGACCGCCGGGGCGACGTGAAGCTCATGGATTTCGGCCTGGCCGCCCCTCTGGAGGGCCGGGGCTCCGATGCCGACGGTCAGATCTTCGGGACGCCGCGCTACATGGCCCCGGAACAGGTGCGGGGCGAGCCGGTGAACCTGCGCACGGACCTGTACGGCCTGGGGGTCATGCTCTTCGAGCTGGCCTCGGGCTTCGCGCCCTTCCAGGCCGACGACATCTCCGGACTCCTGCGCATGCACCTGGAGGTGGAGCCACCCGATGTGCGGACCCTCAACAAGGATCTGCCCGAGGACTTCAACCTGCTGCTCCAGAGACTCCTGTCCAAGGACAAGGAGGACCGCCCCGGCAGCGCCGGCGAGGTGGCGCAGGCTCTCATCCGTCTTGCGGCCCGGGAGGCCTAGCCTCTTCACGCGCGGGGGGGAAAGCCGAACGGTGGACTTTGGGAGCAAAAAGAATATATATTCGGTAAAGGGAGTTCGCCATGACGATGGGCCGGCCAAGATCGTTCGAGGGACCTACCACCAAAGTTTCGGTGGTCGTGCCTACGGATACGGCTCGGGCCCTGCGCGTCATGGCGGCCGAGCTAGGGGTAACCGTTGCGCACCTGGTCGATGAATGGACGCGGAAAGCCCGTTTGCTGGAAGCTGTCGAGCGTGGGCGAACGGCCATCGCCGAAGGGGATGTCGTGAGTCATGAGGATGCGGGCAGGCGATTGAAGAAATGGGCCTCGCAGTGACGTTGATCCATTGGTCCGGGCCCGCCATCCGGGAACTTGAGGCGGCCTTGGACTTCATTGCCCTGGAGAACCGTGACGCTGCGGACCGATTGGCGGGAGCAGTCCATAAGGCCGTGAGCCGGCTGCAGAGGTTCCCGACCTCAGGGCGCATGGTTCAAGAGTTGGAGGACCCGAACTTGCGGGAAGTTATTCATGCGCCGTTTCGCGTCATCTATCAGCAGCGAGATAACACCGTTGAGGTTCTTGCGGTCGTGAGGACGGAGCAAGATCCTGATTTCATGGAAATCCAAGGCAGATTAGGAATGTCATGAGCATCTATAATGCACCATGGAGCAAATCTCTGGCTCTCACAACCTGTGGTTTTTCAATCGCCTTGGTCGGAATTTCTGTTGCTCTATTTTATGCAGGTTTATGGTTTATCGCCCCTATCCCCCTTGCGATTCCGGCTTTCCTAGCGCTGTTTATCGTGCGCGGATATTCGATAACTCCTGATGCCGTTCTGATACACAGGACTTTCTGGTTTACCCGCCTTGAAATCAACGCTCTCCAATCAGTATGGATTGACCCCAACGCCATGGAGAAGAGCACCCGAACGGGTGGTGTTGATGGAATGTTTGTAACCACTGGCTACTTCAGCAACGAAAAACTCGGTGATTTCCGTACTTTTGTCACGGATCCAAAATTCGGTGATTTTGAAATTATCATTCGAAACGGTAGTTCTTTCTCCAGGTAAGCCAGACGCTTTTGTAAATGAACTAAGCCATCACTGCCAGGGCGCCAAATAGTCCGGTCTTCGCGATACCCGACCGATTCCACCTATTTAAGGCGAATACTACTAGTGTAGCTCCATCGAATTAGCAGAACCATTTCACTTCGACACATCGAAGTGGGAAATCTGCGTTGGGCGCTGACCGATTTTGTCCTCTCGGTACCTTGAGCCAAAAGCCAGGAAGCACAGAGCGGAGCAGAGCACCACAGAGACTCGCAGAGCTGCACCACCAGTCTCATCGGCGAGCATGGATCCCCCGGGTTTTTGAAGGGGAGGGCGGCCGGCAAACACAAGCGTTTGCCGGCTGCCCTCCCCTTCAAAAACTCCCTGGGCAAAGCCCAGGGACCCCGCTGAAAGCGGGGCCTGGGGATCCATGCGGGGATGGGACGGAACACGGTAGACGCTGTTTTTCTCTGCGGACTTTGTGGTGCTCTGCGCCGCTCTGCCATGAAAATAGGCGTAACTTGCTAGCCAGTAACAAGCTATGAAACAGCCTCCGGGGCCTCCAAGGTGACCTTGTAGCCGAGACGTTCCAGGTCCCTGATGCTCTTCTGGAGGATCTTT